>JABAHQ010011724.1_pt3 | contig 16766 bp, 23 predicted proteins | sample 7062091 | NCBI WGS metagenome assembly JABAHQ01 (sample SAMN14534359, study PRJNA622989) | marine sediment metagenome | biome: marine biome [ENVO:00000428]; feature: marine pelagic biome [ENVO:01000023]; material: deep marine sediment [ENVO:00002113] | place: India: Gulf of Kutch | collected...
TGGAAGTAGTCGGTCATGATGTCACTTTCATCGAAGTAATCCTCGCCTTTCAGGGCACCAACCAACTCAAGATAGAAGTCCTTGATTTTCCCTTCGTAGTGGTCGCCAATCCAGTAGACGTTAGGCTCCGAACCTTTAACCAGATCAAGGGCGCCCTTGCGGAGAGTGACAATCAGAGTGGAATGATGGCGAACACGGAGAGTACCAGAGACACCGTACTTCTTGAGGACAGCCTTGATGCCGGGAGCGAGTTGCTTCTTCTTCTCTTGGGACATGTAAGCCATGATTTTTATCCTTTCAATTGGGGTTACCGTCAATCACAAATACATAATACCACACTCAGATTTTGAGTCAAGGAAAAACGTTAGGGAATAAAATCACAGTATTTTGATTTGTTTAGATGGTATCCTTTCCTATCCTCATAGATATAACTGCCACACTCAAATTCTATCGGTTGGGATGCGTTGAAGTTGAAACGTTTTGACTTACAAACAGGACAGGACAGAACATCTCTGATGTTTATTTTCATGATAATCCTCTCAATCAAGCGGGAACGACTTCGAAAACGGAAATGACACGGAAGTAGCGACCAACAGTCCAATCGTGGTTAACACCGTCAACTACAGCGGCAACGTGGCCGGAAGTGGAAAAGATGTAATTCTTACCGTCCTTCCAAGCCTTGTTGTACTTCTTCGGGTGGTTCGTGGTGATGTTCTTGAGTTTACGACCAGAAGCGGGGTACTTGTCCATGAAGTCACGCTTGTTACGAATCTTCATTTCGAAGCCGAGTTCCTTACAAGCCATTTCCATCTGGAAAATCGAGGCACCTTTACGGTCCTTACGTCCGAACTTCTTGAGGGCAGCGTGAACCTTTTCGTAGGGAACACCAGTGGTGATTGAAATCGACTTCACGGTGCAGTCGTTGGTTTCGCCGAACTTTTTGGAGTCTTCACAAACAGAAAGAAAAACATTCGTCTTTTTCTCACCCATGACTCTATCCTCTCAGTTGGGGTTACCGTCAATCACAAATACATAATAACACCACGCACTAGAGAAGGCAAGGACTAAATTTCAAACAAGTCCTCGTCAAAGTGACAGTCTTTTTTGTTGTCGTCCTCGTCACCGAAAAACTCATTGTCCCATTCAAACCAGCTCTTTATATTTGCTCTTGCTAGTCGTCTACGTCTTCGGAGTCTTTGGAGTCTTTGGGTTGAATCATATTCATATTTGATCAAATGATACGCCCTCTCTGGTACAAGCCCATGTATATCTCGAATCTACTTCAACAATTAGATTGTTGTCATGATTCTTGACTGATACTTCACGGCCCTTTAGATATCCAGACAACACCATTCTAATGATGTCACGTTCCTTGAATGTATGTTCACCAAAATAGTGCCGTCTTACTGTTGCTCTTACAATGTTATCAATTTCGTCTAGTCTCATATTATTCTCCATTACCTTGTTCTTGAATTTATTGATTCTTCTATGACACCTAATCGTCTGATTCTGTTATCTTCATCAACTTCTTCTTGGTTTCTTTGGCGATAGCCCGGTGTGTCTGGTATGTTTTGTATACGTCTGATTTGACGTTCAGCTCTGAAAACCTGTTCCTCTGCCAAGAATTCACGTACAGTCTTTTTTGTATAACTCCAATTGTGTAATGCTCTTGTGATGTCCCTTCTATCTGTTGTTAGACAATCCTTGAAAAACTCCGAGCCTTTGAGCCACCAATGGGGCGGTGTTCTCAAGTCTTTATACTTGAAACATAGGGTTAATAGACTGAATTTTCGTATTGCATAGTGGGTTGTCCCATCTATATTAAATTCAATTATTCTTGTTAGAATCTTCATTAAAATGTTTCCTGTGTCATATCACGTATTGTTTGTTCCAAATGATTAGCAGTGAATGATACTATGGCTCCTGTATATATCTGAATCGCCGTTATGGCGAGGATTGCCATATTTGATGATAGTATACCCACTTCAACCAGTTCATTCAACCAAAAAACGTTTGGGATAGAATGTAACATGATAATGATACCACCTATCATCATGCCTTTCCAAAACTTTTTCCAAAAAAGTGCAGACATGTCATTCACCTTATCTCGTCAACGGCCCTTTTTATGAAAGTGCCAAGTGTAAACAATACACCACCTAAGAACAAATGGACTATTATTGGAAAACTAGCAACATCAGCTGACTGTATTACTCCAGCATTAAATAGTGTACGCATCCAAAATATATTTGGGATAGTATATAGCATAAGAAATATGCCGCCTATTGAAATGCCACGCCAGAATGTTCTCCAAAAATAAAGTGACATATTATTGCCTTTTAGATGTTGAATAGGTCATCAGGCGTGTCTCGCCATAGACTGTTACTTGTTTCCTCTGCTCTACGTCTAGCCTCTATTTCTTCATAATGTTGATGGAATTCTTCATCTTGTAAACGTGACATCCTATTCCCTAGTACTTCTGAGAAATATCCAAAGAGCATGGCCACGTAAAAAAAGTAGAACGGTATCCACAACAGGTTTGTTATGAAATGGGTCAAACCACCAAATAACCATATAGACGGTTCTGCACCAAAGAAAAAGGCCAGATTTACTACAATGAATACAGAGGTGGCCACCACAAACCCAAAGGCAAGATTGACTATGTTATCACAATATACCATGTAGTCCCTACATGCCCTTGAACTATTAAATTTATCTTTTATTTTCTGGATTATCCTCATAAAATATCAACACTTTCTCATTTCTCAATATCTTAAATCTCAAACAGACCATCCTCAAAATGGTCACCATTGGAGAGGGTGAACTTGCCGCGTTTGTAATAATGGGCGAAGTAATCCCATGACATGTCGAATTTGTTGACCTTGTTTCCGTTTGTCCTGTCGAATGCTTGACAGGTCATGCCATATTTTCTGGACCTTTTTACCAATATACAGTGTTTTTCACTATAGAACATATCACCCTTCTTTGGCAAGGGGATATCACTGAATTCGAAAATATCATATTCGTGTACTGGACTCATGGTATGCCTTTCGATTTTATGTTTGGATATGTCTGAAAATGAGTATAACAGAGGACATCGCGGGTGTAAATTTCATAAATAACTTTACACACAAGGAGCTTGGTATGCGATTATTAAAATTTATCAATGAAGACGTTATAGTCAATGATGAAAGTGATATAGCCGAGATTGGTGACCTTATAATACGGGACTGTAAGCCATTTCTCAAGGAATTTAATATAGCCGAGACTCTGTTTTACCGTGGCACATCCAAACGAAGGGGTGATATGGTCAAACTTAGTCCAAGGCAAGATAGAATGCCCAAAGATATGGATTATGACCTATATAATTACCTTGATGAATGGTCCATGGAAAACTTTGGATGGAAGTGGCGTTCACAGGGAGTGTTCACCATGGACAACAAGTATTATGCCGACCAATACGGCACTGAAACTCATATATTCTTTCCCATAGGTAGATATAAGTACCTATATCACCCAAAAGTAAGTGACATTATGGACATAGTTCCTGCCTACGAATACGTAGAACAGTTTGATGCTGGTGATCAAAGTGACCCTTTTGCATACAGACAGGGCAAGCAGTTCGATAAAATGTTGTATGGCTATAAAGACAAGGGTCTGGCTAGATACGCACACAAGTCTGATAATAGTATAGAAGTTGTGTGGTATTGTAAAGAATATTATTTAGTACACACTGACCACTTAAGGGATGTGAGAGAATATATATTAAGAGGGTAATATGAAACTTGAAAGGTATTTGTTAACTGAAAAGACAGGCATGACGTTAAGTGACCTAAGAAAGACTAAAGACTACAAGGACTTACAGATATCAGATCAGAGAGAGTTCGAAAGAATGTTGAAGTTGATCAAAAAGGACTGTAAGCCATTTCTCAGGGAACTTAAAAGGGCCGGCGGAAACAAGGAACCACTTCTTTACAGGAATATGCATAATGCCGGTACAATGGGCCAGAAAGATGTAAGAAAAGACAGGGAGCCTAGGGATACTCGGAGAGAAGTTCATAAGGTATTTGATGAAACATTGGAAGAATTTTTTGATATCAGGTATAGAAGTCAATCATTGTTCGTATCTGGTGATGATAATTGGGGTTCTTCTTATGGACATCCATATGTTATATTTCCTATAGGTAAATTCTCTTTTATTTGGAGTCCGGCAGTAAGGGATAGTTACAGTAAGGTAAGTGAAAGTGCTCTTGTGCGTTATGCTAGGGACGAATACCCACATTATTTTAAAGAGGAATATGAAAAATTATTCGGAGAGGGTAAAAGAGGTCGTTGGGTATATAGTTTTCATAGTGTCAGGGGCGATTATGCTAGTACTAAAAAAGAGGCAGTCAAGAAGATAATAGAACTGTATGGCGACGACGACATAAGAGATAGAAACCCACATTTGAAAGAGGGCGACAACCTTGAGAAGATGTTGATGAAAACAGTTGAATGGGAACCAGATGAGGAAATGAATGAGTATATCTCATTAATCATGAGGAAGTTTGTGGAAGACTCTGCCCAATTGACCAGTGAAGAATATGAAATGGCTAGAAGTGTATTGGAGAAGAGCATTATTGACAGACTGAAATATACCGATAAAAATTTGATTGCTGCCATAGAATCAAGACATGAGATAATGTTGTATTGTGACAGTTACTACTATTTGGATGAATATAACTTTTCTCGACTATTAAGAGACTATTTTTATAATAGGTAATTAAATGAAATTTGAAAAGTATTTAAGCGAAAATCGTGATTCTGACGAAGTAAGGGAAATGATAGAACTTGAAATTTTACCTACTATAAAGAGGGAATGTAAACAGTTCTTGAAAGAGGATACTGTTTTGTATAGAGGTAAGAGAAAGCCTATAAAAGGATTATGGGATTTTGTTATGCCTAGGAAGGACAGAAAACCCACTGATGTACCAGAAGATATACAGAAAGAATTTGATGAGGGTACTTATAGAAGATACAAAGTTAAATTTAGGCAATGGGGTGTGTTTGTAACCCCATACAAACCACAGGCAACAACCTATGGTTCTGTATATACATTTTGGCCCAAAGATGGTTATAAATATCTTTGGTCACCCAAAATCAGGGACTTCTTTGATAAATGGAATTCTGATGTACGTCATGACCCTATGGCTTTGAGTAGTTTCAGTGATGATTATTGGGATAGTTTCGTCGTAGACTATTATCAAACTTATGGTATCAAGAAAAACAAGGCACATGAAATGATGTTTTACTGTCCAAATGGCTATTATCTGGTCCATGAAGAAATAAGTAATTATGTTATAAAAGGATTATATTAATGAGATTGTATAAGCATATAAATGAAAATTTTGAAATGGAGAGTGATTTGGCTGGTGCTGTTGAAGTCATAAAACGTGACTGTAAGCCATTCCTCAAAGAGTTCAACAATTCTTTGCCTGTATTCAGGGGTATGAGTAGGGACTTGTCACGTTATGACTTGGTTGAAATACAGACTAGAATGGACAGAAAACCAAAAGATACACCTGAACACCTACACAAACTAATTGATCAAATGTTCCAACAGAAATTTGGTTGGAAGGTTAGGAGCCAAGGTGTATTCACATCCCAAAGCAAAGCGGTTGTACGTAGTTATGGTATGGAAGCATACTTCTTTCCTATTGGTAAATATAGTTATGTGTGGTCAAAGAAAGTCAAAGACCTATATCAAACAATCAAATCCGACATTATAAACAAAGTTCTTGATGATAATATGTTGTTGACCAGAGACATTGAACCTGAACATATCACACCAGAGTTCAAGGACATGTTAGAGGACATCATTTCTACATATACCGATAAGAGATATCCAAGTAAAATGAAAAGAACACATGAATGTATTTTCAGGACAAAATCATATTATGTGATCTATCTGGATAACCCATTACAAGAGGGTCTATTTTTAAATGAGCTGGGGCTACAACAATGAAATTTAAACAATATATATTAAACGAGGGTAGTGGGGCTGTTCGGGGGTTGGATGTCACCGAGGAAGAAATGATTGAAGTTTTAAGGAAACGTTGTAAGCCCTTCCTTCAAGAAAGGGATAAGAACTTATTTCTATTCAGAGGAACCAGAAAGTTTAGAAATAGTGAGAATCCAATGCAAATAGTTAAGCCCAGAACCAATAGAAAGCCCAAAGACACCGACCCTGAGATACATGAAATGTTGGATGAAAAATTCAAAGAGAAATTTGGTTGGTATGCTAGGAGTGAGGGCGTCTTTTGTCACACTGAATTAATGGAAGCCAGAAAATATGTAGGTTTCAATGCAGATAATGTATACCTATTCTTTCCTGTTGGTAGATACAAGTATGTATACAACCCATACATAGAAGATATATACAACGAACTGCCCGAAAGCGCATTTGATTATAGTTATGTTGACGATCTAGTTAATTCTCTTATGAGAAATTATAAAGAAACGGGTTTGAGTGAATTGACGCAGGGTGATAGTGTAGAAATGATGTTCAAATGTAATTATTACTACATGATACACTATCCTACATATTACAACTATTTGATGAGAAGTCTATGAAACTACAAAAATATCTAACAGAAGAATGGAAAGGCGTCAAACAGTGGCATGAGCCACATGTCAAACGGGGCAAGAAGAAGGAGCCAATGCCCGAGGGCTGGTGGTATCCCGAAATGTGGAATGACTATATCCTGAATGACTGTAAACCATATCTGAGACTTATGAAGAAGTCAGGTATGGACGAGCCATTATTCAGGGGTATTGATCGTCAAGGTGGTATCATGGATAACGAAATCCATATGTATTCGGTCAGGAAGAACAGAAGACCTAAAGGGATGAACATATCCAGATATAAAAAGTTCAATGAATGGTTGGAGAGGAATGGTCATGTAAGACGTGACAAGGCTGTTATAACTACACCGTTGAAGTCACTGGCACAAGAACATGCCGTGGCCAGACACATATGGCCCATGGGTAAATTCAGGTATACCTTTATACTAGGTGCCACTGACATAAATGTACCAACAGAAATAACACTCAAACACCATGAAAAGGTCAGTGACTACCATCCTAACATGATTGAAACAATAGAGGCTATGGGTTCACGTATGATGACGGACCTAGACAAGAAGTATCTGGAATGGTTGGAGAAAAATACATATTCAAATAACTTTAGACTAGGTGTGAGAAGTGGTAGCGAAATCTGGATACAATGTGAGGAATACTACATAACATCTATTGCGGCGTGGGATGGATTAAAGGAGTTTTATAAAAAATCATGAGATTATATGAATATATATCAGACAAATCGGAGATAATGGCGAGAGAGGATGACGCCACTCTTGATGAAATACTAACACTAGTTGAGAGAGATTGTAAGAAATTCATCAAAGAGACAGCTGGGTTTCTTTTCAGGGCAACCAACAGACAGTTGGGTACTCCAATAAAGAAAATGAAACAAAGGACTAATAGAAGACCTGTTGACACCAGCAGACGTGTCCATGAAATGGCGGACAAGGCTTTTCAGAAGAAGTTCGGATGGAAGGTTAGGAGTGAGGGCTTGTTCACTGCCACAAGACCATCTATGACCGAGGGTTATGGCATGAATAGGTATCTGGTGTTCCCTATCGGCGATTTTGACTATGTATGGTCGGAGGAACATTATGACTTCTTTATATCACAATCTGAATTACATTCGAGGGTCAAAAGAGAGTTGGGTAAGCCAAATGCCAAATTAGAACAGAAACATGTAAACGAACTGATTGATGAATATACAGATAAGAATTTGAAGAAGGCATTTAGGGACAGAATGGCCCGTGAAGTGGTGTTAAGATGTCCGAATGGCTACTATTATGTGAATACATTGGCAATAGGAGAGTTGTCCTATTACTTGGGTATAGAGAGGTACTAATGAGATTAGAGAGTTATTTGTTGACAGAAGGCAGAACGAGGCCAATTAATGAACGTGATGTGATTAAATTAATACAGGGCAAACACAGTGATGCGTGGAAAAGACTGGTAAGGGAGTATTCCAGACGTGTACATGGCACTGGTCATATATTCAGGGGTGTTCGTGGTAAGCCATCTGAATATGTATATGGACATGGTAGGGGCGAAAGACCTAGAAAATCAGCCAATACATATAATTATTCAACACTGTTTTTTGATAACAGCTCTATGTGGTCGAAGTTCCCTAAAAGATCAGAGTCTTTTGTATGTAGTACAGACATTGGTAAGTCTAGTGGATATGGTTCTTTGTATCATGTACTTCCAGAAAACGGTGAAAAGATAGGTGTGTGTTCTGATAGAGACATATTCACATCATTCCCTAAGACTCTTGGCTTTGCTTATGTGGGAGAAGTCAATGACATCATATGGCAAATACTTGAAACAGCTGGTGTCTCAACAAGAGTAGATGACAGTTGGGACACGTTTAACGACGCAAATGAACTAGTAGAGAACTATTTTTATAAGAATGAGAATAAGTTAGAAAAGATACAGGATGAAATTAAAATACAAGGTATAAAAGCCCCCTTTGAAGGTGATATCATTGAATGGATGTATAAGATATATGACCCTAAAAAGAATGGATTCCAGATAAAAAAATCAGGTGAACTACTCCCCACTGACAGGGAGGTTTGGATGAGTGGAAATTGTTTGTTTATCAACGCAGACAATTTCCCATATTTCTATGATGACCATGAAGAACTGACGGTTGGAGTTGAGTAATGAAATTCTTTGGATATGTTTCAGAAAATGAGACTGTTAATGAGGACAGAAGTCAGGAGATATCAGAAGACAATCTCAAAAAGATGGTCAATGGTCGATATCGTGACTCTGTTATGTCATTTGTCAGGGGTGATATCCCCATATTGAGAGGTACATTTACCCGTATCCGTAAATATGGTGTTACGAATCCATTGAAAGGTGTGCCTAGAAGATCAGCTAATACTTCCAATGAGTACACGTTATGGATGGATAATCATTCCTCATGGAACAAGTATCCAGATAGATCAAGGTCTATAATCACATCAACTTACTATGATTATGCTGAGAACTTCGGTGAGGTATACATATGTTTGCCCATGAATGGCGTGAAGATAGGGGCATGTTCAGATCAAGATTTGTGGATATCCTTTGACTATGCCACTGGTAAGACCAACACTCACGGCATGGATGACTTTAATGATAGACTCCATATGGTGTTGGAAGGGGTTTCTGGTGACAGACACTTTGATGAAACATGGGATTCCTTCAAGTCGGCCTTACGTATGTTCGATGAACAAATAGAAATGAATGGTTGGTTTGATGTTTTTGGAGAGATATTCAGTAACTACAGGTGGTATGATGCTGAAACAGAAATGGAAAGATGGAGAAGGGTATGGCGTGATAGTATGGAGGCTACATTGGCAGACCTTCTTAACCCACAGAAAAATAAGTTTAATCTCATTAAAGCAGGGGATTCAGTTAAACCCTTTAAAGGCAATGAGTTGTGGGTTGGTGGACCGTCATTGCTTATAAGACATGAAGAATTTGATGTCAGAACTAATGAATTTCATAAAACTAGGGAATTCCTTGAAGACATTTTGGAATAAATAATAATGATCACAAAATCTTGGGAGTAATTATGAAAAATATATTTGAACAATTCGAAAATGCTGAGAGAGCAGTCAACAGAGTTGATGAATCCGGCATGAGAAACATAACAAAGTTGGCTAAACAGTACAAAAAGGCACAAGGTTACTTCCATATGGACCTTGATGGTGTCACCAGTGCTATAGCCATGAAGACGTATCTTGAAGGGTTTGGTATCAAGACTACGGATGTAAAGAAAATTCAGTATGGTGCTGATGAATTCAAGATGGAGGCACCTAAGAAGGACCGTCTACAGTGGATGGTTGACTTTGCTCATGGTAAGCCATGGTTGAATGTGTGGACCGACCACCATGACGGACAGGCTGGTATCGTCAGTACGGTATCCAAGTCATTTGAGAAGGCTCCAGCAAATGCCACTGCCATTTCGGCCAAGATTTCACCTAAAGACCTTTTTCCTTCCAGTGACTTGAAGGTTATATCTACTGTTGACTCTGCTGATTTTGCTCGTCAGGGTATCAATCCAGATGATGTCATGAATGCCGCATTTGGTTACAACAAGAACCTATCAGTTGAACGTAATCACATGATGATGGGGCTTGTGGTTAACAAACTGCTTCTTGCCTATAAGAACAAGAAAGGTTTCCTTGAAGAACTGGTAATGAATTCAAGACCTTCTTTGATCAGTATGTATAATGAAATCAAGAGGTTGGCTGAGAAACATGGTTACAAGACACCCGCTGAGGTTGGTAAGGGTATGTCTCAGTATGTAGACAACCAGATTGAACGTGGACAGAAACCATATGTATTACCACGAAATCTCAAGCCGGGTCAACACTCAATGTGGGGTCATACCATTGTGAAGGTTGATGCTGTAGCCAATCCCGGTGAATGGAGAAAGGTCACGTATGACAGATACACTCCATTCAAGGTACATCCTGATGCTGATTTTATTATCATGGGCTGGACCATGGGACTCATTCAGGTATCCAAAAACCCATTCAAATCGGGTAAGAACCCACACCACTTGGCTGATGTGGCTTGGAAGGTTATGGAGAAGTGGAAACCACAGCTCAAACGAACAAAATTGACTCTGGTTGACCTCAAATACAAGTTTGAACAGGGACATAGCCCTGAGTCAATGGGCTTCCGTTATGAGGATTTGGCTGCGTTATTCAAGAAAGAAGACATCAAGGGTATAGACATTGATGAAATCCATGGTAGTTGGAACAAACTCATTATGGACTTGATGCGTAAACCAATTAAGACTCTTTCATACAAACAGAAAAGGTTGTTGGACAAGGTGAGTATCAATGCTTGGGATTTGATGAACACAATTTCAGGTGGTCATAAGGACATCACCAACATTCAAGGGTTTAACTTCCTTCCGAAAGACACAAAGAAGAAGATATTCTTTGGTGTCATGGGTAGTTTGGCACATGAAATGAAGGACAAGAAACTGGTTGACTAATAAAACACGGTGACGGTGGAGACAATGAGTAGATTAAGAGATAAGTTGATAGCTGATGATATTGATGTGGAAGGTATTAGTCAATATAATCTTGAAGATATGAAGAAGAATTACTATAAGGCCATGGATGGTATAGAAGAACTCCATGATGCTCTGATGAAGGCTGTTGCGGAAGGCAAAACAGGACTTGATGAGGAACACAAATTGTGGATGAGTATATTAGAAATGGCAAAGAAATCAAATCTAGGTAGAGACTTATAATGTCACTTAAAGAAGAATTTGAAAAACTTAAACTAGGTATAAATGAAGCTGAAGGGATTGACGCTGACCCTGAGAGAGAAGAAGTTCCAGAAGTCGAGGATGTTGAGAATTTTAATGTATTGATACTGACTTCTGCTAAGGACTCTAAACAGAGGAAGTCAAAGAAGAATCCTACAGTGGTCAAGATAGAGGAATGGTGTAACTCAAATGATGTCCCATTCTATACTGCCTATGCTGATACTGCCTATCTAGAAAAAGTGGATGATGGTAAGATAAAGATTCATAACATTGGTGACAAGGAAGGTTATGAAATCAACAGGGACAACACTTTTATCATAGCCAGACGTGGTGTTCTTTTCCATAACTATTCAAAGAACCTAATGTCTAGGCTTGAGAGATATCGTTTCTGTTTCTTGAATGAGAGGAATTGTTTGGAAGTATGTGAAGATAAATACATGACAACCCTTAAAATGGTTGAACACGGTATTTCTGTACCAAACTCTGCCCTGATTCCTACAGAAGAAATGATTGATATTGCCCATGAGAAGGTTGGGAATAAGTTTCCTGTAATTGTTAAGACCTTAAATGGCACACAGGGTAAGGGTGTGTTTATTGTCAATGATTACAAGGCATTGAAGTCCACCTTACAAGCCATATGGTCAGTGAATGATGGTTCGGAAATGATGTTACAGGAGTACATTAAATCAGATCATGACGTAAGACTTCATGTTTTGGGTGGCGAGGTTATTGCTGCCATGAAACGTTCAGTCGTGGACAATGATTTTAGAAGTAATGTACACCTTGGAGGACAGACAGGGAAGTATAAGCCATCCAAAGAAATCAAGGAGTTGGCGGTGAAGGCGGCCAAGTCAGTGAAGTGTAAATGGGCTGGTGTTGATATCATGTTCGACAAGAAAGGAAACCCATATGTACTTGAGGTTAATGCTTCCCCCGGTACAGACGGCATCGAATCCATAACCAACGAAAATATAGTCGATAAGGTTATGGAATTTTCAAAGAATGGTGTTAATTGGAATAGGCCACCACAGGAAATCGGTGTGGTCGAGTCAATGGAAATCCATGGCATAGGTGAATTGATAGCACGATTTGATACTGGAAATAGTGCTGGCAGTTCGTCATTGGACGCCCAGAAGCTCGAAGTCAAAGGGAACAAGGCATCATGGGAGACTAATGGTGTTCGCATGTCTGGCAAGATCGTCAGTGAAATTAGAATGAAAAACAACCATGATGCCGATGAGAAATTGGACAACAAACGTCCGGTGGTCTTGTTGGATGTCACATTTGAGGGTGTTACTTATAAAGATATTCCTTTTAACCTGAATGACAGGAGTCATAAGACAACACCAATATTGGTTAATAAGGATTTCATGATACAGTCTGGTTCTGTTGTTAATCCGTCTAAAGTATACATGGTTACATCAAAGCCGGATTATTTGAAAAAGACAAGAAAGAAAAAAGAAGATGAGGAAAGAGAAGAAAACTAATAAATACAGAATAATTGTTTATGTTGGAGGAAGATAATGGCTTTATTGAGCGACTTTTTTGTGTCAGGTGGTGGTGGTTTATTTTCAAACAATCCCACTAAGCCACCCACAGAAGAATATACCCAATCCGCTGCAGTTGCAAACGGATTTACTGTTGTAGGTACAGGAGAAACCTACGAAACACCAGAGGATGCCTTTGATGCTGGTATTTTTAAGATATTTCTTAAAAATGGAACATATAATATGAGAAAGCCCTATTCTTTGGGGAATGAAAGTGGCGTTACTGTTTACTCAAGTACTTATGATAGTGGTACTTTGACGGCTACCTTTTCAACAAGTGATAGTGTAACCCATCCTGTAGATCAACACGCGAATTGGACGGTTGGTCATACCTTGTTGTGTGGATATAGTTCTAGTGGTCTTTTCCTTGCTGACATAGCTTCAATTGACTCTACCACTATATCACTGAATAATGTTCGTAGTTGGGACGGTACTGACGTTACAACAAAAACATGGGCTTATGCTAGTAATGGCGCTATTTGGGTTACCGACCCTAGATTTGCTGTTCCCTATTCTAGTGGATATTCTTTAGATATTTTAGGTGAAAGTCAAAACGGGGTTACATTAAATCTAAATGGTAATGCATTTTATTCCAGTATGTTTTTGGATGCATACAACACTGGATATAATGGGACACCGGGGCTCTGGGCAGATAATAGTGCAACTATTACAACTAGTATTGGCGGTTGTAGTATTGAAGAAGGTGAACATATTATAAGAACTACTACTGATATCTCAACGTTGGGTACTAATGGTAGACCACTACAGGTTAATGACCAAATAAGATCAAATTTGACCAGTGGCAATTATGCTACTGTAGTAGAAATTATAGATAATAATACATTCAGAATAAACTTGGCCCCAAAACAAGATTATTCTAACTTATCATTAAATGCTGGTCATGGTGGAGTTATTGATGATAATGGATGTAGGATTAGAAACCTAACCCTAACCATGACTAGAGACTATGATAATGATTTCTTTGAAGCTGGTACTAGAGCGTATAATAATACTTTGTTTGATTTTGGTGATATGTGGGAAACACGTTCTGACGTGGATGGTGTGTTTTTTGCTGACCTCACTATAGGTGAAATGTATTGCCAAAATAATGGTAGTCTCTACGGTGGAAATCCCTATGGCCCCTTTTATGATGGTGGATATTCTACTTTTATATTTGAAAGGTGTACCTTTACAGGAACAAACTCAGATGGTGAATTTTATACTTACGGAATGGCAGCATATGTAGACTGTGTTTTTGAGGCGAGTGCTTATATCAACAATGACTATAATCTATTAACCCCAGCTTCAAATACAGTATATGACGGTGACGGAACATATATGATTAGATGTACATTTAAAGAGAATAGTACGTTTGGATATAATAGTTTCGGCGGTGAGTTTTCATATAATTGTACATTTGAACCCGGAACAATAACACCGGGAGCGTGGACACCAGCGACGTTTGAGAATGCCACAATAGGAAAAAGTGTCAGGTTTCCTTCGGCCCTAACTGGACAGAGTGATTTTTATCATGCTGGATTTGATATTTCAAGGTGGAAATAAGGAGTTTAGAGAATGGCTACAACTATAGAAGTTAAACTAAGTACGTTTGATCGCGTTAAGGATTTGTCACATTTTATAGCATATAAACTATTAAATGAGGAAAATGTTAATGTCTTTGAGTGGAGAAAGAAATATTGGAGATATAATCCAGACCATACAGTTCAAATGGCACTTGATGAATTAAGTACAAATTACGGTGTCACAGTGGTTGACATAAGTTAACAAAAAGAGGGAGTCATAATGACTCCCTTTTTATTTGATGACATTATATAAAAATTGATAAATAAGTATAAGAACAATATCAAGGAGAATGAATATGTCTGAGATTAGTTTTCCAGAAGGTTTTGACTCTACCTGTACAAGTGAATTCCAAGTAGCAGGTAAAATGATTGAAATTGCCATAAAAGAGGCAAAGAAAAGTGATGAAATATCCAAAGACGCTGTAAGAGAACTACAAGTTTTCTTAATGGACGATTCATTGAAATTGAATGTGGAAGAAGCCACTATGGAAATAGGGAAATACTTTACTATAGTTTAAAGGAGAATATGAATGGCGAAATTAGGTGATTATTTTAGAGAGGGTCAGAAAGTAGTTGCTGATGTATCATATGACTCTGATATAATAACAAATGGAGATAAAATTGACATTCCATTAGCCGAACCTGTCGGAGAAGACGTTGATGTTACAGTGTTGGTAAAGGAAATGGAAACAGGTACATCTGATCATGATTCTATATCAAAGAGACTTAGATTAGATAGAAATACACCAGCTAAACTTGTAAATAACAAATTTCCTACCACAGAATCAGGTACGAATTTTGTTGCAGCCTTCAAAAGAAATCCGGCTGATACGGACACAGCCTTGGCGGGCAAAACTGGTTGGAGGTTAGAGGCAAGACCCGGCAATGACACATGGAGCAACGCCTATACAGATGGTTGGATTGAAAATGAACAGGGTTATGGTGTTGAACTTAATGCTAATGTTACAGCTGGTGAAACAGGTTGGAAAGTTTGTAATGGTCAATATGATGGTGCATATTATTGGGATACACAACAATTTTTAAGATATAGTACTGCTGGTTTTGGTAATGTTTTTCCACATAACGAAGATGGCGAAGACAAGGATTATGATTATTACCAAGGCGGTAGATATAAAGAAAGATGGATTGGATATGGTCAAAATGCACCATGGATGACAGGTGTTAATCCATACGATGTTGTTTTTCATCATTGGGTAAATTCAGATGCAACATCATATAACCAATACATAACTGGACAGGTTGTGGGTGAGATTAATCAAGCCGATGGTGCAATGAGGGGTCTTGGTATCACTAACAACACTGTCACAAGATATAACCAACTTCCTTATGATATGGATGGTACTAATGGTCCTGTTTCCCAAGATTGGGGTCTAAGATGTCTAGGTAAAGGTTATAAAATGACCGAAGTTGAAACAGGAACAACACTGACTACAAGTGGCACTACCTATTCTTTTACTGGAGCACATGCTTTGGGTTCTCCATATGATGATTGGAATCATTATGTTGGTGCTGTCATTAAGATTTGGGATGGTGTTGACCCGACATCCTTCCGTATCGCTACTGTTGATTCGGCAACAGGTACTACATCCTGTAGTGTACGTGATGCTTGGGATTGGAATGGATATACTTTTGCTGATGGTGAACAATCCAATTATGAAATTTGGGTATGGTATGACTATTCAGCCGGGGATGATGGATATACTGATATACCTTTATTTGATTTCCCTGATGGTACATGGGGTCACACAGGTCGTATGTTCTTTTGTGGCTTTGGTACTGGTACTAATAATGGCCCAAGATGGGCGACAGAAACTAATCCCGTTAGAGGTACATGGTATGAGCCGGGTAATGCTACTATTGCTCCGTTCGCTGTTGCTTATAGAGGTTTACAGGATTTGGGTGCTGGTTTTCAGTATCCATATGGTAGGGGTTATTATCGTCAAATTGATTGGTCAGGTGTAAAATTGAGAGATGGAACTGATATTAGTTCAGGTTTCCCACTATTACCATGGGAAATGCATTTTTGGTTTTGGGATGAAGGTCTGTATTCACCTGACAATGGGAATACTTGGTACAAGTCCCTTAAAGACCCTAGAGCTATTTCTTCTAATTATGGTAGGTCTACAGAATTCCAGCAGGATAATAAATTGTATTGGGAAAGACCTCATGTTAGATGGAACGGAAGTGAATGGCAATACAATGATTATGGTGATGGTCAAACAA
>JABAHQ010002442.1_pt2 | contig 16750 bp, 18 predicted proteins | sample 7062091 | NCBI WGS metagenome assembly JABAHQ01 (sample SAMN14534359, study PRJNA622989) | marine sediment metagenome | biome: marine biome [ENVO:00000428]; feature: marine pelagic biome [ENVO:01000023]; material: deep marine sediment [ENVO:00002113] | place: India: Gulf of Kutch | collected...
CACCATCAAAACCACCTGGACGATTATCCACCCCCCGACGACTACCGCGAACGCTACACCGGCCGCTGGGTGCCACCTGATCTGGCCGCCCTGGGCGGCTCAACCCACCAGCATCTGGGAGGCTACTATGGCATGGTCAAACGGCTCGACGAGGCCCTGGGCCGTGTGCAGGATGCCTTGAAGAGTCTTGATCTGACCGACAAGACCATCGTCCTCTTCACTTCTGATCACGGTTGCCACTTTAAAACGCGCAATTCGGAGTACAAACGGTCGGGACACGAGAGTTCGATCCGGGTGCCAACTGCCTTTTGTGGGCCGGGTTTCGACGGCGGAGGACAAATTCCGGAACTCGTTAGCCTGATTGACCTGCCGCCGACCCTCCTCGACGCCGCCGGGCTGCCCGTTCCCGAGGCCATGCAGGGGCGCTCGATCATGCCCCTCCTGCACGGCCGGCGAGAGGACTGGCCCGCAGAGGTGTTCGTCCAGATCAGCGAAGCCCAGGTAGGGCGCGCCGTTCGCACCCAGCGCTGGAAATACGGCGTAAACGCGCCCGATAAAGACGGCCGCCGGGAGCCGGACTCAGACCACTATGTCGAAGAATATTTGTACGATCTACAGGCGGACCCGTATGAGTTGACTAACCTGATCGGCCTAGAATCGCATCAGGAAACGGCCGCCGTGCTGCGAGAGCGCCTTATTCGTCGCATGCGCGAAGCGGGCGAGGCTGAGTCCACCATCGAACCGGCTCCAGCCCGGCCCAGCGGCCAGCGCCGCGTCTCGGCCGAGGAGGCGCGCAGCTAACGGCGGGGCCGAACATCAGGAGAAAATATTGTGCTGATCATGCTTAATTACATCTCAAGTAAACAGCGTATTTCGTATTCCGTATTGCGTAAAAGTAGGCTTTTGCCATTTAATTAATACGCAATACGCAATACGGAATAATTTAGNNAAACGAAAAGTCCTTGTCAGCGGCGCGGCCGGTTTGATCGCCAGCCAGGTCTTGCCGGCCTTACGCGAGCGTTACGATTTAACCCTACTTGATATACGGACCACCGACCGCAATGGCAATCCGGTCGAAGGGGTACAAATCGCCGACCTGGTCAATCAAGACCGCGATAGCTACCGCCATCACTTTCGGGGGATTGATGCGGTGGTCCACTTCGGCTTTGTCCGGTCCGATCGCAGTGACTCCGACGCCCATTTTTGGGCCGAGATGAAAAATGTTGAGATGGCTTATAATATTTACCAGACTGCCCTGGAAGAGGGGGTGCGCCGGGTGGTGGTGGCCAGCTCTAACCACGCCGCCGACTACTACGAGCCGCTGATTCTGGACGGCCGCTGGGATTTCGTCGACCCTAATGGCCGGGCCCTGTCCGATAATTATTACGGCTGGGCCAAGGAGGTGTACGAGCACCTCGGCTTTGTCTTTGCCGTGGGGAAACAGGCCCGGGCCTCCTCCTTCACGGCGGCAGAACAAGCAGAATCGGGCCGCCAACTGGAGGTGGTCCAGATTCGTATCGGTGGGCCGAGGGAGACCGATGTGGCCAACTGCCCCGAGGGTGACCTGCGCTGTATGCGCCGGGCATTGGCCGTCTACATCAGCGACCGGGATATGCAGCAACTGTTCGTCAAGAGCCTCGAAACCGAAGACATCCGCGACGAGCAAGGGGTGCCCTTTCAGATTTTCTACGGCATCAGCGACAATTCCCAGGCTTTTTGGAGCATCGCCAACGCCCGGCGGGTGATTGGCTATGAGCCCCAGGACAACAGCGAAATTCGTTTCGTCGATTTGATCGCCCAGCATATCCAGGCGGCTAAAGAAAAGGGGACCGTTTAGGCGATGAAGATTTTAGTCACCGGCGGCAGCGGCCGGATTGGTCGCTATGTGGTGTCGGACCTGGTGGCCGCCGGCCATACCGTGACCAGCGTTGATATCGTGCCCCCCACGGAGCGAATTTGCCCGACCCTGCAAGTTGATTTAACCCAGGCGGGTGAAGTATATCAAGCTTTGGCGATGTCAGAAGCCCAGGCCGTCGTCCATTTGGGGGCTTGGGCCGATGCCGGTAAGGTCGCCAACAGCCGTACTTATGGCGACAATGTCCGGGGAACTTACAACGTCTTTCAGGCTTGCGCCGATTTAGGGATTAAGCGGGTTGTTTCCGCTTCCAGTGCCCAGGTTTACGGGTTTGCCGGCTCGCCGCCCCACTATGTCCCCGTGGATGAAGATCATCCCCGGCGGCCGATAAACTGCTACGCCCTGTCGAAGATGGCCGGTGAGCAGGCGGCCGACTACTTTGTGGTCAACTACGGTATGACGATCCTCTCTTTCCGCTTCATGGGGGTTCGCCCTCCGGCGCAAATTGGCCCGGAGATCGAGCGGATGGCTCAGGACCCCGGTTGGGGGAGTTGGTTGCTCTGGACCCGCACCGATGCCCGCGATGCGGCCCTGGCCTGCCGCCTGGCGGCGGAAAAAGAGACGGTCCCCTCCGGCCCGTATAACATTACCGGGGCGCAGGTGGTCTTATCGGCAACGACATTAGACCTGGTGAAAACGCATTTTGGGGAGCAGACTGAGATTCGGGGGGAGCTGCCCGGCCATATTTCCCCACTTAGTTGTGCTCGAGCTGAGGTGGCCTTTGACTACCGGCCCCAGTATCTTTGGTCTGAATCACAGCGCTATATAGAGGGTAAATAGCTATGAGCTTTCGCAGGAGGATTGCACCGGGGGCCGCCAGTTCGAAGATCAGGTGGCCTGCTTCGGTTTTATTGACAACAGCCAGTATTTTGTCAAGGAGGCCGGCGCCTACGGCATCCCCTATCGGGCTCTGATTCCCCTCGGCCTGGATAACGTGCTGATTGCCGGACGCATGATGACCGTGGACAAGGTGGCCCACAACAGTACCCGCAACACCGTCTGCTGCTTGATTTGCGGTCAGGCCGCCGGCACGGCGGCGGCCATCGCCGTTGCGGATAGTGTCACCCCCGCCAAAGTGGAGGTCGAAAAACTGCGGACCACTTTACAGGCCGCTGGGGTGTTGCTGGCCCCACAGCCAGACCCTCTGGAAGAGTAGGGCCTGAAACATCATCAAATTATGTCGTCGTCATAAGCGATGCCGGGGCAATAGGCCGGCCTTCTGCGATGGACTTCTCCACCGCCTCAATCATGGCCGTGACAGCCACCCCGTCGGCGGCGGAGATGGCCGGTTCACCGCCATCCAGAATGCAATCAACCATATTGCGTAGCGCGCCCCACCACGTCGACGGCAGCTTGAAATAGCTCCACAGCGCCGGCCGGGCGAACATGTGCTTCCCAACCTTGTCAGAGGAAAGCTCAAAGCCACGCCGGGTACCGCTATGCTGCAGCCGCCCCTGACTGCCATTGACCGTCATCTCGAATTCCACAATGGCGGGCCATGCCTCGGGCAGAATCCAGGCCGTCTCGAAGGTGACGAAGGTTTGCTCAAAGCGCACCATGGCCTGGATGGCGTCAAAGGCGTCGATCCCCTCGCTCGCCAGCACCTTTTTCACCCCGATGGCGTAAATCTCCTGCGCCTCTTGACCCAGCATCCAGCGCAGCAAATCCATACTGTGGGCAAATAGAAACCACTGGGGCCCCGACTGGCCGGCCCAGGAGAGCATCTCGCGGGGCACCCAGATAGTATCGGAGATCCGTATGTAGGCCATGATGGGCTCGCCAATTTCGCCCGCATTGATGCACTCCTTCACCGAGATCAGGTCCGGGTTCCAGCGGTTGCCCAGATTAACGGTGATCTTGACACCTTTTTCACGGGCCGCGGCCACCATCTGCTCGGCCTGGCGTGTTTTGGTGGCGATAGGCTTCTCGACGACGATATGCTTGCCGGCTTCAATCATCCGCATCACCGGCTCGAAATGGAGGTGGTCCGGGGTGGCCACGCTTACCACTTCCGCCTCCGAGGCCGCCAGTTCGTCCAAACTGCTAGTATAGCGGCAGTTTAGCCGGTCTCCGACCGCTTTGGCCCGTTCCGCATTGAGATCCATGACATAAACCAACTCTGAGCGGGGATAATCGCGGTAGGTCTCGGCGTGTTGTTCGCCGATCAACCCCACGCCAATTACAGCAGCCTTCACCTTTTGTTCAGCCATGTTTGTGACTCCTTTGGAAATAAAGGTTTCTCCTGGTAGCGGGGGCATCCCTATGCCCCCGCCGTATCTTTAGATCGACCGCCACGGCATAGGGATGCCGTGGCTACGGATTTTCATCCTCGGTCGTGCGTCTGGGCTGTCTCTGGATCAAATCAAATTATCAAAGCTGTTAATCGCCTGGGCAAGTGATATTTATCATACATATTGATGACATTTGTCACAAAAAAACAGTGACAAATGTCACTTATCGATAATGGGCTATCGCTTTAGTATTCAGACCACGCAAATCATACCTTACGAAGCGGATATCTGCCAACTGGCCCTGTGGTGTGGTCGGAATGAACGCTGGGTTAAAGCTCTATCTGCTCCGGTTTTCCAATCCCTGAGAATACGAAATGGCCGAAACACAATTGAAAATCATATCAAAGGAGAGATAGTTATGATCGTTATGAAAGCATTAGACCCCCCTTCAGTCACAGAGAGGCGCGACCTTTATGATCTCCCCGATACCGAACGGGTGTTAGATCTGCGCCACCGGGTGCGGACAGCCATGGAGCAACCGCCCCTCTACTGGGAGTGCCCCAGTCAGATTGAAGAACGCTTTATGGGTGAGCCCATTGCCGTGCGCAAAGCCAGGGCGATCGCCCTGAAGCTGTCGCACATGTCAGCAGATCTGTGGGCCGGGCAACTAATCGCCGGATCGATCGCCCTGGAAGCGCCACGCCTCCACTACGAAACTGGCTTCCCCAGGTATATCACTGAGGCCGAAGCAATCGAGGGGCGCGCCAAAGGGGTGGGTATTAATTGTTTCGGCCATATCGTGCCCGACTATCCCCGCTTGCTGGCCAAAGGACTGCGCGGGATCCGCGCCGACGCCGAGGCGCAGCGTCCCTACGCCCAAAACGAGGCAGAGATCGCCTTTCTTGACTCGGTCGTCATCACCCTCGACGCGGTCATGGATTTCGCCGGCCGCCTGGCCGAACGGTGTGATTTAGAAGCCTTAATGGAGCCCGATGGGGAGCGAGCGGTCGAGTTGCGTCAGATGGCCGAGAACCTGCGCCAGGTACCGGCCGGCCCGGCGCAGACCTTCTGGCAGGCCATGCAGTCGGTCTGGCTGATCCACATGATCTTCCCGGCCATCCTGCAGAGCAACGCCCTCGGCCGCCTGGACCAGTACGCCTACCCCTACCTCCAGGCCGATCTCGAAGCGGGTCGTTTAGACATAGCCCAGGCGGCCGAACTGGTTGATTGCTTTTGTCTGAAGTTCAACGAGCGGGCCAAAACGACCGAGGATCAACTCGCCGAGAGCCGCCAGGAAGAAATGGACAACCAACCCCTGCGCCGCACCCGTCACCGCACCTCCTCCCAGTTCGGCACGCGGCGCGACCGCCTCGACGCCACCAACCACTGGCTGCAAAATATCATCATCGGCGGCCTGACTCCTGAAGGCGATGAGGGTACCAATCCCTTGACCTTCCTCCTCCTGCGCACCTATCAGCGCAACAAAATGACCAACCCCCTGCTGACCTTGCGCGTCCACCGCGACTCCCCGGAGGATGTCCTCCGCTGCACCTGCGAGGTCCTCAAAGATGGCGGGGGCATGCCGGCCATTTTCAACGACGAGGCCTTGATACCCGCCCTCGAACACCTTAGCATCCCCACTCCTGACGCCCGTGACTACACCAACGACGGCTGCTGGGAGGTGATCATTCCCGGCCGGACCGATTTCCGCTTCATGCGGTTGAGCCTGATGTTGTGCCTGGAGTGGGCGCTGAACCGGGGCTATTCGCGCATCGACGACGAGACGGGCGACGATGCGTTTCGCCATGGGCTTGATACGGGCGATCCCCGAGGGTTCACGTCGTTCGAAGAGGTCTGGGGGGCCTTCCTGGTTCAACTGGATGCCATGATCGGCCGGACCGTGCGTCACGTGATCGAGACGCTCAACCTGCGCAGTACCATCGCCCCGGTCCCTTTGTTGAGCGCCCTGACCGACGGCGCGATCGCCTCGCGGCGCGACTTGACCGCCGGCGGGGCCAAATTTCGCACCTTTGGCATGCTGGCCGAAAGCGCCGCCCACACCATCGATTCCCTGACCGCTATCAAAACCGTGATCTTCGAGGAAGGAAGGGCGACGATGGCCGAGTTGAGCGACGCGCTCGACGCCGATTTTGAGGGCTACGCCCCCTTGCGAGCCAAACTCCGCGCCACGCCCAAGTATGGCAATGACGACGATAGGGCCGATGCCACGGGCCGGGCCGTGATTGAGGCTTTCGTCAACGCCGTGCAGAGACATGCCAAAGCCTACGAGTCGCTGATTAAGTTCCCCTGCGGCGTCGGGACCTTCTCCTGGTATATCGGCATCGGCCAGGGGTTGGGGGCCTCGGCCGACGGGCGGCTGTCGGGCCAGCCGGTCTCGTCCAATTTTTCGCCCGCCCTGGGTTGTGATATGGAGGGCCTTCCTGGCGCCATCCTCTCCTATGCTAAGATGAATCATTCCAATTTACCGGCCGGCGGTCCGCTCGATTTGCGCCTGCCCAAGACCCTGGTCAAGGGTGAGGCGGGCACGGATCGCATGGTCGCCCTGGTCCGCAGTTTCGCGGATACCGGCGGGGCCATGATGACTCTGACTGTGGCCGACTTGGAGGAGCTGCGGGCCGCGCAGCGCGAGCCGGAGAAGTACAAATCACTGCGGGTGCGCATGGGGGGCTGGTGCGCCTATTTCACCATGCTCAGTCGCGAACAACAAGATCACCATATCCGCCGCCAGGGAGGACGATAATGACTCACAACGGTACCAACCAAAATTTGAAAGCTGCCCGCTTGAACCAGGGGGAAGGAGCCGATCCCGACCAGATCCAGGGGCTTATTTTCGACATCGATACCTTCGCCGTCCACGATGGCCCCGGCATCCGCATGGCCGTCTACCTGAAGGGCTGCCCCCTGCGTTGCGACTGGTGCCACAGCCCGGAGTCGCAACGTCGCGAGCCGGAAGTCATTTTCGCCGCCGAGCGCTGTCTGCTGTGCGGCACCTGTATGGCGGTTTGCCCGAACCAATTGCACCAGGTGAGTGAGTTGGGCCATTTCTTTAACCGCGCCGGCTGCCAGGTCTGCGGTAAATGTGTCGAAAATTGTCCCTCCGGCGCGCTGGTTATGAAGGGGTACACCATTTCCGCGGACCAGGTGGTGGCCAAAGCGGCCCGTATGCAATCCTTCTTTGCCCATTCCGGCGGCGGGGTTACCTTAACCGGAGGTGAGGTAACGGGCCAGCCCGATTTCGCCGCCGCGATTTTGGCCGGCTGCCAGGCCCAGGGTATCCACACCGCCATCGAGACCTGCGGGGCGTGCAGTTGGCCGCGGCTGGAAAAATTGATCCGGCATGCCGACCTGATCCTCTACGATTTGAAACTGATCGACGAGGATTTACACCGTCGCTGGACCGGGGCCGGTAACCGGGCTATCCTGGACAACGCCTGCCGTCTGGCCGGTCGTAACGTCCAGATTCGCGTCCCTTTGATCCCTGACATCACCGACACGGACGAAAACCTGGCGGCTATCTTCGCCTTCATGCACGCCGCCGGCCTGGAACGTGTGGCCTTGCTCCCCTACAACCCCTCCTCTGCCGCCAAGTACGAATGGCTGTGCCAACCCTACCAGATCGAGGGCGAGCCGCAAGACGAGGACCGCCTGGCCGCTATGGCCTCTCTGGCCCGGGAGGCGGGCCTTGAAGCGGAGATCGGCTAAGAAAAATAATGAGAGGTGGGCCTGTGGAGAAAAGCGCCCGTTTAGCCAAAGCTTTCAACCTTGAATTGCCCGACCGACCGCCGATCCTGGGCGGCTGGTTGGCCGCGCCCACTCACATCCAGACCCTGACCGGTTGTTCGGAGGATGCGTATTGGGCCGACCCATTCCATTGGGGACTGGAAGCAGAGCGCGTTTTAGGGTCGGATGGGGTGGTCACCATTTTTGAACCTGTCTCCCGTGGTGAGTATCGTTGCGTCGATGGCCAGGTCCTCGAAAGACGGGCTGCCTATACCCTGGAATCCGTCTTAGAAGGGATCAAAGCGCTGCCCGAGCGGGCCGAACTGGAAGCCAGGTTTGACGAAGAGCGAGCCTACGCCGCCTTTGTGGCCGAGTTGCAGAGCAAACAGGCCCAGTGCGGCGACATTTTATGGTGCCAGGCCGATTGGCATATGATTCCCAAAGCCCTGTGGTATCACGAGTTTGGCTATGAACCCGCCTTGATGCTGGTGGGGTTGTACCCCGACCAGGGGCGCAGGCTGATCGAATATAGCGCGGTGCGGGGCCGCCAGTGGGCGACCCTGCGCGCCCGCGCCATCCGGGAGGGGCTTCACCCCCGGGCCATTCTGACCGGCGAGGACCTCTGCTCCCAGCAAGGGCCTATGGTCTCGCCGGCCTATCTGCGCCGCGAATATTTCCCCTGGGTCGAGTACGCTCTTGAGCCCTTGCTAGAGGTCGGCGCTAAAATCGTCTGGCATTGCGACGGCAACTATCGCCCCTTGCTCGACGATGTCCTGGCCTGCGGCATCGGCGGCTTGCAGGGCTTCCAGCAGGAATGTGGCATGGATTTGACCTGGTTGGTAGACCTACGCACCCGCCAGGGCGACCCCCTTTTGATTTTCGGCCCCATGTCCGTGACCACAACCCTGCCCCACGGCACCCCCGACGATGTGCGGGCCAACGTTCACTGGGCCATGGATCTTTGCCGGGACAAGGCCTCCCTGGTCTTCTTCACCAGTAACACCATCACCCCGGATATCCCCCTCGAAAATATCCGTACCTTCTGGGGGACGGTGCTGAAGAGCCGTTGGTGATGGGGTAAACGCATTTGGCGACAGGTTTCTATGAGGAAGTTCGGCGCCGCCTCGACCAAGAAATCGCACTTGAGATTGGAGGTACACAGATGGTTGCAATGCTTGATACGATAACCGCCCAGCGAGTATGGGGCACGTTTGACCGGGTCAGGGAGCACCTGGTCAATCAGTTCCAGGAGGTGCCGTTTGACCCGACCACGGGCTTGTCTCTTGAAGAATTGCAGCGAGAGGTCGAAGCTTATCTACAAGCCCACCCTGATCAGCCCAGAGTCTTGCAAAAAGCTAACGTCTACCGCCTTGTGGTCACCCGCGGGCAACTCTGCATTGATCCGGCCGACTGGTTTGTCGACAAACTCAACCACGGCGGCCTGGTACGGAAAGTTCGCGACGACTGGTATCGAGAGGCCAGGGCTGGCTCAATTGAGAAAGAGGCCGGCTGGTTCGAGCGGGGTTTTCAACTCGGGCTAGTCCGCGGGGGGTTAGACATGGGGCATATTTCTCCTGGCTGGGAGAATATGTTCTCCGGGGGCCTGGTGGGACTGATCGAGCAGGCCCACCGGGAGCGGGGACGCCTCGGCCCGGAAGCGACCGAAGAGCAGCTCGCCTTCTACGAGGCGGTGGAGATCGTCTACCAGGCCACGATCAGGCTGGCAGAACGGTTTGCTGACCTGGCCCGAAAGATGATCCCCAGTTATCCGCAATATGAGACGCGCTTGCAGGCCATCGCCGCCGTCTGCGAACGCGTGCCCGCTCATAGCCCCCGGACCTTCTATGAGGCCCTCCAGTTTGCCTGGCTGATGCACGAGCTGATCGAGATGGAGGGAGAAATGGTGCGCTCGATGGGCCATTTTGATCGCACCCTGTATCCCTATTACCAGGCCGATATCGACTCGGGCCGCCTGACTTGCCAGCAGGCTAAGGAGTTGATCAAGTTCTTCTGGTTCAAGCACTACGCGCGTACCCAGGGGCGCAAAAACGGCAAGAATTTTGTCTTCGCCGGGCAGGATGCCGTCGGCTCTGAGGTCACAAATGATCTGACCTACCTGGCTCTGGAGGCTTATGAGGAATTGAACACGCCGGACCCGAAACTGTCGATCCGCTTCTTTCCCGGCACGCCCGACAGGCTTTACCGGCGCGTCGCCGACCTGATCCGGCGCGGTCACAACTCGTTTGTGCTCATGAACGATGTGCCGGCCGTCGAGGCCCTGGTCAAACGCGGCAAAACCCTCGAGGATGCCCGCACCTATCTGCCCATCGGCTGCTACGAACCGGCGGTCGACGGCAAGGAAGTGGGCTGTACAATGAACCTGGTCATTAACCTGGCCAAGGGCCTGGAGTTGGCTTTGCACGACGGGATCGACCCGCTCAGCGGGGAGCAGATTGGCCCACACACCGGCGACCCAAGGCAGTTTGCCACCTTCGCCCAACTGTTCGACGCTTACGCGGCCCAGATGGATTTTCTCCTGGCCCGCTCGGTCGAATATGTCGGCGCCCACGAGCGCCAGTGGCCGCAGATCAACCCCTCCCCACTGATCGCCGGCACCATCGACGATTGCCTGGCCCGGGGTCGGGATGTCGGTCAGGGCGGCGCTCACTACAACGCGGTCGGTTGCGTTGGCCTGGCCCTGGCCAATACCTGCGACTCCCTTCTGGCGCTGAAACAAACCGTCTTTGAGGAAAAACGCTTCACCATGGAGGAGATCCTCGAGGCGCTCAAGCGTGATTTCGAAGGCTACGAACCGATGCGCCAGTACCTCTTGAACCGGGTCCCCAAGTGGGGCAATAACCATCCAGAGGCCGACAGCATGGCCAGGCGTATCGCCGACCATTACTGCCACCAGGTTCACACCTTCAGCAACGCCCGCGGCGGGCCGGTTCAGGCCGCCCTCTTCACTCTCGACTACCAGTGGCGGATGGGCCAGGCCACCGGCGCGCTCCCGGACGGTCGACGGGCCCCCCTGTCCCTTGCTCCCGGCGTCGGGGCCATGTCCGGGCGGGATAAGCAGGGGGTGACCGCCTTGATAAACTCGGTTTCGAAGCTCGATTTCACCCAGACTCCCAACGGGTCGGTCCTCGATGTGACCCTGCACCCCACTGCTGTCAGGGGCGACGAAGGGTTGCAGGCCATGGTCGCCCTCATCAAGACCTTTTTCGCTCAAGGCGGCTACGCCCTGCAGTTCAACATCTTTGACGCCGAAATGCTGCGCGACGCCCAGCGCCATCCGGAGCGCTACGCCTCCTTGCAGATCCGGGTGACCGGTTGGAGCGTTTACTTCACGGCCCTGTCGCGGTACGAGCAGGATCAGTTCATCGCCCGGATTACCCATTATGGCTGAGACGAATGGCTACCAGGGCAACATCTTCGATATCAAGCGCTTCGCCGTGCACGACGGTCCCGGCATTCGCACCACGGTCTTCCTGAAGGGGTGTAGCCTGCGTTGTGCCTGGTGTCACAACCCCGAGGCGATCAAGCCCCAACCAGAAGTGGCTTTTTATGCCGGGCGGTGCATTGATTGCCGGGCTTGCCTGGCGGCCTGCCCCCACNNGCCTGTCCGCACGGGGCGCATGAACTCACCGCCGCCGGCGAGCGGCGCTATCACCGGGATCGCTGCGGCCTCTGCGGCCAGTGCGTCGAGACCTGCTACGCCGAAGCGCTGGTCATGCACGGCCGGCGAGTCACCGTCGAGGAGGTGATGGCCGAAGTGCGCCAGGACGCCAGCTTCTACCAAAACTCGGGCGGTGGGATAACGCTTTCGGGCGGGGAGCCATTGTTGCAGGGCCGGTTTGCCACGGCCCTGCTGCAACAATGCCAGGCCGAGGGGTTCCACACGGCCGTCGATACCTGCGGCCAGGTGGGCTGGAAGGCGCTGGAGAGGGCCTTGCCCTATCTGGACCTGGTGCTCTACGACTTCAAGCACAGCGATCCGCAGTGGCACCGGCAATACACCGGCGCATCCAACCGTCGCATCCTGGAGAATCTACGCCGGCTTAGCCGCTGTGGCCTGCCCATCGAAATTCGCATGCCGATCATCCCCACCATCAACGACGCCCAAGCGTTTGTCGAGGGGGCGGCCGCGTTTCTGGCCTCGCTAGACAACATCAGCGCGGTCAGGCTGCTGGCCTATCATCGCCTGGCCGGCGCCAAGTATCGCAGCCTGGGGCAGGAAAACACCATGCCGGATGTTGACCCACCCACGCCAGACCACATGCAGCAGATCGCCGCCTGGATCGCTGGCTACGGCTTGGCAGTCATCGTGCCGGAGGCCGGTTAGCAGGGCTTTACGGTTCGCATCTTAGGTTTCAGGCAAAGCGGAAATGGGCCCAGACCTCTCAATTTTTATCTACTCATGATCAGTGCTATACTGACCCTATCGTGAAACGTGAAGCGTAAACGTGAGGCTTTCCGGTGCGGATATGGTACGTTTCACCTTTACCCTTCACAAAGACAGACGGATAGCCCACTATGCCTCAAAGAGCCGATAATGTTTCAATGGAGAGCGTATATCAGAAGGGGGCTTACACAATGCAACGAATGACCGCCAAACAACGCTTCCTGGCCGCCTTGAACGGCCAGCCGGTCGACCGGCCGCCGGCGGCCAGTATCGTCTCGGTCGCCACCTACGAACTGATGGACATCGCCGGTGCGCACTTCCCGGCGGCCAACGTCGAACCGGAGCCGATGGCTACCCTGGCCGCCGCGGCCCACGAGGTGCTGGGCTTTGACAGCGTCATGCCCATCTTTAGCATCGCCCAGGAGGCCACCGCCCTGGGCTGCCGGGTCGATTGGTCTAAAACGGATATGATGCCCACCCCGACCTACGCGCCCTGGGCCGACCGCGAGGCCGAGATCAAGCTGCCCGACGGCTTCCCCGATTCATTCCTCGAGGACAAATATGTCCAGTGCGCCCTGGAGGCCATCCGCCTGCTCAAGCGGCATTTCGGCGATGAGGTCATGATCCTGGGCAAGGTCATGGGGCCGTGGACCCTCTCCTATCATGTCTACAACATGCAGGAGTTTCTGTGTGACACCCTGATGGACCCGGACCGGGTGCGCCGCTCCCTCGATGTTCTCTCCCCGGTGCCCGTCGTCTTTGCCAAAGCACAACTTGAGGCCGGGGCGGACGCTATTGTCTGGGCCGACCACGCCACCGGCGATGTGATCCGCAATACCATGTACCGGGATTTCCTGCTGCCCCCCCACCAGGCCCTGATCCCGCAGGTGCCGGCCCCGGTCATCCTCCACTGCTGCGGCCGGACCCTGGACCGGGTCCAGTATTTCTGCCAGGCCGGCTTTGCCGCCTACCACTTCGAGTCGGCCAACCCGGCCGAGGAAATGGTGGCCGAAACGGCCGGCCGCATGAAACTGGCCGGCAACATCAACAACCCCACCACCCTGCTCGCCCGTGGCCCGGAGGAGGTCCGCCGCGAGGCCCAGCGGGCCATCGACGCCGGGGTCGACATTATCTCCCCTGAGTGTGCCGTCCCTTTGCAGACACCCGTGGCCAACCTGAAGGCGATGGCGCAGACTTGCCGGGACAATCTAAGAGAAAGATAAAAATACGAAATACGCAATACGCAATACGTCTCAAGCTGCGTATTCCGTATTCCGTTAAGTTAGTCAGTTATTTACAGGAGGTAACAAGATCAAATGCCTAGTATGACCGAAGCAGAATTAAACGCCTTCCTATCCACCGACGTCCTCTGTCGCCTGGGTTGCCTGGACGACGAGGGACATCCCTACGTGGTCCCCTGCTGGTTTCAATACGCCGACGGCGGCTTTTACATCATCCCCCGCGCCCGCTCGGCCTGGGCGGAATATCTGCAACGCGACGGACGGGTCTTTCTCTGCCTGGATACCGAAACGGGCCAGCGGGCCCTGGTCAAGGGCACGGCGGAACTACTAGAGGAACCGAACGTCGGCGGCCGCTGGGTTGAGATCGGCCGGGAGATGGCCCAGCGCTATCGCGGCGAGGCGGGCCTGGCCTATCTGGAGCAAACCCTCAACGAGCCTCGCTGGCTCTTCTTCGTCCGGCCAGCGCAGATCACCACCTGGCAGGGCGGCGGTTGGGCGCAAAAGTATAAACACTATGAATGGTAACCTATTCCCTTAAGCGCAACCAGGCCTGATGGTAGCGCTTCAACCTGGCCATATCTTTGTCGGTTAGCGTGCCAATGCGCCGTATGTCCATATTGTCGGCCAGATCGGCCAGCTTGACCCGGCGGGCGATCGGGTTGTCTCTGGCCCGCTCGATAAATGCCTCATAAGACTCGTCCGTTCGCCGGGTGAGGCAATCCACGGCGGCGATGACTTCTTCTGAGAAGCCCTCCCCGCGCAGCCCCTCCAGCGTCCAGGTGGTATCTTCGACCACGTCGTGTAACACCGCCACAACCTGTTCCGTCTCCGTCTCCATTTGCTGCATCATTCTAAGGGGGTGCAAGATGTACGGCGCGCCGGCTTTATCTTTTTGTCCCTGGTGGGCGTGCCCGGCAATTAAGATTGCCTTCTCTAAAGTAGCCATTGTCTTCCTGCTGAAATGATCATTTCACGCCTCAACCTTTGCCTTTTCGGTGAGAATTTTCGTTACCAGCCATCCGGCGAATCAGCGAATCAGCGAATCAGCGATCCGCTTATTTACTAAATACCCTTTCGCTGAATCGTCGCCCTAAGGAATGTGACCTAAATAACTTCCCATTTAGCCGCTTCGCCGTGAAATGTGAGGGGTTTTGGCCGCATGCGAAATCTTCACATTTCACGTTTCACGCTTCAGTGAGCCAGGCGCTAATGGCGCAGGGCGGTTATTAAATTCTCAATCCTAAACCTTCGACTTCTCAACTCTGTATATGAGGTAGCTCACGATATAAGCGATCAAAATGCCGATGGAGATCGAATACCGGGCGATAAAATACTGGACGATGACCGCGGCCACGCCAGAGATGAGTAAAAAAATATACCAACGTTTGCGGAACCATTCATTGTAAGTCATGTTAACCCTCCCCAGCTAGCGTAGCTTTTTTTTCATAAACACCGCGATCTCGCCATCCGGCCAATCGTCATTGGTGTAGTAAGATAGATCAATCCCCTCCAGGGCAAAACCGAGGCGGCGGTAAAACCGGATCGCCGGGACGTTGGTGTTCTGGGTCTCGCAAACGATGGTTCTCAAGCCGGCCGCTTTCCCTGTCTCGGCCAAAAATTCCATCAGTTGCCGGCCGATCCCCCGGCCCCGATGCGTTTCGGCCACGTGAAACTCCCAGACCCATAAACTGTTGTTCCATTGATACGGTTCGGCCAAAACCAAGCCGACCAAACGGCCGTCGTCATACGCGCCAAAAGATAGCTCATGCTTCAGAACCTGGCTGTAGCGGGCCAAAGTTTCATCATCCAGGTAATCATAGCGCTTAACATAAGGGCGTTCCAGGCTGACAAGTTGCAGGCTGATAACTGTTTGGTCGGCCGCCTCTGTTTTGTCGATCATATATTTATGGCGGGAGATATAGCCACTGATAACCCGTTTCAGCTCGTCGAGTGGGAGTTGGCTCAACAGGTTGATCTCAACCATCCCGGCGACGTAACCAACCTTTCCAGATACTCGGCCTGGAATCTGGGATCTCGACCGCGCCGGCCATTTTGCGATAGAATTCCGCCGGGCCAACTTTCCCGATGATGGCGTAACCGTACCCTTTCAACTTCATATCAAGTAGACAGGCCAGGAGCAATGCCCGGCCAATCCCCTGCCCCCGTTCAGTCTCTTTGACGCCGGTGGGGCCAAAGAAGCCCAAGGCCGTGGCATCATAACACCCAAAGCCGACCAGGTCCCCGTCCCTCAGGGCGATGAAGCAACTGATAGGGTGATTTGAGAGAGCGATGTCGGTTTCGCTGGCCCATGGATCGGAGGAGAAGGTTTCGTATACCCAATCGACGATGAGGTGCTTTTCCGGGCCGATCGGTTTGCGAATAGTCACTCCCTGTGCTTCTTGTTCGGCCAGGAAATCCCAGGTGTTCGGCAGGTCGTACAGCTTTACCAGCATGTCGGTCATGGTTGCTTCCCTTGTGTCTTAATCGAATTGTGGCGTGTATCGAGCCGGGTCTATGATACAATTAAATGACTGCCTTGTAAAACAGCCGCTTTCTATTTCCACTAAAACAGCGACGAGGCAACATGGAAAGCAAGGGTTCCAACCTGCTTCGGAACCTTCTTCCACGTTGCCTCGTCCCTACAAAACCAATTGGGTGTGTTTCAAATGGGTTGGAAATCGGTAGCCTAGCCCCTTGTGGGCATCATCTCAGCCACGAAACGGACACAAGGTCCTAGGCTACAACTGAGATGAAACACACCAAATCAATTGGGTGGGTTTTAAATGGGTTAAAGCTGTAGGAATAACCCTTCCTGCGTTAAAAGCCGGCGAGCCAGCCGTTCATTGCCCATCGTTTCAGCCAGGTGTTTCAGTTGTGTATCTTCGTAGGATTGGGTGAAAATGGCGATATCCAGGGCCAGAAGCTTACGAAAGGCGTTGGCAGCCTGCTCCGGTTCATGGCTTTGCGCCGCAACCTGCATGCCGAATTCCAGGATCACATCCATCATCGCCAGTGGATAGCGGATCGGCAGACCGATGGCCACATGTACCCGGCCGATCTCCAGGCGGCCGCCAACATAATCCCGGCCATACTTACCCTGGAATAGCTCGATGAACCATGCTTCAAGCGTGCCCCGGCGCGCTTCTACCTGATCGCCCACATATTCGGCCGTCAGGGGATGAGCCATCAGGCGGCGATAGAAAGCCTCGCTCAAGGC
>JABAHQ010033303.1_pt1 | contig 16745 bp, 22 predicted proteins | sample 7062091 | NCBI WGS metagenome assembly JABAHQ01 (sample SAMN14534359, study PRJNA622989) | marine sediment metagenome | biome: marine biome [ENVO:00000428]; feature: marine pelagic biome [ENVO:01000023]; material: deep marine sediment [ENVO:00002113] | place: India: Gulf of Kutch | collected...
GGAAGCAGCTACAGTTATATCGGAGCTTTCGACGGTATCGATTTTGCTGCCAACACCTATCAGTGGTCGGGCACTCCCACGTCCGGTGATCAAGTGATGACCGGCAATCCGGATACATTCGCCGGCGCCCAGCTCGATTTTTCCGGACTCCAGGACCGCTATGTCATCGGTTTCGGTTTTTACGGTCAGGACCTGACCCCCGACGAAATTATCCGGGTAGAGGTCGATTTCGCCGAGCAGGGCTCGCAAACGTTCGATATCACACTGCCGGGTGATTCGCCGTTTGTTCCCCGCTACCTCGGCGTCTACGACAGTGACGACACCATCACCGGGATGGAGATCTTCGGCACTGACACCAGTGGCGCCGACCGGGCATGGGTGCTCGACGACCTCACCGTGGTCACCACCCCGGTTCCCGTACCAGCCAGCGCGTGGTTACTGTTCTCGGCACTGACCGGGCTGGCGGCCTGCGCCCGTCGCCGCAATCGCCACGGGCATTATTGATCGCAAAGGCCGTTATGGGTCCTTTGCTCGCGCAATTGCCCGCGTTAACCGGACTCCCGGCGTTGTCCACTTCGGGGGTTCGGCCTCTCATCGCAGCAACGGCAAGCTGTCAGCGGATCCCTGTTGTCACCGCTCTGTTGTAACCGCCCTGTTGTAACCGCAATGGTTACTGCCCGCCGCCGGGTTCGCTATTCAGTCAATGCTGACAGCCGGATATCCGCACCCAGCACCCGCACCAATTGGCCATCGCTGTCGCGCACCGGTACCGCCACGGTAAAACAGAAAGCATCGGTCGCCGCCGAGCGGTAGACATCGGTGGTATGCGCGCTGCCGCTGGCCAGAACGGCATCGAACCAGTGGCGGCCGTTCCAGTCCTTGCCGCGTGCCAGATGCCCGGTGCTGTCGTCCAAGTCCTGAGCGAAGATGTTGTCACTGATCTGGCGGCCGTTGCGATCCACCAGGTACAACAGTTCAAAACGGGAATTGTCCTGTATTGCCCTATGCAGGGCACGATTGACCGCGTCCAGCCCGCCCTCGGCCAGCATCCGGTTATCCGCCACCCGGGCCACGGTCTCCCGCGCTTCGTTATGCAGAGACAGTTTGAACCCCCCCAGCCCCCCTTCCAGCAGGCAGTCGCTGAGGTCGTGCACTTGTTTCGCCATGTCGCTGAATTGCAGGGCGCTGTCCAGCATCTGTTTCGAAGACGCCGATACGGTGTGCACATCCTTGTTCATGGCATCGACGGCGCTGCCGATCTGACCGGTGCCCACGGTTATGGCATTGACCTGGTCGTCGAGCTGATCCATCGACCGGCTCACATCGTTGATCTGTGAGCGCATGGTATTGACTCCGTTTTCGCCGGCGTCCACCGCACCCTGTACACGGTCACCGGCGCCGCGCAGCCGGTTCATTTCCTCCCGAAAATGATCGATGATCACGGTCACCTCATCGGTGGCCTCGGTGGTATGCAGAGCCAGCTGGCGCACTTCTTCGGCGACCACGGAAAAGCCGTTGCCGTGCACTCCAGCCCGGGCCGCCTCAATGGCGGCGTTGAGCGACAACAGATTGGTTCGCCGGGAAATATCGGCGATCACACCGATCACCTGGGACACTTCCTCCAACTGGGCCTGCAGCCCTTCCATGACCTGACGCAACTGGACTTCGCTGTCGCGAATGCCGCCGATATGATCCAGCACCCGGTCGCTCTCGGCATCGCACTGGCGCAACGCGCCGGCCACATCCCTGGAAAGTGCCGCCATCTCGGCGGTACCCGGTACCAGCTCGGCGGAAAGCGTGGTGGCAATTTCCTCGCTGGTGCTGGCAATGGTGGCGGAGGCGTCGGACAAATCGCGCCCCAAAACTTCAGCATTGGCACCNNCCCAGTGTGCGCAAAGTTGGTGCGCAACCGGCGATACTCACGGCGGCGGACACGCTCTGACCCACGCGCTGATTGAGGTCCAGCAGGAACGAATCCAGCGCCCGACTGTGGAGATCACGGCTGCTGACACGCTGTGTCAGATCGCGATTAGCCAGAATACCCTGCAATTGTTGCGAGCTTTTCCGGCCCGGACGACGCTTTTCAAATACACCCATACAATACCTCGACAATCGGGAACCTTGAATTGCGTATCGACTCTGCAACTTTGGTACCACTGCGCGCCCTGCCCTCGCCGGTACGCTACGGCAAAGAGCGGCTCAATGGCCATTCCGTGAATTGCGCCCGGAACCCGTTGCCGATTCCATTACAATGGGCAAGCTATCAATCAGCCGACCGTTAAAAGGAAATACACCATGGCCAGCCGCCGATTCCTGCTGCTGTGCGTGCTGTGTTCACTGACGAGCTTCCATGTCGCCGCCGCCACTGAGTCGCGGTTCAACCGTACCATCACCGCATTGCAGACAGCCCCCACAGACTGGCGCGCCGATTTCACCCGCATTGCCCTGTCGACACTGGCCACGGCACACCGGACCGAGGCCGAACTGGCGCGTGCCGAGCCGACCGACGATGCCGCCAGGCAACGCCGCTGGTCGCTGTCAGTGGAACGCTACGCCCACCGCCTCGCGCTGCTCCAGGGGCAGATCGATACCGACACCGTCATCACATTCACTTTATCNNGCCACCGTCGATGTCTCCGGGCGGCACGTAATTCTGACCCACCCCCGACCGTTGCAGCAGGCGGCTTTTGAGCAGAAGGTGCTGGAACGTTTCTGCCGATCGCACGACTGTGCGACGCTGACACGACCGCAGACCGCACTCCCCACCCTGCCCGGGGCCGCTCCTATTAACCCGAGCTGGGCGTTTACCGCCGACGGCCCGGCGTGTTCCCACGCGGGGCTGCATCTGGTGTTTCAGCCCGGAGACAACCCGGGATCGTTACGGCGCTTTTGTACAGCGCTGTTTCAGGAAGCCGCCCGCATTCTCCAGGGCATGCAGGAACAGCAACAGCACGGAGTCCACATCAACTGGCAGCAATTGGCGCTAACGCCGCAACCCGGCGGACGCCAGCATACGCTGACACTCAACGCCGTGGGGGATACTCTGTCGGTCGACCTGCCACAGATTGCGCGCACACCGGAACTGTTGCCGGCGCTGCAACCGTGGCTGGCTGCGCGCCTCGCCGGCCGGAACTATTCCCTCTCACTGCAAGCGGCAGTTTACGACTGGCATGCGCCACCGGAATAAGTGACCCGCGGTTTGAATCGCTAGCGCGCGGCGGCGCGAACGGGATTATCCGACCAGCACCCGGCGGGTCAGGAAAGTGCCGGCGACATAAGCCGCCAGCAGAACTAGAATATCCCCGTCGGCAAAACTGAGCGAGGTGATCATCGGGCCGGGACAGTAACCCGCCAGTCCCCAACCGATACCGAAGACAATACCGCCGGCGACGATGCGTCGGTCGATCTGAGATTTTGTCGGCAGCTGGAAATAGTCCGCCAGCAAGGGGCGCCCGCGTTTCAAGATCAGGTGGGTGAGCAGGAAATTCACCGCCAGCCCGCCGCCCATCACCAGCAGCAGCGACGGATCCCAGGTACCGGCGATATCGAGAAAATTGACCACCTTCGCGGGGTTGATCATCTGTGACACGGCCAGCCCCAGACCGAACAGCGTCCCCGCCGCCAGCGCCGACACCAGCCGCCATCGGCTCATTGCGTCATTCATCAGGCCACCCCCAACACATGCCGGACGACATACACCGTCACCAGCGCACTGCCCATAAAGCACAGGGTCGCCACCAGCGAGCGGGGGCTGCGCCGGGCCAGACCGCAAATACCGTGACCGCTGGTACAACCGCTACCGATCTGGGTACCAATGCCCACCAACAAGCCACCGGCAATCAGCAGGGGTTTATCCACGACCGCCTGGATATGGTCGACGCCAATGCCCAGACCCAGCCACTGATAGATAAAACCGCCCAGCACCAGGCCGATGACGAACATCACCCGCCAGCCGACGTCGCCCGTTTTTTCCGGATAAACAATGCCCCCGGCAATACCGGAAATACCGGCGATCCGGCCCTGGGCCATCAGTAATAGAGCCGCCGCCAACCCGATCAGCACACCGCCGAGCAGAGCCGACGAGGGGGTAAAATCGACAATCGTCATGGTTCTCCAATCCTCACCCAACCTCAGTTGTTAGTATCCTAAAATAAAACCGACCCGCCACAAACTGTTTTGCAAGGGCCCTCTGCCGGTGCATTGCAGCTCTTCGCCGGGTTGGCATACACTGGCTGGCGATACCCAGTACCTGTTGTCAGGAGATCAGTATGTCGTCAGTCTCTTACTCTTCGGCCATCGCCACAGGGGCAGCCCCATGAGCCGGCCGGCGCTCGGCAGACTCGGCCTGTGGTCCATGGAACTGCGTTTCGGCGACACCACCGAGGCGCAACAGGCGGCCGCCGAGTTTGATCAACTCGGTTATGGCGCGCTGTGGATCCCCGGCGGCATCGACGGTGCGGTGCTGGAAGACGTCGATGCCCTGCTCTCGGCGACCGAACGCATCACCATCGCCACGGGTATACTCAACATCTGGAAGCACGAACCCGCGCAGGTGGCGGAGTGGTTCAATACCCTGCTCCCGGAGCAGCGCGACCGGGTCCTGCTCGGTATCGGGGTGAGTCACGGCCCGATGATCGGCGAGGCCTGGAAAAAACCGCTGGCCGCCACCCGCGACTTCCTGGATGGTCTGGAACAGGCCGGCATGCCCGCCGACCATCTGTGCCTGGCGGCATTGGGGCCGAAGATGCTGGCCCTGGCCGGCGAACGCACCGTGGGTGCCCATCCCTATCTGGTTACACCGCAGCACACGGCCACCGCCCGGGATATCCTCGGGCCGGACAAGCTGCTGGCGCCGGAACAGGGCGTGATTCTGGAGCGCGACCCAGTTGAAGCGAGAAGTCTCGCGCGGGAAGCGCTCGCCATCTACAAGGACCTGCCCAACTACCGCAACAATTGGAAGCGTCTGGGGTTCTCGGAAGAGGCGATGACCGAACCGGTCAGCGATCGCCTGGTGGATGCGCTCTTTACCTGCGGCGGCGTCGAACAGGTCGCCGATCGCATCCAGGCCCACTACGACGCCGGTGCCGACCACGTCTGCCTGCAGGTGATACAGGGAGCCCTGGGTGGCGACATCGGCCGCCTGCGCGAGCAGTGTCGGGAACTGGCCGAGGCCCTGCTATAGGCGATAGGGCATNNCCGGTCACGTAGCTGCTACCTTCAGAGGCCAGCCAGACACAGGCGTTGGCGATATCGTCGGGCTCGCCGGTACGCCGAACGGGGATCATCTGAGCGAGTTTGTCATCGGGGATGGTAAAGCGCTCCTTGTTCTCCTCGGCCATCACCGTATTCATCACCGATCCAGGGGGAATGTTGTTGACGGTGATTCCGAACGGCCCCAGCGCCTGAGCCAGGGAGCGGGTCATGGTAATCACCGCACCCTTGGAAGACGAATACGCCACCATACCCTGGCTGCCGGTCTGACCGCTGGACGAGGAGATATTGATCACCCGGCCCCAGCCGGCGGCTTTCATATCGGGCAGGGTTTCCTGGGTGACGATAAACGTGCCCTTGGTGTTAATGGCGAAGATACGATCCCACTCCTCGTCCGTGATCGACTCGAATTCGACGAAGCTGGGCACGCCGGCGTTGTTGACCAGAATAGTGACCGGGCCGAACGCACTGCGCAACTGCTCCAGCGCCGCTTTGACCTGGCCGCGATCCGCCACACTGGCCTGCAGGGCAACCGCCTTGCCCCCCGCCGCCTCGATTGCCTCGACCACCGCCTGACAGCCTTCCAGATTGATATCGAGAACGCCTACGGCGTTACCCTCCTGTGCCAACCGGATGGCGCAGGCTCTGCCGATGCCGGCGGCGGCGCCAGTGACCAGTGCGACTCTATCGGACATTGGAATTCCCCTTGTTGAATAGCACGAAAAGACCCGCCAACGACACTCGAGCCGGGTACATTAAAGCCGGCGTATTATAGGGCTTCGGTCGCCGGCGGGACAGTCCGCGCGCCAGCGTATGTCCGGACAACTACTCGGGGCGAGCCAGCTTACCAGCCGGCGCAGCGCTGCCAGGTCGCCAGCACTTGTTCGCCGCCGTCGACAACCCGATAGGCGGTATGGGCGCTGGCAGTGGCACAGGCATGATTGGGCAGGATACGCAGGCATGATCCGACCGGCAGCCTGTCAAAATCCACCGGACCACCGCGGCGGTCGGCGATAATGCCGTGCTCCTGATTGGCGGAAACCACGATCAGATCGTCCAGGGGGCGGCCCTGCAGGTCGGTGACAAGACCATAGCCCTGATCCACTGCCTGGCTGGCGGTTCCCCGGTCCCGGGACAGCGCGGTCCAGCCGGCGTCGGTAATGATCCACTGTTTGTCCCGGCGATGACTGATGACCGTGGCCAGCACCGACAGGGCGATATCTGCCACAGCGCAGACCCCCAGGCCGGCCATCACCAGATCGTAAAACATATAAACGCCCGGACGAATTTCGGTCACGCCTTCCAGTGATTGCCCGTAGCGGGCGGTGGGCGTCGACCCCACGCTGACCACCTCGCAGGGCAACCCCGCTTCCCGCAGCGAGCCCGCCGCTTCCAACACGGCCCGGCGTTCCCGCTCGGCCATGGCCTCGATCTCGCCGGTCGTGCCGCAGTGATAGGATTCGCCGCCGTGGGTCATCACGCCCACCAGACGGGTGCCGCCGCCGTCTTGCAGCGCCTGTCCCAGCGTCGTCAGTGCCGGGTCATCCGGCACCATACCCGCGCGGTGCCCGTCGCAGTCGATTTCAATCAATACGTCGAAACAGGTTTCCAGCGCCTCGGCGCGTTCGCTCACTGCCCGGGCCATCGCCACGTTGTCCACCGTCAACCGGATACGGGCACCGCGTTGCTGCAAGCGGGCGAGGCGATCGACTTTGGCCGGCACCATCCCCACAGCATAAAAGATGTCGTCGATGCCACCCTCAAAGAAGTATTCCGCTTCCCGGACCGTGGACACCGTAATCTGCCTGTCCCGCCCCGCCAAAGCCAGTTCGGCGACGTCGATACACTTGGCCGTTTTCAAGTGGGGGCGAATAGGTGTATTCAGGGCATCGATATGCCGATGCATCCGGGCAAGATTGCGCTGCAGTTGCCCGCGGTCCAGGATCAGCGCCGGTGTCGTCAGTTCGCACAGGTGCATATCACTTCCATTATCGTCATGTAAGATTCGCGGATAGCGCCCGTTCCGGCACGTTTAGGCTTCGTCGGATCGCGTCAATCCGGCAAAGCGCGAGAGAATGGATTGAAATTCCTCCCGGCCGATATCCACCTGCTCCAGCACGCGGCCGTAGAGCATGATCGTGGGCACATTGCGCCCGCCGAGCTCGCGCTGGGCCTGTTGCAGGCAATACAACACCGCCCGTTCCTTGCGGGTCAGGCCATCGCGCACATCGGGTATATCGTCCTGGGTCATGGTGTCCACTGCCTCGGAACCTGTCATCTATTGTGCAAAACGAGCGCCGCAGATTTCCAGTATTATCATCGCTTTCGGTGCTTGCGCCCCGGGTTGTGTTCCACGGGGGGCCCGCTTTATGCTTTCAGGCCGTTGCACTCACATACCAACCTTCGACGGCAGAGCCCCAGCATGTCCAACAACCTTGCCAAAACCCTGCAGGCAGCGCTGTATCAGCGGTTTGAAGACCTGGACGGCGTGGATATCGAACTGCACAACGAATTGCTGGCGGTCCGGGTCAACAATGCCAGCGCCAGCGCCCTGGTCTACCTGCAGGGCGCCCAGCTCGCCCACTACCAGCGCCACGACGAGCACCCGGTCATCTGGTGCAGCCCCCAGTGCGATTACCGCAAGGGCACGCCCCTGCGCGGCGGTGTACCGGTCTGCTGGCCCTGGCTGGGTGCCCTGGAAGACAACGCCCTGCCGGTGCGCCGCCAGGTGCCGCTGGACATCGCCAGCCCCAATGGCTTTGCCCGCCACCGCATGTGGCAACTGGCCGCTGTCGAATGTCCCAGCGCCAGCCTGACCCGTATCCGCCTGACCCTCTCCCTCGACGCGGGACAGGAAACGGCCTGGCCCATGGCCTCGGCTCTGGAGATGACTATCGCTGTGGGCGATCGCCTGCAGATCAGTCTGGCGGTCACCAATCACAGTGACTACCCCTACTACTTTACCGGCGCCCTGCACAGTCACTATGCCATCAGTGATCTCGGTCAGGTCAGCATCGGCGGCCTGGAGCGTATGAACTATGTGGACCGCAACCGGGATGGCGCCCACGGCCGCCAGCGCGGCGCCCTGGCCATCGACGGAGCAATAGACCGCGTCTACCACGGCACCTGGCAACCGCTAACACTGGTCGATCGCGGCTGGCGCCGGGAACTGCTGATCAGCAGTGAAGGCAGCGACAACGCCGTGGTATGGAATCCGGGCGCGGAGAAGGCGCAAAACCTGTCGCACTTTCCCGCCGATGCCTGGCGTGAAATGCTGTGTATCGAGACCGCCAACGCGGAAGAGGACTTTGCCGTGCTCAAACCCGGCAAGACCCACCACCTCGGTATCACTGTGCGCTGCCGGCCGCTGAGCTGACGAGCCCTGTGGTCAGTCGTTCAGATACGCCACCAGGACCGGCACCTCAGCCATGGCTCTCAGCGCGTCATTAAGGTGGGTGCACCCGGCAGTGCCGGGCAGACTATCCAGTACGCGCTCGCGCAACCTGCCCACCGGGGTCTGCAACAACTTGTGCATATGATCCGGCGCCGCCGTACACTCGGGAAACGGCAATACGCGGGGCAATGCCTCCAGTGCCGTCAGGTTCAGGGTGACGGGGTCGACACTGGCGGCAAGCTGGTATTCGTGGAGTACGGCCCGATCGCCCGTCGGCGTTGAAGCACTGTCCTGAAAGGCCGCGTCGATATGAATACCTTCGACGTCACGCCAAACATCGATGCGCCGGGCCCGGCGCATACCCGCATGCGGCTGAGCGGTAAACGCGTGCCAGCCGTCCGTCCGGGTCCTCCGGATGCCTGAGGTCCGGCGCCAGCGTGGGCTGGTCGTCTTGCAGTTGCACCACCCGCCCCGGGTCCAGGGCACTGGAGCCGGGGCGAAAACCGATGCAGACCCCTTCCATGCGACGGACGCGCTCCTCGGTATTGCCCTTGTACTGTTCCATCCACGCCGGATCCCACTGCGACCAGGCCCAACCGGCAATCAGCGATGTCCCGGAAATATCGTCCAGCACCAGATACAAAGGGGAACCGTTGGCTATTTCTTCGGGCATGACAGTGCGCAGTACATCCCGCAGATGGCCGCCACCGCGCTCCCCCGCCAGTCGGGCGGTAGCGGCGCGCGGCGGCTCCGCCTCGATAGCGACAATGGTGCGATCGGTATCCAGGGTGGCGACATAGGCGTCCTCGGCCAGAACGCGAAAATCGCCCCCCTGGGCGGCCGTGGCAATATCCCGGGCCCGACCGTCAAAGCGCAATTGGCCATCGCGCCCTTCGGGCCAGGAAACATCGATACTGGAGGTACGCCGTATGGAGCCCGGGCGTCTTAGCGGGGCAACACCGGCGGATCGACGGGGGGCTTCGGCAGCTTCAACAGACATCGGATTCCCCTTGTTGGCACCGCCACGGACTATCCGCGCGATGGTAGGATGGCTATCCGGCATTGTACCCGCCGGCGACGCCCCGGAAAAATTAACACATTGTTAACGCGCCACCCGTTCCAGCGGGTTTACCATGGGGGCCCGGACAGCGAATCCGGCCATTGGCAACAACAACAGGACCCACAGCCATGATTTCTCATTTCAACCTCGGCACCAACGACCTGGCCCGCGCCGAAGCCTTCTACGATCAACTGCTGAAACTGTTCGATGGCCAGCTGCTGTTTCGCACCGACCGGGCGCTGTTCTATGCCCTTGCGGGTAACGGCGCCAAACTGTCCATTAACGTGCCCTTTAACGGCGAGCCGGCGACCGTCGGCAACGGTACCATGGTGGCCTTTGTCGCCGACGGTGAAGAGCAGGTCGATACAGTACACGCCAAAGCGCTGGAACTGGGGGGCAGTTGCGAGGGGGCGCCCGGCGAGCGTATGGGCGGCAGCGCCTACGCGGCGTACTTCCGGGACCCGGACGGCAACAAACTCGGGATTTTCTACGCCCCCGACAGTCCGCTGGGTTAGGGGGCGAACGCCGGGTCCAGCAGATCCGCTTCGTACAACTCCTGCCACAGGGCCGCCGGCACGTCGCCGGACAGCCCCTGGATACAGCGTTCCAGATTGTGCCGCGTGCCCCCGCCCAGCAGTACCGACACCACCGCCGGGTGCATAAACGGAAAGTGCAGGGCGACGGTGCTCAGCGGCGTGTTGTGGCGCTGGCACACGGTCTCAATCCGGCGCACGGTGGCCAGCACCGCCTCCGGCGCCTCGGCAAAGTTATAGCGCGCCCCCGATACTGCCCCCGTGGCCAGGATACCGGAATTGAAGGCACTGCCCACAACGACGGCGACACCGCGCTCCAGGCACCGGTCCAGTAACGGTTTAGCGCCGGCCTGTTCCAGCAGGGTAAAGCGCCCCGCCAGCAGAAAGCCGTCCGGGTCGGCGTAGTCCAGGCATTCCAGGCAGGCCTGGGTTTCGTTCACACCCAGACCGTAGGCCCGGATAGCACCGCTGTCGCGCAGCGTTTCCAGCGCCTTGACGCCACTGTCTTTCAGCACCTGCAGATGAGTATCGGCCTCATCGCCGTGAATCCATTCACCGATATCGTGCACGTGCAGAATGTCCACCCGATCCATACCCAGCCGCTGCAGGCTGTCCTCGAAGGAACGCATGATGCCGTCGTAGCTGTAGTCATATACCGGGTTGAAAGGCGCCGGATTCTGGAAAACGCCATCGTCCATCAGATCGCCCCGGGCCGGACTCATCAACCGACCCACCTTGGTAGTCACCGCATAGCTGTCCCGGGGTTTGTCCTCGAGAAACACCCCCAAACGCCGCTCGCTGCGCCCGCGACCGTAGACCGGCGCGGTGTCGAAATGGCGGATACCCGCCTCCCAGGCGGTCTCTACCAGCTCATGCGCATCGCGCGTGCTCAACTTGCGGAAAAAATTTCCCAAACCTCCCCCGCCGAGGCTGGCCGTTGTGACGGTCACACCGCGAGAGCCAAAAGGCCGTTGGGCTGAAATATCCACTGCGCCTCCTAAAATCAGATGCTGAAAACAATCCTTGCCACATAACGGCAAACGGTTTTTAACAATAACACACCCGGGCGGGGAACGGGTCGCGTACGCAATGAACTGTGCCGGAACAGACACTTGGCCGCGAAGGAAGGCTGGGCCCCTAGAATAAAAAACCCGGCGGGTGCCGGGTTTTATTGAATGGATCCTACGGGTTTTAGCGACGACGCTTGATACCGGCCAGACCCAGCAGGGCGGAACCGAACAGCCAAACGGCGGCGGGAACCGGCACTGCTTGCACTTCCATGCTGTAGTCAGAGCCCAGTACACCATTAACCCCGCCAACGGCGATGGTGTAGGTGCTGTTCTGATTCAGCGTCGTTTCCAGGACGTTGAACGGACCATACAGGGCGGCAGTGCCGTCGACAAATACCGCTGTGTTGCCCATGCCGTAGCTGTAGTCGGCGTCGTTATCGAAGGAACTCATAAAATCCGTATCGACAATCCCTTCATAGACGCTGATGCCGAAATCATAGTCGCCTTCGACCGCAATGCTTACTTGATTCTGGGAGCCGACTGTAAGGGTCCAGAAGTCGACGCCCTGGCCGTTACCGGCCGCCCAGGCATCGCCCTGTTCAACCTGATCGTTAAACAGGCCTCCGCCGCTGACATCACCTACCGGTGCGGCCTGACTCAGTGAACTACCCGCCAGCAGACAAACAGCCAGTGTATTGGTCAATTGCTTTTTCATGGTTTACTCCAGTTTGCGTTGTTAAAAGTCGCAGTAAGAGTCACCCGGTTCACGCCTGAACCAGGTGACTCCGGGCCCGCCCGTCAAGGTTTACAGGGCACCGTTTTCCCAGGGACCGGTGATGGCGAACGTCACGCCCGGCGACTGGATGTTCACAAACAGCCAGCGGTCGTAGAACGTGGCGCCGGCGAACTCGCTGCCGCGGTAATCGCCTACCGGGTTGTCCCAGAAGTACGCCTTGGTACCGGGATAGACGGCATCGATAACATCGATATCGCCCGGGTTCAGCACCAGCTGGTTTTCAATGAAGGGGAAAGTCACGCCGGACTGGGTCAGACCCACGCACAGCTTGGGATTGCGACCGCCGTCTTCACACATCAGGATAGAGCCGCGGGGGCTGACACAGATGTTGTCCGGGCCGTCCACTTCCGAGGGGCCGGTGGATTCGAACATCAGAGTCAGCGTTTCGGAACGCGGGTCGTAGACAAAGATCTGACCATCGTTGGCGGCACCGCCGGAGGTGGAACAGAAGTAGATCTTGCCGTTGTCGTACCAGCAGCCTTCACCGCGCTCGATGATGGCCGCATCGGAAGCCTGATCGAAACAGCGGGCCGACATGGCGTCGGGGTCGAGCACTTCCTGCCAGGTCACATCCCAGACAGTGCCTTCTGCCAGACCGCCGCGCAGATCCAGGCGCGGTGTGCCGTCGGCGACCAGCGCGTAGAGTTTGCCGCCGGATTTCAAATCACCCCACTGACCGGCGGGCTCGAATTTGTAAAACGCGGAGGAACCGGCGTCTTCGGTTTCATAGACAAAGCCGGTAGCGGGGTCAACAGCCGCGGCCTCGTGGGAGAAACGACCCATTTCCCGGATCGGCTGTCCGTCGGAAATACCGAAGCCGGGCACCTCAAACACATAACCGTGGTTAAAGCCCTGATGGCCGTCACCCCAGGCGTGGAAGGTTTCTTCACAGGACAACCAGCTGCCCCAGGGAGTGGGCCCGCCAGCACAGTTGCGGATCGTGCCGCCGAGGCTGTTCCAGGAGGACAGGAATTCGCCGTTGACCACATCGAACAACAGGTTGCCGGTGCCGCCGTGCTGCGCTGGGTTGTAGACGCCAGTGCCGGAGGCGGGGCTCGACTTCTGGCCTTCACCTTCGCTTGCCTCATAGTTGCGCACGATCGCGATAGTATTGCCGCGCGCTGCAACCACGGCCATGCCGTCGTGATCGGNNGGTCCAGCCGAATGTCTTGTATTCAAACCCTTCCGGCAGTGCCAGCAGGTTCAGACCGGTGACCTGGCAGGGTTTGACCGACAGCGGGCCGTAGTCGTCGGAATAAGGCAGGCTTGCGGCAGTACCGCGGTTGGCCGCCATGGCAGCAAAACCCGCTGCCGCAGCGCCGCTGCCTTTCATAAAGTCGCGACGGTTAACCACGGGGGTGGTTGCTTCCGTTGAATTTAAAATGGATTTGAGGTGCTCGGGTAGTTGACCACTCATTGTTTACCTCCAAGTGATTTGTATTGAGTAAACCCGTTATAGAGAGCGACACACGGTNNCACAGATAAGAACAGATAGAGCCGGACTTATCGTCCAACAAATCCTTTTAATAAATTGTTTCGCTCTATCTGCGCTATATCCTGCAAGTGAGTTATGAACACTTGGTGATAGTTTTTTTAAAAAAAATTGAAGACATTCTGACGGGCGAACAATGATTGAACGACAAGACCAATTAGCGACCAGTTATTACGCACCGGCACCCTATATCGCACAAATTCAGCGCATAAAAAATTATTCATCCGTCATATTTGTTAAACATAGTTCCGATAGGCTTTTTCCAATACATCGCTGATGTGTCATTCAGCTGAGTTCAATTCGGAGGTCACCCATGAGCCTTAGTTTCTGGCAGATTCTTCTGGTCGTCGTTCTGTTTATGCTGTTGTTTGGGCGGGGCAAGATCCCGGCTCTGATGTCCGATGTCGCGTCCGGCATCAAAGGCTTTAAGAAAGCCATGCACGAGGACGACGAAGCCAACGAGGAGACCCGCGAGGGTCTTGATAGTGGCAAGGATACGGCGGCAGTCGAACATTCGTCCGCTGACCTGAAAACACCCTCGTCCCGATAAATCCGTTCAGGCGTATACGCCATGTTTGATCTCAGCTGGGTGGAATTGATGTTCTGCGCGGCCCTGGCTCTGATTATCGTCGGACCCAGGGATATGCCGAAGTTGCTGAAGATGTTTTCCAACACCCTTCGCAAAATCAAGAAGTTCTACTTCGACATGCAGGCCGGCATTAACAAACTGGAAAAAGAAGTGGACATCACCAGTGCGGGGGGAGGTACCCGGGACAATTGGCAGAACTACCTGCCTGAAGACCTGCAGCGTCTGCCGGACAATTACCTGCCCGGCCAGATGAGCGCCGATGAATACGCCCGGGCCCGGGACAATTACAGGAACGAAGTCGCCCGGGCCAAACAGCGGTTTCAGGAAGCGACCGGCGATGGTGATAACAACGGCCCCGCGTCACCGGATACGAACCGCCCGGCCACTCAGTCCGAATAGCCATCCATGACCGATTCCACTCAAGACAATCCGGATCTTTCCAAGGCGCCCCTACTTACACACCTGATCGAGTTGCGGCGGCGCATGATTTTCTGTTTTCTGTTTTTCACGCTGGCGTTTTGTGCCTGTTATTATTTCGTGGAAGACATCTATGCGTTTCTGATGCGTCCGCTGCAGCTCGCTTTCAGCAACCCCGCCGAACGCCGGATGATCTACACCAGCCTGCACGAGGCCTTTTTCACCTACCTGAAACTGGCTTTTTATTCGGCGCTGTTTTTCAGCTTTCCGCTGATACTGATCCAGTTATGGAAATTCATCGCGCCGGGACTGTATACCCACGAGCGCGGCTCACTGGTGCCGGCGTTTATCCTGACGCCGGTGCTGTTTGTGCTGGGCTCATCCATGGCCTTTTATCTGATCATGCCTCTGGCCTGGGATTTCTTCCTCGGCTTTGAACGACTGGGCACCGGCGACGGCATGGCAGTCGAGCTGGAAGCCAAGGTCAGCGAATATCTGAGCCTGGTGGTGCAGTTGATTCTGGCCTTCGGCGTTTCCTTTGAGCTGCCGGTATTGCTCTACGTGCTCGCCAAGATCGGTATGGTGTCGGCGGAGTCGCTGCGCGAACACCGCAAACATGTCGTCGTGGTGGTGTTTCTTGTCGCCGCATTTATTACCCCGCCGGACCTGATTTCCCAGATCGCCCTGGGGCTGCCGATTCTGTTTCTCTATGAGTTATCCATTTTGATGATTGTCTGGACACAGGCGGATCAGATTGCCCGGGACCGGCAGAAAGCCATGCAGGGCTAACCGCGGAACGGCGGCTGCGTTGTCGCCCCCTGCTTTACAGCGCCCCTCTTTGCGCGCGGCTCTTTCATACCACGTCGAATACAGCGATAATCGCGCACCGTTGCGCCGGGCGCCGGCCTTGTTTGCCGGCCCGGCGGGACGATAATGCTATGTATAACATTATGGAGTGCACCGATGACAATAATTATCAGCTGTGTGATTGTAGCGGCCCTGTTGCCGATCCTGGTCAAAGCACCCCTGGGCTATATCCAGTCCCGGCAGCCCGGCGGTTATGACAACCGCAATCCACGGGCACAGCAGGAATCCCTACAGGGCGCCGGCAGGCGTGCCCTGGCCGCCCACCAGAATGCCTTTGAAGCATTTCCGCCTTTTGCTACCGGCGTGCTGTTGGCACTGTGGGCGAACGCACCGGTAGGGACGATCCAGGTGCTCTGTCTGGTCTATCTGGCCGCACGGATACTGCACCCCATTTTCTACCTGGCCGATATCGATAAACTGCGCTCGCTGAGCTGGGCGGTCGGCCTGGGGTGTTCCGTCTGGTTGATGTGCCTCGCAGTACCGCAGTAGCCTGGATTGAGTCGAAGCGGCGGGAAACCGTGTAATCAGCGAAAATCGCGCGACCGGCTGACCAGTGCCGGCAGCTTGTCCGAGTGATCCTCGAAATACCCGGCCACGACATGCACCACATTGTCCCGGGTCTCCAGAGTTCCCTTGACGTAGACAATCGCTGCATCCAGCACCTGGCGACGAAAATACTGCTGAAGTTTTTTCCAGACGATGACATTGATACTCCCGGTTTCATCTTCCAGTGTCATAAACAGCACGCCGCTGGCGGTGCCCGGTCGCTGACGGCCGGTGACGACACCGGCGACTTCCACCAACCCCTTGTTGCGGCCCTGTGCCAGCTGCCCGGCGCGCACGCAACGATTAAAGGGCGCTTGTGAACGCAACAGCGTCAGTGGATGACAGTCCAGCGACAGCCCCGTGGCCCGGTAGTCGGCCAGCATGTCCTCGGCGGTGGAAGGTGTGTGGATCAGGTGGCGCTCGGCATCCGGGAGCGTCTCGGCAAACGGCGCTGTCATACGCAGACTTTGCCAGCCGGCTTCGAAGCGGTTGGCGTAAAAATCCCGCAGGGCGTTGGCGTCCACCAGTGACTGCAGGGCGTCCCTGGGCGCGGCGATACGCCGCTTGAAATCGTCCAGGTCGGCGAACTGCCGCTGCCGGCGCTCCCCTTCCACCCGCCGTGCGACGGACTCCGGCAGCCCCCGGACCAGACGCATCCCCAGGCGCAGTGCGACAGGCCCGCCGGCGCTCTGCCCAGCGGCCTCCACCAGGGTGTGATCCCAGTCGCTGTGGTGGACCGACACCGGCAGTACCGTCACTCGATGGCGGCGCGCATCCTGTACCAGTTGCGAGGGTGAATAAAAGCCCATCGGCTGGCTGTTCAGCAGCGC
>JABAHQ010008166.1_pt1 | contig 16737 bp, 12 predicted proteins | sample 7062091 | NCBI WGS metagenome assembly JABAHQ01 (sample SAMN14534359, study PRJNA622989) | marine sediment metagenome | biome: marine biome [ENVO:00000428]; feature: marine pelagic biome [ENVO:01000023]; material: deep marine sediment [ENVO:00002113] | place: India: Gulf of Kutch | collected...
ATACAACCCGATCATCGACCTCAACGGCAACCCGTTCAAAGTGGTGAAGTATGCGACGGAGGTGACGGAACAGAAACTGGTGAACGCCGACTTCCGGGGCCAGATCGAGGCCATCAGCAAAGCGCAGGCGGTGATCGAGTTCAACATGGACGGCACCATCGTCACCGCCAACGAGAATTTCCTGAACACGCTGGGGTACTCCCTGGACGAGATCAAGGGCAAACACCACCGCATGTTCTGCGAAACCGACTATGCCAACAGTCCGGAATACCAGGGATTCTGGCAGCGGTTGAACAACGGCCAGTACGATTCGGGCGAATTCAAGCGGCTAGGCAAGGGCGGCAAGGAGGTGTGGATTCAGGCGTCATACAACCCGATCCTCGACCTCAACGGCAATCCGTTCAAAGTGGTGAAGTATGCGACGGATATGACCGATCAAAGGTTGAAGGTAATCGAAGTGATGAAGGCCGTTACCGCGGTGTCGCAGGGAGACTTGACCGTCGAATTTTCCGTGACGGGTGAAGACGATATCGGACGGATTGGAACGGGTCTTTCCAAACTGATCGATAACATGCGGGGTAACTTCGGTGAAATTGGGGAGAGCGTGGAAGGTTTGAAAGCCGCCTCGACCCAGATGACGGCGACCAGTCAGCAGATGGCCAGCAATGCGGAAGAAACTTCGGCCCAGGCCGAATCCGTCTCGTCCGCGGCCGAGGAGATTTCCGCCAACATCAATTCGGTGGCCACCGGTGCGGAAGAGCTGGAAGCCAGCATCCGGGAAATCGCAAAGAACTCCACCGAAGCCGCCAAGGTGACCTCGGAAGCGGTGATGATGGCTGAATCGACCAATGCCACCATCTCCAAACTGGGTGACAGCAGCACCGAGATCGGTCAGGTCATCAAAGTGATCACCTCGATAGCGGAACAGACCAATCTGCTGGCCCTCAACGCCACCATCGAGGCGGCCCGCGCCGGTGAAGCCGGCAAGGGCTTCGCGGTGGTCGCGAACGAGGTTAAAGAACTGGCCAACCAGACCGCAAATGCCACGGACGATATCGGCAAGAAGATTCAGGATATCCAGTCCAACACCTCCGGCGCGGTGGATGAAATCGCACGGATCACCTCTATCATCAACCAGATCAATGACATTGCCAGCACCATCGCAAGTTCGGTTGAAGAGCAGACGGCAACTACCGCGGAAATGACCCGCAGCGTCAACGAGGCGTCTCAAGGTACCGAAAACATCACCACGAACATCACGGGTGTTGCGGGCGCTACCCGGAACACTGCTGACGGCGCGACGGAAACTCAAACAGCCGCGGCCTCACTGAACACCATGGCCGATAAACTGCAGGCCGTCGTGAGTCAGTTCCAGTTCTAAATGTAACCGAGGGGCCCGTCAGGGCCCCGGCGGGCAGTCTTAAAGGTTGCCGGAATGCGGCCGGGAGTTTGATCTCCCGGCCGCATTTTTATTGTCCATTAAAGAGATATTCTCAGCAAAACGTCCAGATTGCCCCGGTAAAATTCCCTGACCTCTCCGGTGGTTTGTTGGTATTCCTCCATAAAGGCGTCCGCCTGCTCCGAGGGGGTGCCGCCGGCATAATCCAGCAACCTCGCCAATACCGCCAAAGCTGTTTCGTCCTGAGGCAGATGGTTGGAATACTGTTCGGACATTAAACGAAGCCCGCATTCGACGTTTCTGAGAAAATGGTAATACCGGGCCAGCTCCTCACACTGCCTGGGATCCAGAATGGCGAAATCGGACATCAATTGTATGACCTCGAAGGTATTGCCATTTCTCAGCCTGGGGTTGCGGAAGCCGTGCATCAGCTGGAGGACCTGGACCGCAAATTCAATATCCGCCAATCCTCCGGCGCCCAGCTTCACGTTGATTCCCTTTTTGGATTCCCGGGCGAGCTCTTTCTCCATCCGGTCCCGCAGCCGCGAAATTTCGATCAGCGAACCATATTCCAGTTTGGGTCGATAAGTGAACTCATGGGCGGCCTGGATAAATTTCTCACCCAACTCCGCCGAACCGGTGATGAATCGCGCACGGGTCATGGCCTGCCTCTCCCATATTTGCCCGCGTGTATTGAAATAGTCAATGTAACCCTGAAGTGAAAGGACCAGGGCGCCCCGGCTGCCTTCGGGACGCAGGTCGGTATCGATTTTGTAGGCGGGGCCGACCTGGGCGGCTTGCGAGGAGAGCTGAAATATTTTCTGGGCTATGGCCGCATAAGCGGATACTTCATCTTCCGCGGCCGGTTCTTCCGGCCCCGGCCTTTTCTCATCGTACACAAAGACCAGATCGAGGTCCGAACCGAAGTTGATTTCCCGGCCGCCCAGCTTGCCCAGACCGATAATGGCGAACAGGTCCGGCACCGGCGCCCCTCCTCTCTGCCGCTGAACTTCTTCCCGCGCCAACTGGTAAATGGTTTTCAGATAGACATCCGCCAGGTGGGATAAATCCGCGAGGGTTCCCGGGACATCGGTTTCATGGATCAGGTAACGAAGGCCGATCCGAAGCTCCTCCCCCTGTTTGAACTGGCGCAAACAGATATTTTTTTCCTCCGGGGAGGCGCAGGTCTCCAGCCGCATCTCCAGCTCCTGCTGTATCACCGCCGGGGTTTTAAACTGGTAAAGCGAGTCGTAATTGGAAATCACGTCAATCAGGTTGGGTTGCTTGATGAGCAGGGCGGACAGCACGCGGCTGCTGCCGAACAAAATCAGAAAGAGTTCCATGACTTTGCGGTTTTCAAAAAAGATATCCAGAAACGTTTCCCGGGAGCCGCTGACGTCCAGAAACCGCACCAGATTTTCCACCGCCATTTCCGGATGAGGAACCTTGCCGGCCAATTCCAGCAGATTGGGCAAAAGAGCGTAAAAAGTCTCAACGATTTTCTCGCGGGTGTAGGTTCCCTGCGGACCGTCCCGCAAAGCGGTCAAAAACTGAAATACGCGCCGGGTATCTTTAAATCCGTAGGCGGTGAGCGACTCTTCCGAAAAACGGCCCTCCAGTTCCCTCTGGGCGTACCATTGCTTGGAAACATCGTCCGCCGCCTGCTGGTCTTCATCCTCCGCAAAGAGATTGGCAAACAGCTTCCCGACAAACTGCGTGTGCCGTTCAAACTCCCGGTTCAACCCATCCACCAGTTCTTTTATCGATGCGCCCGGCACCCCCATTTTCCTGGCGAGGACGGCCAGGTTTTTATCGTCCTTGGGCAAATGGTAGGTTTGCAGACCGAATGAAATCTGAACCCGGTTTTCCAGGTTACGCAAAAAGATGTAGGCCTCCTTTAACTTCGCGTACTCGTCTTCGGTAAAAAATCCACGATCCAAAAGCCGCTCCATCACGGTCAGGGTATTGGGTTCCCGGAGGTTTTGATGACGTCCGCCGAACAACAGCTGATAGGACTGGACGATAAATTCCACTTCCCGGATGCCGCCGATGCCCAACTTGATGTGGCCCTTCTCTTTCTGCTGTTGTTTCAGATGAAGGTCCATTTTCTTTTTGAGCGATTTGACCTCCTGGATGGCATTGAAGTCCAGGCTTTTCCGGTATACAAACGGCCGGATCATATCCAGGAATTCCTGGCCGAGAGCCTGGCTCCCCGCGGAAACGCGTGCCTTGATCAGCGCCTGCCGCTCCCAGGTCCGGCCCCAGGATTCGTAATAGGTTTCGCAGCTGGTCAGGGAATTGACCAGTTCCCCGCTTTTACCTTCCGGCCGTAAATCCAGATCCACACGGAAGACGTTGCCTTTATCCGTGATTTCATGCAGGGTTTGGGTCAGCAACTGCCCCAGTTTCGTGTGAAATTCATGGTTGGAGATCTGAGTTTGGCCGGGTTCCACGCGCGTCTCGCCCATGCTGGAGGAGTAAATATAAATGAGATCGATATCGGAACTGTAATTGAGCTCCCGGCCGCCCAGTTTTCCCATTGAAAGCACGGTAAATTCCGACTCGCGCTCCTGGCCCTCGGCATCCTGAAACACGGGGGTTCCATATTTTGCTTTCAGAGTTTGCAGAGAATATTCATAGGCCACCTGCAGACAGACATCCGCCAGATCGGAAAGGCCTTCCACATTTCCCTTCAAATCGACCAGGCTCAATAAATCTCTCAACCCCAGCCGGATGTATTCTCTCTTTTTGAAAATTCTGAGAAAGGCGGGAACCTCATCCGTCAACTCCTCCGTTCCCGCCAGTTCGTAGAAATCCCGGTACAGCAAATCCCGGGTTTTGCTTCGGGTCAGGGTATCGGGGTGATTCAACCAATCCACGTAGGACGGATTGCTCAACAACGCGTCGGTCAACATCTGGCTTCCGGAAAACAAAATGACCAAGGCGTTCAGCAGGACCGGGGAATTGGACAGGATGAAGTAGAGGTGTTCCTTATCGGTAAATATCTGGGACAGCCGGTCGAAATTATTGAGGGCCAGGTCCGGATTGTAGGATTGACTCAAACCCTTGAGGAAGGAAGAAAAAAACAGGGGAAACAATGTGTTAAAGCGTGCCTGCCCGCTTAAAGCGAGCAGTATTTTCCAGGCATTCCGGGTATTCTCGAAGCCGAGGCTTTGCAGGTATTGGTCAATGTCCTCATTCCAGGGAACTTTTTCATACAACCATAACTCCAAATCGGCCATTTTTTCCTTTTCGAGAGAATCGCGGGCGCAGAATTTCTATATCAAATTAACACAAAAAGCCCCCCGGAGAACATCCGGGGGGCCATAAAAATGAATTGTCCGATCTTAAACGGGGGGACACCCCAGGCGATTAAACATCATAATACAAATAGAACTCATAGGGATGCGGGCGCAGCCGAATTTCATCGACTTCATTCTCCCTCTTATAGGAGATCCATCGGTCGACCACATCCTGGGTGAACACATCACCCTTGAGCAGGAAGTCGTGATCCTCTTCCAAAGCGTTGAGGGCTTCTTCCAGCGTTCCCGGCAGGCGTGGAATTTCCGCCAGTTCTTCCGGACCCAGGGCGTAGATATCCTTGTCCAGCGGTTCGCCGGGATCGATCTTGTTTTCGATACCGTCCAGTCCGGCCATCAGCATGGCGGAAAAGGCCAGGTAGCCGTTCGCGGACGGATCCGGGAAACGGGCTTCCATGCGTTTGGCTTTCGGGCTGGGCGAATACATGGGAATCCGAATCGCCGCGCTCCGGTTCCGGCTGGAGTACGCCAGGTTAACCGGGGCTTCGAAACCGGGAACCAGCCTTTTGTAGGAATTATTGGTCGGCGCCACAATGGCCGCCAGCGCCCGCGCGTGTTTCAGAATCCCGCCGATGTAATGCATCCCCATTTCACTGAAGCCGGCATAGCCGTTGCCCGCGAACAGGGGCTTGCCGCCCTTCCAGATACTCTGGTGGACGTGCATGCCGGACCCGTTGTCGCCGAAAATGGGTTTGGGCATGAAGGTCGCGGTTTTATTGTGGCGGCGCGCCACATTTTTAACGATGTATTTGTACCACATCAGGTTGTCCGCGCACTGGACCAGACTGGAGAACCGCATATCGATTTCGCACTGGCCGCCCGAGGCCACTTCATGGTGATGACATTCCATTTCGATACCCACTTTTTCCATCAGCAGAGTCATCTCCGTCCGGACGTCGTTGAGGCTGTCGCTGGGAGAAGTCGGAAAGTAACCTTCCTTATACCGGGGCTTGTACGCCAGGTTGGGCCCTTCATCCCGTCCGCTGTTCCAGTTCCCCTCGCGGGAATCCACATAATAGGCGGAGTGGTTGACATCCGACTCGTAACGAACATCATCAAATACGAAAAACTCGGGTTCCGGACCGAAGTAGGCGGTATCCCCGATGCCGGTGGACTTCAGATACGCTTCCGCTTTCATGGCGATGTTTCTGGGATCACGGGTATACTTTTCCTTGGTGATGGGATCCACAATATTGCACACCATGCTCAACGTATTGGCCTGGGTAAAGGGATCCATGACCGCCGTGGTTCCGTCCGGAATCACCAGCATGTCGCTGGCGTTGATGGCCTGCCAGCCCCGGATACTGGACCCGTCAAAACCCAGTCCCTCCTCGAACATATGCTCCACCAGTTCGCTGATGGGAACGGTAAAATGCTGCCACGTTCCCAGCAGATCCATAAACTTCAGGTCCACCATCTCGGTATTGTTCTTTTTCGCAAAATCAATTACCTCTTTCGGTGTCATTAGCCTCTCTCCTTGTTTCTCAAAAATAAATTCATCAACAAAATAATCAAAAAACTTGATTCAAATCGGATTCCGGCAACCGGAGGACGATCATCCGGATCAGATGGCGTCCTCTCCCCGCTCTCCGGTGCGAATTCTTATGGTGTCTTCCAGATGGGTGACGAATATCTTGCCGTCGCCGATGCGGCCGGTTTGCGCGCTTTTGATAATGGCGTTCACCACGTCATCCAACTGGTTGTCCGAGATGATAATTTCCAATTTAATTTTCGGGAGAAAATCCACGACATATTCCGCGCCCCGGTACAGCTCGGTATGTCCTTTCTGCCGGCCAAATCCCTTGACCTCGCTGACGGTAATGCCCTTGATCCCGATTTCGTTCAATTTTTCCTTCACTTCGTCCAGTTTGAACGGTTTAATTACGGCCTCCACTTTCTTCATCGAAAATCACCCCTGATCATTAAATTAATTAAAATTATGTCCGGGTCTCCCTCGCCGGCCGTCCGATTCCGGGGAAACGCGGGTCGCTCCGGATTTTCAGCGCCTTGAACGAGATTTTTGTACGGTAAACCCGAAACATTAACTTATTTTTCCTTTAAGGGCTACTCCTTTTTTTAACCTTCATCCCCGCAGCGGTTTAAGCTGGTAACACAATCAATTCCCATGCCAGCGCGCAGGTTTTAACCTTAAAACCGGAGGAGCAAATTTCTGTTTAAAATCAACAGGTTATTAAATGCCTAAAGGAGCGCGTCCCCGGTGGCGTGGATACGGGGCTTTCATTCTGCTTATTTAGTGAACAAATTCAGAAAGGAATGTCTCAAAATGATGCAGTTATGAAGGTTTGCAGGCTTCCGCAATTTTATGGAGGGAGTCGTTCAATTCATTTTGTTTTTTCCGGATGACGTCTTTATCCGCGTCGGCGGGAACCGTAATCACGGGTCCGATATTCATTACAACCCTGGAAAAGGGCAGGGGCAAAACGCTCCGGTCCCAACTGTTGAATTCATATTTGGGGTGGGCGTCGTAGAACAGGCTATAGATGGGAGCCCCGGTAATGCGCGCCAGTTGAATGGAACCGGCCTGGGCCTGATGGCGCGGACCGCGTGAACCGTCGGCAATGACCAGAACATTGCCCTCCTCATTTAAAATCTCCACCAGCTCGCGGCTTCCGGAATAGGTTTTTTTGAACGAGGACCCTCTCACCACTTTATAGCCGAACCATCCGCACAGATTGGCCAGAAGATCGCCGTCCGCGCTGGGGCTGATCAGCAGGGTATATCGATTCAAGCCTCTGAAATGGTAAAAGAAGAATATCTGGTTGGAGTGCCAAAAGGTGTAGACCGCTTTGCCGGGCCTGGTCCGTATCTCTTCTTCCATTTCCGGGTTCAGGACGGTCACTCTCAGGGTTTTGCACCAGAGATGAATCAACACCCACAACAATGGCGGCAATACGTATTTATATAGAAACTTTTTCATTGGACATCGGTTCAGGCAGGCCCATGGTTTCAGCCATGCTGGCGGCAATGCGGTCCACCACTCCCGGCGCTCCCAAAGAGGCGCGGACCTGATGGAGTTTCTCCCTCACGGCCCGGGCCTTTTCGGGGTTTTGCAATACCTGCAAAGCGGCATCCGCCATGCGTTCCGGCGTCACCTGCTCGTTCAACAATTCCGGAACCACTCCCTCCCCGGCGACGATATTGACCAAACCGAAATGGGTGATGTTGGTAAAAAATTTAGCGATCCAATAGGTGAGAGGATGCACTTTGTACACGATCACCATGGGCACCTCAAACAACCCCGCCTCCAGCGTGGAGGAGCCGGAAGCCATGATGAGGAAATCACTGCATTGCATGACATCGTAATTGCGTCCCACCAATACCCGGATATCCGGTGCGTTATCCGCCAGTCGCCTGCGGATCGATTCCGGGTCAATGCTGTCCGCCACGGGCAGTAAGAACTGGCATTGCCCCAGTTTCTGTTTAAGAATCCCGGTGGCCCGCACCATGTCGTCCAGCAGATAATTGATTTCACTCATGCGGCTTCCCGGAAGCAGACCCACGGTTTTGACGCTGGGATCCAGTTGCCATTCGTTCATGATCGCCTCGCGTGAAAGCGGGGACCGGGCAAAATCGACAAACGGGTGACCCAGGTATTCCACCTCCACCCGGGCTTCTCTATAAATGGCTTCCTCAAAGGGCAGGATCACATACATTTTTTTTACGGTCTCGCGAATGGTGTCCACCCTTCCCTTGCGCGAGGCCCACACCTGCGGGCTGATATAAAACAGCGCGGGACAGTTCCAATGCTTGCACACTTTGGCGAGCTTCAGGTTGAAGAAAGGATAGTTGATGAGAATGGCCGCGCGGTATTTTCCTTTGGCGATCTCGCGTTTGAGACCGCGGAAGATTTCGTAGTGATGCCACAAGCCGTTGAAAAATTCAAACAGGCCCATGCCTCCCATCCGGTCGATATTGTGCAGGGTCCGGACGCCGGCGGCCTGCATCTGCTTGCCGCCGATGCCTTCAAACTCCAATTGGGAATGGAGTTTGTTCAAGGCCCTCACCAGATGGCCGCCATGCAGATCGCCGGAAGCTTCTCCGGCGACGATCAGAATCCGATTCGATTCGGCGGGGGTCAAGAGGTTTCCTCAAAAGCTAACAGGTTTGACATTCCAGGTCCGGGCCCGGCCCAAATACCGCGTCAGACACAAAGGATGGATATGCCCGCCCGATCGGCCTGTTCCAGCACCTGGTCTCTTTCAATAATCATCACTCTTCCCGCTTCCAACGCCAGGGCGGCGGCTTCGCCTTGAATCATGCCCTGGAGAGTTCGGGTGCCGATTCCGGGGCTGTCGAAGCGATAATCCTGCTGGGTCCGGCTCACTTTGATGACGGAACACCCGCCCTGCGAAAGGGCGCACCCGCGTTCAATGGTCTGGTCCGTTCCCTCCACCCCTTCGACGGCGATGACCGTTTTGTTTTTGACCACGATCGTCTGGCCGATTTCGTTATCCGCCATGTAACGGGCGATGGGCAGGCCGAACTCGATATCCGCCCTCACTTTTTCCGAAGGCGTTTTGCGGGTCAACACGCCTTTTTCCGGATACAGTTCCTGCAGGTAATCCATCTGGTCCAACACGGTGATGCCCCGGCTTTCGATTTCGTCTATGATCCTCAACATGACGTTTTTGTCCTGATGGGTCCGGAAGGACAGGATCATTTTGAGGGTTTCCATATCAAACAGCTGGGGGCGGAAAATCATTTTCTTTTCCACTTTTCCGACGATCAGCACCTCCCGGATGTTTTCATCATGCAGGGCTTTGAAAATCTTTCCGCTTTTGGAGAGGCTGATGGAATAATTTTTCTCGACGAACGGTTTGAGACGCGCGTCGATCTCATCGGTAAAGGCGATGGAGACCACGCTCAGCCCTTTCTCCTGCGCTTTTCTGGCGAGATAGACCGGGATTTCACCGGCTCCTGCGATGAGGCCGATACGTTGGGGAGCGGTTGCGCTCATAAGTTGATATGACCAGGAAAGATATGGTCTAAAGACCGGCGGCGAATCCCGCATGCGGACCCGGGGCGGCGGAAACTTTTTCCGCTTTCAACTTCAATGCGGGATTTCGCTTCGTTTATAAAAATTCTCCACGATGCTGAGGGCGATTTCCAGGGAATACAGTTCGTTGTCGACGGCCACTTTCCGCGGGGTTCCGTTTTTCACGCAATCGAGAAAATGCTGGATTTCCAGTTTGAGCGGATTGTCCTTATGAACGAATATTCTCTCGATCAGGGATTCCTGCTTGTAACGGAGCGCATCCTTGGTCAGCATATAATCCGAAGAGGACTGGCGATGAACATATATTTCCTGGTCGGTGTAATCGAGAATGACGAAGGAGGCCTTCTGGGTAATGGACAGGGTGCGCTCCTTGTTCTGGGAGGCGCGGCTGGCGAGGATATTGGCCATGCAACCGTTTTCAAATTCCAGTTGAACGCTGACCACATCATCCTTCTCCGAAAAGACCGACCGCCCCATCACGTTGATCTGGAGCACTTTCGAATCGATGAGATTCAGGATAATATCGATATCGTGGATCATGGTATCCAGGACCACGCTGTCATCTTTCATCCGTTCGACAAACGGTCCCATACGCCGGCATTCCACCAGAATGGGATCCTCCACCAGTTTGTGCAGTTCCTGGACGGCCCCGTTGAAACGCTCGACATGTCCGATATGCAGGATCAGGTTTTTACTGTCCGCCAGCGCGAACAGTTCACGGGCGTGTTCCAGGTTGTCGGAGCAGGGTTTCTCCAGCAGTACATGGATGCCGGAATTCAACACCTCCATGGCGATGGTGTAATGGAGCTGGGTGGGAACGGCGACCACCGCCACATCCACCCGCTGAAGCATGTCATGGAAATTTTTGAAGTAGGGAACGCCGTACCGCTCACTGATTTGCCGTCCTCTTTCTTCACTGGCATCCGAAATGGCGGTCAATTCCACATCCCGGTTTTCTGAAAGAATACCGACGTGGTATTCCCCCATTTTCCCGACTCCCAACACTCCTGCTTTGATTTTTGCCATTATTTACTAAACCCTCTTTTGGAATTCTTTATGAAGTCAATAAGGTATCTGATTTCGTCATACATTTCAATTTCGCTTTCAATTTTTTCGATCGCCTGGGAGGTGTTCAGATCGGAGCTTCTGAGGATTTTAAAGGCGGATTTGATCGCGGTCCGCACCTTCGGGCCGAAATCGCGCCGCCGCAGACCTACGGAATTAAGACTCACCAGCACTGCCGGAAACCCTCCGACCAGAGAATAGGGCAACACGTCCTGGCTGATGCCGCTCATTCCCTGAATCATGGAATAGGCGCCCACCCGAACATGCTGATGGATCGCTACAAAGCCGGAAATAAACGCGTAATCCTCCACAATCGTGTGGCCGGAGAGACCCGCGGAGTTGACCACCACCACATGGTTCCCGATCTGGCAATCGTGGGCGATATGGGCGTAGTTCATCAGCATGCAGTGATCGCCGATCCGCGTGGCCTCGTTTTCCTTGGTGGATCTTTGGATGGTGGCGAACTCCCGAATCGTCGTATGGTCCCCGATCTGGACGTAAGAATACACATCTTCAAAAACGACCATCTGGGGATCCCCGCCGATGGAGGCGCCATGGTAAATCCGGCAATCCTTGCCGATGACGGTTTCCTTATCGATGAACACTCCCGGGCCGATTTGAGTGCCGTCGCCAATGGTCACGTTGGCGCCAATCGTGGTAAACGGGCCCACACTGACATTACTCCCCAACGTCGCGCTGGGATCAATGACCACCTTTTCAGATATACTCACAATTTCGCACCAACCTCAACAAAGGGTAAACCCTGGACGTCTCCGGGAGGGGTTCAGCACCGGTCAAAACGCTTAATTCTTAATTTTAAACGGCTTAGGGGATAGTTTCAACTTTTTCCGAGAACCGCCTGAATGGTACCCTGGGTCACCACCTGGTCCTCTACCAGGGCCTTCCCGTCGAAACGGAACAGTTCTCCGCGTTGCCTGGTTTTGGTCAGCTCCAGGCGCAAAACGTCTCCCGGCACCACAGGTTTACGAAATTTGACGCCGTCGATCCCGGTAAAAAAAACGGAGGCATGCCCTTCTTTTTTCAACACCCGCAGGGCCAGGATACAGGCCACCTGCGCCATGGCTTCCACGATCAGAACCCCGGGCATCACCGGAAACTCGGGAAAATGCCCCTGAAAAAACGGTTCGTTGGCGGTGACGGTTTTGAGGCCGACAATATTGGAATCATCGTCGCATTCGATGATTTTATCGACCAGCAGAAAAGGGTAGCGGTGAGGAATGATTTTTTTGATATCGTTGATATCCAACATGAGGGGTCCTTATGGTTTTGAAGCACCGCCGGATGGAGGAACATCGCCGGTCACCCGGACTTGAGCCGCCGCGGCGGAAATTATTTATAGGTTTTGTTATAGATTTTAATCACCAGATCCGTCAAGTCATAACTGGAATCGCTGTAGAACAGCGCCTTTTTCTCCAGAATCATTGTAAAATTTTTGCTTTTGCCCACTTTTTGGAGAACCTTCAGCATTTTTTTAGAAATTTTTTCTATGGATTGTTTTCGTTGTTTGTTAAATTCTTCATCCTGGTCCTGAACATACCGATCAAATTTCTTTTTTGCCTTTTGAAACTGCTCCAGCTTCTGCTTCTTCAGTTCAGGACTCAATACGAAACCCTGCTGGTTCAATTCCCTCAGCATACCTTCGACCTTTTTCTTTCGGGCGGCGATGTCTCCTTTGGCTTTTTCCAGTTCCAGATTGAATTTCATTTGCGACTTTTTAAATTCCTGCGTTCCGGAAATCGCTTTTTGAATGTCGACAAAACCGATTTTCGCCCCTGCCGCGCCGGCACTGGATACGAAACCAAACATCAACAACACGATTATAACGCCTCCCAACCGCTGGAATCCTGAATTTCTTTTGAGTAAAAACACTGTTGCACCTCTAAGTTAAGTTACGTTCTAAAAAGCATTCCCCGCCGAGAAAACAAACTCGCCGGCCGACTCGCCCAGCCGGCGGTCCAGTTTAACACCGTATGCCAGGGAAATGGGACCAAAAGGACTGAAAAATCGAATTCCTCCCCCCACCGCATCGCGCATTTTATCGAGATTAAACCGTCTATCGGTGGTGGTCAGGTTGGGTCCATCGCCGTACACGTTTCCCCGGTCGTAAAAAGCAAACACACGGAAGCCTTTGGTGATGGGATACTGCAGTTCGGCGTTGAACAACAACGACTGCTCGCCCCCCAGCGGGTTGCCTTGAGCCGTCAAGGGCCCCACCTGCCGAAGGGTATACCCCCTCAAGGAATTGGGGCCGCCCATGAAATATCTTTCGAAGGCGGGCAATTCCTCATTATTATACCCCTGGCCGTGATTGATGGCGCCATGGACCGCCCCCACCAGTTTTCCAATCAGGGTTTTGTAATAGGTGATTTCGTAGCCGGTCTTGAAAAAGTCGGCGCCCCCCAGGATACTGCCCGCGAACTCGAATCGTACCACATGCCTCCACCCCATGGTAGGGTTAATAAAATTATCGCGCGTGTCCCGGATGAAGGTGGCGCCAATCCGGCTGGTGGTCCGGGTTTCATTCCTCAACAGGGGAGTGGGGTTGAGAACACCTGAAATTTCGATTTGGGCGAACCGGTAATTCAGCCCGGCCCAATCCGTTTCGGAAAGGTTTTTACCCAGGCGCACCCCCCCGCCCTGGGATCGGGAACTGAAACTGAAAAAGTTGGATCGGCGGTTGAACGCGTCGATGCCCATGGAAACTTCGCTGTCAAAAATTCTCGGCTCCGTAAACCGTAAATTAAAATTAGATCGCCGGGCGGACAGTTGCGTCGAAAAATTCAGTCTCTGGCCACGGCCCAGAAAATTGTCCTGGGCGATGGAAGCATTGAAAATGACCTTGTCCACCGAGCTGAATCCGGCCCCAAACGATATCGACCCCGTGGGCCGCTCGGTGACGGTGGTATCGATATCGATGAATTCCGGGGAATCGCCCCGATGGGTATCGATTTTCACGTCCTCAAAATAACCGAGGTTGTTGATGCGCTGTTTGGTCCGCTTCAATTTCTTGCTGTCGAACAACTGGCCTTCCTTCAACCGGAATTCGCGGCGGATCACGTTGTCGCGGGTTTTGGTATTTCCATGGATGTTGATCCTGCCGACATAGACTTTCCGTCCGGGATTGACCTGAATCTTCAAATCCACGATTCTCTTTTGGTCGTCAATATCCGTTTTGGGATTGACCTCGGCATACGCATAACCTTTATGCGAAAACTTTTCGGTAACCCCCAGAATCGCTTCGCGCAGTTGAGACAACTTGTAAACATCCCCGGTTTTGATTTTTATGGATTCCCTCATTTCCTTCGGACTGAATACCGGCACGTCCTCGATTTCGACCTTGCCGATCCTGTATAACCGGCCCTCTTCGATTTCGATGGTGATGACGATTTCCATTTCTTCCCGGTCCAGCTCCACTTTGGGTTCGCCCACCCGCGCGCGAACATAACCGTGGTCCTGATAATACGATTCCAGCCGCAGAATATCGATCTTCAACACATCCTTTTTATAAATTCCCGACTCATCGATCCAGCTGAACCACCCCTTCTCTTTGGTTTCCATCTGATCTTCAAGATCATCCTTATCAAACGCCTTGATTCCAACGAATTGAATCTCGCCGATTTTGATTTTTTCCCCTTCTTTAATATGGATCGTGACATCCATCTGGCCGTTGGCATTCAACTTCGTTTGCACATCCACTTCCGCGAGGAAATAGGCCTTGTCGGAATAGAACGCTTTGAGCTTTTGAATCGTATCCTTGATCAGATGTTCTTTAAAGGTAATGCCGCGCTTGATCAGAATTTCTTCCCTTAAGTCCTCGTCATCCAGGTTTTCGTTGCCCACAAAGGTGATTTCCGCCACCGAGGGAATTTCCCGGACCACGAAGATCACCTGCACCCCGCCATCATCCGCGGGTTCCGTCTCCACCTGAATATCCGTGAACTGTCCCAGGCTGTAGATCTGCTCGATGTCTTTGCGGATGGTGGGATGGGAAAGGGGCCGGCCCACTTCGGTCTTGATGTAGTAGAAAATGGTGGCGGAATCGACGCGTTTGTTGCCCCGAATCTTGATCTCGCTGACCATCGAGCCTTCGCCCTGGGCCCACAAAGGCTCAGCCGGGGTCATCCAGAGCGGCAACAGGAGAAACGTCCATAGGATCCACCGCCGCCGGGATGCCAGGGCGCACCCCGCCTTTTTGTCAGATACTGATAACAAGCGTTCTCCCAGGAATTCAAAATGAGGGCAAAAAAAAAGTACCAAACTTTACGGCAAAGATTACCATAAAACTTGATACTTTTTCGAAAGGATTTGACCGGGGAACGGCCCTGAAAACCGGGTTTAGGGAACGGTGTTCAGGGTCCCCGATTTTTCCGTGAAGACCAGGTCGTCATCCGCCAGCCCGACTTCGATCACGCCGCCGGACTTAAAACGGCCTTTCAACATCTCATCGGACAAAACATCTTCCAGATGTTTCTGAATGGCCCGCTTCAGCGGCCGGGCGCCGAAATTCTTGTCATAACCTTTTTCGGCCAGCCAGTTCTTGGCTTCATCGGTCATATCCAGCGTCAGGCCCTGCTGGATCAATTGTTCGTTCAATTGATTCAACTGGATATCCAGAATCTGCGTGACATCATTGAGAGACAACGCCTTGAACACGATGATATCGCTGAGCCGATTCAGGAACTCAGGATTAAAGGTTTTTCTCAAATCCTGCTTGAGATCCTTCTCCATCTTGTCAAAGCTCAAGTCTATGTCATCCTTGTGAAATCCTAGGGACCCCTTGTCCAAGGCCTTGGAGCTGATATTGGACGTCAGGATGATGACAGTGTTCTTGAAGTCGATGTTGCGGCCATAGCTGTCCGTCAACCGTCCGTCGTCCATGATCTGCAGCAACAGGTGGAACACATCCGGATTGGCCTTTTCGATTTCATCGAACAGAACCACCGAATACGGTTTGCGCCGGACTTTTTCCGTCAACTGTCCGCCCTCTTCATAACCGACATAGCCGGGAGGCGCGCCGGTGAGGCGGGAGACATTGAATTTTTCCATGTACTCGGACATATCCAGCCGGATCAGCGCGTCGCGCTGACCGAACAGAAACTCGGCCAGAGCGCCGGCCAGCTCGGTTTTACCGACACCCGTCGGCCCCAGAAACATGAAGGTACCGATCGGACGCCGCATATCCTTGAGTCCGGAACGGGAACGCCGGATGGCTTTGGAAATCGCCTCCACCGCCTCGCCCTGGCCCACGATCTTGCCGCTCAACTCTTCCGCCATGTTCAGCAGGCGCGTGGATTCTTTCTCTTCGATCCGGTTCAGAGGAATGCCCGTCATGCTGGAGACCACCTCGGCAATATCCTCTTCCGAGATGCTGGGTTCGTTCAGGGAATTTTCCTCGTTCCACTTGTCCTTCTCCTGCTCCAGCCGCGACCGCAGTTCTTCTTCCTTGTCGCGCAATTCCACCGCCTTCTCGAATTCCTGATTCTCGATGCGGATTTTCTTCTCGCGCACGAGGTTGTCGATCTCCCTCTGGATCTCCTTCATTTCCGGAGACTGGGAAGCTTTCCGCAGGCGCACCCGCGAACCCGCTTCATCGATCACGTCGATCGCCTTGTCCGGCAGNNTCGATCGCCTTGTCCGGCAGGAACCGGTCGCTGATGTAGCGGTCGGCAAACCGGACGGCGGTGATGATCGCGTCGTCACTGATTTTCGCCTTGTGGTGCACCTCGTACGGCACTTTCAGGCCGCGGATGATTTCAATCGTTTCTTCCACCGTCGGCGGATTGACGATAATCGGCTGGAACCGTCTTTCGAGGGCGCCGTTTTTCTCGATGTACTTGCGGTATTCCTCCAGGGTGGTCGCGCCGATACACTGGATTTCACCGCGGGACAGCGCCGGTTTCAGCATGTTGGAGGCG
>JABAHQ010002186.1_pt2 | contig 16736 bp, 29 predicted proteins | sample 7062091 | NCBI WGS metagenome assembly JABAHQ01 (sample SAMN14534359, study PRJNA622989) | marine sediment metagenome | biome: marine biome [ENVO:00000428]; feature: marine pelagic biome [ENVO:01000023]; material: deep marine sediment [ENVO:00002113] | place: India: Gulf of Kutch | collected...
TGGTTGGCGTTGGCCCTACTATGACCTGAAATATGGAATCCAAAACCTCATTGGGTTCTTCAAACTCATATGGACTTGGAGATTTTGGGATTATTCATATTTCCTGCGTGTGGTTATCTACATGCTGAAAAGGATGGAAAAGGGCCTTAAGGAAGAAGACGGATACGTTAATGTTGACAAAGATACCCACGATATTAAAGTGGCAAGGATTCTACTTGAACGTGTTCTGGAAGATGATTATCACGACATGGTGTACAAGGACTACTACAGAAAATGGGGGCAACCGGAATTCAGTACTTCCCCTGTTGATTTNNTTTTGATGACGAAGGTGATGTAACCTTCTATCAGTTGGATATTACACACGAAAACGCTGACACGGAAAAACTGGAAGAACAGAGAAGGAAAGAGTATCGTAGACTGTTGGGAAGACCAGATGAACTACGTCAACGTGATCTTGAATATGCCATGAGAATCATTGGTAAATATCTTCTTAATTGGTGGTCTTAATGCAAGAAAAGGTTGACTTGGAAGGTGAACTAAAGTCTTGTAAAAGTTGTACTTTATGTAGAAACGGTCATTTCCCCCCTCAGTGGTCGGAGAAATCAAAATATGCTACCCTAATGACATATCCATATGAAAATGAACCAGTTTTCATGATAAAATTTTGGGATATGGCAAAAAGGATGGGCTTAAATAGGGACCATTTTGTCCAATTAAATACCGTGAATTGTCTACCTGACGTTAAAAAGAGGGGTAGATATAAGGGTACTACGGTAAGACCTTCACAGTTACATAGATCAGAATGTAAAAAATGGATATCCAGATATATTGATGTATTCGATGTCAGAAAAATGATTGCCTTTGGTAACATACCTATGGAAGAATGTATAGGTGAGTTCAACGGAATCAACGAAAGAACTGGTTCTGTTGTCAGGACACGTATCAATAACAGGATTATACCCACTGTATTGTGTATCCACCCAAAGGGTATAGACGACCCCGAAAATAAACATTTAATCAGAGAGGCAATCAAAACTTTTAGGGAGATTTGACATGGATTCATCGAAAGTTGCAGCATTCATTCAGATGGTTATCTTTTTTTATNNGTTATCTTTTTTATGTACTCTTTGTCCACCCTGTTGTTTGTCTTATAATGGTAGGTTAATATGAAAGTATTTCTTGACGATGAAAGGAAAACCCCTACTGGATGGTGGAGGGTTTACGAGCCGAACCAAGCCATCGCCCTTCTGGAAAGTGGTCTGTGTACCCACATTTCACTTGACCACGACTTAGGTGATGATGAACTTGTTGGTACGGGATATGACGTGATTTTGTGGATGGAAGAACAGGTAGTCACTTCTGACTTTACTCCACCTAAAATCTTCGTCCATTCTGCCAATAGTTCCGCGAGTCAAAAAATGTTGAGTGGAGTTCAACAAATTAGGAAGTTGTATGAAACAAGACGTAACGATAGTGGGAGCGATTGAAGATTCCACTGACAGATTTGTAGAAAAAGAATATCTTTTGATGGTTCGAAGTCTTAGAAGAAACGGGGGTTTCTATGCTGATGCCCCCGTTATTCTATTTCAACCAACAAATAAAGATATCAGTATACGTACACGTATAGAATTAAGTAAACTTGATGTGACCTTTATAAGAAATCCAAGCCCTATATTCAAAAATACGGGCAGAGGTTTCTTGAACATGCCGTATACATGTGATGTTATTAGGAAATATGTACACACAGATCAAATGGTATGGCTGGATTGTGATACTATAATCTTAAAGGAACCTATATTCGAATCAATATATCCAGATGAAGTAAGTGTCCATCATAACATGGCTTTTTATGATAAATTCTTCAACAAAGAACATGAATTGGCATATAATGAGGATATGATAGCCCAATCATACCTATATAATTTGGTCATGAAGGGTGCAAAAAATCCGTTAAGACATGTAAATACATGGTTCATACAGACAACGACAACATCCAAGTTTTGGCATCATTGGAATCATCTAACAGATAATTTTGTTGATTATATGATGTCAAATCAAGAACTTATATTGAACAGTGAATTTGTTGGCTTTTCGGGTCAAGGCGAAGACAAAACGTCTATGGACTATGCTATTTCTTCGGCAGAGGAAATAACCGCTGGTATTCTGGATAACGACTATAATTACCGTGAACCTTTAAACACGGCCCATCAATATATTGACGAGGATGTCAGGATATGTCATTATGATGATTGGGATATACTGAGAAAAATAAACAAAGACCCTTTTGTTCTGCGGGACATGAAGGAGATTAATAAAATATGCCGGTAGTCAATTTTCAAACATGGGAGCCATGTGAACTGAGCTGTAAGTTCTGTCTATATTCAAGACAGAAAAAGTTATCCGATGGATGGTCATTGGATGATTTTAAATTGGCTGCTGATAAACTTATCGACATAGGCATAGACAGATTCGATATGACGCCATCTTTGGGTGAGATAACCCTTGACCCCACATGGCTCAACAAGATTGATTACATCGACGGTAGGGTTGATTATATACAGATATACACACATGGTCTTAACCTCACAGAGTATGATTTGGTTAGATTGGTGAGAACCAAGTCGCCATTGACTCTCATGTTATCTGTATATGGTGACAATGAAACAACATATAAGGCCGTGACAGGACATGACAGGTATGATGATTTCATTAAATCACTAAAACTTATCAAGTCATTTTTTGATGGGGGAGCCGTACCAAAACATATAAGAATGGGTGTTGACATAAGATTTAGGTCTATTGATCTACCCATAAACATTCGAAATATAGACATTCGAAATGAATTTTGGCGGACTATCTACCCATTAAGACACAATGAAAATTTCCTTGTCTATAATAAATGGGAGAATTCTAATTGGGGAGTGGAGTTCGAAGACCTACCAAACCCGAAAGAACAACCGACACTAGATAAATTCTGTGATTGTATGAATGTGACATTAAATCCTAATGGTGATGCCGTTATTTGTGATATATGTCACCCATACGATGAAAGATTTGAAGTTTTGGGTAACATTTTCGAAGATGATGCCGGTTTAATATACGAAAACTTGAATAAAGTCATCGCACAGATGAATCAANNCGTGTGTTGGCGACGAAGAAGATTATTTTGACGGTGAATGGAAAACTCGCCCGAAAGGAATATGGAAATGAAAATACAAATTGTTAGTGACCTTCATATGGAGTTTGGCATCATAAAGGATATCTATGACCAGATGTGTGACTGTGACTCAGATGTCCTTGTCTTGGCAGGGGATATTTCATCCTCTGATGCCATCATGGAAGACCTGAATAGGATTCAACAAGATTCAGGGAAAATTGTTATGTTCGTTCCCGGCAACCATGAATACTATGGGGCATCACGAAAGACACTAGACAAAGAACTATCTGTCCTTCATGACATAAACAAGAACATCTATGTCCTATTAGAGAAAGATATCTGTCTAGGGGATGTATGTTTTCTAGGTAGTACGGGATGGTGGGATGGTTCTGGTGGTCATCTTGGCATGTCCGTGAAACATGGGTTGAATGATTTCAGAATGATCTATGATATCATGGATGAAGGTAACTTGGATGGTGTTGCTTGGGGCAGAAAAGCACAGACCTATCTATCCAGTAGGATGTATTGGTTAAGACGCCATCTTCCAGACACCAAACTCTGTGTTATTACACATCATTTTCCACATCATAGGTCTATCCATCCTCATTTTGCTGGTAGCCCTTTGAATGTCTGTTTCTATAACAGGTGGGAATGGATGATCGAAAGATATCAACCTGAATTGTGGGTCCATGGTCATACTCATATGTCCTTCAATTATACTGTCAGCGAGGACGACAAGACTAAGGAATACAAGGACTTGAAGAAAACTCAAGTCATTTGTAATCCTCAAGGATACCCAAAGGAATATGCTGTACCGAAAGGAACTATCCGTGATTATTACAGAAATCATGGGATGCAGTTGACCGAGGAAGATATGAATATCTATATGACCACTGATAATCCACAATATGACCCTCAGATGGTCTATGAGATTTAGGTTATAAAATACTAAATAATGTTTACATTCTAATGGTTACGGTGTAGTATGTTCACCGTAACCATTTTATTTTTAGGAGTTATTATGTTAGTTTATAAAATATCTGAATACGAAGGTGGCCCTTTCTATTATCGTGAGACAGATGAAAATGCACTGAGGGAATTCCTTAACTTCATGGATGTACAAGAAGAAGGCAATTCAATCTATGTAGAAGTTGTGAATATCAGTAGAGAAGAATACAATAATAATGCTAGACCGGATGTATTTTAATGAATAGAGAAGACGTAAAAAGAGCCGTTGAAGAAAATTTTGACTTTCTGACTTCAATGAGCATACCCGAATATACTCTTTACAGAAAGTGGCACGAATTATCACGAGCAGATTGGGGCACAAAGGAACTTGAACGTATTAACCACGTCAAAGCAAACCTCTGGAAACCCGAATCACCAGAAGATTATGAGAATCTAAACATCAAAGTTGTGTGGGCAGAAGACCCCGATTCTCTGTTGACGTGGCGTATCCTAAGAATGTTCACATCTACAGCCTCATGGAACCAGAATCCGGGCAGAAACTTAAGATTTTATGTTGTTCATGAGGAAGCTGGGACAGACCCCTTTGGATTTGGTTTCAGTCAACCGGAACACAAATATCTAGGTACGATATCACTAGGTTCTGATTTTATCGCCATAGGTGGCCGTGACGCTGTTATCAAGTGGGATAAGGAAGACAAACTGACACATGGTATGTTGAAACATACAGCTATGGGTTCATCTATTGTCCCGACACAACCCTTGGGCTACAACTACCTTGGTGGTAAACTGGTGTCTTTGATGGTGTTGAGTGACACTGTGGAAAATGCTTGGAATCAGAAGTATGCCGAGAAACTTTTGGGTGTGACAACAACCTCATTGTATGGTGGGTTCTCTCAGTACAACAACCTGAAATACTGGAAGAAATGTAAGTCATCCCAAGGCGAGATTGCCATGGAACCATCAGAAGAAACATATGAAATCATTAAGGAATACTGTAAAGAAACGTTCCCTGATGACTACTTTTCATATGTAAAACCAAAGGATGCAGCGAAAGGTGGGTGTACCATTCCATCACATCCCAAGACCAAAATAATGCAGAGGGTTTTCAAGGATTTGAAGGTCAAGCCACCGAAGAATAACGCACCGAGGGGTGTTTATTGGGCACCATTATATGAAAAATCTAATGAGTTCCTTAGACGTGAGGTAGATGACCCCGGTGAAAAGAAGTTTGATAATAAAGTTGAGACATTATCTAGACTCTGGAAAGATAAATATGCCAAGAAACGTATCAACAAATTAGTAGCCGAAGACAAGACGAACATGGAAAATCTTTTTTATGATGATCTGAAAGATATGACATGGGAGGAAGTCAGGGAAAAATATCTAGATAACGTTGGAAGGTAATGGCATTTATAAAGAGAAAGGATAATATAGTATGGACAGAAAAGACCATACAGGATGAACTATATAAATTCTGTGTCAAGAGACACCATGAATTAGTCATACCTAATATATACCTTCTTTATAGTGAATCGGATTTGATAAGTGTTACAAAGAACGGTACTATCTTTGAGTATGAGATTAAGTGTACCAGAGCTGATTTCAGAAATGAACGGAAGAAGGCTAGGTATAAGAATTTCAAATACTTGGGTAACAGATACAAACCATCATTCTTTTGGTACGTAGCCCCGCCGGGTGTGATACCAAAGGATGAACTACCTGAATGGGCTGGCTTGATGGAATGTCATGAGGGGCATTTTAGTGTGGTCAAGCCAGCCCCTCGTATACATAATGACACTATCACTGAGGACAAAAAGAAATATATTTACAGGGGTTTGACTCATAGATATTGGAATACTAGGACCAAGAAATAATATAAATACTCCTGATAACAAATTGGGAGTATTTTTATATGCGATTTAAAAATCATATATTGAATGAGGGAACGAGTACAAAGGAAACAACATTTTACCATGAGGTAGGGTGTGCTATCTACTGCGTAGACAAAAATGCAAAATTAAGAACGGGTAGAGACATTGCCAAATACATTGCAAGTAAGAAAGTTTTGGCAATGGACCCTAGTCTAAGACCTTTGTCGGTAGATGACCTAGAAAGTTCTGTACACGGCGTATTCTTAACAGATGAACCCATCCCCAATCAATACCATAAAGTCTTGAAGGACGCAAAAATTATTGCGGATAGACTCATTTCCATAGTAGGTAGACCTACCCAAACTTGGTGGACAGGACCGACAAATGATGCCACCAGATTAGGTGCTGCTGATATAGTAATGATCGTAAAGGGAGAAGAAAGACCAGTTTCACTTAAATTTGGAGCCGGACAGTTGAAAAACTTAGGTCTTAATAAAATTGGAGGTATCTTATTTAAGGGTATTTTGCCAAAGAACAGAGATTTTCTTTCGGTCCTCGATGACGTTGAATATAGTAAATATTGGGATGGCATGACTCAAGATTGGCTCACATTCCTTTATGAAGATGGACTAAAGGCACTAGGGCCATATCTAAAATATAGTTGGGATGATTATCAAAAAGCAAAATTAAGTGAACAAGAAGCAGAATCCTTCGAAGCCTTTATTGAGAGAAAGCCAAATGAATTACATTTAAAGGTATTATGTAAAAAATATTATTCTGAAATAAAAAACACCAAAAAATGGCACAAGATAAAAGAATTTTGGTTCGATAAAATATTTAACGGTTTTTTTGAAAACAACAAGGACGAGGTTAACAAGAATCTTAAGGATTTCTTCAAAGCCCAGTTGAGTGTTGGTGACACAGAAATGTGGTATGCTGCTGATGGCGGAAAGAAAATTTTGTTTATACCATCAGAATCATCACTGGAAAGTATTTCTAATCAGTTACTAAAATTTAAGTTTTCATCAAAAGCCAGTACAGATGGTTATGTGATTGAGTTAACTGTAAGTGAAAATGCTACTGGCAAGGTCGTTGGTATTATCACAATTGACGTGTCAGTTCGTTGGAAGTCTGGTCAAATGACAGGTAAGCCATCATCATCTTCAAAAATGAAATTGTTAATAGAGCCTAAAGAATGGAATGAGATATTCCACAAAGGGAATATGACATTAACTTAATTAGAGGATAAAATGGACAAAATAGATAAGTTGGTGGAGAGATATGTTGACAACGAACACAGTGTAAAGTCTGCTGTGGCAAGACGTGAAGCATCTTCTGGAAAAGTTGGTGGGGTGAGAAGTAAAGTTAAGAAGAAGAAAAAACACCAAGATTCCCAAGAGGCTTCCCCGAAGGGTTGAAAACACTAGAAAAATTGAATATTTACATTTAATACCCATGTTGTTACTATTACATGGGTATTAATTTTTGAGAGGTGTGTAATTTGATAAAGAATCTGTACTATGACACAAAAAGAAGTCGTGTTTATCTATGGGAGCAGATAAACGGAAAAGATGAATATAACATTGTTAATTGGGTTCCCTACATCTATGAGCCAGACGAAAATGGACAATCAAAAACCATTGACGGCATCCCCGTAAACCGTAAGAAATTCGGTACATTTCAAGACTATAACGAATATCAAAAAGAACATAAGAAAGAAATCTATGAGAATGAAGTTCCAAAAGAAATTCAATTTCTTGCAGAGAGATATCATACTGTAAGTGATGACAGTATAGAAGCCNNATTTATGCAATTGATATTGAGGTTCATTCAGAGAAAGGATTTCCTAACGCAAAGGACGCTGAGAGTCCTGTTGTGTTGATCAATGTGCGTGAATTCGGTGAAGAAGGCGTCAACATAACATGGGGTATTAAGAAGTATGATGGCGATAACGAAGAAGGCATTGAATATCGTGAGTTTAACAACGAAATGGACTTACTTAGGGACTTCTTTGTGTGGTGGAATAGGAATTCACCTGATGTTGTAACTGGATGGAACATTGTACCAAACAACAAAATGAATAAGAGGGGTGGATTCGACTTCCCATATCTCATCAACAGGTCTAAAAATCTGTTTGGGCCAAAATCGGACATGTATAAAAAGTTGTCTCCAATAAATGTCGTAAGGTGTTGGGAAGACAATGAATCTGGTGCAATGTATATAGATATCGCAGGTGTGTCCATCATGGANNATGGTACTCACCCAAAAATCCAGAAAACTATAAATTGGATACCATTGCTCGTGAAGAACTAGGTTTGGGCAAATTGGACTATTCTCAACACAATGACCTCAGAACATTGTTCCATGAAAACTGGAACATGTATGTTGATTACAATGCCGTTGACTGTAAACGAATCGAACAGATTGAGGATAATCTAGGATACATACGACTGGCACAGAACCTTTCACTACTTTGTCGTTGTAAGATGGAGAGTTATACATCAGCTACACAGTTGGNNTTGGTAGAAGGTCTTATGTTGACCCACTACAGACGTAACAATTTGTGTGCTCCTCGTATGGATGGCGGACACCAAGAATGGTTTCCTGCCGCTTTCGTAAAAGAACCGCAGAGAGGACAGTATGATTGGGTTGTAGACCTTGATATCGCTTCATCGTACCCGACAGCCATTATCACCCTGAACATGTCACCAGAAACGTATTATGGACGTTTGATTGAATATGAGGACGATCACGGAAGAATGGTTGATATGATGAATGGTCGAAATGACATGGACATCGAAGAAGTGGGTAAACTTGAAACACCCATTACAAATTTCACTCGTTATCGTAAGTTCCCAAGATTTAAACTTATGAGGGACACTGGAATAACGATGATGGAAGGCGAGAAATTAGATAAATTTAATCATGCTCTAGAAAGGGGATTATTGTGTGTTGCCCCATGTGGTACGATTTTCCTACAGAACAAGAAGGGTCATTTCTCTAGTGTTGAACAGGAGACTTTTGCTAAGAGAGTTCAGGTCAAGGGTCTTATGAAAGAGGCCAAGTTGAAGGCCAATAGAGCGAGAAACCCTGAAATGAAGAAGGCCCATGAGATTAAGGCAGCCAACCTATTCGCTCTCCAATGGGCACTGAAAATCGTCTTGAATTCGGCTTATGGTGTTACGGGTGTTCCATATTCCCGTTACTTCAACATCAACATATCAGAGGCCGTTGCATCATGTGGTCGTAGAGCCATTATTGACGGTCAGAAGTATGTTAATCGTTGGTTCCATGAGGATAACTGGAAATCAGAGGAAGTTATCAACAAAATCAGTGAGTTAGGTGAGGTAAACACCGATATAAAGATCAAGGATGACATGGTTTCCTACATTGACACTGACTCTGTTTTTATCATGTTGGGGCATTTCCTTGACCAAGTTCTGACAAATGAAGATTGGAAAGAGATAGACGAGGAAAAAATCATCGAAATTATCCTTGAAGTATCCGCAATCGTTGAGAAATATGTAAACGATTGTGCCTATGAGGAAACACAATTCGGTGAATACAATTCTAGGATGGACAAAGAAGAATTCTCCATCACATTTAAACAGGAAATCGTTTGTAAATCAGCCCTGTTCATCCAGAAAAAGAAGTATGGTTACCACGTTGTAAACGAAGAACACGTACCCTGTGATAAGATTGATGTTACAGGTCTGGAAATCATTCGATCTGAGACACCATCAGCTTTCCGTGAAGCATTAAAAGATATGTTGAGTATGATTCTACGTAATGAAGATGACACTGATATCTTAAATGTCTATAATAAGTACAAGAGGGAAGCAAAAGATGCCTATCCAGAGGAAATATCAGAGAATAAAGGTGTCAAAGGTCTTGAAAAATATATAATTAACAATGAAACCATCAAGGGTACGCCATATCATGTGAAAGCCGTAGCGGCATATCACAAACTGTTACATGAATTGGATATTGATGACAGGTATCCATTAATAGAGGAAGATAGTAAAAACAAACTGGTATATGTTAAGCCAAACCCATACAGAGTGAATTGTATTATGTATGATCGTTGGCCAAGAGAGTTTTTGGATGTCGGAATTGAACCGGATTATGACAAGATGATTGATAAATTCCTTACACAAAAACTCAAAATGTTGTTGGAGCCGGCAGGCAAGACACATATTCTTGAACAAAATCAATCATTTAACGTATTTTTCGGAGGATAATATGGAGCAAAGTGTTAAAGAAGAATCATCTGAGTACCTCAGATTCAAGGAAATGCATGAATTTTACAAGAAACGTGTTGACAAGTTACAGTCTAGAAGGGGATACTTGTCCTATGAAGAAACTATGGAGTTGAAAAAACTTAAGAAACTAAAACTAGCAACGAAAGATGAAATGGAGAGATTAAGTAAGTGTTAGTCTGTAATATATTTGGAGGCCCCGGCTGTGGAAAATCAACCACCGCAGCCGGGGTGTTCTCCAAACTCAAACAAAATGGTGTTAACTGTGAGTATGTACATGAGTGGGTGCNNGGGTGAAGTGGCCTGTATGGGAAGATCGGAAAATGATATTTGATGATCAACTATACATATTTGCCAAACAACATCACATGTTATACACTCTGAGGAACAAAGTTGATGTGGCTATCTGTGACAGCCCGTTGTTGTTGAGTAACATATACGGAAAACTGTATAAAAATGCCATAATGAAAAACAAACCACACTTCTTTAATTTGGTGGACCAGTGTTTCCAAGAATTCGATAATATCAATATCATACTGGAAAGAAAGAAGGATTATAATCCAGCCGGAAGGGTCCAAACAGAAGAAGAAGCAAAACACCTAGACGATACTATAAGATTGTATTTGGATGAAAACGGATATGAATACGATGTTATAGAAGGTAACATTGGAAGTATAGAGTTAATATCAAATCATATAATGGATGTGGTAAATGAACGACAAATATAAAGAGAGTATCATAAGTACTCAATATTTAAGGGAAAATCCTAGTCACATATTTGTGTTTGGTGACAATACTATACGAAAGGGCAAGAAGGGTGCAGCCAGACACAGGGACGAACCGAATTCATATGGATTCATAACCAAAAAATTCCCTTCATACAACAAAGATGCTTACTATAAGCCAAGGGAATATAAGGATGTTTTTGACAAAGAACTATCCTATCTCATAAAATTGATTGAGGAAAATCCAGACCATACATTTCTGATTTCTCGTCTTGGTAGTGGATTGGCCAACAAACACAAGATATGGGAAAAGATCATATGTGAGGGACTAAAAGTTCTCAAGAAATATCCGAATGTGAAATTTTTGTATGAGGACTAAGGCGATTTTTGTTGCCATATAAGAGAAAATGGGTTAGATTAGGGTTACTTCGACGGTAACCCTTTTCTTTTTGGAGAATATTATGGCGACCAAAACTTATCGTGTCAATGGTTATAACGCTCGTGTTCTGTCCGAAAATAAGTGTGTATCCTTCTACACGAACAAGGGTATGAAGACCATTAATGTCCCTGTCACCAAACGGGTCACCAAGAAGTTTGTCGAAAACCTGATCAAGACCTATGAGGGCGTTACCGATGTGTATGTCCGTCACAGTCGTTATCTTGTATACCGTCTTCGTAACGTCATGTCCGAGCGTAGTGGTGAGTACAACGTTTGGGTTGACATGAAGGTAGAAGATGGTAAAGTTGTTACGTCCAAACGTAAAATCGAAAACCACATGTATTGATAGAGGGGTGAACATGAAATCAAGGGAATTGGCAGACTCCATTTATGACCTTTACACAAAGTCCAGTGCTTGTGGTTTGGGTCATTACAGCATAGAAAAGGCTTTGGATTTTTTCTATGGCAAGGTCGTAGAAGACCATGTTGAAGTGTTCAAATCTGTGTTCAAGAAACTTGAGGATGCAGGTTTCACTAGTCGTGAAAATTCCTTTTGTTATGGTGATGCTGATGGTTACCTGTGGTGCGAAAAACTTGATGACTACACTAAACTGATCATCTGTGAAAATGTTGTCACTTGTGCCGATGATAATACCAGTATCTTCAAACTCCGTGAATTCGGTGATGATGTTGATACTGACAAACTTCTGTTTGAGTTTAAGGTTATCACCGCGTTCCCCGAAGAAGTGAAAAAGTCTGATTATTGGGGTGATCGTCGTGACTATGAACGTGTATCACTTGAAACCTACCGTGAACATGGTTTTGATTTTGGTTGTGGTGATTTCCGCGACAATACCCATGTTCTGAAAATGAAGTATGATATTAGCTCAAACTACCCCCAAATTGAGGACTCCCACATTAACACACCAAAAATCAAGTTCTTCATGGACAACCTTTCGTGGTATGACGAAATTATCGAATAAGGACAAACAATGAAAAAACTTAAATTGTTCAATACATATAATTTCCTTGACAGGTTCGGTAGCAAGGTGTATTGTAGGGTCTTCACGGTGAACGGAATACCTGAGTATGTGTTCGTGGAACGTACCATTGTCCGAAACCCAAACAAACAACATGGTACACACCGGAGTTGGTACATGCCAACTGTAGGACAATATAAGGCACACCTAAAGAGTGCTATGACAGGAAAACACAAACAATACGAGGACTTGGGTGGTACAGCGGGCCTAAGTTACTGGTTTAATCTACTACGTAGAAAGGGTTATAAAGTATGAAAGCATTTCTGGACAAATACGGCATGATCACTCTTATCGTAGCCGCATTTGTGTTTATTGGTAGTGTGATTTACTGTGTGACCGTGGCTGATTTTTCACAATTCAATGAACCTCTATCTGAAATGACTCAAGGTGAATTCATCCTTGTAGTTCTGTTCATAGGACTTCTGACAGGAGGCAGGAAATGAGTGAACGTAGACGACTTCGGACCATTTGTAAATATCGACACGTAACCGAAAGAGAATCACAATATCTCCACGATGATTCCGAAAAGAATCTTCATATCCTCTGTCATAAGGGTGATATGGTCATTGAGCCGAGTACGAATTCCTTTCCACTGGACTATGATACCACAAGGTATCATGGAGAACGTGTTGTCAAAATTGACCCTGTTGCCAAAGCATGGGCAGAACACATCCTCGGTTTTTCTGTTGACGGTATGGAGCCTGGCAATCGTCCTGATCAAGTATGTCATGTCATTGGGTTGACTGACCTTCCTGTCAAACTGATGCAAAAGGCAGGACATCCTCTGCCATTCTTCATCAAAGAACCGGAGAAAGGTCTTCATCCTTCCCAGCAAGTTAAGATTGCCGATTGGTCTGCCGCTATGGTAAACAATACACAAGAAGATGGTTCCTTCAACGTCATGCCAACGGGAGATTGATATGAAAGTAGTAACCAGAAGGAAATTCAGTGAAGATGGATGGCAACTAACCTCCAATAAAGGTGAAGAATATGACATTAAATTCTTCTTAGGTAAAGTTAAGAAGGGTGACATGGACGGCAACCTTTTGATCATTTGGAAACTATACATCATCTGGAAATTCATATAAGGACATATCAATGAAAGTAAAATGTAAAATCTGTGGACAAGTTGTGAATAACCGCAACAAACCCTCATTTAAAGCACCAAATCGTCGTAACCATAGACAACAATCCCCTTTTCCCAAAACACACATCAATCCAGAAACCAATGACGTGTGTCATGGGTTTTTCGAAGAAGGAACTTTCGTAGACGTTTGACAAACCAGAAAAACTGGTGTATCATACAGAAAAATTGAAAGGAAAATCACAATATGTCACAAAAAGAAACCAAGATTATCGACAGTTANNGATGACGTGATTGAATTTGATGTCGAGTGGACAGAAGGGGAATAATATGAAACCCGTATATATTCAAAGCATGTTGGACACAGACCTTTATAAAATGACGATGATGCAGGCAATGTTTCATCGTTATACGTCGGCTAATACCAAATGGCGGTTCAAGGCTCGTAAGGGTAATGGATTCCCCGGCAATGGAGTACCGGACAGTGAATTCATGGAAGCCCTGAATAAAAGTCTTGATCATCTGTGCAATCTTCGTTTTGAAGAATATGATCTTGAATATCTACGTAACATCAAGTCCAAAATTGGTACTCGTATCTTCAAGGATGATTTCATCGACTACCTTCGACTTTTCAAGTACAATCGTGACCACATCAAGGTCAACGTACTCGCGGATGGAACTCTGGACATCGTTCTGGAAGGTCCGTGGGTTCAAGTAACTGGTCTGGAAGTTCCTGTTTTGGCTATTGTTTCGGAACTTCACAGTAACACCATGATGGATGGGGTTGTTCTCCCTAACGGACGTACAAATCTGAAAAACAAAATTGAATTCCTGAAAGGGACTGACAATCTGGAAGGGTTCAAATTCGCGGACTTTGGTACTCGTAGACGTTTCGGTTTCAGCTGGCAGGAACACGTTCTTCTGATGTTGAAAAGTAACGTCCCTGAATATCTGGTCGGCACGTCGAATCTCTACTTTGCCCGTCAATTTGATCTGACCCCTATCGGGACCATGGCACACGAATGGTTCCAAGCACACCAACAATTAGGTAGTCGTTTGGTTGATAGCCAAAAGGCTGCTCTTGAGGCTTGGGCACAGGAATATCGTGGTGAATTGGGTATCGCCCTCAGTGATATCGTAGGTTTTGACGCCTTTCTGAGGGATTTTGACCTGTACTTTGCCAAACTGTTTGACGGATGTCGGCATGATAGTGGTGACCCCGTTGAATGGTGTGACAAACTTATCGACCACTACCGCAAATTGGGTATTGACCCCAAGACCAAAACTGCTGTATTCTCGGACGGTCTTGATTTTGAGAAGGCAACGGCACTGTACCAACGGTTCAACAACTTCATTAACGTCAGCTTCGGAATCGGCACCAATCTCATGAATGACATGGGGGTGGACCCTATCAGCATCGTCCTCAAAATGATCGAACTGAATGGCAACCCTGTTGCCAAAGTCAGTGACAGCAGAGGTAAGGGGATGTGTGAAGACCCCCGTTTCGAAGCCTATGTCAAGAAAGTGTTTATGATCAATGACTGACTACACAAACTACACAGAAGAAGAATTGAAGGGTCTGGTTCAGGCAGACAAACCAGAAAAACGTGAACATAACTGGTTGTGTTCGTTCTGTTTCATGGAACATTCCATGTCTGCCAATATCGGACTCCCCCAAAACAAAAAATGTGATCATTGTGGTCGAACAACCAAATGTTACGAGGTAATCAAATGAACGAAAAAGAATACAAAAACCCTAGTCTGGCGGTAGATGCCATCGTCATCAAAAACAAAGCATCTATCCCTAAAATTCTTCTAATCAAACGTAAGAATCCGCCTTATGGCTGGGCACTACCCGGCGGATTTGTTGATGTTGGAGAATCAACCGAAGATGCCGTGAAACGTGAACTGAAAGAAGAAACAAACCTTGATGCTGGTACGGTTAGACTCTTTACCGTGGCATCCGAACCTGATCGTGACCCACGTCAACATGTGGTGTCCATCGTCTATACGGCCTACGTGAAAGATACGTCTGTGGTCAAGGCCAAGGATGATGCCACCGAAGTCGGCTGGTTCTCGCTCGGAAAACTACCTGAACTGGCATTTGACCACCTTGATATCATTAGGAAAATCATGTAATGAATCTACTTGTGTTTGGAGGGTCTTTTGACCCCATACATAAAGGTCATCTGGTAACGGCCCAGAAGGCACAATCAACCAACAAATATGATGCTGTGTGGTTCGTACCATGTCAAACGTCAAGGTATGACAAAAACATGGCATCTTTTGAAGACAGGACCGAAATGTTAGCCACGGCTATACATGAATTCGGCAACAAAACCTTTGATGTATGTACCATTGAAGAAACGATGAATATACAAGGGAAAATGTATGATCTGGCCAAAGTCATATCATCGTCATTCCCCACAATAGAGATTGACTTTTTCATCGGAAGTGATACACTATACAAGATGGAGGATTGGTGTAGGTTTGATGATCTACGTAAGGAATTCGTCTTTCTGGTTGCAGAAAGAGTGGGGTATCCCCTCATAGATATCGGACTAAGACAGATATCAATGAGAACACATGTAGATTATGATATATCCTCGACAAAAGTCAGGGAAGAAATATCAAAAAACGGTGAAAGTCTGTTGGTTTATGAAGAAACCCTAAAGTATATAAAAGAAAAGGGATTATATGCCTAGATATATCATTCACAAAGACGGTGTTTATAACGAATACACGACAGTTTCAGACGGTCCTTGTTGGGATGGTGGACTCACACTTGAACAACTAGAACAAATTGTCAAAGAAGAATATGGAAATCAGGGGCTTATGAGTCTTCCTGATAGACTGAAACGTGCCCATGAAAAGGGTACAAGTTCAAGGATAGAGGATAGTCTGGAAGAAACTGTCAGTGTTTACCTGTATCATACGGGGTTGACGTTGGAAGAATTCTGTGATAGATTCCTATCAACAAACAAAGGAGCATAACACATGGAATACAAACTCAGTAATAATTATGAGAGTATGTACAACAACATCGTCAATAAACTCGCAGACTATATTGATGAAAACCCAATTCAATGTCTGGTGATCGGCGTAAGTGGTGGAATTGATTCGGCTTTGTGTCTGGTCTTGGCAGACGAGGCAATTAAAAGGTCCGAAAAGAATATTCCCCTTATCGGACGT
>JABAHQ010004227.1_pt1 | contig 16722 bp, 13 predicted proteins | sample 7062091 | NCBI WGS metagenome assembly JABAHQ01 (sample SAMN14534359, study PRJNA622989) | marine sediment metagenome | biome: marine biome [ENVO:00000428]; feature: marine pelagic biome [ENVO:01000023]; material: deep marine sediment [ENVO:00002113] | place: India: Gulf of Kutch | collected...
CGCCCCGGCCAGTGGGTGGTGATCTCCGGCATCGGCGGGCTCGGCCACATGGCCGTGCAGTACGCCCGGGCCATGGGGCTCAACGTGGCGGCCGTCGACATCGACGACGGCAAGCTGGCGCTGGCCGAGCGGCTGGGCGCCGCGGTGACGGTCAACGCCCTGAAGACCGACCCGGCGGCCTACATCAAGCAGGCGATCGGCGGGGCCCACGGGGCGCTGGTCACGGCGGTCTCGCCCAAGGCCTTCGACCAGGCCCAGGGCATGCTGCGCCGGGGCGGCACCCTGGTGCTCAACGGCCTGCCTCCCGGGGACTTCCCGCTGCCGATCTTCGGCACCGTGCTCAACGGCCTGACCATCCGCGGCTCCATCGTCGGCAGCCGCCAGGACCTGCAGGAGTCGCTGGACTTCGCCGGCGAGGGCAAGGTCAAGGCCACGGTGGCCACCGACCGGCTGGAGAACATCAACGACGTCTTCCAGCGCATGATCGAGGGCCGCATCGAGGGGCGCGTGGTGCTCGACATGACGTCCTGAGTCGCCGCGGTGACGCCCGGCGAGGCGGCTTGCCGAGCGCGTCGCCTCCTCCCGAAGGAGGAGCCCGGCTCCTGCCACCGGCGGATGTCGCCAGGCGCCGGGCTCGCCAACACTGAACGCTGCACCTCCATCACGACACCATAACGACAACAGCCAGGAGTCACGCCATGATCTATGCCAACCCCGGCCAGGCCGGTTCGGTCGTCAGCTTCGCGTCGCGCTACGGCAACTACATCGGCGGCGAGTTCGTGCCCCCGGTGAAGGGCCAGTACTTCGACAACGTCAGCCCGGTCAACGGCGAGGTGTTCTGCGAGATCCCGCGCTCGACCGCCGAGGACATCGACAAGGCGCTGGACGCCGCCCACGCCGCCGCCCCGGCCTGGGGCAAGACCGCGGCCGCCGAGCGCGCCAATGCCCTGCTCAGGATCGCCGATCGCATGGAGCAGAATCTCGAGAGCCTCGCCGTGGCCGATACCTGGGACAACGGCAAGGCGGTGCGCGAGACCCTGAACGCCGACCTGCCGCTGGCCGTCGACCACTTCCGCTACTTCGCCGGCTGCATCCGCGCCCAGGAAGGCAGCGCCGCCGAGATCGACGAGCACACCGTGGCCTATCACTTCCATGAGCCGCTGGGCGTGGTCGGGCAGATCATCCCGTGGAACTTCCCGCTGCTGATGGCGGCCTGGAAGCTGGCGCCGGCCCTGGCTGCCGGTAACTGCATCGTGCTCAAGCCGGCCGAACAGACTCCGCTGTCGATCATGGTCCTGATCGAGATCATCGGTGACCTGCTGCCAGCGGGCGTGCTGAACATCGTTCAGGGCTTCGGCCGCGAAGCTGGTCAGGCGTTGGCCACCAGCACCCGCATTGCCAAGATCGCCTTCACCGGCTCGACCCCGGTTGGCTCGCACATCATGCGTTGCGCGGCCGAGAACATCATCCCCAGCACCGTGGAACTGGGTGGCAAGAGCCCGAACATCTTCTTCGAAGACATCATGAATGCGGAGCCTGCGTTCATCGAGAAAGCCGCCGAAGGTCTGGTGCTGGCCTTCTTCAACCAGGGCGAGGTCTGCACCTGCCCGTCGCGTGCGCTGATCCAGGAATCGATCTTCGAGCCCTTCATGGAAGTGGTGATGAAGAAGGTCAAGGCGATCAAGCGCGGCAACCCGCTGGATACCGACACCATGGTCGGCGCCCAGGCCTCCCAGGAGCAGTTCGACAAGATCCTTTCCTACATGGAAATCGCCCAGCAGGAAGGCGCGCAGATCCTCACCGGCGGCGCAGCCGAGAAGCTCGAAGGCGGCCTGGCCTCCGGTTACTACGTGCAGCCGACCCTGCTCAAGGGCCACAACAAGATGCGTGTGTTCCAGGAAGAAATCTTCGGCCCGGTGGTCGGCGTGACTACCTTCAAGGACGAAGCCGAAGCCCTGGCCATCGCCAACGACACCGAGTTCGGCCTGGGCGCCGGCGTCTGGACCCGCGACATCAACCGCGCCTACCGCATGGGCCGCGGCATCCAGGCCGGCCGCGTCTGGACCAACTGCTACCACCAGTATCCGGCCCACGCCGCCTTCGGCGGCTACAAGAAGTCCGGTGTCGGTCGCGAAACCCACAAGATGATGCTCGACCACTACCAGCAGACCAAGAACCTGCTGGTCAGCTACGACATCAATCCGCTGGGCTTCTTCTGATGAGGGCCCCGGCGCGTGTGCTCCAGCGCGCCGGTTTATTTTGCTACGCACGTCAAGTGCAGGAACCTGCGCCGCTTCTGAAGTACCCCCTCGAACCGAGCGTATGGTTCCTATCGCAACGCGGCCCCGGCCGCGTTTTTTTTGCTCCGGACTCGACCAGCCATCGCGGCCATCGAACTCCCGCGAGCCGAAGCGCCTCACATCTGCATAGGCCAACATCGAAAGCAGAGGAGGTCACCCATGCCGCAATTGCTCGAGCCCTGCTCGCTGAAGCACCTGCGCTTGCGCAATAGAGCCGTCGTCGCACCCATGACGCGGGTCAGCGCCGAGCCCGAGGGCGTTGCCAACGAACTGATGCGCGACTACTACGCATCCTTTGCCAAAGGCGGCTTCGGGATGATCGTCAGCGAGGGTGTCTATACCGATACCGCTTATAGTCAGGGCTACTTCAACCAGCCCGGGCTCGCCACCGACGCGCACCGGGACAGCTGGAAGCCCATCGTGCAGGCGGTTCACGAAGCCGGTGCGGCGTTCATCGCGCAGCTCATGCATGGCGGTGCCCAGACCCAAGGCAACATCCATCACGCCCGCCATGTGGCTCCATCGGCAGTACAACCGAGCGGATCTCAGCTGAAGTTCTATGGCGGAGAGGGTCCTTACGCGACGCCGGCTGAAATGAGCGAAGAGGATATCCAGGAGGCCATCGCCGGCTTCGCGCTGGCGGCCCGGCACGCGCGGGAGGCCGGCTTCGATGGAGTCGAGCTGCATGGCGCCAACGGTTACCTGCTGCACGAATTCATGAGCGCCGAGCTCAACCAGCGCAGCGATCATTGGGGCGGGACGTTTCTCGAACGCCTGCGCATGCCACTGGCGGTGATCGCTGCCGTGCGGGCGGCGGTGGGCGAGGAATTCGTGGTGGGGATGCGACTGTCGCAGAGCATGGTCTGCGACGGCCGGCTCAAATGGGAGGGCGGCGAGGAACAGGCCCGGCAGCGCTTCCGTATACTGGCTGATGCAGGGCTCGACTATCTGCACATCACTGAGCCCGATGCCCGCGCACCGGCCTTCGGAGAAGGCCCGAGCCTTGCCGCCATCGCCAGGGGCAGCGTAGCGATCCCGGTGATCGGCAACGGTGCCATCGTCACCGGCGAGCAGGCCGAGGCCTTGCTTGGTCGAGGCGAAATGGATCTGGTCGCGGTTGGCAAGGCGGCGCTGGCCAACAACGATTGGCCGCAACGTATTCAGCAAGGCATCGAGCTGAGCGATTTCGACGGTTCGATGTTTGTTCCCATGGCGACCATCACCAACGAACTGGCGTGGCGCAATGCCAATGATCGGCCAGCGCTGCGTTCGAGTTGACATGCCCGGCAACGAGGCGTTAGCTGAATCGCGAAACCTGGTAACAGATGGCTGCCGTTCGTCGGGCACTACCAAGGCACGGCGCTGTCTCCTTCCAAAGTACCATTCTGCTTGAAGCAGAACAGGGGGCTTAATTGGGCTGTCGGAATCTTCCGGCACCATAAAAAGAGGACCGACCTATGTGGACTAAACCCGCCTTCACCGACCTGCGTATTGGTTTCGAAGTCACCATGTACTTCGCAAACCGTTGATCGATCAGCCCCGGCTCCGGCCGGGGCTTTGCTTTTGGGGGCTGTCCATGTTCATCCGAATTCTCGGTTCCGCCGCGGGTGGAGGTTTTCCGCAGTGGAACTGCAACTGCGCCAACTGTGCGGGCCTGCGCGCCGGCACACTCAATGCAAAGGCGCGTACCCAGTCGTCCATCGCCATCAGCGACAACGGTGTCGACTGGATCCTGTGCAATGCGTCGCCGGACATCCGCGCCCAGCTCGAGTCCTTTCCGACCCTGCAGCCGGCCCGTGCGCCCCGCGACACCGCCATCGGAGCGATCGTCCTGCTGGACAGCCAGATCGATCACACCACCGGCCTGCTGACGCTGCGCGAAGGCTGCCCGCATGAAGTCTGGTGCACCGAGATGGTTCATCAGGACCTCACCACCGGCTTCCCGCTGTTCAACATGCTGGAGCACTGGAACGGCGGCCTGAAATGGAACCCGATCGCCCTGAGCGGCAACTTCAGCATTCCCTGCTGCCCGAACCTGCATATCACGCCGATCCCGCTGCGCAGCTCGGCGCCACCCTATTCGCCGCACCGCAACGACCCGCACCCGGGCGACAACATCGGTCTGCTCATCGAAGACCGCAACACCGGCGGCACACTGTTCTACGCGCCGGGGCTGGGCCAGGTCAGCGAAGAGCTGCTGGCCACCATGCGCCGGGCCGACTGCCTGCTGGTCGACGGCACGCTGTGGCGCGATGACGAGATGCTCGTGCGCGAGGTCGGCACCAAGCTCGGCAGCGAAATGGGCCATCTGCAGCAGAGCGGCCCGGGCGGCATGATCGAGGTGCTCGACGGCATGCCGGCGGTGCGCAAGATCCTCATTCATATCAACAACACCAACCCGATCCTCGACGAGGATTCCGTCGAGCGCGAGATCCTTGGCGAGCACGGGATCGAGGTCGCCTACGACGGCATGAACATCGAGCTCTGAAGCCAAGACATTGCCGCAGCCGGCCACAGGCCGAACGAGCGCAGAACGACAAGAAAGGAACTGAAACCGTTATGAACCTGCCAGCCATGAGTCCCGCCGAATTCGAACAGGCGCTGCGCGCCAAGGGCGAGTACTACCATATCCATCACCCGTTCCACCGGGCCATGTATGCCGGGCAGGCGACGCGCGAACAGATTCAGGGTTGGGTCGCCAACCGCTTCTACTATCAGGTCTGCATCCCGGTGAAGGATGCCGCGATCATGGCCAACTGCCCGGACCGCGACACCCGCCGCGAGTGGATTCAGCGCATCATCGACCACGATGGCGCGCCGGGTGAGGAGGGTGGCATCGAAGCCTGGCTGCGGCTGGCCGAGGCCGTGGGTCTGGACCGTGAGCAGGTGCTGTCGCAGGAGCTGGTGCTTCCCGGCGTGCGCTTCGCAGTGGATGCCTACGTGAACTTTGCCCGTCGGGCCTGCTGGCAGGAAGCAGCCAGCAGCTCGCTGACCGAACTGTTCGCACCGACCATCCACCAGTCGCGGCTGGATAGCTGGCCGCAGCACTATCCCTGGATCGACGCGTCGGGCTATGACTACTTCCGCAAGCGCCTGAAGGAAGCCCGCCGCGATGTCGAGCACGGCCTGCGCATCACCCTGGACCACTATCGCACCCGCGAGGCGCAGGAGCGCATGCTGGAGATCCTTCAGTTCAAGCTCGATGTGTTGTGGAGCATGCTGGACGCCATGAGCATGGCCTATGAGCTGGACCGACCGCCGTACCATACCGTCACCCGCGACCGGGTCTGGCACAAGGGCATCAGCTTCTGACGGGGCGCACGTCGTGCAGGGTTGGGCTTCGGCCCGCCACTGCCACGGCTGATCGACGCCCGCCCGGCCATTGACGAGAAAAGAGATGAGCGAAATTCAACTGACCCAGGTTCCATCCTTTCGCCGCGGCTTCCGCTTCCAGTGGGAGCCGGCGCAGAACTGCCACGTGCTGCTCTATCCGGAAGGTATGATCAAACTCAACGAGAGCGCCGCAGCAGTGCTGACCGAGGTGGACGGGACAAGGACCGTGGGCGCCATCGTCGCCGACCTGCAGGCTCGCTACCCGGAGGCCGAAGGCATTCAAGAGGATATCGTCGCGTTCCTGGAGGTCGCCGTTGAACGGTTCTGGATCGAGCTTCGCTAAACCCGGCTACGAGGCAGGTCCGCCGCTCTGGTTGCTGGCGGAGCTGACCTATCGTTGCCCGCTGCAGTGCCCGTACTGCTCCAATCCGCTGGACTTCGCCCGTAGTCACGATGAGCTGAGTACGGCTGAGTGGATCGAGGTATTTCGCCAGGCGCGGGAGATGGGAGCCGCACAGCTGGGCTTTTCCGGAGGCGAGCCGCTGGTCCGTCAGGACCTTGCCGAGCTGATCGCCGCCGCGCGCGGGCTCGGCTACTACACCAACCTGATCACCTCAGGCATCGGCCTTACCGAAGAGAAGATCGCCAGCTTCGCCGATGCCGGCCTCGACCATATCCAGATCAGCTTCCAGGCCGCGGACGAGGAGGTGAACAACCTGCTCGCCGGGTCGCAGAAGGCTTTCGCCTACAAGCTGGAAATGGCCCGTGCGGTGAAAAGACACGGCTATCCGATGGTGCTCAACTTCGTCACACATCGGCACAACATCGACAACATCGACCAGATCATTCGTCTGTGCATCGAGCTCGAGGCCGATTTTGTCGAGCTCGCCACCTGCCAGTTCTACGGCTGGGCCGAACTTAACCGCGCCGGGCTGCTACCGAGCAAGGAGCAGCTGGTACGTGCCGAGCGGATCACCAACGAGTGGCGCGACAAGCTCGCCGCCGAAAACCATCCGTGCAAACTGATCTTCGTCACGCCCGATTATTACGAGGAACGGCCGAAGGCCTGCATGAACGGCTGGGGCAACCTGTTCCTGGACATCACCCCGGACGGCACGGCCTTGCCCTGTCATAGCGCGCGACAGTTACCGGTGACTTTCCCGAACGTGCGCGAGCACAGCATCGAATACATCTGGCGAGACTCGTTCGGCTTCAACAGGTTTCGCGGTTACGACTGGATGCCTGAACCCTGTCGCAGCTGCGACGAGAAGGAGCGCGACTTCGGCGGCTGCCGCTGCCAGGCCTTTATGCTCACGGGCGATGCGGCCAACGCCGACCCGGTATGCAGCAAATCGGCACATCACGGCACCATTCTCGCTGCCCGGGAGCAGGCCGAGCATGGCGCCCTCGGTCTGGACCAGTTGCAGCATCGCAACGAAAAGGCCTCCCGGTTGATCCTCAAGGTATGACGACTGCCAAGGCTCCGGATGCGCAAGCCGCGCGACTGCCGTACGGCTTCTGGCCCAGCGACTGGAGTGCCGAAGCCGCTGCGGCCGCCAGCCGGGACTTCGCCGAGCTGCGGGCCGGGCAGGGTGGGTTGTTCTGGATCGAGTACGACCCCGCCGAGGGTCGCTGCAGCCTGTGGTTCTGGCAGGCCGGCCACGCGCGCTGCCTGACGCCAGCCGGCTACTCGGTACGCAGTCGCGTCTATGAATACGGCGGCGGCGCGTTCTGCCTTACCGGGCAGGGGCTCGCCTTCGTCAACGAGGCGGACCAGCAGATCTACCTGCAAACGCAGGCTGACCCGGAAGCCACATCCCTGCCTGCAGCGCTGACCGAGCGTCCCGGCTGCCGTTACGGTGATCTGCAGTACGACCCCAAGGGCGCGGCCGTCATTGCCCTGGAAGAGTCCAGCGAAGACAACGGTATCGTGCACCGGCTGGTGGCCTTCACGCTGTCCGACGGCGCTCGCCATATCCTCGTCGAAGGGACCGACTTCTACTCGTCGCCCAGGTTGGCTCCGGATGGTCGACGGTTGGCCTGGATCGAGTGGGATCGCCCGGAGCAGCCCTGGACCTCGACCCGTCTGTGCGTCGCCGAGCGTCAGGCAGACGGGGGCTGGGACGCGGTGAAGTGCGTGGCTGGCGGCGCGGGCGGGGAGTCGCTGCAGCAACCGCGCTTCACCGAACATGGTCAGCTGATCTGTCTCAGTGACCGGTTGGGCTACTGGCAGCCCTGGGCCGAGGTCGACGGTGCGTGGGCATTGCACCCACTGATCGCAGCGGAGTCGGAGGCGACACGGAATTTCGACTGCGCGCCTGCGCCCTGGCAGCTGGGGACCAGCAGCTATGTGCCGCTGGCGGACGGCGGCCTGCTGTTGACCCATATGGTCGACGGCTACGGTTGGCTGTTCGAGCACGGCGCCGGAGGCGGGCAGCAGTTGGCCAGTGCGTTCAGCCGCTGCCGCCAGCTCACTGCGGACGCCACCCACCTGTTCTGCATCGCGGGTGCAACGCAGCGCGCGCCGGCGGTGCTGGCCATTGACCGGACCAACGGCTCGGTGCGGGTTCTGGCCGGCGGAGCGACTCCGCTTGCCGCGCCACAGGTTTCGTGCCCGCAGCCCATGCGATTCCCGACCGGCAATGGTGAAACCGCCCATGCGTTCTTCTATGCGCCGCGCAATACGAACTGCCGCGGCGAGCACAGTACATTGCCACCGCTGGTGGTGTTCATCCATGGCGGACCGACGTCGGCGTGCTACCCGGTGTTCGACCCGCGCATCCAGTTCTGGACGCAGCGCGGCTTCGCCGTGGTGGACGTCAACTACCGCGGCAGCAGCGGGTTCGGCCGGGCCTACCGACAACGCCTGCGCGAGCAATGGGGTGTGGTGGATGTGGAAGACGCTTGCCAGGCGGCCCGCGCACTGGCGCAGCAGGGCGCTATCGATCCGCAGCGGGTGTTCATCCGTGGCTCCAGTGCCGGCGGCTACACCGCCCTCAGCGCACTGGTGGCGACCGATCGGTTTCGCGGTGGCGCCAGTCTGTATGGCGTCAGCGACCCCCTGGCGCTGCGCCGGGTCACCCACAAGTTCGAAGGCGACTATCTGGATTGGCTGATCGGAGATCCGCAGCGGGTGCCGGAGCGCTTTCGCGAGCGCGCGCCGCTGCATAACGCCGAGCGCATCGCCGCACCGGTGCTCTTCCTGCAGGGCGGGCAGGACGCCGTGGTGCTACCCGAGCAGACCGAATCGATGGTGGCANNCGGCGTCGAGGTGCAGTACCGTCTCTACCCGGACGAACGCCACGGCTTTCGTCAGGCTGCCAACCTGGCGGATGCGCTCGAGCGCGAGCTGCGCTTCTACCAAGGGCTGCTGTAGCTCTTTCCGCCGGACGGATGGCGCCGCCAGCCGTTAGGCGCATTGCTTTAACTGAGCAATGCAGTAGGCTTGCGCCCGTTGTTACAAAAAATAAAAAAGGCCGCAGTCATGAGCCCGAATATCAGCCTCCAGCGCAAGTTCGTCTCCCCTGAAATCATCTTTGGTGCCGGCTGCCGCCATAGCGTGGGCACCTGCGCGGGCAATTTCGGCGCGCGCAAGGTGCTGGTGGTTTCCGATCCGGGCGTGGTCAAGGCCGGCTGGGTGGCCGATGTGCAGGCCAGCCTCGCTCGACAGGGCATCGAGCACTGCCTGTTCACCGACGTTTCGCCCAATCCGCGCTGCGAAGAGGTGATGCTCGGTGCCGAGCTGTATCGCAGCGAGGGCTGCAACGTGATCGTTGCAGTCGGCGGCGGCAGCCCGATGGATTGCGCCAAGGGCATCGGCATCGTGGCCGCGCATGGGCGGCATATCTATGAATTCGAGGGCGTCGACACCCTGCGCGTGCCCAGCCCGCCGTTGATCCTGATTCCCACCACCGCCGGCACCTCGGCGGATGTGTCGCAGTTCGTGATCATTTCCAATCAGGAAGAGCGGATGAAGTTCTCGATCGTCAGCAAGGCCGCCGTGCCGGATGTTTCGCTGATCGATCCGGAAACCACGCTCAGCATGGACCCGTTTCTCTCCGCCTGCACCGGTATCGATGCGCTGGTGCATGCCATCGAGGCCTTCGTTTCCACCGGCCACGGCCCGCTGACCGACCCCCACGCGCTGGAGGCCATGCGACTGATCAATGGCAATCTGGTGCAGATGATCGCCAATCCTGCCGACATCGCGCTGCGCGAGCAGATCATGCTCGGCAGCATGCAGGCCGGGCTGGCCTTCTCTAACGCCATCCTCGGTGCCGTGCATGCCATGTCCCACAGCCTCGGCGGCTATCTGGACCTGCCCCACGGCGTATGCAATGCCGTGCTGGTCGAGCATGTGGTGGCCTTCAACTACGACGCTGCACCTGATCGCTACCGGATAGTCGCCGAAACCCTCGGCATCGATTCACGCGGGCTGAGCCATCGACAGGTGCGCGAGCGGCTGGTGCAGCATCTGATCGATCTCAAGCAGCGCATCGGCTTCCGCGAAACCCTGAGCCTGCACGGCGTGAACCTCTCCGATATCCCGTTCCTCTCGCAACACGCCATGCAGGACCCCTGCATCCTGACCAATCCACGCTCGTCGACGCAGCGGGACGTCGAGGTGGTCTATGCCGAAGCCCTCTGATGATCAGCATCAGGCACTGACGCAACTGCTCGGCTTCGGCAGTCATTCGGCGCGCAAGAGCCACTACCCCGAGCTGCTGGCACGCCTGGAAGAGCTGGAAGCCGAACGCAATCGCTACAAATGGCTGTTCGAGCATGCGGTGCATGGCATCTTCCAGGCCAGCCTGCAGGAAGGCATCCGCGCAGCCAATCCGGCACTGGCGCGAATGCTTGGCTATGAAGGTCCGGAAGAGGCGCTCTGGGCGCTGACCGACCTGTCACACCATCTGTTCATCGGCGGCGAGGACGAGCTGCGCCAGATCCGCCACACCCTGAGCCAGCAGCACGGGCTGTTCGGTTACGAGACACGCCTGCGCCGCAAGGATGGCAGCGCCATCTACGTGGTGATGAACCTGCTGCTCAAACCGGACGAGGACGGCCTGGTGGAAGGCTTCGTCGCTGACGTCACCGAGCGCAAGCTCGCCCAGCTGCGCCTGTTGCAGCTCAATGAGGAACTGGAGCGTCGCGTCGCCGAGCGCACCTGCGAATTGCGCGAGGCGCGAGATGCGGCGGAGGCCGCCAACCTCAGCAAGGACAAGTATCTCGCTGCGGCCAGCCACGACCTGCTGCAGCCGCTCAACGCTGCGCGGTTGCTCATCTCGACGCTGCGCGAGCGTGCCCTGCCGCAAGGCGAGCGCCATCTGGTCGAGCGTGCGCACCAGGCGCTGGAGGGCGCCGAGGATCTGCTGACCGACCTGCTCGATATCTCCAAACTCGACCAGGCGGCCATCAAACCGGACATCGACATCTACACGCTGGACGATGTCCTGTTGCCGCTGGTTTCCGAATTCCAACCGGTGGCGGCTGCCGCCGGGCTTCGCTTGAAGCACCACGTTCCGCGCTTCGCCGTCAGAACGGACTTCCGCCTGCTGACACGGATTCTGCGCAATTTCCTCAGCAACGCCTGCCGCTATACCGACAGCGGCGGTGTGCTGATCGGCGCACGCAAGCATGCCAGCGCGCTGCGCATCGAGGTCTGGGACACCGGAAGGGGAATCCCCCCCGAAGAGTTGCAGGCGATCTTCCTCGAGTTCAATCAGCTGGGCATCGGCAGATCGACCAAACGCAGCGGGGTGGGGCTGGGGCTGGCGATCGTCGATCGTATTGCCAACATGCTCGACTACCCCGTGCTGGTGCGTTCACGACCGGGCCGTGGCTCGGTGTTCAGCATCGACGTCCCGCTGGCCGACGCCTCGCCGCGCGAGCGCATCGCCACGCCAGTGAGCCTGCCGCAGTTGGGCGATCCGCTGCCGGGGCGACGGCTGCTGGTGATCGACAACGAGGAGAGCATTCTATTGAGCATGACCGCGCTGCTGGAGCAGTGGGGCTGCGAAGTGCTCACGGCTACCGACACGCAGAGCGCCCTGCTTGCGCTGGACGGACGGGCACCGGATGCGGTCCTCGCCGATTACCACCTGGACGGCGGCCTTACCGGCTGGGATGTGGTGTTGACGGTGCGCGAACGGTTCGGCCAGGCGCTGCCGGTGGTGATGATCACCGCTGATCGGAGCGACGAGTGCCGTCAGCAGTTGCAGGGCTGCGGTGTGCCGGTGCTGAACAAGCCGGTCAAGCCCGGCAAGATGCGCTCGGTGCTCAGCCATCTGCTCGCAGGCAATTCCTCCGCGGTGGGGCTGGAAGCGAGCTGAACCCGATCTTGGTCAAGTTTTTCCCACTGGGCTGCCGGCTAGACTGCGGTCCATGAAAGCCTACCTGCGTCTGTTGCTCGTCCTGCTGCTCAGCCTCGCGCTTCCCCTGAACGGGATGGCGGCGTCGCCGCTGAGCGCAACGCCGTGTCAGATGCAGAAAGATGCCCAGGCGGCCGAGCACCCCGGCCATATGGCGCTCGCGCCGGATGAAGACGGCCACACGCACCAGAGCAATCCGCTGTGTGACGGCGGGCACCAGTGCAAGACCGGCAGCCCGCTTGTGACGATGCTCGCCAGGCCGGCGTTGAACGCTGCGCCTCCGCTGCTCGGCGCCGCCTATCTCAAGTTCCTTCCCGCCCGTTCCGGCGCCGACGTCTGGCGTCCGCCGCGTCACTGATTCCTTCGCCACCCTGACTCGCTCTGCGCCCGCGCGCTGAGCGCCAGATGCATGCCGCCTGCGGTGTGCAGGACACCGAGGAATCTCGCCATGATGATCCGATTCTTTCGCATGGGCCGAGCGCTGCTGGTCGTGCTTCCCTTGTTCGCCTTTTGGCTGCCCGGCACGGCTACCGGCCTGACCTTCGACGAGGCGCTGCGTCTGGCCGGCCAGCACGCGCCGTCGCTGAGTGCCGAGGCGGCCCGCGTGCAGGCCGTGCGCAGCGAAGCCATTGCCGCCGGCGAACTGCCCGACCCGAAACTGCTGCTTGGCGTACAGAGCCTGCCTATCGAGGGCTCCGAGCGCTGGAGCCTCAACGACGATGGCATGACCATGCGCATGATCGGCCTGATGCAGGAGATGCCAAACCGCGAAAAGCGTCGGGCACGCGCCGAAGTCGCCCATGCCGCCATCGCCCGCGCCGAGGCCGCACGCGAGATCGAGGCGCTGAAGGTGCGCCTGGTCACGGCCCAGGCGTGGATCGCCAGCCACGCGGTGGAACGCAAGCTGCACCTGTTTGGCGAGCTGCGGGCTGAGAATCGCCTGCTCGCTGAGGCGGTTCGCGCGCGCCTCGCCGGTGGACGTGGTCAGCTGACCGACCAAGTCGCGGCGCGTCAGGAGACGGCCCAGCTCGCCGAACGCGAGGACGAGCTGGAGCAGCAGCGCCGCCTGGCCCGCGCCGCACTGCTGCGCTGGGTTGGCGCCGAGGGCAATCAGCCGCTGAGCGGCGAGTTGCCCAGCTGGCCCATCGAGCGCCAAACGCTGCTCCATCAGTTCGAGCGGCATCCGCAACTCAGCGCCTTTGCCCCGATGGCCCGCGAAGCCCAGGCGCGCATCCGCGAGGCCACCGCTGAGAAGAGGGGTGACTGGACCTGGGAGGTCGCCTACCTCAAGCGTGGTCGCGAATTCGGCGACATGCTCAACCTGGAATTCAGCTTCGACCTGCCGGTATTCCAGCGCAGCCGGCAGAACCCGCGGATCGCCGCACGCCACGCCGAGCTCAACCGGTTGGAGGCCGAGCGCGAGGCCGTGGCGCGCGAGATTGCCGAGCAACTGGAGGCCGAGCTCGCCGAGCTGGCGCGGCTGCAGCGCGCGCTGGCGCGCAGTGGCGAGCTGCAACTGCCGCTGGCTCGCGAGAAGGTCGAGTTGGCGATGAGCAGCTACCGCGCCGGCCGCGGCGATCTGGATGCGCTGCTCGCCGCACGCAACGAGCTGATCGAAGCCCGTCTGAAGCACATCGACCTGCAAGGGCTGGAGGCCATCGCCCGGACCCGTCTGCACCTCGCCTACGGAGAAGCCAAATGAGCCGTACTGTTCTTGCAAGCATCACGCTGCTCGGCGTGGCGATCGCGGTCGGGGTGGGAGGGGGTTACTGGTTCGCCCGCCAATACGGCGACATGGCAGCGCACGGGTCGACATCCGAAGCCGGCAGCCATGCCCAGGTGCTCTATTGGTACGACCCGATGGTTCCTCAGCATCGCTTCGACAGGCCCGGCAAATCCCCCTTCATGGACATGGATCTGGTGCCGCGCTACGCCAACCAGGACGGTGACGCGGCGGCCATCAGCATCGACGCCGGCGTCACCCAGAATCTCGGCGTGCGCCTGGCCACGGTCAGGCGTGGTCCGCTCGNNGGCGTGCTCGAATACAACGCCCGCGACGTGGCGCTGGTGCAGACGCGCGCCGGCGGCTTCGTCGAGCGCGTCTACCGCCATGCACCGGGCGACCTGATCGAAAAGGGTGCGCCACTGGCGGATCTGTTGATCCCCGAGTGGGCCGCCGCGCAGGAGGAATACCTGGCGCTGCGCCGTGCCGGCGACGCTGCGCTGCTGGACGCCGCCCGCCAGCGCCTGCGCCTGGCCGGGATGCCAACCTCGACGATCAGCCGGCTCGAGCGTAGCGGCAAGATCGACGCGACCATCAGCGTGATCGCACCGCTGGCCGGGGTGCTGCAGGAGCTCGAGGTGCGCGAGGGCATGACACTGGCAGCCGGAGCGTCCCTGGCGCGAATCAACGGGCTGGACAGCGTCTGGCTCGAGGTCGCGGTGCCGGAGGCGCAGAGTGCAGGCATCCACGTTGGACAGCAGGCCGCAGCACGCCTGCCGGCGCTGCCGGGCCAGGTCATCGAAGGCGAGGTGAGCGCGGTGCTGCCGGAGGCCAGCGCGGCCAGCCGCACCCTGCGCGTGCGGGTGCAATTGCCCAATCCGGAGGGGCGCCTGCGCCCCGGGCTGACCGCACAGGTGACGCTGGCCGGCAGCGAGACTGCCGCGGTGCTGCTGGTGCCCAGCGAGGCGGTGATCCGCACCGGCCGCCGCGCGCTGGTGATGCTCGCCGAAGCCGGCGGACGCTACCGCCCGGTGGAGGTCGAGACGGGCCGCGAGAGCGGCAGCCACACGGCGATCCTGCGCGGCCTCGAGGAAGGCCAGCAGGTGGTCGCCTCAGGGCAGTTCCTGCTCGATTCCGAAGCCAGCCTGCGCGGTATCGTTGCGGCGCCGGACGTCGATGCTGCCGCGCACGGCCACGTGCACGGTGCTGTCCAGCCGGCGCCTGCGCTGCATGAGGCCGAGGGAAGAGTGCTGAGTTTGGACGGCGAGCAGCTGAGGATCGCCCACGGGCCGTTCAACACCCTGGGCATGCCTGGCATGACCATGCGCTTCTCGGTGGCCGACGTCGCACTGCTGCAGGGGGTACAGCCGCAGGCCCGCATCCGTTTCGCGGTGCGCGAGACCGACCAGGGGCTGCTGATCGAGCGCCTGCAGCTATTGGAGCAGCAGCCATGATCGCCGCACTGATTCGCTGGTCCGTGCTCAATCGCTTCCTGGTGTTGCTGACCACGCTGTTGATGAGCGCGGTGGGCATCTGGGCGGTGCGTACCACGCCGATCGACGCCCTGCCGGACCTTTCCGACGTGCAGGTGATCATCCGCACGGCGTATCCGGGGCAGGCGCCGCAGATTGTCGAGAACCAGGTGACCTATCCGCTGACCACCACCATGCTCTCGGTACCGGGAGCGAAGACCGTGCGCGGCTATTCGTTCTTCGGTGACAGCTTCGTCTATGTGCTGTTCGAGGACGGTACCGATCTCTACTGGGCGCGCTCGCGGGTACTGGAATATCTCAGCCAGGTGCAGAGTCGGCTGCCGGCCGCGGCCAAGCCATCGCTGGGCCCGGACGCCACCGGCGTCGGCTGGATCTACCAGTACGCGCTGATCGACCGCAGTGGCGCACATGACCTGGCGCAACTGCGCAGCCTGCAGGACTGGTTCCTCAAGTACGAGCTGATCACCCTGCCCAACGTTGCCGAGGTGGCCACCATCGGTGGAATGGTCAAGCAGTACCAGGTGGTGCTCGACCCGCTGAAGATGGCCAGCCTGGGTGTGACCCAGGCGCAGGTGATCCAGGCGATCGAGATGGCCAATCAGGAGACAGGCGGCGCCGTGCTTGAGCTGGCCGAGACCGAGTACATGGTGCGTGCCTCGGGCTATCTGCAAACGCTCGAGGATTTTCGCAGCATCCCGCTGCAGCTCAGCGCTGCCGGCGTGCCGACGACCCTGGGCGATGTTGCGCACGTGCAGCTCGGCCCGGAGATGCGCCGAGGCATCGCTGAGCTGGATGGGGAGGGCGAGACCGTCGGCGGCGTGGTGATCCTGCGCAGCGGCAAGAACGCGCGGGAAACGCTGGCCGCCGTGCACGCCAGGCTCGACGAGCTGAAGGGGAGCCTGCCTGCGGGCGTCGAAATCATTACCACCTACGACCGCAGCCAGCTGATCGACCGCGCCGTGAAGAACCTCAGCTTCAAGCTGCTGGAGGAGTTCATCGTCGTCGCGCTGGTCTGCGGGCTGTTCCTCTGGCACCTGCGCTCGTCGCTGGTGGCCATCGTCTCGCTGCCGATCGGCGTGCTGATCGCCTTTGCGGTCATGCGCTATCAGGGCATCAACGCGAACATCATGTCGCTGGGCGGCATCGCCATCGCGGTGGTGATGATCGAGAACGCCCACAAGAAGGCCGAGGCCTGGCGGCATGCCAATCCCGGCCAGGTGCTGGAGGGCGACGAGCACTGGCAGGTGATGACCCGGGCGGCGCAGGAGGTCGGGCCGGCACTGTTCTTCTGCCTGCTGATCATCACCCTGTCGTTCATCCCGGTGTTTACCCTCGAGGCCCAGGAAGGCCGGTTGTTCGGCCCGCTGGCCTTCACCAAGACCTACGCGATGGCCGCCGCCGCAGGGCTGTCGGTCACCCTGGTGCCCGTGCTGATGGGCTACTGGATCCGCGGCCGGCTGCCGGACGAGACGCGCAATCCGCTCAACCGCGGGCTGATCCAG
>JABAHQ010013920.1_pt2 | contig 16710 bp, 13 predicted proteins | sample 7062091 | NCBI WGS metagenome assembly JABAHQ01 (sample SAMN14534359, study PRJNA622989) | marine sediment metagenome | biome: marine biome [ENVO:00000428]; feature: marine pelagic biome [ENVO:01000023]; material: deep marine sediment [ENVO:00002113] | place: India: Gulf of Kutch | collected...
CACCGGGGTCTTGCCGGCGCCGCCGGCGACCAGGTTCCCGACGCAGATGACCGGGATGCCCACCGAGACCGGGCGCGCCAACGAGCGGCGCAGGCGTCCGGCGAGGTCGTAGCCCGCTCCGAGGGGCGCGAGCAGGGCGGCGAGCGTCCCGTCGTCGGCCCAGAACTCAGGCGCGCGCATGACCGGCCCGCTGGCCGGCGGGGCGCTCCGCCGCCGGCTCGATGAGCGGCTGTCCGAAGCGCCGGTCGGCCTCGGTGGTCAGCTCGTTCAGGCGCGCCTCGAGCAGCAGGCGCAGGCGCTCGAGCTCGGCCTCGTCGGCTTCGGCCGGCACCTCGATCGGTTCGCCCCACAGGACCACGCCGCGGCTGAACGGCAGGGCGAGGCAAAAACGGTCCCAGGTTCGCAGCACGTAGCGCCGGCTGACCGCCGCCGAGGCCGGCACCAGCGGCACGCCGGCGAGCTGCGCCGCCTTGATCGCCCCCGGCTTGGCGCGCATGCGTGGGCCGCGCGGCCCGTCGGGCGTGATCGCGACGCGCTCGCCCTCGGCCAGCAAGCGCTGCATGCCGCGCATCGCGGAAATGCCGCCGCGCTTGCTCGAGCCCGCCACGGTGCGAACCCTCAGGTTGGCCACCGCGCGCGCGATCAGCATGCCGTCGCGGTGCCCCGAGACCAGCATGTGCATGGTCGTGTCCCGCGGGATCGCGGCCCGTATGACCAGCATGCGGCCGTGCCAGAAGCAGCCGACGAAGGCGTGTCCGGAGGCCAGCAGTCGCTCGCTCGCCGGGGGGCACACGACGGTCCACTGCGTGGTCCGGTAGACGAGGCGATAGTAGCCCGCCGCCAGCCAGGCCAGCGCGGCCTGGAATGGCTCGGATCGCAGCAGGCGCTTGAGGGGCCGCATGGTATCGGGCCGGGCGCTCGCTCAGGCGGCGCCGGAGGCAACGCCGCGCATCACGTCGCCGAAGCGGCGCGGGCCCGCACGCGCGGACCCGGCGGCCGGACGGCGCCGTCGTCCTCGGCGAACTGCAGCGCATAGAGCCGGGCGTAGGGGCCGGCGCGCGCCAGGAGCTCGGCATGGCTGCCCGACTCGACGATCCGGCCCGCCTCGATGACGGAGATGATGTCGGCGTCGACCACGGTGGAGAGCCGATGCGCGATGACCAGCGTGGTGCGCCCGGCCATGAGCTGGGCGAGCGCCCGCTGGACCTGCCGCTCGGACTCGCTGTCGAGCGACGAGGTGGCCTCGTCCAGGAGCAGGATCGGGGCGTTCTTGAGCATGGCGCGCGCGATGGCGACGCGCTGGCGCTGGCCGCCGGAGAGCATGCTGCCGCGCGGGCCCACGGGCGTCTCCAGGCCCTCGGGCAGATCGGCGATGAAGTCGTCGATCCCGGCGGCGGCCGCGGCCGCGGCGATCTCGGCCTCGCCCGCCTGCGGCCGGCCGTAGGCGATGTTGGCGCGCACCGTGTCGTCGAACAGCAGGATCTCCTGGCTGACCAGCCCGATGTGGGCGCGCAACGACTCGAGCGTGACATCGCGCAGATCCTGGCCGTCGATCATGACCCGGCCCACGTCCACGTCGTAAAACCGGGGAATCAGGTTCATGATCGTCGACTTGCCCGCGCCCGAGGTCCCCACGAGCGCCACGGTCTTGCCGGCCGGAACCCGCAAGGTCACGTCGTGCAGCGCCGGGCTGCCGGAGTCATAGGCGAAGGTGACGTGCTCGAAGGCGATCGTCCCGCCGCTCACCTCGAGCGGCGCCGCGCCCGGCTTGTCGCGGATCTCCGGTTCGCGGTCGAGCAGGGCGAAGACCCGCACCGCCGCGGCCAGGCCCTCCTGCAGGTTGGCGTTCAGCTTGGCCAGGCGCTTCACCGGCTCGTAGGCGAGCAGCAGCGCCGTGATGAAGGCGAAGAACGAGCCCGGGGCCTTGCCGCCGTTGATCACCTGGTGGCCGCCGTAGAGGATGACCGCGACGATGGCCAGGCCGCCGAGCACCTCCATGATCGGGTGCAGGGCGCTGCGCGTGCGTGCGCCCTTGTAGTTGAGCCGGAAGACCTGCTCGATGGACTGGCGCGCGCGGCCTTTCTCGTAGGCCTCCATGGCGTAGGCCTTGACGTGGCGCACGCCCTGGAAGGTCTCGTCGAGCAGCGTCGTCAAGCGCCCGACCTGGGCCTGGACCCGCCCCGAGACCGTCCGCATGCGCCGGCCGATGCGCACGATCGGCAGGACCGCGGTGGGGAAGGCCACGAGGGCGACGAGCGCCAGCAGCCAGTCCTCGTAGAACATGACCCCGACGAGGGCGAGCGCGGTCAGCGTGTCCTTGCCGAAGCCGACCAGGGTGGTGGAGACGGCGTTGCGCAGCAGGTTGATGTCGTTGATGAAGCGCGCCACCAGCTCGCCCGGCGAGGTGCGGTTGAAGAAGGACAGGTCGGCGCCGATGACGCGCTCGTAAAGGACGCGCTGCAGCTCGGCCACGATGCGGTGCCCGACATAATTCATGAGCACCGACTCGCCGTAGGAGGCGAGCCCCTTGGCGGTGAAGACGGCGAGCGCGGCGAGCGCGATGGGCAGCAGCATGTCCTCGCGCCGGCTCATGAAGATGTCGTCGATGATCGGCTTGATAAGCTGGGTAAAGGCGGCCGTGCTCGCGGCGACCACGACCATGCACAACAGCGCCGCCAGGATCCGCCCGGTGTGCGGCCGCACATACTCGCGCAACAGGCGCCGGACGAGCGCCAGCGTCGCCTCGTCGAGGCGAACCACGCCCGGTCGCTGGCCCGCAGGCAAGGTCGTGCGCTGTTCGGACACGGGGGGCAGCCGCTTTCATCGTGTGGACTGACGCGCGGCGGAAGATAGCACGCCCGGCGCGCAGGCGCCTAGGGCCGCCGCGGGCCGGCGGGGGGCGCGAGCGCGACGGCCCCGGCCCGGCATGGTCCGCCGCACCGCATTCGGACTGCAAGAATCCCCTGTCGCGCCGGGCGTCACGGTGATACTCCGCGGTCGCAGAGCGGCTGGACCTGGCGTCATGAGCGAACCCGAAGCAGGACACGGCGATCCCCGCGGCCGACGGGCCCTGGTCATCCACAACCCGACGGCGGGCGGCGACGGCGCGCGCTTCACCGCTACGCTGGAGCGGCTCGGCGCGCTGGGTTGCCGCGTCGAGGTGCGCCCGACGGCCGGCCGCGGCGACGCCGAAGCGCTGGCGCGGCGGGCCTCGGGCGAGGGCGTCGACCTGGTCGTGGCGGCCGGCGGCGACGGCACCGTCAACGAGGTGATCAACGGCCTGGCCGGGTCCGGCCTGCCGCTGGCGCTCATCCCGCTCGGCACGGCGAACGTGCTGGCCATCGAGATCGGCCTGGAGTTGCGCCCCGACGCGCTCGCCCAGACCATCGCGACGGGCGAGCCGCGGCCCATCGCGCTCGGCCGCTTGCACGCCGCGGCCGGCGGCGAACGGCTGTTCGTCGCGATGGCGGGGGTCGGGGTCGACGCGCATGCCGTGGCCGGGGTCAACCTCGGGCTGAAGCGCGTCCTGGGCAAAGGCGCGTACTACGTGGAGGTCTTGCGCCAGTTGCTGGTGTTTCCCTTCCCGCGCTACCGGCTGCGGCTCGACGGGACGGCCTTTGAGGCCGCCTCCGTGGTGGTGGCCAACGGCCGGCGCTACGCCGGGCGCTACCTGCTGGCGCCCGCGGCGCGGCTGGGCGATGCGCGGTTCCAGGTCTGCCTGTTCGAGCGCTCGGGCCGAGCGGCGGCGCTCGGCTACGCCCTCGCCATGTGGCTCGGCCGCCTGCCGCGGCGCCGCGATTACCGGGTCCTCAGCGCGCGCCGGGTCGTGGTCGAGGGGCCGGCGGGCGAGCCGGTGCAGGCCGACGGCGACATCGTGGCGCACCTGCCCGTGGAGATCGAGATCGTGCCGCGGGCGCTCAGGCTGGTGATGCCGGACCCGGGATCGGCCTGAGCGCCCCGCTCACGCCCCCGCGACCGTCATGCCGTCGACGCGCAGCGTCGGGGCGTCGATGCCGTAGCGGAACTCGAGGTCATCGGCGGGGCTGAGGGCGCGGAACATGTCCTTCAGGTTGCCGGCGACGGTCACCTCGCTGACCGGGTGGGCGAGCTCGCCGTTCTCGATCCAGAAGCCGGCGGCGCCGCGGCTGTAGTCGCCGGTCACCATGTTGACGCCCATGCCCATCATCTCGGTGACGTAGAAGCCTTCCGCGATGTCGGCCATCAGCTCGGCCGGAGCGAGCTCGCCCGGCTCCAGGTAGAAGTTGGCCGTGGCCGGCGCCGGCGGGCCCGAGGTGCCGCGCGCCGCGTGCCCCGTGCTCTTGAGGCCGAGCTGGCGCGCCGAGCTCAGGCTCAGGATCCAGGTGGTGAGCCGGCCGTCCTCGACCACGTTGCGCCGCCTGTTCGCCACCCCCTCGGCGTCGAAGGGCTTGGAGCGCAGGCCGCGCGGCCGGTGCGGGTCGTCCACGACGGTGAGGCCGGGCGCGAAGACCTCCTCGCCGAGCCGGTCCTTGAGGAACGAGGTGCCGCGCGCCACCGCGGGCCCCGAGATCGCGCCGGCCAGATGGCGCAGCAGGCCGTTCGCGACCCGCGGGTCGTACACCACGGGGAACTTGCCGGTCGCGGGCTTGCGCGCGCCCAGGCGCTTGACCGCCCGCTCGCCGGCGCGCCGACCGATCTCGGCCGGATCCTCCAGGTCGGCGCCGTAGACCCGGGTGGCGAACTCGTAGTCGCGCTCCATGCCCAGGCCCTCGCCGGCAAGCACGGACACGCCCGTGGAATGGCGCGAGATGGCGTAGCCGCCGGCAAAGCCGTTGGAGGCGGCGAGCGCGACGCGGGTCGAGGCCCAACCGGCCTCGGCGCCCTCCGAATTGGTCACGCCGGCGACGCCGCGGGCCGCGTCCTCGCAGGCCTTGGCCCGCTCGCTCAGGGCCTGCGGGCTCGGCTCGAGCGCATCGCAGATGTCGAGCCCGGGGATCTCGTGCGCCAGCTCCCCGGGCTCGGCCAGGCCGCAGTAGGCGTCCTCGGGCACCGAGCGCGACATGGCGAGCGCCCGTTCGACCAGCTCGCCGAGGGCCTCGCGCGACATATCGGTCGAGGAGACGAAGGCCTGGCGCTTGCCGATGAGAACGCGCAGGCCCAGCTCGCGGCTCTCCTCGCGCTCCAGGCGCTCGACCTCGCCGAGGCGCTGGGCGTGCGAGAGCGAGACCGAATCGAACAGGACGGCATCGGCGCTCTCGGCGCCGGCGGCCTTGGCCTGTGTCAGGAGGTCGTCGAGCAGGTCCAGGTCCTGGGGCTCTGTGCTCATGTAGGGACTTTCGGTACGTGGGGATCGAGCGGGCCGTCGGGCTCCATGTCTCCGGCTCCATATATAGGATGCGGCCGGGCCGGACCGCCAGCCCGGATATAGGATGCGGCCGGGGCCGGACCGCCAGCCCGTGCCGGTTCGCCGAGGCCGCCGAGGCCTACGGTCCCGCCTCGCCGACCGATCACGACACCTACTCGGGCGTGCTCAAGAACGCGCTCGACGACGTGAGGATCCGCGACCTTGCGCGAGCGGCCGAGCGGGCCGGCCAGCCACGGCGGGCGCTCGAGCCAGGCGGTCGGCCACCTGCGCCGGGTGGCGCGCGACAGGCTCGGCGTGGCGATCCCGATGGGCGTGAGCGCCCCGCCTCAGCCGAGGTCGCGCCCGGGCGGCTCATCCGGGGCCGCGCCGCCGCGCGCCCCGCGCCGTGCCGCTCCGCACCCCGTGTCGGGAGCGCCCTCGTAGCGATGCCGGATATCCTCGATATGGCCCACGTCGTAGGCCCTGTGCGCCAGCTTGTCGGCGCGGCGCGCGGCCCACTCGTCGTCGATGCCGGTGCTCTTCGCATACATGTAGTGCGCGAAGACGATCGCGCCCCACCCCAAGACCGGCCAGAAGAACCACCACGGCGCGCCGGCCGACAGGCCGACGAGGAAGAACACGAGCGAGCCGGCCGCATAGGCGCGCGCGTGCAGCCGGAGGGCGCCGGCCGCGCCCCGGCGCGTGCCCCGGGTCTCTTTCTCACCGGCCGGCTCGTTCATGGCTCTGCTCGCCTGTGGGCCGGCCCCGCCGCCAGCCTCGCTGCGCCGCACGCGGTGCGCTCGGCTCAGCCGTTGCGCGCGCGTTCCGGCAGGCCACGATAGGCCCTGGCAATGGCGACGACCCGCATCGAGTAACGCAAGAGGGCCAAGGTGACGATGACGAGCGCCAGCTTGTCGATCGTGGCGAGATTTGGCGGCAATCCGCCGAGAATGAAATAGGCCAGCGTCGCCAAGGGCGCCATGGCGAAGTAGTACGCGGCATAGACATGCTTCGTCACGGCGAACACGACCGCGCCGCAGGAAACCGAGAACGCGTAGAGCGCCACCGTATAGGATTTGCCATGAGGGGCGTTTTCGGTGAGTGAAATTATCGATATGATCGCGAACAACACTCCAATGAACAAGGTGTAAGAGAACAGCTCATAATCCGCCTGGCTCTTTTTCAGCTTACGCACGGGGACGAAATAAGGCGTCTTGTCCTCGTCCCACACGTATTTCTTGATATATTTATCCCAGGACATCCGCCCACCAATCTCAACGCAGCCAAGCACCTGGATGGCTTATTAAACCTTCGTCCCGCGGCCGCAGCAATGTTGAAGCCCGGCCTTCCCGGGCTCCGCTGCCGGTGCACCGGCGGACCCAGCCGTACTGTTTATCCGCGGGCTTGCTTCTGATCCTGTAGCATGGTCTGGCGCACCGAGGCGCGCACTTCGAGCTGATCTTCCGCCTTGTCCAGATCCAGCCGCTCCTTGCCCTCGACCGCCTTGCCGGATTCCTCCGGCCACTCCAGGGTCATCAGCGGATAGCGCCAGTGTTTCGGCCCGAACAGCACCACCGCCAACTGGAGCCAGACGGCGATCCCCGCGATCACGGCAATGACAAGACCGATGGCGAGGACGGTCTTGATGACCCAGCGATGATGCAGCCCGACCAGGGACGCCGAGATCTCTCCGATGGCCCAGGAATCGTAGGCGTACACGGCCGCGAAATAGACGACGGTACTGCAAAAGGGAATGAGAAAGACGCTCAGCCCGATAAACTCGAGCCACGCCTTCTTCCGGAAATCAAGCTTTTCGCGGATCAGGTCTACCCGCACGTGCGTGTTCCAGATGTAGCCGTAGCCGAGGACCAGGGTAAAGAGCGCCGTGTGAACGTGCCACTCGAGCTCCTGCAACAGCGTCGAGCCGAAATATTGGCTCACGTTCTCCACCAACCAGATCTGTAACACGCCGGTCTTGCGGATGACGACGTCGAAGACCGTGATCAGTATCAGCGGCATGGCGAACCACGACCCGAACCGGCCGACCCGGTCGACAAAACGCCGCAGCATCTCGCTGACACGAATCATCGCCGGCATCTCCTCCGCCGCAAGGTGATGCAGCATGACGGAGTCCCCATCTACGCCGGCGGCGGACCCGGACGTTATCTCATTCACTGCGCTTTCTCCGACGGTTCGGGTCGCAGGTTCAATAATCAAAAACCGACTTCATCAGCCACAAGGCGAGGTTCGGCTTCCACATCACCATGATCAGGCCGAGCAACTGCATCAGCACGAACGGCACGATGCCCTTGTAGATCGACTGGATCTTGATCTCCTTCGGCGCGATGCCTTTCATGTAGAACAGCGCGAAGCCGAAGGGCGGCGTCAGGAACGAGGTCTGCAGGTTGATCGCCATCAGGACCGCGAACCAGAAGACAATGTCGCCCTTCGCCACATGATCGCCGAAGTCGAGGCCGGCGACCAGCGGTGCGAAGACCGGCAGGACGATGAGCGTGATCTCGATCCAGTCGAGGAAAAAGCCCAGGACGAAGGTGATCGCCATCAGCAGGATCAGCAGTCCCCACGAGGTCAGGCCTGCCGAGGAGATCAGGTACTCGACGATATCGTCGCCGCCGAGCGAACGGTAGACGTAGGCGAAGCAGGTGGCGCTGATGATGATGAAAAAGATCATGGCGATGGTGCGGGCCGAGGTGTGGCACACCACTTGCAGCATGGTGAAGCTCAGCCGGCGGTTGAGGATCGCGAGCAGGATCACGCCAAAGGCGCCGACCGCGCCGGCCTCGCTCGGCGTAGCGACGCCGAACAGGATCGAGCCCTTGATCAGGCTGATCAGTATGACCGGCGGCAGGAAGCTCTTGAAGATCATCCCCGGGTACTCTTTCTTGGGGACGTCGAGCAGTTCCGGCGGCAGCCGGGGCGCGACCTCGGGCTTGAGCTTGGCGTACGTGCCGACAAAGATCAGATAGAAGGTGGCGAGAATAAGACCCGGCACGAGCGCCGCCATGAACATGTTGCCGACCGAAACGGCCATCAGATCCGCCATGATGATGAGCATGATGCTGGGCGGAATCAGAATACCCAGCGTGCCCGAGGCCGCGATCGTGCCGCACGAGAGGGCGTGGCTGTAGCCCTGGCGGATCATGGTGGGCAGGGCGAGCGCCGTCATCATGGTGACCGATGCGCCGATGATGCCGGTCATCGCCGCCAACACGGTGCCCATGATGGTCACGGCAAGGGCCAGCGCCCCCGGCACGCGTTTCAAAAGCACCTGGACGCAATAAAGCAGGTCGTGGGCGACGCCGCTGCGCTCCATCATGACGCCCATGAAGATGAAGGCCGGCACCGCGACCAGGACAAGGTTCTCCGCACCCTGGAACCAGATCCGGGGCATGAAGTTGAAAAACTCGATCAGTGAAAAGACTTCGAGAAAATAGCCGATCAGCCCGAACAGCAGCGCGAGTCCGCCGAGGATGAAGGCGACGGGGAAGCCCGAGAAGAGCAAGATCGCCAGCGTCAGGAACATGATGATCGGCAGGAAATCCTGGACAGTCCAGAGCAGTTCCTCCTGCTCCTCCGGGCTCATGCCCAGGATCGAGGTATATGCGAGCCCGATGACGAGCAGCAGGACGACGCCGGCGGTGATCCCAATGTTGCGGCTCAGCGCACTCACAATGGTGTTCCGGCTCACCGCTCTCAGAATGGCTTCCATCCATCGGTTCCTGAAGTGGGGAAGCTACATTAGGCGTGTCCGCGGTTAACACCGGAGAAAAACGGCCGGAGCCCATGGCGGGCTCCGGCTAATGTCAAACTACGCGGAATTACGTCAACTCTTACCCGGTCACTTGAGATAGGTCGGCTCCAGTGCCTGGGCGGCGCCCCACTTCGCATAGATCTCGCGGAACTCGAGGTAGCTGTCGGCCACTTTCTTGAACAGCGCGTCCTTGGCCGAATCCTCTTCCAGGACCTCCAGCCACGCCTTCTCGAACGCGGCGAGCTGAGCGTCGCTCCAGCGCCGGGTCTTCACGCCGTACTTCTCGCCCATCTCGAGCATCGCGAACGGGTTGACATACTCGGTTTCGGCGTAGGTGTAATGGATGCTCTCGCCGCAGGCGATCTCGATCATCGCCTTGTACTGATCGGGCAACGCGTTCCACTTCTCCTGATTGATCAGCAACTGAAGGATCGAGACCTGCTGATGCCAGCCCGGGAAGTAGTTGTTCTTGGCGATCTGATAGAAGCCGTACTTGATGTCCATCGCGGGCATCGAGAACTCGGTGGCGTCGATCGCGCCCAGCTCCAGCGCCGGGAAGATGTCGCCGCCGGCCAGCAGCTGGGTGGAGACGCCGAGCTTCTGCATGACCTTGGCGCCGAGGCCGAAGAAGCGCATCTTCAAGCCGCGAAGCTCCTCCAGCTCTGTGACCCTTTCCTTGAACCAGCCCGAGGTCTCCGGCCCGATGGCGAGGCAATCTATCTGCTTGATGCCGTGCTTGGCATAGATCTCCTGCTGGATCTCGTCGCCGCCTCCGAACTTCTTCCAGGCGAAGAATTCGCCCATCGACGGGCCGAAGGGCACGGCCGTGAAGAACGCCAGCGCCGGGTACTTGCCGGTATCGTAGCCGGCGGCCGTCCAGGCGGCGTCGATCGAGCCCTTGGACACGGCGTCGAAACCCTCGTTCGCCGGGATCAACGCCCCCGGCTCGAAGAACTTCAGCTGGAACCTGCCGCCGGACAAGCGCTTGATGTTCTCGGCAAAGCGGACCCCGGACGTGCCCAGATGAGGCACGCTGCTGCCCCAGGCGCTGTGCATCTTCCACCTGACGCGCTTCTGCGCCTCGGCCTGCGTCGTCAACCCGAAGCCGGCGAAGACCGCAACCATGGCGATCGCCACGAGCTTGAGCAGAATTCCCTTAGACATACCTGTTTTACCTCCCATGTCCTGTGTCATTGATCTTCTTCCGACCAAGATCTTCGCCAACGGCCTTTTTTTTAGGGTACGAATCCCAAATATATCGGCGTCGCCTGGCCGCACCGACTTTGGCGGACAAGGACATATGGCCCCTTGTCCTACTCGAAACGAAACGCGCGGCCAACCTTAACCTCGGCGAATCTTAGGACGAAGCCTCCCGCGTCGGGGCGACAAGGTAATTCGGGTTCCTCGTCTGCCCCGACGAGGCTACCTTAGCGCAGGTTCTTCTTCGACACCAACCGGCATGTCATCGGGGCCAGCCGCGCGCCTGGACGGCAAGACGCGGCGGCATCGGCGCGGCCCTGTCCGGCCTATGGCACGAGACTTGGGGGGTCAGCGATGCTGCACTACAAGGTATCGGGGAGTAACCCATAAAGGTTACCGCCATCGAGACGCTCCGGCTGGACCGGGTTTCCAATCTGCTTCGGGTCCGGGTCGACGCCGATGACGGGCCGCGCGGCCCCGGCGAGGCGCGCAAGGCGGCCGCCGTTCCCCGATGCCCGGGTCACTCCGGCAGGCCCGCCTTGACGAGGCCCTGTCGGACGTGCTCGCGCTCGGCATCGTCCTTGTAGTAGAGCGTCTTGCAAAACGAGTCGGAACTGAAATCCGCTTTCGCCCGAAGAACCTCGCCAGCCTCGGCCGCGGCGCGATCCTCCTCGCCCAGGTAGGCATGACAGGCGGCGCGAAAGGCGTGGTGCGGGTAGCGCAGCCTGGGCACGCGGCTGAACGCCGAAAGCGCTTCCTGGTATCGCCGCGCGCCGAACAGGGCGCGTCCGAGCAGGTGCGCCCAGGCGTCCGCCTCATAGGGGCTGAGTCGCATCGCCTTGTGCACCCATTCCGCGCCGTCCTCGGGCCGGCCGAGCCAGGTGAGGATCTCGCCGCGCTGCGCCACGATCCGCGGGTCGTTCGGGTTGAGCCGCAGGGCCTTCTCGTTCTGCACCAGCGCATCGTCCGGCCTGTACTGCTCGATGCGAAATTCGCCGAGGATGCGAATGCATTCGAGGTCGTTTTCGTCAAGCGCCAACCCGCGCAGGACGTCGCGGTAGACTTCCCGTTCGGCCGCATCGGTTTGTTCGATGTAGCCGCGCGCGAAGGCCTGCCCTACGGTGCACGCCCTCCATGCGTAGGCCGGGGCGAACTCCGGATCGATGCTGAGCGCCTGGTCGAGCAGGCGCAGGGCCTCGGCGCTGTCGTCGGGCGTGCCGCGGTGGTGGCAGAGCTTGGCCCGCAGCACATAGTCGTAAACGCTCGCGGTATTCGGAGGCTTGCGCTTCACCCGCTCGACATCGGCGCTCTCCAGGCGACCCGACAGGGTGGCGACGATGCTTTGCGTCAGCTCGTCCTGCAGTTCGAAGATGTCCGTCACGTCGCGGTCGTACCGTTCGGCCCAGATGTGGTTGCCGTTCGTCGCGTTCACCAGCTGCACGGTGACGCGCACGCGTCCGCCCGCCCTGCGCACGCTGCCCTCGAGGACATAGTGCACGCCCAGCTCCCGGCCGACGTCCTGCACCCGCACGGCGCGGCCCTTGTACGTAAAGGTCGAATTGCGCGCGATGACGAAGATGCTCTGAAAACGGGCCAGCTCCGTGATGATGTCCTCGGTGATGCCGTCGGCGAAGTACTCCTGCTCGGGATCACCGCCCATGTTGGTAAAGGGCAGCACGGCGATCGCCGGCTTGTCGGGAACGGAGCGCCATTCGCCCGCCGGCGCAGCCTGTGCGTCGGCTCGAGGCACGAAGCGATAGACGCGCAGTGGCTTTGCGATGTTCTTCACCTTCCGTTCGCCAACGTCCTCGAACGCGACGTCGAGCTTGCCCTCGATCACATCGAACGCGGGCCCCGAGATGCAGATGCCGCCCGGGTCGGCAAGCCCCTCCAGTCGCGCGGCCACGTTCACGCCGTCGCCGTAAAGGTCGTCGCCCTCGACGATCACGTCGCCCAGATTGACCCCGATCCGGAACTGGATGCGGCGGGCCTGCGAGACCCCGGCGTTGCGCCGGGCCATGCCCTGCTGGAGCGCGACGGCACACTCGACCGCGTCCACCACGCTGGCGAACTCGGCCAGCACCCCGTCGCCCATCAGCTTGACGATGCGGCCCTGGTGCGCCGCGATCTCCGGCTCCATGAGCTCTTGTCGATGAGCCTTGAGCGTGCTCAGCGTGCCCGCCTCGTCGGCGCCCATGAGCTGGCTGTATCCGACGACGTCGGCGGCCAGAATGCCGGCCAGACGACGTTCCATGCCCGGTCTCCTCCCTTTCGAGAGCGTAGCGCTGCGCCGCCCGGGAATCTATCCGGGTAAGCCGCTATCGAGAGCCGCTCTGTCGCCAACCGCGGACATCGCAGTCTCATCCCGAAAGGATGTCGGCGCAAGCGTCCTTTACGATGGCGGCCCTCGGTCGCCGGCGACCGGCACGACGCTCACGCCGCCGGCGTACTGCTCGGTCGGCATCAGCTCGATGCGGCTGACGTTGACGCGCCACGGCGCCTCCAGCGCGTAGACGATCGCCTCGGCGATGTCCTCGGGGAGCAAGACCTCGAAGCCGGCGTAGGCCGTCTCCGCCGCCTCGACGCCGCCCAGCGCGACCTCGAAGAATTCGGTCCGCACCCGGCCCGGGCAGATCTCGCTCACCCGCACGCCGGTCCCCTGCAGCTCCACCCGCAGGTTCTGGCTGAGCAGGTGCACGGCGCCCTTGCTGCTGCCGTAGAGCGAGGACTTGATGGGATAGAGCCCGGCGATCGAGCCGATATTGACGATGTGCCCGCGCCTGCGCTCGACCATGCCGGGCAGGACCGCGCGCACCGCGTGCACCGCGGCCAGGACGTTGGTCGCCAGCGTGGCCTCGATGTCCTCGCGATCGAGCTTGAACAGCTCGTCGAAGCCGCGCGTCAGACCCGCGTTGTTGACCAGGAGATCGATCTCCAGCCCGTCCACGAGGTCGTAGATCGCCGCGCTGTCGCGCACGTCGAGGACGTGGGGCACGCAGCCGGTCTCGGCGGCGAGCGTCTCGAGCCGCGCCCGGCGCCGCGCCGCGGCGTGGACGGCGAGGCCGCGCGTGCGAAGCGCCGCCACCGTGGCGGCGCCGATGCCGCTCGAGGCGCCGGTGACGAGTGCGGTGCGATAGTCCTCAAGGGCCATGCCGTCCTCCCTGGTCCCAACCGAGTCCGCGCGGCCGGCGCGCAGGCCGCGCTTCCGCCGATTGGACCCGATCGCACCGGCGCCGGCAACACCCGGGCTCCCCGAGGCTCGCGCCCCTTCGCGCACTCCGCCATGGACGCGGGACGGCCCCGGCCGCATACTTGCAGCCGGACGTCGCAAGCCTGCGCATCCGTTCGTCGAGTGAGCGACCATGGCCGAACCAGCGACCCCGACCATCCGCCTGCACGCCGCCGACAACGTGGTGGTGGCGCGGGCCGACATCGCGCCGGGCAGGGAGATCCCCGGCGAGGGCGTGCGCGCGCTCGAGGCCATCCCCGCCGGGCACAAGCTCGTCACGGCGCCGATCGCCAAGGGCGAGGCGGTGCGCAAGTACGACCAGATCATCGGCTTCGCCACGGAGGACCTCGCGCCCGGCCGCCACGCCCATGTCGAGACGGTGGAGATGCGCGACTTCGCCCGCGACTACGCGCCCGGCGAAGCGGTCAAGCCCACGGACTACGTGGCGGAGGCGCAGCGGGCCAGCTTCCTCGGCATCCGCCGTGCGGACGGCCGTGTGGGCACGCGCAACTACCTGGGCGTGCTGAGCTCGGTCAACTGCTCGGCGACGGTGGCCCGCTACATCGCCGAGGCGATCGCCAAGGACGAGCTCGCGGCCGTTCCCAACCTCGACGGCGTGGTCGCCCTGGTCCACGGCACCGGCTGCGGCATGGCGGACAGCGGCGAAGGCTACGCCAACCTGCAGCGCGCCCTCTGGGGCTTCGCGCGGCACCCGAACTTCGCCGGTGTCCTGATGGTCGGCCTGGGCTGCGAGGTGAACCAGATCGACGTCCTGCTCGAGGCTTGCGGCCTGGAGCGCGGGCCGCGGCTGCAGACCGTCACGATCCAGGACGAAGGCGGCACCCGCCGCTCGGTGGAGAAGGGCGCCGGCGTCCTGCGCGGCATGCTGGAGGCGGCGAGCGCGGTCGAACGCACCCCGGCACCGGCCGGCGAGCTGACATTGGCGGTGCAGTGCGGCGGCTCCGACGCCTATTCCGGGATCACCGCCAACCCGGCGCTGGGCGCCGCCGCCGACCTGCTGGTGCGCCACGGCGGCACGGCGATCCTCGCCGAGACGCCGGAGATCTACGGCGCCGAGCACCTGCTGACCCGCCGCGCGGTCTCGCCCGAGGTGGCGGACAGGCTGATCGAGCGCATCCGCTGGTGGGAGGACTATACGGCGCGCCACGGCGGCGAGATGAACAACAACCCGACGCCGGGCAACAAGGCCGGCGGCCTCACCACCATCCTGGAGAAGTCGCTGGGCGCGGCGGCCAAGGGCGGCACCACCAACCTGTGCGGCGTCTACCGCTACGCCGAGCCCATCGACACCAAGGGCTTCGTGTTCATGGATTCGCCGGGCTACGACCCCTGCTCGATCACCGGCCAGGTGGCGAGCGGCGCCAACGTGGTCTGCTTCACCACCGGGCGCGGCTCGGTCTACGGCTGCAAGCCCGCGCCCAGCCTCAAGCTCGCCACCAACAGCGCCATGTGCCGGCGCATGGACGAGGACATGGACATCGACTGCGGCGTGGTCCTGGAGGACGGCGTGGCGATCGCCGACCTCGGCGAGACGATCTTCCGGCGCATCCTGGAGGTCGCCTCGGGCAGCCCGACCAAGAGCGAGACGCACGGCTTCGGCGACGACGAGTTCGTCCCGTGGCAGCTCGGCGCGGTGATGTGAGGCCGCCGCAAGGATGGACTGGAGCGAGCGACGCGCACGCTTTCGCGCCCTCCTGGCCGGCGAGCGCTGCATCCATCCCGCCTCGGTGTTCGACCCCATGTCCGCGCGCATCGCCGAGGACCTCGGCTTCGAGGCCGGCATGTTCGCGGGCTCGGTCGCCTCGATGACGGTGCTCGCGGCGCCCGACCTCATCGTGCTCACGCTCGGCGAGTTCGCCGAGCAGGCCAATCGCATCTGCCGCGCCGCCGCCCTGCCGCTGCTCGTCGACGCCGACCACGGCTACGGCAACGCGCTCAACGTCATGCGCACGGTCGAGGAGCTGGAGGCCGCCGGCGTCGCCGCGCTCACCATCGAGGACACGGCGCTGCCCCGGCCCTTCGGGGCGGCCGGCGGCGCGCAACTGATCTCGATCGAGGAAGGCGTGGGCAAGATGCGCGCCGCGCTCGCGGGCCGGCAGGACCCGAGCCTGGTGATCGCCGGGCGCACCGGCGCGATCCGGGTGAGCGGCGTCGAGGACGCCGTGGCGCGCGCGCGGGCCTACGAAGCGGCCGGGGTGGACGCGCTCTTCCTGGTCGGCGTGGGCACGCGCGACGAGCTCGAGGCGGTCTCGGCGGCGCTCGAGACGCCCCTCATCCTCGGCGACGCCGGGCCGAAGGTGGTGGACCCGGAGTACCTGAGCGCCCAGGGCGTGCGCATCTGCCTGCAAGGCCACCAACCCTTCATGGCCGCACTGCGCGCCGTGCACGAGACCCTGAAGGCCCTGCGCGCGGGCACGCCGCCGGCCGAGCTCGACGACCTGGCCTCGGGCGAGCTCATAAAGCGGGTCACCCGCGAGGCGGACTACCGGCGCTGGATGCAGGACTTCCTGGGCGGCGAGTGAGCCCGGCCATCCTCGGGTCGCGCCTCAGCGCTCGGCGGCGTCGCGGATGAACTCGTAGATGCGGGTGAAGTCGCTGTCCGGCAGCGCCGCATCGCAGCGCCGCCACAGCCCGGCCACGGCGCCGCCCACGGTGTCCGGCGCGCCGGCGGCGCGCGCGTTGTCCAGATAGAGCTGCAGGTCCTTGGCCAGGAGCGCGGTCTTGAACCCGGCGTCGAACGTGCCGGTCAGGATGCGCCGGGGGAACTTGTCCCGCGTCGCCGAGTTCGCGCCGGTGGAGACGTTGATCACCTCGAGCATGGTCTGCATGTCGAGACCCTGCGACAGGCCGTAGAGCACGGCCTCCGAGGTCGCCGCCATGGCGGTGCCGGAGAGGAAGTTGTTGATGATCTTGAGCGCCTGGCCCTGGCCCGGTTCGTCGCCGACGTGGAACGGGTGGCCGCAGAACGAGCCGAGCACCTCGCTGTGCCGGGCCAGCTCCGCGCCCGGCCCGGCCCACATGAGGGTGATGGTGCCGGCCCGCGCGCCGGCCTGACCGCCGCTCACCGGCGCATCCACGTAGGTGAGGCCCGCCCGCTTCAGGATCGCCGCCGCCTCGCGCGCCGCGCCGGGACCGACGGTGGACAGGTCGACCACGACCGAGGCG
>JABAHQ010000001.1_pt2 | contig 16704 bp, 12 predicted proteins | sample 7062091 | NCBI WGS metagenome assembly JABAHQ01 (sample SAMN14534359, study PRJNA622989) | marine sediment metagenome | biome: marine biome [ENVO:00000428]; feature: marine pelagic biome [ENVO:01000023]; material: deep marine sediment [ENVO:00002113] | place: India: Gulf of Kutch | collected...
GCCGGCTGGGTCGGTCTGATCGGGCTCGCCATCGTCGTCGGTGCCGGCCTCGGCCTGCTTCCGATCCTCCACCTCTCGCTGCTCGGCGCGGCGGCGCTGGTCATCTCCGGCATACTCACACCGGGCGAAGCCCGCAACGCGATCGATCTGGACGTGATCCTCGTTATCGCCGGCGCCTTCGGACTCGGATCGGCCATGCAGAGCTCGGGCCTCGCCGACACGGGTGCTGATCTCGTCATTCAAGCTTTCGGACCCTTCGGGCCGCGCGGCGCGCTGCTCGGCATCGTGCTCGCTACGATCGGCCTGCTCACGATCATCACGAACAACGCGGCGGCGGTTCTGATGTTCCCGATCGCCATGTCCACCGCCGCTGGAGCCGGTTACGACCCGCGCGCCTTCGCCATCGCGCTCGCCATCGCCGCATCGGCATCGTTCATGACCCCGATCGCGTATCAGACGAACCTGATGGTCTACGGCCCCGGCGGTTATCGCTTCACCGACTACACGCGTATGGGCCTGCCGCTAGCGGCCGTCGTGATCGTCGGCCTCGTACTGCTCGTGCCGCTGTTCTGGCCCTTGTAGACGGCATCGATGAGCCGATTGGCCCCGGACCATGGAGCCCTCGTGAGCATCGAGCGGCATGCGCTCCAGCAAGGCGAGGCACTCCTCAGACTCAGCTCAGCAAGAAGAGTCAGAAGACCATGGGCGATGAAGGGCACTATCACACTGACGTAAACGCCACACGAACGACCGGCGGAACCTCGCTTCAGACCACTCGCCGGAGGGACCGTTCTCTCGTGCTGGGCGTCGTTGCCGCGATTACCATCTTGCACCTGTTGACGCTGCGCGACGGCCATGATTGGGGTGGTGACTTCAGCCTGTACTTGCAACACGCTGAGAACATAGCTGGTGGTCGGCCCTACGTCTCGAGCCGTTACATCCATGATTCACACCTGGCGGGCAATGTTCCGCCTGCCGCATATCCACCGGTCTTTCCACTTCTACTGGCGCCGGCTTTCGCAGTGTGGGCCAACCCGCCGCTGACTGTACTCAAGGCCGTGGTCGTTGTTTTGTTTTCCCTCGCACTGCTGACGGTCTATTCGACTCTGCGTACGCGACTGTCGGCCGGCCAGGCACTCCTTGCGACCGCGGCTGTAGGACTCAATCCCTTCTTATGGCAGTTCAAAGACAGCATCCTTTCCGATCTGCCCTTCCTCCTGTTCGCCTACCTGACACTTTGGCTAGCCACGAGGCTCCTGGAGGGCTCGAGCAGCGAGCGAGATAGCCCGCTGCTTGCCGTGACGACGGGATTAACGCTCTATCTCGCGATCGGTACGAGAACCGTGGGAATCGCGCTCATGCCGACGCTGTTGGCCTATGAGTCGATAACAAGGCGTCGCTTCCCGAAGACAACAGCATTAACCGCGTCGGTCGCTGTAGCTCTCGTGGCAGTGCAGAGCTGGTTGTTGGGTGCGACCAGCAGTTACGGCGGAATGTGGCGTCTGGAGCTGTCAGCTCTTCTTCACAACCTCTACTCCTATCCGGCCGCCTCCTGGCATCTCTTTGACAACGGACAGAGCCAGACCGTCGCGGTAGTGTTGGCCGCATTACTGGGTATCGTGGCAATGGCCGGATTTGTCATCGTCATGAAAAAACAGTTCAGCATTCTAGAGATGTTTGCGGTGTTTTATGCCATACCGCTCCTATTATGGCCCCACTATCAGGGGATGCGCTTCCTGATTCCGCTTGTTCCACTCTTGTTCTATTGGGCAATAGTCGCCGCCACAGAGCTCCGGCGGCGGCGGCCGTTGACTCAATACCGAATCGCGGTCACGATACTCCTGTTGGCGGTGGGTATCTCCTATGTTTCCCACTACGCCACCGCGAACTACGGTCGCATAAAACCCGGCATCACAGACACGGCCGCCGAGGGCCTTTTCGGCTGGGTGCATTCGCATACCACTGCTGACGACCTCCTGATCTTTGCCAAGCCACGTGTGCTGGCATACTTCACGCAGACGAAGGCGGCCGACTACTACACACCTGAGCGGCAAGAAGACATCTGGGACTACTTCGACCGAATCGGTGCCACGTACGTAATCGCGGGACCAACTGACAAGTACCTGCACGACCTCTCGAACGATTTCGCCGATAGACTCTTCTTGGCTCACGAGAATCGAAGTTTCAAGGTGTACTGTATTCGAAGAGAGAACACTGAGAGCCGTTGTCATACGCCCGTAAGCGAATAAGTCACCGCCCGGGCGTAATACGTAGAGTTTTGAGAGACGCGATCGGTTCTCCGGTGGGCATCAAGCGACAGAGTGCGTTGCCAATTCTACCGGTGGAGCACGTGATGAAAGTGAAGTCCCCTTAGCTTGTTCAAGCAGCGGGATGAACATGGGCGGCAGTCGGCCGTGACTCCGGGGCAGCCAGAGGCAACGGACGGAGACGGCCCATCGAGTGGACAGGGACCCAAGCCACGCCTCGGTCGTCGTCTATTCTCCGGCGGCCTCTGGGCCCTGCTCGGAAGGGCAGTAACGTCGCTCTCCGCGATCGCTCTTGCAGCTCTGCTCGCTAGAGTACTTCCGCCTGCTGAGGTTGGAGCGTACTTCCTCGCGCTGAGCGTCGTTACCGTCACCTCGATGCTCGCACGGGCCGGATTGGAAAAGACAGCACTTCAGCAGGTGGCAGCGAGCTTGGGGCGAGGGGACGGACCTCGAGCCCGCGATCTTGTCCAGCGAGTCTTCCTTTTCGCCGGTGCGTCAGTGACGCTCGTCGGGGTGGCGCTCTGGGGCGGAGCCGCTGCATGGCTGGCCAGGGATGTTTTCCACTCTGCCCCAATGCTGCGCCTCGGCGCTCTTTTGGTACCGTGGATGGTGGTGGTTTCTTTCGACGTACTGTTCGCGGAGACATTTCGCGGCTTTCACGATCTGGCCAGCGCCAGCATCTTCGGCGGCGCCCTGACACGAGCAACAGCGGTACTGGCCCTTGTCGGGCTGCTGTTCTTCTTCGATCAGACGACACTCCGAGTGGTCGTACTACTCACGATAGCCTCTGGAGCGCTGATACTAGTGTTGGCTGTCGTTCTGTTGAGCCGCAAGCTTCGGCGATTGGTCGGCCAACCTCAACAGCCGGTGCAGTCAAGCGTGCTCCTGCGGAACGCGTGGCCGTTGCTAATCAGCAACTTCACGATCTTCCTGGTAGGGCATGCCGATCTATGGATCCTCGGCGTTTTTCAGTCGGACCGCGAGGTCGCTGTTTACGCCCTCGCCGTACGCATGGTCATGCTGGTCGGCATGCCCCTCACGATTGCCAACGCGGTTCTACCGCCCGTGATCGGCGAGCTTCACGCTCAGGATCGCAAGGAGCGCCTCCAACAACTCATCCGTATGACGGCTTCGCTGGCGGCGATTCCTTCGCTGGCTTTACTATTGATTCTCACGCTCGGCGGTGGCCCCATTCTGGCGATCGCGTTCGGTTCCCAGTATCGCGACGGTGCCGCCGCTCTGGCTCTGTTGAGTTTCGGGCAGTTCATCGGTGTCTTCGCGGGATCCTGCGGCTACACACTCATCATGACCGGACACCAGCGGGACCTGATGTGGATCAGTTTGGCTGCTGGCATGGTAGGCGTGCTCGGGGCACTGGCCACTGTGAGGCCGCTCGGCGCTACCGGGGTGGCTGGTGCAGTGATGTTCGGGACCATGGTTCAGCAAGCGTTGATGCTAATCACTGCAAGACGACTCTGCGGAATATGGACCTTCGCCAGCCCTCAGATGGCGCTGACGGGAGGGACCCGGCTCGTTCGCTTTCTGAACAAGGAGTTGCGAAGATGAGCGGGGGGTTGGCCCCGACGCTATAGGTCACTGATCGACCGCGCAACTCCTATCGCGCCAGCAGTTTTCGAATGGAACCCGCTAAGGATAAATTCAGCTCCGTATGTAGACCGGGTGCGAATCAACGAATCGCTGAAGCGCCGGGTAGGCTTCGCCTGCGAGACGAATAATAATGACACGGAGCAGATTGTGGGTCGCAAGCTCGATTTCCTGATCATCGGCGCGCAGAAAGCCGGGACCACCGCTCTGTTCGAGTACCTGGGTCAGCATCGGGACATCTTCATCCCGGCGATGAAGGAGATTCACTACTTTACAAGAGACGAGTTTTATGAGCAAGGCGACAGCTACTTGAGCACGTTCTATGATCGGGCGAAGGCTGGGCACGTGCTCGGTGGGGCGTACGCTCATCTCATGTTCTTCCCCGAAGCGGCGCAGCGCGTACGCGAACACAACGCCTGTATGAAGCTAATCGCTATCCTTCGCAATCCGATCGACCGAGCCTATTCGGCTTACTGGTTCGCCCGTCGGACTGGCTGGGAGAATTCGAGTACGTTCGAGGAGGCCCTGGAAAAAGAGGCCATCCGGGCCAAAGGGACCTATCACGAACGGACAGAGCTGACTTATCTCGCCCATGGCCACTACAGCGAGCAACTCAGGCGGTTCCTACGCGAATTTGGGCGAGATCAATTACGCGTACTGCTCACCGAGGACCTTGAAGACACCGCCGCCAGGTCTATGACAGCGATCCTCGAATGGCTGGGTGTGTCACCGGATCTCTCGGGCATCAATCTCAATCGAAAGGTCAACGTCTCGGGAATGCCACGATTCCCCTTTCTACAGCGATTGCTTCGCTCCGACGACTCGCGGCTCCAACGCACGATCCGCCGATATACATCACCGCGACTCCGGTACTACATCATGCGCTACGTCCGAAGGCCTCTCCTGACGAAAAACATCCGGCCATACAGATACCCGCCCATGGATCCAAACATGCGGGCTCAGCTGGCCGATCACTTCGCACCACTCAATGCCGAACTCGCCGGATTAATCGGCAGAGACCTGAGTCATTGGAAATGAATGGAAAGGCTCGATCGGCGAACCGTGGCGCTCGCTACGGCACCCGCTATAACTTCCGATGCGGTTGAAGTCGACCGATTGGGGCCGGATAGTAGAGGATGACGTTGGGTGAATCGGGGATGAACGTCGGAGCCGCGGAGACAGGCACGGCCGTTAGACGAGTCACCGCAGCTTCGTTGGCCTTACCGGTAGGCACAGCGCTACTGGCGATCACGGTGCCAGGGCTGCTTGCCCTCGATCTGGCGAACGGGTTCTTGGGCGAGGGTCGAGGGATCCCTGTACTCGCTATCACTCCAGGAGAGCTCGGCCGCACCGTGGTGCTGTTCGCCGGCGCGATAACTCTACTGCGGGTCAGCGGCCCAACCTTCCTTCCGTTACAACGTTGGGCGTTGGCGCTTCTGGGTTTGGGACTACTCGGGCCGCTGGCTGCCCTACTCTCCACTTCGAATGCAGCGGCTTTTTTCTATGACCTCGAGAAACTCTTCAAGGCCCTCTACGGACCATTGATCATCGGACTGTTCCTGGCAATCTACCTCAGGTACCGCGTGGGCTTCGAGACCGTCCTCAAGATGATCGCTGTCTGGGGTGCCCTCGCCGGTCTCGGTGTGCTTCTGTTCAAGTATGCCGGCATAGGACTGGCGACTTATGGGACATGGAGCTCGGCCTTCAAAGGTCTATTCCTGTCACAGAACGACCTAGGGCTCGGCATGACCATCTCGCTCGCTGCCTCGAGCTATCTGGTCCTGGATCGACCACGGGCACGACGATTTATCGCGATTCTCGCGACGATCGCGGGGATGTTCACGCTGGGTACCCGAACGGCGACTCTTGGCGCTATCGTTGTGCCTCTGGTAGTTCTGCTTACGTACCGTGATCATCGAGTCTACCGGGGAATGGGGTTGCGGCGGGTGGTTGTGGTAATAGGCGTGATACTCGCACTCGTTTTTGCGGCAAGCCAGCTGTCGGAACGGCTCGCGACCGAGGAGTATCAAGCGGGGAAATACCAGAGGCTGCTGTCTGGCGAATTGACACGCGTTGTTCTGCTGGCCGGTGCATTTCAGTATGTCGGCGAACGCAGCTTGACTGCGGATCTGATCGGCGATGGCGCGTACGGCTACGAGTCTGCTGTGGCCCATGCTCTTCCGATGAAGGAAGGCCGCGCGCTAGCGGAAGTCGACTGGATGGATTTGTACGGCGCGCACGGCATCTTCTTCACTGTAGCTCTGTACGCGTTCTACCTGTGGTTGCTGATCCGTCTCCGACAGGTGGAGAGAGTCTATGGCAAAGGGGCGAAATGGACCCTGGTATTGATGGCAGGAATCTATGTGACCCACGCCACGCTTGCCGGTCACGCGTTCGCCAGTCCAATCCCCACGGGAACCGTGGCGCCCGTGCTCGCTTATGGCTGGTGGGTGAGCCGAACGCCGCGCATAGCCGTCCGGAGGCAGCGGGCATCAGAGGCCACCTGATGCGATTCCGTCTCGTTCGGAGAGGACCAGGGTTGTAGCGCCACCGATTTCTCTGATGACAACTACCCATCCTGGCGTCACCCACCAGAGTCGAAGCTCGCTGCCCGCGGGAGCACATCGAGTCATCCTCCTGGGTACCGATCCTCGCAATCCGCGAGGGGGTATCGGTGTGGCGATACCCGGCTACCGCGCAGCGCTCGAGTCAGCCGGGGTCTTCCACGAGTTCATCCCCTCGTACAACGCCACCGCGCGCGGTGGGAAGTGGTGGATCGCACTGCGGGCGGTGCCCCGGATGGTTCGCTCGATACGCGTGCTGCGCCGATCAGGGCTGAACCCGGTCGTCTACACGCATGCCGGGGCGTGGCCGTCCCTCGTGCGGGAGAGGCTGCTTCTGTTCCTTGCTAGCCTGGCGGGTGCCCGCACCATCCTGCAGATACACTCGCTCACCGTGCACGGGTACCTCCAACAGCGGCCGGGTCGACTTCTGATGCGGGCGGCACTTGCCGGGATCGACACCGTCTGCGTGCTGACACCCTGGTGGCAGGACCGGTTATCGTCCGCCGGAATTCGCAACCGCCTGGCAGTGGTACCGAACCCACTTCCACCGGCCCTCGAGCAGATCGCACGCACGGCACCGATGTCGGGGTCGAGAGCGACCCGTGAGGATTCGGGCCAGCTTCGCGTGCTGTCGATGACGCGCCTGGTCGAGGGGAAGCGCGTGGACGTCGTCATCGACGCTATGGCACACTTGCCGGCGTGCTACCGCTGCACGATCGCCGGAGAGGGCCCGGAGCGCCGGCGCCTGGAAAGCCTGGTACGAGAACGCGACCTGGAGGAGCGGGTCGAGTTCGTCGGCTGGGTCAGCGGCGAAGCCAAGTCCCGTCTCTTGAGCTCGACAGACGTGTTCTGCCTGCCCAGCAGCCACGACTCCTTCGGCCTGGGCTACGTCGAGGCCATGGCGCACGGTGTCCCCGTCGTCGCGCTGCGATTCGGTGCCATCCCCGATCTCGTCGAGCACGAGCTGACGGGACTGCTGGTTGACGCGCCCGACCCGCGGGAGGTCGCGGAGGCCGTGCTCCGGCTGGCCGACCCCGAGATCCGCCGCCGGATGGGTGAACGGGCGAAGTCGCGGGTTCTGGAGCGTTTCGGCGCGGCGGTGGTCGGTGATAGGATTCGAGGAGTCATCGAAGAAGGGCGAGGTGGAAGAGCGTGAGTGACGTGCCCGATGTCCTGTACATCATGGGTTTCGGCCGTGCCGGCACCACGATTCTCGAGATACTGTTGAGCAGCAACTCCGGCCTGTTCGGTGCCGGCGAACTCACCTATATCATTCGCGACGCGTTCATCCGGGACGTCACCTGCTCATGCGGGCGTCGTAGCTCGGAGTGTGAGGTCTGGTCGCGCCTCCGAGGCAGCGTACCTGACAGCCAGGCCGAGCTGCTAGCGATCGCGGAGCTGTTTTTGAAGGTTCAGTCCCATGGCCGCTTCCCGTTGGTGGCAGCAAACCTGTACGACGGCGAGAGGTTGAAGCGTTACCGAGATATCAACCGGCTACTTTTCGAGCGCCTGCGAACCGTCACCGGAGCTCACGCCGTCGTAGACTCTTCCAAGTATCCGGGACGGGCCTTGACTCTCGCCCGCAGCCTGCCCGAGAAGGTCCGGGTCATTTGTCTGACTCGCTCGCCTGCCGGGTTGATGACGTCGTTCCAAAAGCAGCACAAGGACGAACAGCTGCCCAAGTCGGTGCTCGGCACGGTGGCTTATTACACTTATGTGCTAACTTCCCTCCGTGTCGCGACCTGGCTCCTCGGTCGCTCCAACGTGCTGCATGTGCGCTACGAGGAGCTCGTCAGCGATCCGTCGGGAACTCTCCATCGAATCGAAGACTGGTCTGGTCATGACCTCTCTACCGCTCGCCAGATCGTAGCAACCGATGGCTGGTTTGACGTCGGTCACATCGTGACCGGCAACCGGCTGCGAAAACAGGGCCAGGTTCGCTTCAATCCCGGCGCGGGCGCGCCTCGACTTCCCACACTCTCGGCTCGCCTCGCAGTTCGAGCGCTGGACCTCTACCGAAGACTGCTGGGGTTTTGAGCCTCATGCCCGCAAGGGGACCTCGTTATCGGCAGACGGGACGGTCGACGCGAGAAAAGACCCCCATCTGTGTCGAGGTACTTCGAAAAGCGATCAAGTCCGGGTAACTGAGGGATGATCTTGACCGGATACGGCTGGTATTGGCGACGGCTGAAGGCGATGTCCGCCTCCGAGATCCTGCATCGCCTGAAGCGGATCGCACAACTGCAGCTGGAGCGTCTCCGGTGCCATCATCCACCTCAGGTGCCGGAACCGGATCTGTCCAGACCGTCGATCCGCTGGCTCAAGCTGCCCCGGGGATTGGATCCGGAACCCTATCGCGAGGCGGCGGACAAGGTTGTTCAGGGCCGTCTCAAGATCTTCGCATTGAAGGATGCTCAGCTCGCGGATCCCCCACTCTGGAATCGCGACCCGCTGACCGGCATCGAGGTACCCCTGACCTTCGGCAAGACCATCGACTATCGCGACCCCGCTCAGGTGGGTGACATCAAGTACCTGTGGGAAGTCAACCGACATCTTCACTTCGTGACGCTTGCTCAGGCCTACCGGCTGACCGGCCGCGAGGATTACCTGCGTACCCTGAAAGCCCACATCGATTCCTGGCTCCGCGCCTGCCCCTACCCGTTGGGACCAAATTGGACGAGCTCCCTGGAGCTGGGAATCAGACTGATCAACTGGGCCGTTGTCTGGCAGCTTCTCGGGCTCGACTCGCCCCTGTTTGCCGGGGATGACGGGGCAGCTCTTCGTGATCGCTGGTTGACATCGATTTACCGCCACGCCGAGTTCATCCGCGGTCACTTCTCACGCTATTCCTCAGCCAACAACCATCTCATCGGCGAAGCAGCGGGCCTGTTCATCGCCTCGCTGACGTGGCCCTTCTGGGATCGGGCGGCAGGGTGGCGCGAATCAGGCTGGAGCAAGCTGAGGAGAGAAAGTCTCCGTCAGAACGCGCCTGACGGGGTAAACCGGGAGCAGTCGACCTGGTACCAGCAGTTCGTCCTCGACTTTCTACTCATCGCCGGGCTCTCGGCTAAGTCGGCCGACCTAGATTTCCCCGCGGCCTACTGGCAACGGGTGGAGAGGATGATGGAGTTTATCGCTGCCGTGATGGACGCTGACGGAAATGTCCCGATGATCGGCGACGCTGACGACGGTTACGTCGTGCGTCTCGCGCCGGGAGCCGGCTTCTCACCCTTTCGCTCACTTCTCGCGACGGGGGCCGTGCTCTTTTCCAGAGCGGACCTGAAGGCCAAGGCAGTCCGGCTGGACGACAAGACCGTCTGGCTGCTTGGCGACTCCACTGCCTCGACTTTCGAGGGACTTCCGGAGGATCCGCGACCAAGCTTCCGGCACGCGTTTCCCGACGGCGGCTATTACGTCCTCGGCACGCAACTGGAGGATCGCGATGAGATTCGCATGGTCGCCGACGCCGGACCTCTGGGTTACCTGTCCATAGCGGCTCATGGTCACGCTGATGCTCTCTCATATACTCTTTCTGTAAATGGCGAAGAATTCATCATCGATAGCGGCACATACGCCTACCATACGAACAGGCGTTGGCGTGACTACTTCCGGGGAACCGGCGCTCACAATACCATACGAGTAGACGGGCTCGATCAATCAGTAATAGGCGGAAATTTTCTCTGGACCTCGAAGGCCAGTGCGCGTTGCGAAGAGTGGAAAGTCGAAGATGAGGCCGATCGTTTCTTGGGGTGGCACGACGGATACCAGCGACTTTCAGATCCCGTTCTTCACCGGCGCGAGATTGTCTTGCACAAGCCGGAACGGACGATCCTCATCATCGACACGCTAGAGTGCAAGGCGGGTCACGAGATCGAGCTCTTCGCTCATTTCGCGGAGCACTGCAGGGTCACGCTGCGCGAAGACGACACGGTGATCGCTCGTGGCCTGCGCTCCGCCGCCGAATTGAGAGTATACGGCAACCCCCTTGCTATCCGTGTGCTGAGTGGCGACGATGTGGCGCCGGCGGGCTGGATCTCACGGGGCCTCGACAGCAAGAGACCGACGACGACCGTCGTGTGGCAAACAGCGATCCACCGCACCACATCCATCACCACGGAAATCTCCTGCAGCACGCCGGGGAACCAGCGGATCGACCGATTATGAAATCCAGCAAGAACAGTAGGAGCTCCGGCTCCCTCGGCGGCACGACTCCGATGTCCACCCGGAACCATCTGGACCTGTTGATGGTCTCCATCCTGGCCGCGTCGCTTCAGCTCGTGGCCTGCCACCAGACTCGAGTGCGCGACGTACAGATCGCTACGACCAGCTCACTCGACTCGCTCCTGGCGGCCCATGCAGATACCGAGACGCGTGAGCTAACACTCGGATTCGGCATCGGGTACCTTTCCAGAGCACCGCACCATGCCGTCGCTCTGCGCGCGATCGCCGATGACGGCTTCAAGTACGTGCGAGCGTTCGAGCCATTTCGCCGTAACCTCGGTGAAGAATTTGGCCTTCTGGTCTCGGACATCGATGTAATAGTATCCAGCGGACTCGTTCCTTATCTCAGCCTCTCGAATTTTCCGTATGACCTGATGCCCGAGAACCCCGGCTCGTCGTTTCGGGACAGCCCCTATCCCCCGGACCGTAGGGCGAGCGTGTCGCGCTACGNNGGTCGCACGCTACTCCAACCGTTATCCACCTGCAGACATGGAGGTGTATCGCAGTCGCCTGCAGCTGCTATTGGGTGCATTCGCGGACAGGTATGGGCAGGAAGCGCTCGAATCCTGGTACTTCGAGATCGGCAACGAACCGGACGCCCCGCGGTTCTTCTGGGGTACGGCAGACGACTTCCAGCAGGTGTTCACCACAGCCCTCGAGACTCTCAAGAACAGCAGCCCGCGTCTTCGGGTCGGTGGCGCCGCATTTACCTCGCGATTCCTCGCCGACCCGCAGAAGAGCGCCCCCTATCACCGACTCGCCGCCACGCTCGCGTCGTATCCGGCAACGGACTTCCTCTCTCTCCACATCTACTCGACGACCTACTCCGGCCGTCAATCGATGTCAGTCGCGATTCAGCGTTTCGACGAGCTCAGTTCGTCGAAACCGCTGGTGGTTTCCGAATGGAACATCAAGAGCGCAGCCAGCGCGAGCGTTGACTCGATCATCGACTCCGAGGCATTTGTCCCCTACCTGATTGATACCATCGCAGCATGTTGGACCTCAGGCGTCGAGATGCTGCTGATCCACAAACTGATGGACTTTCCCCGATTGGACACATATCAGCTCGGTCTGTTCGATAGGAACGGGTGGCCCAAGCGAGCATACACCTACGTGCGACTAATGAGAGAGATCGTCGAGGGCGGATACACCGTGATAGATGCTAACAACGCCATCATCATTCGCGGCGATGACTTGTTATTGGCAGCGGCAGATCAGCCACTTTCCGTAGACTTCTCGGCTTACAACATTCGCAGCGCCTCCCAGGGTGTCGACCCACGACGCGGCAGCTTGCCGTCGGGGGAATGGGTATTCCTCAGCCCGCAGGAAGGTCGACGGCCGTAGGATCAAGAAACAAGCACGCTAATACAGTTCTGACCTCGACGGGAAGAGACCCATGAAAGTAAGCGTTTTCGGGCTGGGGTATGTAGGAGCCGTATCGGCCGCCTGTATGGCGAAGATCGGACACGAGGTCATTGGCGTCGACGTCCAGTCACAGAAAGTCGATCTGGTCAACCGCGGTCAGTCGCCGGTGATCGAAAAGGAGCTCGACGAGATGGTCGCGACCGCTGNNGGCGACCACGGATGCGGCAAGGGCGGTCGAGGAGTCGGAGCTGTCACTCGTGTGTGTGGGCACGCCGAGTCAACTCAACGGCAACCTCGACGTGAGGCACGTGAGGCATGTGTCCGAAGAAATCGGCTCCGCGCTCAAGACGAAGACCGATTCCCACGTTGTAGTACTGAGAAGCACCGTTCTTCCGGGTACGACGAAGAACGTTGTCATTCCGACTCTCGAGGAGGCGTCCGGCAGGCGGACCGGCGATGGCTACGGCGTCTGCTATAATCCGGAATTCCTGCGGGAGGGGTCGGCGATCCAAGATTTCTTCAACCCGCCAAAAACCGTCATCGGCGAGCGGGACCCGACGACAGCGGAGACGGTGGCTACGATCTATCAAGGCCTGGAGGCCCCGATGATCCGGACATCGCTCGAAGTCGCGGAGATGATAAAGTATGCGGACAACGCCTGGCACGCGCTGAAGATCGGATTCGCCAACGAGCTCGGTAACATCTGCAAGGCTCTGGATGTCGATTCGCATCGGGTCATGGACATCTTCTGTCTGGACACCAAGCTCAACCTGTCGCGAGCGTACCTCAGGCCCGGGTTCGCGTTCGGTGGCTCCTGCCTCCCCAAGGACCTGCGGGCCCTCACCTATCGCGCTCGAACCCTGGACCTCGACCTGCCGATTCTCGAGTCGATACTGGAGAGCAACGAACGCCAGATCGCGCGGGGGCTGCAGGCCGTCATCGAGAAAGGGAGCAAGAAGGTGGGCGTGCTCGGATTCAGCTTCAAAGCCGGGACCGACGATCTGCGCGAGAGCCCGGTCGTCGAGCTGATCGAGCGCCTCATCGGCAAGGGCTATGACCTGCGGCTGTTCGACCGCAACGTGAAGCTGGCCAGTCTGAGCGGCGCGAACCGCGACTACATCCTGAACCACATACCCCATATTTCCAACCTCATGGTGGACGATGTCGACGCCATTCTCGCCCATGCGGACACCGTAGTGATCGGGAACTCGGATCCCGAGTTCCGGTCGGTCCCGAACCGGCTGCGCAGGGGTCAGACCCTGGTAGATCTCGTCCGAATCGTCGATCCGGCCCCCGAGATCGAGTCGTACCATGGGATCTGCTGGTAAGAGCCGCGGCGTCCTGTTCATCGTCGAGAACCTGCCATCGCCCTTCGATCGGCGCGTCTGGCAGGAGGCCACCTGCCTGCGCGATGCCGGCTACCGCGTGTCGATCGTCTGCCCGACCGGCAAGGGATACGAGAGAAAGCACGAGATCATCGAAGACATACACATCTATCGTTACCGGCTGCCGATAGAGGCCCGTACACCCCTCGGCTTCCTGCTCGAATATCCCGCGGCTCTCCTCTGGCAGTTCATCCTCGCCTGGCGCGTTTACTTTGCGCGCGGCTTCGATGCGATCCACGCCTGTAACCCGCCGGACAACATCTTCCTGGTCGCCCTGCCCTTCAAGCTGCTGGGCAAGAAGTTCCTGTTCGACCACCACGACCTGTGCCCGGAGATGTTCGAGGCGAAATACGGACGCCGCGGCTTGTTCCATAGGGCCCTCCTCCTGTTCGAGCGCTGGACCTACCGTGTTGCCGATGTCGCTCTGGCGACGAACGACTCGTACCGCCGCGTCGCCCTCGAACGGGGCGGCATGGAGCCCGACGATGTCTTCGTGGTGCGCAGTGGTCCGAGCCTCGAGCGGATGAAGATCGGGCCCCCCGTGGAGCGCCTGCGCAACGGGAAGCGCTTCCTGGTAGGGTACGTGGGTGTGATGGGGCAACAGGACGGCGTGCATTACTTGCTTGGGGCGGCCCGGCACATCGTGCATCAGATGGGCAGAGACGACATACATTTCGGCCTGGTGGGTGACGGACCCGAGTTGCCCCACCTGAAAAGACTGGCCATCGACTACCAACTGCAGGATTACGTGACCTTCACCGGACGGGTCCCCGACCGCGAGATGCTCGAGGTGCTCAACACGGCCGACGTTTGCGTCAACCCGGACGTCTTCAGCGAGATGAACGACAAGTCCACGATGAACAAGATCATGGAGTACATGGCGCTGGCCAAGCCAATCGTCCAGTTCGACCTGACGGAGGGTCGTTTTTCAGCGCAATCCGCATCGCTGTACGCCAGGCCTAACGACGAAGTGGACATGGCCGAGAAGATCGTCGGCCTTCTCGATAATCCCGAACTACGCGCAGAGATGGGCAAGAAGGGTCGTGAGCGGATCGAAAACCGGCTGGAGTGGAGGTACGAGGCCCCGAAACTTCTGGCAGCTTACGACAGGCTCTTCAGCAACCCCGACTAGCGAGGCGCGGCCGACCAGGTCCGCGACCCGGCCATCGTCGAAGCTTCTGGCCTCTCAGCCCCGCCGGCGGAATCCCGGCAGCATGGAGCGCATCTCTCGCTTCATCGTGGTCCACCGCGAATTGAACTCCTCGAACTCCTCCCGATCGCGTTGGCGAGCCCGCTCGACAAACTCTCGACCATAAGAGCCGGCCACACCCAGCACACCACCCGCGAAGAAGGCCAGGATCACGTTCTGCCGCCGCTTGGGGCTCGACTTCTCCTCGGGTGGCACGGCCCGATCTATCACCGTGATCACCGGAGTGTCGTTCACTTCCTGAATGCGTGCTTCTTCGTACTGCCGGCGCAGCGTGGTCAGCACTTCCTGCTTAATGGTCACCTGTCGCTCGAGGCGCTCGTACTGGAAGGTGAGGTCCGGCGACCCACGGAACTGTCGGTTTTGCTCGAGGAAACGCTGCAGGTCCTCTTCTGCGGTGCGCAACTCATCCTGCGCCTCCTCGACGCGCTCTTCTATGAAGCGCCGGCGCTCCTGCGCGTTCGACTGCCGGGTCTCGAGGTTGAAGCGGTTGAGCAGGTCGATGAAGAGGTTCGCGACGTCGGCGGAGAGCGTCGGGTAACGCGTCTCCGCCGACACCGCGACGACGTTCGTCTCGTTGTCCACGTTGACGGAGATGCGATCATCGAGCTTCACGCGCCCTTCCTCGAGTCGCTTGAAAGGTGTGTCCCCCTCGACTTCGAGGATCTCCAGTAACGTGGCACTGTCCGTCTGTTCCGTGGTGCGGGGATCGGGGAAACTCGCCAGCAGCACCTGATCCTTGAGCGTTCGACTGTCGAGGACCTTGGCGTAAAACGCTGGAGAGTTGGCGCCGCCGCCACTCGGGACCGCGATTCCGAACTGGGCCGCCAGCCCCGAGATCCCACTCGGGAGGCGCAATCCCTCCGATTCGGTTTCCGGCACGAACGTCGCGATGGCCGTGTACCTGGGGGCGATGACGAGTGAGACCACGGCAGCCAGAACCGCAGCGGCCAACGGCAAGCCCACGACGATCCTCCACCGCTTGACCAATACGCTCGCCAGTTCGAGGAGGCTGACGGTCTCGACGTCTTCCGGCCAACCTTGTCGGCCCGCTGCAGAGGTCGTGTCTTGCCTCTCGTCGCCAGCTGGAGATGGGGTCACGCGCTCCGCGTCTTGCTCCTGCCACTCCTGGGTGCCGACATGGCTACTGCCCTTTTCGCCAGCTCCGGTCTTCGGCCCTTGCATCGTTCCTCCCAAACGCCACGGTTCGAGACATGCCCCGATCGTTTCCAGGTCTCGATCCGGGTGGGATGCGTCCGTGGCGATGTCCGCGATCAGTTCCGGGCGATGACGACCACCATGGTGGTGAGCGCACTGAGCAGTGCCGCCAGAGCCCGGAAATCGAAGCCCCCCTCCCGAGGCTGTACCGGCTTGGCGGGCACGAAAACTCGGCTGCCCGGCAACGGTTCCGGCTTAGACTTGAATATGAACCAGCCGCCCACCGTCTTCACCGCGCCGTTGGCGAACTCCACCCGGGTGCGTCCCTTGTCGGCGTCGCGAGCGTAGCCGCCCGCGCTGCGGACGTAATAGTCGAGCCCCCGACCCGATTCGTACAGAACGCTGGTCGGGAAGAGTACCGCGCCGTCTACCTGCACCGTGGGGATATACTCGGGAACGTGGATAGAGTCTCCATCCATCAGAACCATGCGATTGCGTTCCGAGGGATACTCGATGATGTCACGCAGATCGACGTTCACCTGCACCATGTGTGGGTCGGGATCGCCGACGGCGTGCTCGAGACGGAAGAATCGAACACCCGCTGGGTAGGCGTCGGCGGTGAGGCCGCCGGCGCGTTCGATCAGCGCGGCAAGATCTTCGTCTTTGCTCTGAAGCCCGTAACGGCCCGGGAAGCGGACCTCACCGCTGATGGCAACGGTGCGCTGCGGGTCGAACCCGGGGCGTCTGCGGATGAACACGTTGTCGTAGCGTTCGAGCTCGAACTCGGCCGCGCGTCCCCCTCCGTTGCTCGATCCGTCGCCCGCGCCAGACGGATCGTGGACTACGTACGAGCTGTCCAGAGGCACGTGGAGGATCTGGCTGAGCTCGCCAGGGCTCTCGGGCTCAACGACGACCCGGGCGACCTCTGCTTC
>JABAHQ010002817.1_pt2 | contig 16681 bp, 19 predicted proteins | sample 7062091 | NCBI WGS metagenome assembly JABAHQ01 (sample SAMN14534359, study PRJNA622989) | marine sediment metagenome | biome: marine biome [ENVO:00000428]; feature: marine pelagic biome [ENVO:01000023]; material: deep marine sediment [ENVO:00002113] | place: India: Gulf of Kutch | collected...
CTCGAGCCGTACCTGATCCAGCAGGGCTACATCATGCGCACCCCGCGCGGTCGCGTAGTGACACGCCATGCCTACCTGCACTTCGGCCTCAATCTGCCCAAACGCATGAATGAGACGCCGACGCCGGACTTGTTCGACGGCGACATGGTTTGAAGAAAATATTGTTCTGTTACCCGATTGGCATTTACAGGGCCGAGCACTAGTATGCGCGCGCAAGCCGGAGCTGAAATCTTCACCCACCGCTGTCGAGTCTATTACGAGGACACCGATGCGGGCGGTATCGTCTATTACGTCAACTACCTCAAATTCATGGAGCGAGCTCGTACCGAGCGGTTGCGCAGCCTGGGATTCGCCCAGTCGCAGCTTGTCGGTGAGGACTTGCTGTTCGTCGTGCATTCTGTCGAGGCGCGTTATCGAGCGCCGGCGCGCCTGGATGACGAGCTGCTGGTGAGCGCCGAGGTGGTCGAGCTTAACCGTGCCAGCCTGCGTTTCCGTCAGCAGGTGCGGCGTGCGGTCGATGACGTTCTGCTGTGTGAAGGGCAGGTCCTCGTGGCCTGCGTACGTGCCGAAAGTTTGAAACCCCGAGCCATTCCCGAAGCGCTGCGTGATGCCTTCGCTGGCTTGGGTCTATCCCCTGCAGGAGAGTAAGCGTGGAAGCCAACGTCGATCATATGTCCATGTGGAGCCTGATCAGCAACGCCAGCTTCGTGGTGCAGCTGGTCATGCTGATACTTGTAGGCGCTTCGGTGACCTCATGGATCCTGATTTTCCAGCGCGGCAACATGCTGCGCGCTGCCAAGCGGTCGCTGGATGCCTTCGAAGAGCGCTTCTGGTCGGGCATCGATCTGTCCAAGCTGTATCGCCAGGCAGGCAGCAATCCCGACCCTGACTCGGGTGTCGAGCAGATCTTTCGTGCCGGTTTCAAGGAGTTTTCCCGGCTGCGCCAGCAGCAGGGCGTAGATCCGGACGCCGTGATGGACGGTGTCAACCGCGCTATGCGGGTCGCCATTTCCCGTGAAGAGGAAAAGCTCGAGCAGAGCCTGCCGTTTCTCGCCACCGTCGGTTCCACCAGCCCTTACATCGGTCTGTTCGGCACCGTCTGGGGGATCATGGACGCTTTCCACGGCATCGGCCAGACCGGCAGCGCCNNCTGGGGGATCATGAACTCCTTCCGTGGTTTGGCTCAGGTGCAGCAGGCCACGCTGGCCACCGTGGCGCCCGGCATCGCCGAAGCCCTGATCGCTACAGCGATCGGTCTGTTCGCCGCAATTCCGGCGGTGATTGCCTACAACCGCTTCTCGGCTCGTGGCGAGATGCTCATCGGCCGTTACTACACCTTCGCCGATGAGTTCCAGGCCATTTTGCACCGCAAAGTTCACACCACCGAAGACTGAGGCCCACGGCCATGGCCAGAATCCGCAACAGACGCAAGCCCGTCGCCGAGATGAACGTGGTGCCCTACATCGACGTGATGCTGGTGCTGCTGGTCATCTTCATGGTGACGGCGCCGCTGCTGACCCAGGGCGTCGAGGTCGACCTGCCCAAGGTCAGCAGCGAGGCCTTGCCGCAGGACAACGACAAGCAGGTGTTGACCATCTCCATCAAGGCCGACAAGACCTATTACTGGAACGTTGGCAGCGAAGTCGACACCGAGAGCAAGGGTAATGAGGCGGTCGCGCTGGAAGACATGACCCGCGCCGTGGTCGCCATCATGCGTCAGCGTCCGGACACCCAGGTGTTCATTCGCGGTGATCGCGCCGTTGACTACGGGGCGGTCATGGCCGCCATGGGTGGCCTGCAGGAAGCCGGCGTGGGCAATGTCGGCCTGATCACCGAGGCCCCTTGATGCAACAGCGTGACTCGTCACCTTCGCAGAGCTATTTCTGGCCGACCGTGCTGGCGGTCGGCCTGCACGTCATCATCTTCGGCATGCTGTTCGTCAGCTTTTCCATGACACCCGAGCTGCCGCCATCCAAGCCGATCGTGCAGGCAACGCTTTATCAGCTGAAGTCCCAGAGCCAGGCGACCACGCAGACCAACCAGAAGATTGCCGGCGAGGCGAAGAAGACGGCTGCCAAACAGTACGAAGCCGAGCAGATGGAGCAGCGCAAGATCGAGCAGCAGAAGCAGGCTGCGGCGAAGGCTGCGGAACAAAAGAAGGCCGAGGAGGCTCGAAAGGCCGAAGCGGCGAAAGCCGCTGCCGATAAGGCCGCTGCGGCCAAGAAAGCCGAAGAGGCGAAGAAGGTAGAGCAGCAGAAGCAGGCCGAGATCGCGAAGAAGAAGGCCGCCGAGGAGTTGGCCAAGAAGAAGGCGGCTGAGGAGGCCAAGAAGAAAGCCGCCGAAGAGGCCAAGAAGAAGGCGGCGGAAGAAGCCAAGAAGAAAGCGGCAGCGGAGGCGGCCAAGAAGAAGGCCGCCGAAGAAGCCAAGAAGAAGGCCGCGGCGGAAGCAGCGCGCAAGGCTGCCGAAGACAAGAAGGCCCAGGCACTGGCAGAGCTTCTGTCCGATACCACCGAACGCCAGCAGGCGATGGCCGATACCCATGGCGATCAGGTTGCCGGCAACTTCGATGATCTGATTCGGTTGCGCGCGGCAGAAGGCTGGACTCGTCCGCCGTCTGCACGGAACAACATGACGGTACAGCTGCAGGTAAACATGCTGCCTGATGGCACCATCACCAANNTTCCAGCCTTACCGGTCATTCAAAATGACATTCACGCCTGAGGATCTTGCGTTGTGATCAACTCCCTTCGAGGTCTACTTGTCCTGCTCTGCTGCCTGGCAGGCATTGCAGTGGCGCAGGAGAAAAACATCGTCGTTACCAGCGGCGCCGATCGCGCCATCCCCATTGCCGTCGTCCCGTTCGGCTGGCAGGGCGGTACCGTGCTTCCAGAGGACATGGCGGAGATCATCGGTAATGACATGCGCAATACCGGCATCTTCCAGCCGATTCCACGGCAGAACATGATCAGCATGCCGACCCGTGGCAGCGAGATCATCTATCGCGACTGGAAAGCGCTGGGTGCGCAGTACGTGATGGTGGGTAACATCGAACCCGCTGGCGGCCGGCTGCAAGCGCGCTACGAAGTGTTCAACGTGACCACTGAGCAGCAGGTGATGAGCGGCACTGTCGGCGGTTCACCGGACCAGCTGCGCGATATGGCGCACCATGCGGCGGATCAGTCGTTCGAGAAGCTGACAGGCATCAAGGGCGCGTTCTCCACTCGTCTGCTGTATGTCACGGCCGAGCGGATGGGGGGCGCCAATACCCGCTACACGCTGCAGCGTTCGGACTATGACGGTGCGCGGGCGGTAACCCTGTTGCAATCGCGCGAGCCGATCCTCTCGCCGCGTTACTCGCCCGATGGCCGCCGTATCGCCTATGTCTCGTTCGAGCAGAAGCGTCCGCGCATCTTCGTGCAGCACATCGACACCGGCCGCCGTGAGCAGATCACCAATTTCGAAGGGCTGAATGGTGCCCCGGCGTTTTCTCCGGACGGCAATCGGCTGGCGTTCGTGCTGTCCAAGGACGGCAACCCGGAGATCTATGTAATGGATCTCGGTTCGCGTCAGCTGCAGCGCCTGACCAACCACTACGCCATCGATACCGAACCCTTCTGGGGCGCTGATGGTCAGACCATTTATTACACGTCCGACCGGGCAGGCAAGCCGCAGGTCTACAAGCAGCGCCTGGGTAGCAACTCGGCCGAGCGCGTAACCTTCGTCGGCAACTACAACGCCAACCCGAAACTCTCGGCTGACGAGAAGACGCTGGTCATGATTCACCGTCAGGATGGCTACACCAACTTCAAGGTCGCCGCGCAGGATCTGCAGCGCGGCAACCTGCGGATACTTTCGGATACCAGTCTGGATGAGTCTCCCACTGTTGCGCCTAATGGCACCATGCTAATCTACGCCACCCGCCAGCAGGGCCGGGGAGTCTTGATGCTCGTGTCCATCAACGGACGCGTTAGGCTCCCGCTTCCAACAGCTCAAGGCGAAGTCCGAGAGCCGTCCTGGTCCCCTTACCTGAACTGATGCGGTATCAACGCTTTTTAACCAAAAACACACCTGGGGTTGTTACACATGGAAATGCTGAAATTCGGTAAGTTCACCGCTCTGGCTCTGGCCATGGCTGTTGCTGTCGGTTGTTCGTCCAAAGGCGGCGACGATTCGGGCGAAGGTTCGGGCGCGATCGATCCGAATGCCGGTTACGGTGCTGATTCGGGCGCCATCGACGGCAGCATGAGCGAAGAAGCCGCTCTGCGCGCCATCACCACCTTCTACTTCGAGTACGACAGCTCCGACCTGAAGCCGGAAGCCATGCGCGCTCTGGACGTTCACGCCAAGGACCTGAAAGGCAACGGCGCTCGCGTCGTTCTGGAAGGCCACACCGACGAGCGTGGTACCCGTGAGTACAACATGGCTCTGGGCGAGCGTCGTTCCAAGGCCGTTCAGCGCTACCTGGTTCTGCAGGGCGTTTCCCCGGCTCAGCTGGAACTGGTTTCCTACGGCGAAGAGCGTCCGGTTGCCATGGGCAACGACGAGCAGTCCTGGGCTCAGAACCGTCGCGTCGAACTGCGTAAGTAATTCGTCATGCGCAAGTACCGCCACGCTCTGACTTTTACAGTGCTCGGCCTGCCGCTGATGGCGGTGGCTCAAGTGCCGGTTGTGGATTACGAACAGGGTGCCGCCAGTGGCGGCTCCGGTTATTCCACGGCCGCGCCGAGTGGTGACGGTGCCTATGCCGGAGGTGGAGCTGCTGCTCCATCTTCGGCGCAGGGCATGCTCTTCATGCAGCTGCAGCAGATGCAGGAAGAGATCGCGCAATTGCGCGGCATGCTCGAGGAACAACAGAATCAGATCCAGCGCCTGCAACAAGAGGGGCTGGAACGTTATCAGGATCTTGATCGGCGCTTGTCCAGCGGGCCCGCGGCGTCCAGTAATCAGTCGGCGCCGTCGCGCGAACCGGCGGCTGCGGGCGGCGCCGGTGCATCCACTGCCTCGTCCGGACAGTCGCAGAGCGCTTCGGGTGATCCGGCGCAAGAGAAGCTCTATTACGACGCCGCATTCGACCTGATCAAGGCAAAGGACTTCGACAAGGCCAGCCAGGCTTTCGCTGCATTCCTGCGCAAGTATCCGGAGAGTCAGTACGCTGGTAACGCGCAGTATTGGCTGGGTGAGGTCAATCTGGCCAAGGGCGATCTGCAGGGCGCGGGCCAGGCTTTTGCCCGCGTCAGTCAGGCTTATCCGCAGCACAGCAAGGTACCGGACTCGCTTTACAAGCTGGCCGATGTAGAGATCCGCATGGGCAATCGCGACAAGGCCCAGGGGATCTTGCGCCAGGTCATCGCGCAGTACCCGAATACGTCCGCGGCGCAGTTGGCACAGCGCCAGCTCAATCGCTGAATTCGCCTGCGTTAACGAACGAAACCCGCCCACAGTGCGGGTTTTTTCGTTAGAATCGCCGCCCCTATTTCCCGCAACGGAGGCGGATGGCCTGTTTAGCCGTCACGCCCGTGGCTGATATGACCCTGCGAATTACCGAGATCTTTTACTCGCTGCAGGGGGAGACGCGCACCAGTGGATTGCCCACGGTGTTCGTTCGCCTCACCGGCTGTCCCCTGCGCTGTCAGTACTGCGATACCGCCTATGCGTTCAGCGGCGGAGAGCTCATGGCCCTCGATGCCATCCTGGAGCGTGTCGCTGCCTACAATCCGCGTTACGTCTGCGTGACAGGTGGCGAGCCGCTGGCTCAACCCAATTGCGTGCCGCTGCTGCAGCGACTTTGCGATGCGGGGTACGAGGTTTCACTGGAAACCAGCGGCGCGCTCGACATTTCCCCGGTGGATGAGCGCGTCAGTCGGGTGGTGGACCTGAAAACCCCAGGCTCGGCGGAAGTCGGACGCAACCGCTATGAAAACATCGCCCATCTCACCCGCAACGATCAGGTGAAGTTCGTCATCTGCTCCCGGGAGGACTACGACTGGGCCGTGTCCAAGTTGATCGAGTACGGGCTGGCCCGGCGGGCCGGCGAGGTCCTGTTCTCCCCCAGCCATGGTCAGGTCGATGTCCGCGCGCTGGCGGACTGGATCGTCGCGGACAACCTGCCGGTACGGTTGCAGCTCCAGCTGCACAAGATCATCTGGAACGATGCGCCTGGCCATTGAGCTTGAAGCCCGTCATCCTTTGAGGTATCGCGAAATGAACGAGAAGAAAGCAGTCATCCTGCTGTCCGGTGGGCTTGATTCGGCGACCGTCGTGGCCATGGCGCGTGACGAGGGCTATGCCTGTTACACCATGAGTTTCGATTACGGTCAGCGCCATCGAGCGGAGCTGCAGGCTGCCGAGCGCGTCGCGAAGCAGCTGGCGGTCGTGGAGCACAAGGTCATCGGTCTGAACCTCAACGGCATTGGCGGCTCGGCACTGACCGATACGAGTATCGATGTACCAGAGGCGCCCAGCGAAGGCATCCCCGTAACGTACGTGCCGGCGCGCAATACCGTATTCCTGTCGTTGGCTCTGGGCTGGGCGGAAGTGCTGGGTGCCCGCGATATCTTCATTGGCGTCAACGCGGTGGACTATTCCGGCTATCCCGATTGCCGCCCGGAATTCATCGCGGCCTTCGAGCGAATGGCCAATCTGGCGACCAAGGCTGGGGTCGAAGGGCAGGGGTTCCGCATTCAGGCGCCATTGCAGAACCTCAGCAAGGCGCAAATCGTCCGGGAGGGAAGTCGACTGGGCGTCGATTATGCGATGACGGTTTCGTGCTATCAGGCGGATGACGACGGTCGCGCCTGTGGCAAGTGCGACAGCTGCAGATTGCGTTCGGCTGGTTTTGCCGAGGCTGGCCTGGCCGACCCGACACGCTATTTCTGAGGCCGGCATTCTCGGCGGGGCGTCTGCCTACGTCACTGCCTCAGGCTAAATTTTTTCAACAAAAAGTTTGTTTTCATCAATCAAATCAGTATCATGCGCCCCGCATCGGGTCGTTAGCTCAGTTGGTAGAGCAGTNNGTAGGTTCGAATCCTACACGACCCACCATATCGCTCCTTGGAGCAGGAAAAGCCGGAGGCCACTAGGTCGTCCGGCTTTTTTATATCCGCAGTTTTTGTGGCGCTTCGCTTGAGTCGTACATTCGGCCATAAGCGACGTTTTTCTCTACGACCTTAGTAGATGGCTCAAGCGTTTTTAAACGTAATAGACTGCGACCTTCCTGATTGTCCGTTGGTTCGAGGCTCAAATGTATTCTGATCGCATCCATCCGCTTGTCCTCTCTGCAGAACAAGGTCATGAGCGCCCAAGAGGCTGCTTCCCTTATTCGCGACGGCATGACCGTTGGCATGAGCGGCTTCACCCGCGCGGGCGAAGCCAAGGCCGTACCCCTTGCGCTGATCGACCGTGCCAAGGACGAGAAGCTGCAGATCAGCCTGGTGACCGGTGCCAGCCTGGGTAACGATCTCGATGGCAAGATGGCTTCTGCCGGCCTGCTGGCCCGCCGCATGCCGTTCCAGGCCGACCCGGTACTGCGCAAGGCGATCAACGCAGGTGAGGTCATGTTCATCGACCAGCACCTGTCGCACACCGTGGAGCAGATGCGCAACCATCAGATCAAGCGTCCCGATGTCACCATCGTTGAGGCGCTGTGCATCACCGAACAGGGTCACATCGTGCCGACCACCTCCGTGGGCAACTCGGCCAACCTGGCCATGTTTGCCGACCAGGTGATCATCGAGCTGAACCTGGCGCACAACCTGAACCTTGAAGGCCTGCACGATATCTACTTCCCGGGCGAGCGTCCGAATCGTGGCCCGATCCCGCTGACCAAGGTCGATGACCGTCTCGGCAGCGCAGCTATTCCGGTCGATCCGGCCAAGATCGCTGCGATCGTGATCACCAATCAGCCTGACTCCTACTCCACCGTCACGCCGCCGGACGAAGAAACCCAGGCCATTGCCAACCACCTGGTCGAGTTCTTCAAGAGCGAAGTGGCTGCCGGTCGCATGGCCAAGAACCTCGGCCCGATGCAGGTCGGTATCGGCAACATCGCCAACGCCGTAATGTGTGGTCTGATCGACTCGCCGTTCGAAGACCTGGTGATGTATTCCGAAGTACTGCAGGACTGCACCTTCGAACTGATCGACGCCGGTAAGATGACCTTTGCTTCCGGTTGCTCCATCACGCTCTCCGAGCGTTGCAACGATCGCGTGTTCGGTAACCTGGAGAAGTACAAGGACAAGCTGGTGCTGCGTCCGCAGGAAATCTCCAACCATCCGGAGCTGGTGCGCCGTCTCGGCATCATCGGCATCAACACCGCGCTGGAGTTCGACATCTACGGTAACGTCAACTCCACCCACGTGGGCGGCACCAAGATGATGAATGGTATCGGTGGTTCGGGCGACTTCGCGCGTAACGCCCACCTGGCCATCTTCGTGACCAAGTCGATCGCCAAGGGTGGCAACATTTCCAGCGTCGTACCGATGGTTGCTCACGTCGACCACACCGAACACGACCTCGACGTACTGGTCACCGAGCAGGGCCTGGCCGACTGCCGGGGCCTGGCTCCGCGCGAACGTGCGCGCGTGATCATCGACAACTGCGTGCATCCGTCCTACCGCGATGCGCTGAACAAGTACTTCGAGGATGCCTGCAAGAAAGGCGGCCAGACCCCGCATCTGCTGGGTGAGGCCATGCAGTGGCACATCAACCTGGAAGAACGCGGTCACATGCTCAAGGGCGAGTGATCCAAAGAAACCGCCGGCGCCCGCCGGCGGTTTTCGTTTGGGGCTGCGAAGGCCAGCCCCTGTGTCCGATGCTTTCCCTTTTGCCGATGCATCGGCTAGTATTCCTGCCCCGTCGAATGGCAGGAGCCTCGTCCGAATCCTGCTCCTTCCGTCTTATCGACAAGCCCGACTTTACCGTTGCCGCCGAGCTACCTGGCGCTTCGTGCAATCCCGTGTTGGCAGGACCCGCGACCATGACGCAGATACCCGAACGCATCCTTGTGCAGGCACACCTGGCGGCGAAGCAGCCCCAGCCGCTGACGCCTGAGCAGGAGGCAAAGTTGCGCAGCGAGATCGCTGCCGAGTTGAAGCGCCAGAATGCGGTGCTGGTGGCGCACTACTACACCGATCCGGTGATCCAGGCGCTGGCCGAAGAGACTGGCGGCTGCGTTTCCGATTCGCTGGAAATGGCACGTTTCGGCAACGAACACCCCGCGCAGACGGTCGTGGTGGCTGGCGTCAAGTTCATGGGGGAAACGGCGAAGATCCTCAATCCGGAAAAGCGCGTGCTGATGCCGACGCTGGAGGCAACCTGTTCGCTTGATCTCGGCTGTCCAGTGGATGAGTTCTCGGCATTCTGCGACCAGCATCCCGAGCGCACCGTGGTGGTCTATGCCAATACCTCGGCAGCGGTGAAGGCACGTGCCGACTGGGTGGTGACATCCAGTTGCGCGCTGGAGATCGTCGAGAGCCTGATGGATAACGGCGAGAAGATCATCTGGGCACCGGACAAGCATCTGGGCAATTACGTGCAGCGCGAAACCGGTGCGGACATCCTGCTGTGGGATGGCGCCTGCATCGTGCATGAGGAATTCAAGGCCAAGCAGCTGGCGGACATGAAGGCGTTGTATCCGGATGCGGCAATTCTGGTTCATCCCGAATCACCGCAGGCGGTCGTCGAGCTGGCCGATGCAGTGGGTTCGACCAGTCAGCTGATCAAGGCCGCGCAGACGCTGCCGCAGCAGACCCTTATCGTGGCGACCGACCGCGGGATCTTCTACAAGATGCAGCAGCTGTGTCCGGAGAAGACCTTCATCGAGGCGCCGACCGCGGGGCAGGGCGCGACCTGTCGTAGCTGTGCGCATTGCCCGTGGATGGCGATGAACACGCTCGAGCGCACCCTGGAATGCCTGCGCACCGGAAGCAATGAGATTTTCGTCGACCCGGCGCTGATTCCGCGGGCTGTGAAGCCGCTGAAGCGAATGCTCGATTTCACCCAGGCGGCACGCTTGAAGCAGGCCGGTAACGCCTGAGCCCTTCGAGATCGGCGGATACGCACTCGACCGCCTCAACCGAGGCCACGCTTTTTCGAGCGTGGCTTTTTCATTGGTATGGTCTGTAGGGATGTCGCCTGCTTATCAACGCAGCATGTCCTCGACCATGCGCTTCTCTTCGATCAGCTGCTTCTGCCTGGCGTCGATTCGCGCGGAAATCTGGAAGTTGCTGGCGCGGCGCTTGGCCAGGTTGAGCTGCTCGATGCCCTGATCGTAGTCGCCGACCAGCGCGAAGTATTCGGCGCGCGCCTGATGCAGGCCGACGATGTTTCCGCTAAGGCCCCGGACCTCTGCGACCTGATACCAGATGTCCGGGTCCCGCCGGCGCTGCTCGGCCAGTTTGTCCAGCTCGCGTTCGGCTTGTTGGGTCTCGCCCCGCTCCATCAACAGGTCGATATGCATCTGTCGCACCGGGTAGTTACCCGGATACAGCTGCAGCAGACGCTGTAGTCGCGTCTGCGCCTGCTGCAGGCGATTGGCTGTTATGTCGAGCTCGACCTGTGCCAGATTGTAGGTGAGGTCATCCGGAGCCTTGGCCAGCAGCGGCTCAAGCTGGCCGCATCGGCGAGCTGCCCGGCTTTCATCTGCGCCAGCGCCAGTCCGTAACGGGCGGCGTCCATCTCGGGGTTCTCATCGAGCATTGCGCGGAAACGCTTGGCTCCGACGCCAGGTGTGCTTTCGAACTTGAGTTGGGTACGCGCCCGCATCAACTGGTAGCGCAGGCTGTCCTGAGTGCCGCCCTGCGCATATTGCTCGGCTCGGTTTGTGGTGTCTGCGATGCGCGATTCGCTGACCGGGTGGGTCAGAAGGAACTCCGGTGGCTTCTGGTCATAGCGGTACTGCCGCATCAGCCGGCCGAACATCGAGGGCATGGCGCGTGGGTCATAACCGGCGCGTTCGAGGTTGACGATGCCGATACGGTCGGCCTCCTGCTCGTTCTGCCGGGAGAAGCGACGCTGGGCCTGGATGGCTGCGGCCTGGGTGGAAACGATGGCGGCGATGCCCGCATCGCCGGCCCCGGCTGCGGCTGCCACGACGCCAGCAAGCATGGCGGCCATCATCGGCAGCTGCATGCGCTGCTGGGCTTCTAGGCCGCGAGCGAAGTGTCGCTGTGAGAGGTGAGCCAGTTCGTGCGCCATCACCGAAGCGTACTCGGCTTCGGTCTGCGCATGAATGAACAGGCCACCATTGACCCCGATGATGCCACCGGGTGCGGCAAAGGCGTTTAGCTGCGGGCTGTCGAGCAGGACGAATTCCAGACGTCGATCCTGTAGCTGGCTGGTTTCGGCCAGGCGGTACACGCTGTTCTCGACGTAGTCCTTGAGCTGGGGGTCGGAAAGCTGCTTCACCTGCCCCCGCAGCAGGCTCAGCCAGGCGCGCCCGAGCACATGTTCCTGTTCCGGCGACACGATGCCCGAGCTGGCGTCGCCGAGCGAAGGCAGGTCGTTAGCCAATGTCGGTTGCACAAGCAGGCAGGTGAGCGTGAGCAGGGCGGGGCGCAGCAGTTTCATCCAGGCAGGCTCGTTGAAGTGAGAACGGCTACTGTAGCCTTGACCTTGGCTGGCTGGCCAGAGCCCCGGTGCGCTAGGTATGCTGCGTGGCTTTGCTGAGGAGGCGAACCATGAGTGAAGGTCGACCACTATCGCCCGCGTGCGATGCCGAGCTGGACGCCGTCGGCCTCGACTGCCCGATGCCGCTGCTCAAGGCCAAGCTGGAATTGAATCGCCTGCCCAGCGGGGCGGTACTCAAGGTTGTCGCCAGCGATCCTGGCTCGCAACGGGATTTTCGCAGTTTCGCCAAGCTGGCCGGCCATGCGCTTCTGCATGAAGAGGTCGAGGATGGTCTTTATCGTTACTGGCTGCGCAAGGCCTGACGGTTCGCTTCGAGGAAATACATGATCAAGGTATTACGCGGTTGGATGCAGCGTTACTTCTCCGACGAGGAGGCGGTTGTTCTCGCGGTTCTGCTGTTCCTTGCATTCGCGATCGTCCTGACACTTGGCAAGATGCTGGCGCCGGTGCTGGCCGGACTGGTGCTGGCGTTCCTGATGCAAGGGCTGGTGGGTGCCATGGAGCGTCGGCGGGTGCCGCACCTGCTTGCGGTCTGGCTGGTATTTCTGATGTTCGTCGGGGTGCTGGTGGTGTGCACGCTGTTCATCGTGCCGCTGCTCTGGCAACAGGTGCTGACGCTGTTCAACGAGCTGCCGCGCATGCTGGTGGAGTGGCAGTCGCTGCTGCTGTTGCTGCCGGAGCGTTATCCGCAACTGGTGACCGAGGAGCAGGTGCTGCGCGGCATCGATTTCATGCGTGGCGAGATCGGCCGCTACGGCCAGCTGGTGCTGACGTCTTCACTGTCGAGTCTGCCGCTGCTGATCGGGCTGATGATCTATCTGGTGCTGGTGCCGATTCTGGTGTTCTTCTTTCTGAAGGATNNCCACGCGAGCGCGGCCTGATCACTCAGGTCTCTCAGGAGATGAACCTGCAGATCGCCAACTACATTCGGGGCAAGGCGATCGAGATCCTGATCTGCGCCGTGGTTTCGTACGCCGTCTTTGCCGCGCTGGGGCTCAATTACGCGGCACTGATGGCGATGCTCGTGGGCGTCTCCGTCGTGGTGCCCTACATCGGGGCCACCGTGGTCACCATTCCCATCGCGCTGATCGGCATATTCCAGTGGGGGCTGGGCGACCAGTTCTTCTACCTGATGGTGGCCTACGCCATTATCCAGGCCCTGGATGGCAACGTCCTGGTGCCGTTGCTGTTCTCCGAGGCGGTGAATCTGCACCCGGTGGCAATCATCTGCGCGGTGCTGGTCTTCGGTGGGCTGTGGGGGTTCTGGGGGGTGTTCTTCGCCATCCCCTTGGCGACCCTGTTCAAGGCCGTGTTGTATGCCTGGCCGAGGGAGCCGGCGACCGTGGTGGTCGAGCCTGGCGAATGATGGGAAAGGCTGGCTCGGCGCCAGCCTTTTTTGTTTTTACGCGTGGTTCNNGGGCGGCCTGGAGCACGGTCTCGACATGACCGGGCACCTTCACGCCGCGCCATTCCTGACGCAGTACGCCGTTGCGGTCGATGAGAAAGGTGCTGCGGTCCACGCCGAGATACTCCTTGCCGTAGAGTTTCTTCAGCTTGATCACATCGAACAGCTGGCAGAGCTGCTCGTCCTTGTCGCTGATCAGCTCGAAGGGAAAGCCCTGTTTGGCGCGAAAGTTCTCGTGGGTTTTCAGGCTGTCGCGCGAGACGCCAAAGACCAGGGTGTTGGCCGCCAGAAACGCCGGATGGTGATCGCGAAAGCCCTGACCTTCGGTCGTACAGCCCGGTGTGTTGTCCTTCGGATAGAAGTACAGCACGACCTGCTTGCCAGCCAGTGACGCGAGGTCGATCGACTGGCCGCTGGTAGCCTGGGCCTGGAAGGGTGGAATCGGTTGGTCGATTGCGACTGCCATGTTGCCTCCTGATCTCAAGGGTTCTGCGGACGCCAGGGTTCGATCAGCGCATCGAGATTGAGCGCGTCGGCAAAGTCGAGAAACTGATCGCGCAGCCAGCTGATCTGCGTGCCGGCAGGCAGGGTGACGGTCAGGGTGGCGTTGAGCATGGTGCCGCCGGTCTGTGGGGCCTGGTAGGTGTCGCAGGTCAGGCTTTCCAGTTCGACGCGATGGTCGATGAAGAACTGGCACAGCTCGTTGAGGATATCGGGGCGGAAGACTGCGCTCACATAGGCCACATAAGGCAAGGCCTGCGGGCGGCTTTCCAGCGCTTCGCTACGAACGACATTGGCCGTGAACGCATGCTTCTTCGCGAGCCCCGGCAGCGTGGTTTCCATCCGGGCGAGAGCATCCCAGCTACCACCGACTTCCAGAACCAGTGCGCTGCACTGGCCATGACGCGTCAGGCGAGTGCTGACGACCGCGCAGCGATTCTCGTTGGCGGCGCGGCAGAGCACATTGGTCAGCTCCATCGGGTTGGCGCCCAGGGCGCTGATGACGAGAAATTGTTCGCGGGGGAGAGGGGGGGTGGACATGCAGCATTCCTGGCGGTGGTGAATCGGTCGGCCAGCCAAGCCGAAAACGGCTAAGGGTAGCGAAAAGCGAGGGCAGAGGGAATGCGCGCCTCACATGCTGGGCTCCCTTGCCAGCTGCAGGCAGCGCTTTGCCGGCTCGGCGCGGCGTGTGTCAGGCTACTCGCAAAGCGCTGGGGAGCCTTGTACCATTACGCCTCTTTTTATTTATTCCGGCAGGAGTGGTTGCATGATTGCGGGCAGTATGGTGGCGCTGGTCACGCCCATGGATGCGCAGGGCGGTCTGGACTGGGACAGCCTGAGCAAGCTGGTGGATTTCCATTTGCAGGAAGGCACCAATGCAATCGTTGCTGTCGGTACCACCGGTGAGTCGGCCACCTTGAGCGTGGCCGAGCACATCGAAGTGATCCGCCGCGTGGTCGACCAGGTCAACGGACGCATTCCGGTGATCGCCGGAACGGGCGCCAACTCCACCAGCGAAGCGGTCGAACTGACCGAGAACGCCAAGAGCGCCGGCGCCGACGCCTGCCTGCTGGTCACTCCGTACTACAACAAGCCGACTCAGGAAGGCCTGTACCTGCACTTCAAGCACATCGCCGAAGCCGTGGCCATTCCGCAGATCCTCTATAACGTACCGGGCCGCACCGTGTGCGACATGCTGCCCGATACGGTCGAGCGTCTGTCGAAGGTGCCGAACATCATCGGTATCAAGGAAGCCACTGGCGACCTCAAGCGCGGTCGGGAAGTGCTGGACCGCGTCAGCAAGGACTTCCTCGTCTACTCGGGCGATGACCCCACTGCCGTCGAGCTGATGCTGATGGGCGGCAAGGGCAACATCTCCGTCACGGCGAACGTGGCCCCGCGTGCCATGAGCGAACTCTGTGCCGCGGCGATGGCCGGGGATGCCGAGACCGCTCGCGCTATCAACGAGCGCCTGATGCCGCTGCATCGTGCGCTGTTCCTGGAAGCCAATCCGATTCCGGTCAAATGGGCGTTGCACGAGATGGGCCTGATGGGCAATGGCATCCGTCTGCCGTTGACCTGGCTCAGCCAGAGCTACCAGGAACCGCTCCGTCAGGCGATGCGCCAAACCGGCGTGCTGGCTTAATAACAAAGGAATACGCATGAAGCGACTGGCCGGACTCTCGACCCTTGCCCTGATGATCTCTGCAACCAGTGGCTGCGGCTGGCTGTGGGGCGATGATGGATATTTCCGTGACCGCGGCAGTGACTACCTTTCGGCACGTCAGACCGCTCCGATGCAGGTCGCCGTCGATGGCGGAACGCGTCCGCTCGATCCTCTGCTGCCGATCCCGCGCCAGGTGGCGGACAATACCCACTCCGGCAAATACGAAGTGCCGCGGCCGCAGCGCCTGCAAGTGGCCGCGGACGTCAGTGATTTCAGTGTGCAATCCTCCGGGGACTCGCGCTGGCTGGTGGCGCAGTATGCGCCGGCTCAGGTCTGGATCGCGGCCCGTCAGTTCTTCACCGACAAGGGCTTCAGCATCGCTGAAGAGCGGCGTCAGACCGGTGAGTTTGCCACCGCCTGGCAAACCGCCTCGCAACTGGACGAGGCGCTGGTGCGCAACCTGGGTATCCAGGAAGGTGAGACGCGCGTCCGCGTCCGGGTCGAGCCGGGCGTTCAGCGCAACACCAGCGAGATCTTCGTGGTCAGCGTCAAGCGTCCGGCCGGTAGCAGCACCGACGTGGCCTGGCCGGAAAGTTCGAGCAACAAGGAACTCGACCGCGTGCTGCTCGACGAGCTGCAGGCCAGTCTGAACCGCAGCGCCCGCCAGGGTGGTTCCGTTTCGCTGCTCGCCGAGCGCGATTTCGATGCGCCAAGTCGCGTCAGTCTTACTCAGGATGGCAGCGGCAATCCGTTGCTGCAGCTGGACAGCGACTTCGATCGTGCCTGGTCCAGCATCGGCCGTGCCCTGCAGGCCGCCGACGTGCGGGTCGACGATCTCGATCGCAGCCTTGGCGTCTACTACGTCAACCTCAGCGAGCGTGCCGACGACCCGGACGACAAGCCTGGCTTCTTCAGTCGGCTGTTCGGTGGCGCACCGGACAAGGAGGAAATCGAAGCGCGTGCCGAGCGCTATCAGGTGCGTCTGACNNCTGACCCGTGCGGGTAACGGTGTGCAGGTGACACTGGACAAGAGCATCGATACCGTCGCGCCAGCGGACGTCGCCCGTCGGGTGCTCAGTCTGATCAAGGACAACCTGGGCTGACTGCGAGCTGCCCCGTTACACGAACACGGATAGGCGAAACCCATGGTTTCGCCTGTTTCGTTTCTGCTGACCTGCCAACCGCGGAAAATTGCGTATGACCACTCCCACCGCCCTCAGCCTGAAGAAGATCTACTCGGGCAAGGTTCGCGACCTCTACGAGATCGACGACAAACGCATGCTCATGGTCGCCACCGACCGCCTGTCGGCCTTCGACGTGATCCTTGCCGAGCCGATTCCGGAGAAGGGCAAGATCCTTACCGCCATCTCCAACTTCTGGTTCGACAAGCTCAAGGGCCTGATTCCCAATCACTTCACCGGCGACAAGGTCGAGGACGTGGTGCCGGCTGACGAATTGCCGCTGGTGGAGGGGCGCGCGGTCGT
>JABAHQ010002116.1_pt5 | contig 16664 bp, 12 predicted proteins | sample 7062091 | NCBI WGS metagenome assembly JABAHQ01 (sample SAMN14534359, study PRJNA622989) | marine sediment metagenome | biome: marine biome [ENVO:00000428]; feature: marine pelagic biome [ENVO:01000023]; material: deep marine sediment [ENVO:00002113] | place: India: Gulf of Kutch | collected...
CGGCGACGTCCGCCACCGCGCCGGCCAAGGCGGAGATGCGACTCTTCCCGGCCGCGGCGACGGCGCGCACCAGCTCCGCCGGCTCGCTCACACCCATCGCCCGGAGGAGAGGCTCCCGGAGGACGGTGCCCGGGCCCCGTCCATCCTCGGCCCGGAGGACGGCCCCCAACGCCCGGAGCCCGATCCAGTACCCGCTCCCCTCGTCGCCGAGATGCGCGCCCCATCCTCCGACCCGGGCGGTGCGGCCAGAGGCGTCCCGCCCCAGGGCCACCGAGCCGGTCCCGGCCACCAGGAGGATCCCGGGGCCCGCCCCGAAAGCGTCGACGTAGGCGGCCTCCACGTCCGTGCCCACTCGGACGGCGCGGGCCAGCCCCAGGGCGGCGAGGGCGGCCTCGGCGGCGGCGCGCTCGGCCTCCCGGCCAGCTCCGGCCAGCCCCGCCCACAGGGCCCGGGCCGGGAGCTCGACGTCCGCCTCTGCGGCCGCGGTCCGTACCGCCTCGGCCACCGCCTCCGGGGCGGCGGCCGGGCGCGCCGGATCCACGAGAGCCGCCGGCCCCTCCCCCTCGCCGAGGAGGGAGCCCTCCAGATCGGTCACCGCCGCCCGGGTCCGGGTCCCACCCCCGTCCACGCCGATCACGCACGGGGAGGGGGTGGATCCGGGACCCCGAGTCGTCACCGGGCCCCGCTCCCGGCCCCGGCCCGGGCCCCCGGGACCCCGGCGGAGGGGTCCGACCCGGCCCCTCTTCCGCTCCCGGCCCACCCCGCGACCAGGGTGACCGTGGTGCCGATGAGCACGAACCAGGGCCAAGCCACCGCGGTCCGGGCGAAGAGCCAGATCAGCACCACCGAGGCGATCCCCACCGTGATTCCCATGATCGCGCCCCGCTGGTCGGCCCGGCGCGAGATCACCGCCAGAAAGAACGCGCCCAGGAGGCCCCCGTACACCATCGACGCGACCCCCAGGGCCACCTCCACCGCCGCGGTCCCCCGGCTCAGGGGGATGAAGAGGATCGCCCCGGCGATGAGGAGGCCGGCCCAGAGAAGGGTGAACGCCTTCCCGGCCCGCAGGACCCGGGCGTCGTCGTCCACGCCCCGGAGCGGCGCCCAGAAGTCGTACGCCGTGGCCGACGCCAGGGAGTTGATCGTGGAGGAGAGGGAGGACATGGCGGCCGCGAAGATCCCGGCGATGAGGAGGCCCGTCACCCCCGGCGGGAGCTCGTCCACGATAAAGCGGGCGAAGATCTCGTCGGGCCTCTCGAAGACGCCGCCCCCGTAGAACGCCCACAAGCCCACGCCCACCAGGAGGAAGAGGAGGAACTGACCGATCACCGCCACGCCGCTCCCCACCAGCGCCCGCTGGCTCGCCCGCAGATCCCGGCAGGTGAGAAGGCGCTGGACGATGAGCTGGTCGGTCCCGTGGGAGGCCATGGTGAGGAAGGCGCCGCCCACCAGCCCCGCCCAGAAGGTGTAGGGCGTGGACAGGTCGGCGGTGAAGTCCAGGACCCGGAGCTTCCCATCGGCCCCCGACCGGGCCAGCACCTCGCTCCATCCCCCCGGCACCAGGCCCTCGATCCAGATCAGGGCCAGCACGCCCCCGAGGAGGTAGAGGCTCATCTGGAGCACGTCCACCCAGACCACGGCCCGGATCCCGCCGAAGTAGGTGTAGATCACCGTGAGGACGCCGATCACCGCGATCGAGACCGGGTAGGGCCAGCCCGTGATCAGGGCCAGGGGGATCGCCGTGGCGAAGAGGCGCACCGAGTCCGCCAGGAGGCGGGTGACCATGAAGATGCCCGACGTGAAGCGCCGGGTCCCGGTGCCGAAGCGCTCCTCCAGGAGGGCATAGGCGGTGGCCAGCTCGCCCCGGTAGTACGCGGGCAGGAGGACCGCCGCCACCAGAGCCCGCCCCGCCAGGTAGCCGAAGGTGAGCTGGAGGAAGGCCAGGGTGCCCATGTAGGCGATCCCCGGCACCGAGAGGAAGGTCAGGGTGGAGGTCTCGGTGGCCACCACCGAGAGCATCACCGCGGCCCAGGGGAGCTCCCGGTTGCCCAGGAAGTAGTCCCGCCCGCCGGTCTGGCCCCGGCCGAGCCAGGCGCCCCAGACGGTGACGCCTCCCAGATAGACGACGAGCACCCCCAGGTCCACGGGCGTGAACGCGCTCATCCTTCCCCCCCGCGCCGCCACGCCACCGGCACCCGGGCCATGCGCTCTGCCTCGGCCCGCTCGTCCCGGGAGAGGTTGCGGCCGATCCAGGCGAAGGCGGCGGACGCGACCCCCAGGAAGAGGGCCGCCGAGCCCCACTCGCCGAAGATCAGGCGGCCCACGCCGAAGAGGCTCGCGTAGACGCTCACCACCCCCGCCACCCAGTTCGTCCAGTTCAAGGGTCCGCCCGCCATCCCTTCCCGACCGTAGCCCGCGGCCTCGGCCACCCGGGTCCAGCCGGGGCCCCCGGGGCGGACGCGCTCGTAGAACCCGCGGAGGACCTCCGCCTCTTCGGGGGCGGTGAGGAAGGTCACGGAGACCCAGACGGCGGTGGAGGTCGCCACCGTGGCCAGCATGATCCACGCCCACTGCACCGGGTCGTCGGGGTCGAGCCCGGCGCCGAACCAGAGCGCCATGCTCACCACCAGGGACGCCACCATGGCGGCGATCTCGGACCACGCGTTGATCCGCCACCAGTACCAGCGGAGGATCAGGACCAGGCCCGTCCCGGCGCCGATCGCCAGGAGGAAGCGCCACGCACCCTCGATGCTGGAGAGGAAATAGGTGACCACCAGGGAGGCGACCATGAGGAGCCCGGTGGAGAGCCGGGAGACCAGCACGAGACGCCGCTCGGACGCTTCGGGACGGAGGAAGCGCTTGTAGAGGTCGTTCACCAGGTAGCTGGCGCCCCAGTTGAGCTGGGTGGAGATCGTGGACATGTAGGCCGCGGCGAACCCGGCCAGGACGAGGCCCGTGAGCCCCGCGGGCAGGAGGTCCACCACCGCCTGGACGTAGCCCCGGCGGGGGTTCGCCAGCTCCGGGTAGAGGACGGGGGAGGCCAGCGCCACCAGGATCCACGGCCAGGGGCGCAGCGCGTAGTGGGCGATGTTGAACCAGAGGGTGGCCAGGATCCCGTCCCGCTCGCTCCGGGCCGAGAAGATGCGCTGGGCCACGTAGCCGCCGCCCCCGGGCTCGGCGCCGGGGTACCAGGAGGCCCACCAGTTCACCCCCAGGTAGACCCCGAAGGTGAGGGCCGGCATCCAGGTGGCCCCCTCCCGGGGAAGGAGCCCCAGGGCGGTCTGCGGTGAGCCGAAGTGCTCGGCGACGCCGGCCTCCAGGGGGCCGATCCCCCCCACGGCCGAGACCGCGAAGACGGCCAGGACGATGGCGCCGGCCACCGCCAGGCCGAACTGGAAGAAGTCGGTGACGACCACGCCCCACAGCCCCGAGAGCACCGAATATCCGGCCGCCAGGAAGAAGCAGAGGAGAAGGGCTGGGATGCGGGGCACGTCCAGGGCAACGGCCACGATCTCGGTCATGGCCAGGTTCACCCAGCCCATGATGATCAGGTTGATCGGGATCGCCAGGTACGCGGCCCGGAAGGCCCGGAGGATCGCCGCCGGCGCGCCGCCGTAGCGGAGCTCGGTGAACTCCACGTCGGTCAGGACCCCGGCCCGCCGCCAGAGGCGGGCGTAGAAGAAGACGGTGAGGATCCCGCTCATGACCAGGTTCCACCAGAGCCAGTTCCCGGCCACCCCGTGGCGAACCACGAGCTCGGTCACGGCCAGGGGGGTGTCGGCGGCGAAGGTGGTGGCCACCATGGAGGTGCCCGCCAGCCACCACGGGAGGGCCCGGCCGCTGACGAAGTACTCGCTGATCGACGTGGAGGCCCGCCCGGCGAGGGCGACGCCGACCCCGGCGGCGAAGACGAAGTAGGCGGCGACGATGACCCAGTCGAGGGGGGTCACGGCCGCTCCGTGATCGCCCGGGCCGCGGCGTCGTGGACCGCCCGGCGGAGGGGGACGTGCCCCCGGTTCTCCCGGGTGGGGTTCACCCGGTTCGTGAGGAGCACCACGAACAGGTCGAGCTCGGGGTCGATCCAGATCGAGGTGCCCGTGAAGCCGGTGTGCCCGAACGCCTGGGCGGTGAGGCGCTCCCCCGCCGACGAGCCCTCCGACGGCGTGTCCCACCCCAGGGCCCGGCTCGAAGTCGAGTCCCAGCGGCGGGTGAAGCGCCGGAGGGTGGATTCGGCGACGATCCGTCCCCCCTCCATCCACGGGGCCACGCAGGCCGCCCGGGCCGACGGGCTCCACGTCCGGTAGGATCCGGGCGGCGGCCGGGGCCCCGCGGCCCGAGCGGTGTCCCCGCCGCCCGCGGCCGCTCCCGGCCGCGGCGGCCCGGCCGGACACGCCTCGATCGCTCCGCCCGCGAGGACGGTGGCGGCGAAGACCGCCAGGTCCGCGGCAGTGGAGAAGAGGCCGGCGTGCCCCGCCACCCCGCCCAGCGCGTGGGCGTTCTCGTCGTGGACCTCCCCGTGCAGGTGGGTCTCACGGTAGAGGGTGTCCACCTCGGTGGGGGCGACCCGGACCCGACGCTCCGGCTCCGGCCGGAAGCCGGTGTCCAACATCCCTAGAGGACGCCACACCCGCTCCCGGAGGAAGGCGTCGAGGCCTCTCCCGGTGATCTCCTCGATGACGAAGGCCAGGGTCATCATCCCGATGTCGGAGTAGACCGTCCGAGAGCCCGGCGCGTACTCCAGGGAGAGGGCCCCGATCGCCCGGCGGTACGCCGTCCGTCCCTCCATCTCCAGGAAGAACCTCCGGAAGGGGGGCAGGCCGGCCCGGTGGAGGAGGAGCTGGCGCACCGTGACCTCCTCCTTCCGGGCGTCGTCCCCGGCCCACCAGGGAAGGTAGCGCACCACGGGGGCGTCCAGCTCGAGGTGCCCCTCGTCCACGAGGAGCATCGCCGCCGTCGTGGTGCCCACGACCTTCGTGAGGGAGGCGAGGTCGTAGAGGGTGGTCGGGGTGGCCGGGGGCGCGTCCGGAGCCCAATCGGTCCGGCCGTAGCCCCGGAGCCGGACCAGCCGGCCCCGGCGCGCCACCGCCAGGGCGGCGCCGGGCGAGGCCGAGTCCCGGACCGCCTCCAGGATCAGCGTGTCGAGGCGGGCCAGCTCCCGGGTCGACATCCCCCCCGACCCGGGGTCGGCTTCGGCGGCGGACGCATAGAGGGGCGGGAGCGGCGGCCCGGCGTCCGCCGCGGTGTCGGGCGCCTCCCCGGCCGCGGCGTCGGGACGGCCGGCGGGAAGGATCCCGGCCTCGGATAGGGGATCCGGCGCCGGCGCCACCCCCTCGACGCCGGGCAGAGCCTCGCGGCGGAGCCCCTCACGCAAGCCGTGGAAGGGGGGGAGGGAGATCGGCAGGGTGCCGGAGATCGGCGCCGCCCCCAGGAGGGCCCGGACCCCGGCCTCCTGGGAGACCTCCCGCCCCCCCCACGCCAGAAGGTAGGAGCCCACCTCGGGAAAACCGTCCAGGAGGTAGGGGCTCCCGTAGGACACCACCACGGCGGGGCGGTGGACCGCTACGGACCGCACGAAGCGGGCGAACTCCGGGGACACGTCCACCTCCCCCGCCCCCGACCTCGGCGGCACGAAGACCCCGGCCACCACGGACCGGGCCTCCCACGCCTCGTTCAGGAGCGTGTCGTAGACCGGCGCCGGGGCGGCCTCGTCGAGGCGTCGCGCGGCCAGGGTGTCCACGGCCTCGCCCAGGAGGCTCCGGGCCCGACGGCCCCCCGTGCGGTCGTCGACCCGGGTGAAGGTGACGTTCAGGATCCGGGACCGGAGAGGGGACGGCAGGGGGACGAGCCCGTCCCGGTCCCGCGGCAGGGTGATCGACCGGGCGGCCGCCGTGTCGGCGAAGGCCAGGTGGGCCCCGGACCCCACCACCTCGTCCACCCGTCCCAGGTCCACCCGGCGCTTCCGGTGGAGGCCGGCCCGGGCCTTCGCCTCCAGGATTCGCCGGACCGACGCCCGGATCCGGCTCCGGTCCAGCCGGCCCGAGCGCACCGCCTCCACCACCGCCTCCACCGCCGTGGGGACGTCGCCCGGGGCGAGGAGGACGTCGCTGCCCGCCTCCAGGGCGAGGACCGCCGCCTCCCCGTCCCCCCAGCCGTTCACGATCGCCCCCATGCGCAGGGCGTCGGTGAGGACGAGGCCCCGGAAGCCCATCTCCTCTCGGAGGAGGCGGGACAGGAAGTACGAGGAGAAGGTGGCCGGATATCCCCCGTCGCCGAGGATTCCGGGAACCGCCACGTGGGCGGTCATGACGGCGTCCACCCCGACCCCCACGGCCCTGCGGAAGGGGACGAGCTCCAGGGAGTCCAGGCGCGCCCGATCGGCGCCCACCGCCGGAAGCTGGAGGTGGGAGTCGGCGCCCGTGTCCCCGTGGCCCGGGAAGTGCTTCGCCGTGGTCATGACCCCCCCGTCCCGGGATCCCCGGATGAACGCCGAGCCCAGGGCGGCGACCCGCTCCGGGTCCCCCCCGAAGGAGCGGGTGTTGATGACGGGGTTGTCGGGGTTGTTGTTCACGTCCAGGACCGGGGCGAAGTTCAGGTGGACGCCCACGGCCCGGGCCTCGAGGGCCGTGATCCGGCCGTACTCGTACGCGAAGCGCTCCTCCCCGATCGCGCCGAACGCCATCGTCGGCGGAAAGGTGGTCCCTCCTCCCTGCTCCAGGAGGGAGGGGAGGGCCCAGACCCCCGCGATCCGCATGCCGGGCCCGCCGTTCTCGAAGTCCGAGGTGACGAGGAGGGGGATCCGGGCCCGCCGCTGGAGCTCGTTGAGCTTGGCCGCGTAGGAGTGGGGCAGCCCGATCGAGATCGAGAGACCACCCACCCCGGCGTCCACCATCGCCTCCAGCTCCCGGAAGGCGGGGCTCGTCGTCGAGGCGTAGGCGCCCGGGATCCAGGGGATGACGAGCTGGGCCGCCTCCTCCGGGAGGCTCAGCCCCGCCATGGTCTCCTCCACCCAGCGCCGAGCGTCCCGGTCGAGGGTCGGCGCGAGCTCGGGAGAGGGCTCTTCGGGGATCGGCCCCGGGCCCGGTCGGGAGGGGCCGCAGGCGACGAAGAGGACGGCGACGGAGGAGAGGAGGGGAAGGTGGAGGGCACGGAGAGTCGGGCGCGACGGCCGCGTCGCGCCCGCTTCCGGCACGGGGGCGCCCGCACCCCCGCGCCGGCGGGCCTCAACCACCGTCGGCCCGCACGGCCTTCGGCTCGAGGACGATCCCGTCGCCGATGGCGAAGCTCGGCGGAATTCCCGTCGGCAGGCTTCCCCGGATCGGAATCCTCCCGAGGAGAGCGTCGGCCGCCGCCCGCTGACTCGCCACCGATCCCCCCCACGCCAGCATGTACGCCTGGACGTCAGGAAACTCGGAGAGGAGGTACGGGTTCCCGAAGGAGACGACCGCGTGGGGGATCCGTTGGTACCTCAGGTCCTCCATGAAGCGGCGGACCTCGTCGGGCACGGCCACGTCCCCCTGGTAGGACGCCGCATGGACGTAGAGGGACACCACGACCAGGTCGGCGAATCGGGCCCGGCGGCCGAGGCGATCATAGCTCGCCTCCGGAGTGTCCGGGTCGAGGGTCACGGTCTCGAGCCTCGGATAGACGTCCCGGAGAGCCCGGTCCACCGTCCGTCCGGCCAGGAGGTCGTTGGGGCGCCGGTACGTCACCGAGAGGACCCTCGATCTCCGCGATCCCCGGAGGGGGAGGAGGTCCCGGTCGTTCCGGAGGAGGGTGATCGAGCGCTCCGCGATCTCCCGGGCCAGCTCGCGATGCTCGGGGATCCCCACCTTCCGGGGCACCGCCTCGATCTCCACGTAGGGGTCGCGGTGAAGCCCCAGCGCTTCCTTGGTGCGCAGGATCCGGAGGACCGAGGCGTCGATCCGCGACTCGGGGATGCGGCCCGCGGCCACGGCGTCGAGGAGAGCCTGGAGGGCGACCTCGGGCTCGGGCGGCATGAGGACCACGTCCGCCCCGGCCTCGACGGCCCCCACCGCTACCTCCCCCCGCTCGAAGTTCCGGTCGATCCCGTCCATGTCGAGGGCGTCGGTGAACACGAGGCCCCGGAAGCCCATCTCCCGCCGGAGGAGGTCGGTCAGGATCGGACGGGAGAGGGTGGCGGGCGTCGTCCTCGACCCCGTCAGCTCAGGGACGGCGAGGTGGGCGGTCATGACGGCCCCCACGCCCGCCCGGATCGCCGCCCGGAAGGGCACCAGCTCCACCGAGTCCAGGCGGGCCCGGTCGACGCCGATCACCGGCAGCTCCATGTGGGAGTCGGTCTCGGTATCTCCGTGGCCGGGGAAGTGCTTCGCCGTGGCCACCGCGCCGTAGTCCTGGACACCCCTGACGAACGCCGCTCCCATCCGGGCCACGGCCTGGGGATCTTCCCCGAACGACCGGCTGTTGATGATGGGGTTCTCGGGGTTGTTGTTCACGTCCAGGACCGGCGCGAAGGGGACGTGGATCCCCAGGGCCCGGGCCTCGACGGCCGTGACCCGGCCGACCTCGTAGGCGTAGCCCGGGTTCCCCGTGGCACCCACCGCCATGAGCGGCGGGTAGTCGGTGGCCCCTCCCAGGGGGATCGCTCCCGGGAGGTGGACCGCGCCGTGGAAGCGAAAGCCCGCGCCGTTCTCCAGATCCGACGCGACGAGGAGGGGGATGCGGGAGTGGCCCTGGAGGTCGTTGAGCTTCACCGCCACCTCGGTGGGCGATCCCACGGACATGAGCACGCCGCCCACCTCCTGGCGCTCGATCATCTCCAGGATCCGGTCGTGCTCCTCGGTCCCCTCCGGGGCGAAATCCCCCAGGACCCAGGGCATGATCATCTGACCCACCTTCTGTCGGAGGGTCAGCGAGCGGAGGGTCTCCTCGCTCCACGACGGGCCTCGGTCCTCGATCCCCGGGCCCAGGGCGGGGGTCGGAGCGTCCCCGGCGAGCTCGGGCGCCGCGGGGACCGACAACCCCTCCCCGGGCGCCTCCGACGGTGCCGGAGGCTCGGGGTCGGCGGCGCCGGAGCTCGAGCCGTGGCCGCACGCCGCGCCGGCCGGCAGGAGGACGAGGAGCGCAATGAGCGTGCGGGCGATCCGGCGGCGGACGGGGCGGTGTGGGGCGTCGCCGGGAGGGGAGAAGATCATGTGCTGGAGAGCTCGGTGAAGGTGCGGTACGGCCCGTGCTGACGCCCGATCGTCCGGCCGGGTGAGGCGGCCGGGCACCCCGTCCCGATGCGCGACCGCTCGTTGACGGGTCTTCCGCCGGACTCGACCTTGAGCCGGCGGGCCCCGCGGAAGTGGCGGAAGCGCCGGGCGGGACCGGAGACCGCAGGCGGAGCACCCATCCGGAGTCCTAAGAAAAAAGTATGCCCTCGTCGAAGCCGCCACAATGGAAGGTTCTCGCCCTCCTTCTCCTGGCGACCCAGAGCCTCTGGGCGTGTAAAAACATACGTTCCTCACCCGAGGAATTCACCCCGGACCCCGGCGGCACCCCCGAATCGGGGGCGTCGGCGACGTCCCCCTCCCCGGAGAGGCCGTCCCCCGTCCTCCCCGGCGCCCGGGTCCTCCTGGAGGACTCCCTCCACCTGGTCCGGGGACGCCGGGTGGGGCTCCTGACGAACCACACGGGAATCGTTCCCCCGGCCCGGGAGATGCCGAGCAGTGCCGGAGGGGCCGGAGGGGAGCAGTCCCGCCCGGAAGCCCCCCGGGCCACCGCGGACCTGCTCAGGGAGCACCCCGAGGTGGAGCTGGTGGCCCTCTTCGGCCCCGAGCACGGGATCCGGGGCGCCGCCGAGGCCGGCGAGGAGGTGGAGAGCGGGGTGGATCCCGTCACCGGGCTCCCGGTCCACTCTCTCTACGGCGCCAGCCGGCGACCCGCTCCGGAGACCTTGGAGGGCCTGGAGGTGCTGGTCTTCGACATCCAGGACGTGGGAGCCCGCTACTACACCTACGTCTGGACGATGGCCCTGGCGATGGAGGCCGCGGGTCGGGCCGACCTCTCCTTCGTGGTCCTGGACCGGGTCGATCCCCTGGGCGGCCTCCGGGTCCAGGGCAACGTGCTGGACACGGCCTTCGCCTCCTTCGTCGGGCTCCATCCCGTGGCGATGCGTCACGGGATGACGCCGGGTGAGCTGGCCCGCCTTCTGGTGGGGGAGTTCGGGGTGGCGGTGGAGCTCCACGTGGTGCCCGTCCGGGGCTGGCGCCGGGCCCTCTGGTTCGACGAGACGGGGCTGCCGTGGGTGGCGCCCTCGCCGAACATGCCGAGCCTGGAGAGCGCTGCCCACTACCCGGGAACGTGCCTCTTCGAAGGCACGAACCTCTCGGTGGGCCGGGGCACCCCGCGGCCCTTCCAGTGGATCGGGGCGCCCTGGCTCGACGGAGGGCGGCTGGCGGAGCGCCTGAACGCCCGGGACCTCCCCGGGGTGCGCTTCGAGGCCGCGCGCTTCACCCCGGAGAGCCCGGGCGACGGAAAGTTCCCCGGCGTCGAGGTGGAGGGCATCCGCTTCGTCCTCGCGGACCGGGACGCCTACGACCCCACCGTGGCCGCCGTGGCCGCCCTGGTGGAGGCCCGGCGCCTCTCCGGCGACCGCTGGTCGTGGCGGCAGGAGCACTTCGACCGCCTGGCGGGGACCGACCGCCTCCGAGAGGGGATCGAGTCCGGCGCCGACGTGGCCGCACTCACCCGGGACTGGCCGGGCCAGCTGGAGCGCTTCCGGGCCCTGCGGGAGCCCTATCTGATCTACCCCCGATGAGGGGCGGCGCCGGCCGGCGCCCGGGGTGAGGCGGCGGGCCGCGGGCCGGCGCCGCCTACCGGTGGTAATCCCTCAGGATCTCCAGCACCCGGTCCACGTCCTCCTCGGTGTGATCCGCGTTGATCTGGACCCGGATCTCCTCGTCGCCCCGGGGCACCACGGGGTAGGCGAGGCCCGTCACGAGCACGCCCTTCTCGAAGAGGTGGCGAACGAGCTTCCGGGTCTCGCCCGTGTCCCGGATCATCAGGGGAACGACGGGATGCTCCCCGGGGATCACCTCGATCCCCAGCCCCCCGCAGCCCGACTCGAAGCGCCGGGTCAGGGCCCGGAGCCGGTCCAGGAGCTCCCGGCCCCGGTCCGAGTCCAGGATCTGCAGGGCGGCCAGCGCCGCCGCGGCCTCGGGGGGCGTGATCGGGTTCGAGTAGATGTAGAAGGGCGCGGTCTCCCGCAGATACCGGATCACCGGCTCCGAGGAGACCACGTAGCCGCCGTTCACGCCCAGGGCCTTCCCCAGGGTGGCCACCAGGAGGTCCACGGGAGGGCTGTCGGTGTACTCCTCCACGCCCCGTCCCCTCTCCCCGAAGGCGCCCACGCCGTGGGAGTCGTCGACCACGACGACGACGTTCTCCTCGAAGGCGTCGTCGTGGCGCCGGGCGATCTCCATGATCTCGTCCAGGGGCGCGTGATCGCCCCGCATGCTGAAGATCCCGTCCGTCACCACGAGGGCCCGGGCCGCCCCGGCCTCCGCGGCCCTCTCCACCTCCCTCTCCAGGCTCTCCATGTCCAGGTGGGGATAGATCGCCTTGTCCATGGGCCGGGAGAGGCGGACCGCGTTGATGATGCAGTTGTGGTTGAGCTCGTCGGAGATCACCACCGTCTCGTCGGTGACCAGGGGGGTGATGATCCCCACGACGGTGGCGTAGGCCGAGGAAAAGATCATCCCGGCCTCCCGGCCGTGGAACTCCGCGAGACGCCGCTCCAGCTCCACGTGGGGCGTGTAGGTGCCGCTGATGAAGCGCACGGCGCCGGGGCCGACGCCGAAGCGCCGGGTGGCTTCCTCCTCGGCGGCCCGGACCTCCTCCCGGAGCGCCATCCCCAGGTACGAGTTGGAGTTCATGCGGATGAACTCCTGTTCGCCCTCTCCCTCCAGGAGGAAGCGGGGGCCCCGGTCGCCGGAGGGAGGAACCACGTCGCGGACCACCGCCTCCTCTCCCTTGGCGGTCCCCTCTTCCTCGAGGCTCCGTACGTGGTCGCGGAGCGCGGACGTCACCCGGTCCAGGGGCATGCTTCCTCCTTCGGTGGTGTCACGGTTCGCGGCGGCGGCGCCGGGGCGCCCGCCCTCAGCGGTGGGCGGGGTCGGTGCGGGCGAGCCGCTCCTCGAGGCGCGCCAGCATCTCTTCGGTCATCTCCTCCAGGTCGTAGCGGGGACGCCATCCCCAGTCCTCCCGGGCCGCCGAGTCGTCGACGCGCCGGGGCCAACTGTCGGCGATCGCCTGGCGGGCGGGGTCGACCTCGTAGGTGATCTCGAACTCCGGGACATGGGCCCGGATCGCCGCGGCCAGGTCCTCGGGGGTGAGCTGCATCCCGGTCACGTTGTAGGCGTTCCGGTGCCGGAGCCCGGAGCCGTCGGCCTCCATGAGCTCGATCGCCGCCCGGATCGCGTCGGGCATGTAGAGGAAGTCGAGCTGGGCGTCGGCCCGGAGAAAGCAGGTGTAGCCTCCCTCCCGGAGCGCGCCGTAGAAGATCTCCACGGCGTAGTCGGTCGTTCCCCCTCCGGGGAGCGCCGCGTAGGAGATGAGGCCCGGGAAGCGGAGGCCCCGGACGTCCACCCTCCAGCGCCCATGGTAGTAGTCGGCCAGGAGCTCGCCGGCGACCTTGGTGATCCCGTACATGGTCGAGGGGCGCTGGAGCGTCTCCTGGGGCGTGGGGTCCCGGGGGGTCGACGCCCCGAAGGCGGCGATGGAGGAGGGGATGAAGACCGACGAGCCCGCATCCCGGGCCGCGTCCAGGACGTTGAGGACGCTCTGGACGTTCGTCCTGTAGGTGCGCCGCGGGTCCTTCTCCCCCTTCGCCGACAGGATCGCGGCCAGGTGGTACACGGTGTCCACGCCGAGCTCCCGGACCGTGGCCCGGACCGCCTCCCGGTCGGTGCAGTCCAGGATCCGGAAGGGTCGGGGAACGTCGTCCCCCTCGGCCTCCCGCACGTCGGTGGCGATCACCCGGTCCGGCCCGTAGCGCTCCCGGAGCGCCGGGGTGAGCTCCGAGCCCACCTGTCCCAGAGCCCCGGTCACCAGTATCGATCCCATCGACGCTCCTCGGACGGACACCTAGTGGGTTCGGAAGATCTCCCGGACCTCCCCGGGGTCCCGGGTCCGGGTGAGGGCGAGCATGAGGAGGACCCGGGCCTTCCAGGGCGGGAGGTCGCCGGCGGCGATCAGGCCCCGGTCCACCATCGGATCCGGTCCGTCGGGACCCTCGAGCGTGCCGTCGGGCACCCGTCCGCCCGGGACCCGGGACGAGACGGCGACGGGGATCCCCGCCGAGCCGGCCGCCAGGGCCTCGCTTCCGGCCCCCGGGCTCATCCGCCCTCCGGCGAAGGCGGCCACCACGATCCCCTCGGCGCCCTGCTCGCGCCAGTGGCGGATCGAAGAGCCGTCGAAGCCGGTGAAGTCCAGGACCACCGGCACCGCCGGCAAGCCCGGGGGGAGCGGGCCCGCGAAGGCGCTCTCCTCCCCGTACCCGCGGAGGGGGCGCCGGTAGAAGATCACGGTGTCGGGATCGGCCACGCCCAGGGCGCCGGTTCCCGGGCTCTCGAACGCGTCCAGGCGGAGGTTGTCCATCTTGCGGACGGAGCGGGCCGAGTGGATCTCGCCGTTGAGAACCACCAGGGTCCCCTTGGCCCGGGCGTCGGGGGAGACGGCCACCCGAACCGCGTCCCGCAGGTTCGCCGGGCCGTCGGGGGAGAGGGCGGTGGCCGGACGCATGGCGCCGGTGACGACCACCGGCCGGGGGTCGGTGACGGTGACGTGGAGAAAGTAGGCGGTCTCCTCCATGGAGTCGGTCCCGTGGGTGACCACAACCCCCGCGAGCCCGGGATCGTCGGCGAAGGCCTTCCGGATCCTCCGGGCCACGCCGAGCCAGTGCCGGGGGGTCATCGCCGAAGAGCCGATCCGGAAGAGCTCCTCCACCCGGACCCGGGCGTGCCGCTCCACCTGGGGCACGGCCGCCACCAGCTCACCCCCCGATAGGGAGGGCGCGTCGGGCCGGCTGGCGATCGTGCCCCCGGTGGTCAGGACGAGGACCCGGGGGCGGGAGTCGGGTTCCTGCGCCCCGGCGCGGCCCGGTACGAGGGCGACGGCGGGGAGGGCACAGGCGAGGAGGACGGAGAGGGTGGAGACCGCTGCGGCTCGGGCTCTCACCCCGAGGTCGCGGCCCCTGCCGCCGACCGGGCGACCTCCTCCACGCCTTCGAGAAACGCGCCGAAGAGCCGGCGGGTCACGGGGCCCACGGACCCGTCGGCCACCGGCCGGCCGTCCACCTCCACGCACGGCCGGACCTCGGTGGTGGTGCCGGTGAAGAAGATCTCGTCGGCGGCGTGGATCTCCTCCACCTGGACCGCCCGCTCCTCCACGGGGATCCCCTCCTCCCGGGCCAGCTCCAGGACGTACTCCCGGGTGACGCCGTGGAGGATCTCGTGGGTGGGCGGATGCGTGACCACGGTCCCGTCGAAGACGAAGCAGACGTTGTTGTGGGAGCCCTCCAGGGCGATCCCGTCCCGGACCAGGAGGGCGTCCTTCACCCCCGCGTCCACCGCCGCCTGCTGGGCCAGCACGTTGGGCAGGAGCGCGATCGACTTGATGTCCACCCGGCCCCACCGCCGATCGGGGACGGTGATCGCCCGGTAGCCCCTCTCCCACCGCTCCCGGGAGGGCCGTCCGTAGACGCCGGCGAAGGCGTAGACGGTGGGGGCCACGGGGCCCGGCGGGAAGGCGTGGGTCCGGGGCGCCACCCCCCGGGTCACCTGGAGGTAGACGATCGACACCTCATCCCCCGTGAGGCCGTTCTCCTCCAGGAGGCGCCCGTGGATCTCGGGGACCGGATCCAGGTCGAAGTCGATGCGGAGCTCCCGCAGGCCCCGGGCCAGGCGGTCCATGTGCCGATCGAGGCGGAAGAAGCTCCCGCGATAGGCCGGGGTGACCTCGTAGACCCCGTCGGCGAGGAGGAAGCCCCGGTCGTCCACCGACACCCGGGCCTCGGCCTTGGGCAGGTACGCGCCGTCCAGATAGACCACGTCGGTCACGTGCCGGACCCGTCCTTCTGCTCCAGGCGGTCGAACTCCTCGAGGAGCTCGGCCTCGAGCACCTCTCCCTGCTCCTCGGACTCCTCGGCGGCCTCCTCCTCGCCCTCCTCCTCGGAGGCCTCACCGGCGTTGAGGCGCTTCGGCTCCTCGTCCTCGCCGGCCGCGAGGAGGCCCATCTCGCGCTTCAGGGCCAGCAGCCGGTCGTCCAGGCCGGGGGCCTCGGTCCCCGACTCGAGGCGCTCGAACTCCTGCTCCAGGGTGTCGCCGGCCAGGGACTCGTCCACCTCGGCCGCCGCCAGGCTGCGGCGCTCGGACTCCTCGATCTTCTCGGCCATGCGGTCGAAGGCCTCGAACGCCGAGGTGTCGGAGAGCCCGGACATCGTCTCGTGGATCCGCCGCTGGGCCTGGGCCCGCTTCTGCTTCGCGATGAGGAGGTTCCGCTTCCGCTTCGCCTCCTCGATCTTGTCGTTGAGCTGCCGCAGCGACGCCTTGAGCTTCTCGGTCTCCTGGGCCTGGGCCCGCCAGGTGTTCTCCAGGGTCGCGGCCCGCTCGCCGTGCTCCTGCTGCCGCAGGAGCGCCTGCTTGGCCAGGTCGTCCCGACCTTCCTGGACGGCGAGCATCGCCCGCTGCTCCCAGTCCCGGGCCTGCTTCGCCTCGTCCTCGTACTTGGCTCGGAGCTTCCGCTCGTCGGCGATGGCGGCCGCGACCTCGCGCTTGGCCTTGGCGAGCTGCTCCCGCATGTCGAGGATGATCTGATTCAGCATCTTCTCCGGGTTCTCGGCCCGGGCGATCAGATCGTTGATGTTCGACTTGATGAGGGTGGAGAGCTTCTGGAAGATTCCCATCGGTTCAGTCCTCCCCTCCTTGCTCGGCCAGGGCCTTGATCCGCTCCAGGTGGCTCGAGATCGCCATCTGCAGGCTCTCGATCGACGCCTGGACCTCCGCGAAATCGAGGGTCTCCAGCTCCAGGGTGTCGCTGAGGATCACCTCGCCCTCCTCGATCCCGTAGGCGCCGTGGACCACGTCGGTGGCGTTCAGGGTGAGAAGGGTCCGGAAGAGCTCGGTGAGATCCTGATCTCCCTCCGGCAGATCCATGACCTTGAGCCGCAGGAGGAGGAGCGGATCCGAGTGATGGATCACGATCGGCGGTCCGCCGTTGCGGTGCCGGATGAGGTACATCCCATCCTCCAGCTCGCTGAACTCCAGATCCATGCGGATGAGGAAGCTCTCCAGATCCTCTCGGGTGATCATGCCCCACTCCGTTCGGTTTGAGGGTCCAGGGTCCGTCCCACCCCACTACGAACGGGGTGGAGCACCTGTTTCCCGCGGACCGCTAACGTAATGCGGACCGGCGGCCGCCCGCGACCCCGTTCCCCCCACCCCGGCGGCCCTTCAGCCCACTCCGGCGCCGTCCAGCATGGGGACCAGGTAGCGTCCCGTGTGGGAGGCCGGATCGTCGGCCACCCGCTCGGGCGGTCCCTCCACGACGACGCGGCCGCCCTCCTCCCCGCCCTCGGGGCCCAGGTCCACGATCCAGTCGGCGGTCTTCACCACCTCCAGGTTGTGCTCGATCACCACCACCGT
>JABAHQ010007027.1_pt2 | contig 16658 bp, 12 predicted proteins | sample 7062091 | NCBI WGS metagenome assembly JABAHQ01 (sample SAMN14534359, study PRJNA622989) | marine sediment metagenome | biome: marine biome [ENVO:00000428]; feature: marine pelagic biome [ENVO:01000023]; material: deep marine sediment [ENVO:00002113] | place: India: Gulf of Kutch | collected...
TTAGATGATATGAACTTCAATGCAGTTATAGGGGCCATGGCAGGTTTGCTTTTGTTTTTGCTAATATCGCCTTGAGTAAAGTATTTAAGCGATCCGGCTTCAGTGGTGGAGGTTTTCAAGGATACGGATCATCTTTTCACTCTTTTGTATCATTAGGGAATGCTCATCAACTTCATCGGGTATTGGATGAACAACAATAGTTGGATTTCCTTTTACAAGCCAAGACCACAGCCTAAACTGCGTTTGTTCTGTTTTCCCCATGCAGGCGGTGGCGCTTCATTTTACCGCCTGTGGTCTGATGAGTTACCGCCTGGGATCGACGTTTGTCCGGTGCAGCTTCCGGGCCGGGAAAACCGCGTGATGGATCCGCCTTTCAACGATGTGAATTTGTTGCTGCAAACATTAACATCGGCCCTGTTTCCATATCTGAATAAGCCTTTTGCTTTTTTCGGGCATAGCTTAGGGGCGCTCATCAGCTTTGAACTTGCGCGCCATTTGCGCAGAGAACACGGGCGGCAACCGGTCCATCTGCTGGTCTCCGGTTACCAGGCGCCGCCGATAGAAAATAAGCTGCCGCCAATGAGTCATTTGCCGGACGAGGAATTTGTCGAACAACTCCGCGACTTAAATTCCATCCCCGAGGCTGTCTTGGAGCACGAAGAGCTCGTTGAGTTGTTGCTACCGGCATTACGCGCTGATTTCGCCATCTATGAAAGATATGTTTATTACCAGGAAGAGCAACTCGATTGTCCCATATCTGCTTTCGGAGGCGAGAGGGATGATCTGGTTTTTGAAGATGACTTACAGAGCTGGCGTAATCATACGAAACAATCTTGCACAGTTCGAATGTTTTCGGGCGACCATTTCTTTCTCCATAACGACCGTGGTAGGGTGTCGCTCTTAGAGGTAATTTCTGAAGTATTGATGCAGCACTGTAATCACGGGTAAACTTAACATTTAAGATTCAGCCGTGCGAACCGGGTTCAATAATCATCCTTTAAGATATTTTTGATCTTGAGAGGCAATTAAAAAAATCGTGGATGGTGTTCTTATTTACAGAACCGCCTTTTTGAATTAGATTCATTAGGCAAAGCTGATTGAAACCGACTGTGAAAGAAGCACCGTTGATGAATTCTTTATTGTCCACGCAAATTTTTATACGTTTCGCCTTAAATCCGGAAACCAAATAATCAACTACGAAGATTAAACTCATGCAAGCACTATTACGAAAAGTCAAGGCAGTTGGTGATTCTAAAAAATATCAGTTTGCTTGTCTTAATTCAACCGTCCGGCTTGGACATGAAATCTTGCTATCAGAAATTACTTTCAGAACATCACGGATATAGGAATACTAACTTGACCTCAGCAGTTGAAAAAAATTGTGTGCAGGATAGCTAGTATTCCTTACATTAATCGTTCAACATGTTTGACCAGCACAACCCCGAGGGCTTTTCTTCAAAGGCATTGATTTCCATTGGAATGACAAAAGGCAGAAGGCTGCTGCCAAATAGACTGCGGGCTATCTATCGAAGAATATGTTATCTAAATTCAAAGCACTTAAGACGAAAAAGAGCGCCCAAACCTGCAACATAAGTTAGGCCTCCCGGAACAAAATCTGCTTTCTTTTCCCCGAATTGCAAAGAATGAATTTTATAAAATTTCGGTAATGACGGTGGATAAAAAAAGAAGGCTCAACGACCTGAGTCCTAAATTAATTCTTCAGGGTATTATTTTGGTAGCGGTGGCCATTTTGATTGGCATGGCGCTAATTGAAATTTTTTATTCCTGGAAAAGTGACCGTTGGGTTAGCCATGCTTCCGGTGTATATATTACCTTAGCCAAGGATTTGTCCGAAGGTAAATTTTATCTGCCGCTTTTCGGAGAAGATGGATATAGAGGAACCAGGTACTTTCCGTTGTATTTTTCCTTGCATGCGTTGCTGATCAAGATAGTTGAAGATCCGATAAAGGCTGGTTACCTCCTCGGCTTAATTGCAGGCGTTCTATTTCTGTTCGGCGTTTATCAATTCGTGAGAAAGAGTGGTGGAAGTTTCCTTCTGGCTTCTGCTGCTGTGGCTGCTATTCTTGCATGTAACTTAACCCAGGCATTAATCACAGCAATTAGGGGGGACATATTACCAGCGGCTTTGAATATTTGTGGCCTTGCACTCTTCGTTGGCACCAATGAGCTAACAAAGAAAAAGCTGGCTGCTATGGCACTATTATTTTCGCTGGCTTTTGCAGCTAAGGTGGCGTCGGTTTGCGGAGTTACTGCTGTGTGGATGATTTTGTTGTTAAAGAGGCAGATAAAAGAAGGTATGTGGTTGGCGCTCATGACTTTCTTAGGATTTTCGCTGGTCATCGGGATTTCGCAGCTGTTCAGCGATGGGCGTTTTATTGAAGTTGTCAGAAGTTGTGCTGCTGCCGGAACCTCGTTAGAAGGGGTGTTAAAAATTCCAACCCGGTTGCGCAATGTTATCATGAATCTGGATGGAGCAACGCAGTTCCTTTTAGCTTCAGGTTTAGTCAGCTTGATAGTGCTGCCTAAAAAACAACGAACTCGCATTTCTACGGTGTATTTTTTGCTGATCCTTCTGGTAACAGCGATAATGTTTTCAAATCCGGGACTTCATGTCAATCATTTTCTCGAACCTTTGGCGGCTTCGGTTTTATTAATAACTTCGCTGTTGATAATAAGAGCGGAGCGTTTTGAAATGGTTGCTTTGAGTGCGATTTCATCGATTCTAATTATTGTCCTTGGAATTTCGTTGACTTCAAATAATAGAACCGCCCCCGCGAAGTACCAGAAACGTTACGCCTTGGTGACGGAGTACCTCAAGGGAGTAAAGGGTCCGATTCTCTCGGATAATTCTTTGATCCCAATTCTCATGGGTCAAAACCCGTTCATGCTTGATGCATTTGTGTTTCGGATGTTAAGAGAGAAAAAAACTTCCGCTTCCTTTGAGAAACCTTTATTCGATAGGATAGAAGAAAAATGGTTTGAGGCCATTGTATTGGAGAAATGGGCAAGCTCTTTTCCCGGATTACATTTCGGAGAAGGCTTTTACGAGAGTGTTGAAAGAAATTATTGTTTGAGGCAGGAAACGCAGCAGTGGCTATTTTATTTAAGGTGTGACGACAGAAAAAATGTTAACAAACATTCGCATCTCTGCAAAGTTCGAGTTCGGATGGTTAATCAATTCACAACCTTGTCCTTGAAGCTGGACAAGAGCCCCCGGGCGGGACTCCAAAATTCAACTTGAAACAGAACGTGAATTTCATCAATTATTTTATTTGAAGAACCAGCCGAAGAATCCGGATACGCCAGCATGAAATTTGCCGATACTTGGAGCCATCCACCCAGAGATTTAACCCTTTCGAGAGATGAAGTCCATGTCTGGTGCACTTTTCTGCAGCAATCCAAGACTCAAATTCATCGACTGGAGCAAACGCTCTCTGTGGAAGAACAAATCCGGATGAAACGGTTCTATTTCCAGAAAGACAGAGGGCACTTTATTGTGGCGCGTGGCGTGCTCAGGGATATCCTTGGTCGTTACCTGCATCGACAGCCGGGGGAACTCAATTTTTGCTATAACTCTTACGGAAAACCTGCTTTGACGCCGGAATCGGGCGGGAAAATACTTAGCTTTAATGTGTCTCACTCTGCTGGCATTGCCCTCTATGCTATCACTTGTGGCCGAAGTGTGGGTATCGATGTTGAACAGGTCCGTCCTGAGTTTGCCCGTGACGGGATTGCCGAACGATTCTTTTCGGCCGAGGAGATCAAGGCGCTACGGGCTCTTCCGGAAGACCAGAAGAAAGATGCCTTTTTTAACTGCTGGACTCGTAAAGAGGCGTTTATCAAAGCCACAGGGCAAGGCGTTTCTTTTGGTCTCGAAAATTTTTCGGTGTCTCTGACGCCGCATGAACCGGCCGCTCTTCTTAGCATAAAAGGGGAGAGCCAAGAAGACCCTTGTTGGTCATTAAAAAAATTGCCCGTCTTACCTGGTTACAAAGCTGCTCTTGCGGTAGAGGGTCATGGCTGGCAGCTTAAAAAGTGGCAATGGCAGCTATCTGAGCATACTCACGAGGATGCGGGCACCAACATTGAATTCGATAAATAATAATAAATAAACCCAAACCTAAATGATAATGAAACGACCCAACATCATTCTAATCTCGATCGATACTCTGCGTGCGGATCACTTGTCCTGTTATGGATATGAACGAATCACCACCCCACATATAGACCGACTCGCCGGGGAAGGAGTCTTGTTTACAAACGCTTATTCCACCGCCGTCTGGACGCCGCCGGCTCATGCTTCAATGCTGACCGGGCTTTATCCCAATGCACACGGAGTCATTCACCAGAATAGACTGGGTGATGACTTTCCAACTGTAGCAGAAATATTGCAAAGAAGCGGGTATCAAACCGCTGGATTCGTGAACAACAGCCAGGTAGGGGAATTGGTTGGCTTAAGCCGCGGCCACGACGATTTTTACGAAATTTGGCGAGGACTCTCCAAAGAACAGATTGTTAAGCGAGCTATTTATAATGCTCGAAGATTTGCCGGTTATACAGACCATGGTGCATCCGAAACCAACAAACTGATTTTTCACTGGTTAACGAAAAAGTGGAAACGGGGAAAACCGTTCTATATGTTTATCCATCATATCGACGCCCACAATCCCCTGAAAGCACCTCGCCCTTTCAGATTCAAATATCTCACTGAGAGTTTGCGTAAGCAGGTAGATATGGCAAAAATCTGGAAGATTGCCGACAATCCGCTCGTCTGCTTTACAGACGATCTTGAACTCAATGAAGCAGAAATTGAAGCCGTTACCTGTCTCTATGACGAAGAAATTAATTATGTCGATTGCAAAATCGGCGAGCTGGTTGATTACCTTGCTCATATGAAGCTGCTCGACCATAGTTTGTTGATCGTGACGGCAGATCATGGCGAGCATTTGGGGGAACATAACCTGTATTCCCATGTGGCAAGCTTGTACGAGCCCATTGTACACATTCCATTAATCTTAAGGTATCCCCGTGAACTGGCGTCCGAAGCTGCAAGTGATCAGCCGGTTCAGCATATCGATCTCTTGCCGACAATTCTGGAAGTTGGTGGTTCAGATGAAGGATATAAGTTAAACGGCGCGGGACGAAATCTATTTGAATGCCTGAATGGGGAAGAGGCGTCCCGAATTTTATTTGCCGAGTGGGAGGGCCGCATTCCATATTTTGTGCGCAATAAATTACAGGGCGTAAGAAACCATCCGCTGGTCGAACGGTTTAGGAACCAGCTCTGGATGGCACGTTGGGGCAGCTTTAAACTCATTGCCGATTCTAAAGGTCACTTCGAGTTATATAATTTAGACGAAGACCCCCAGGAACAGGTCAATCTGTATGGGAAAGCGTCAACGATCTTTGATCAACTTCGGAACGCTTTGGAAGATTGGCGAAATTCTGGTGCTTCCCCTGTAACTTCGAGATCCTATGATTATGAGGATGAAACCTTAAGAAAACATTTAAAAGCCTTGGGTTATTTGTAGAAAACATGATCAAAGAGCTGTTCAGGCAGTCTTCCTGGTACTTTCTCGGATATGGTGCTGGTTTCATTTTAGGCTTGATCGCTTTCCCGATTTGGACGCGGTATTTTACAATCGAAGAATATGGGATACTCAGTCTTATCGCGGTAGGGATTACATTTGCAACGCCGATCACGAAACTTGGTTTACATAAATCGGTTCTCAGATTTTTCTCGGAATTTCGGAACGGGAAAAGTGACCTCCCAGAAGCTACTTTCTATACGACCTTTTTTATAGGCTCTCTCACTTTAGGGGTGTTAATTGGGTTGCTCATTTTGGGCGGCATTATTGTTTCAGGCCCCGAACAAATTGACAATACGAAAACACACAGCTTGTTTATATTGGCTGGCCTAACGCTCATTCTTATTCCAGGCAATTCAATTTATTTTCCTTTCCTTCGAGTCGAGGAGAAACCAAAGGAATTTGTTTTTATCAAAATCCTTCAATCCTGCTTACGGCTGACGCTGAGTGTACTTTTTGTTTTTGTTTTTCTGCTCGGATTGCATGGCATCTATTTTTCAGCCTTGTGTGTGCAGGCAGTTATGCTCTTTTACGTTTTCTTCGCTCTCAAGAGACAAAATAAGTTCATGCTTTCGTCATTTTCGATGGGATTGCTCATCGAAGCTTTACAGTTCGGTGTTCCCTTGATCGCCGCAACTTTAGCAAATCATATTTCGAACTTAGGTGACCGGTTTGTGTTGCAATTATTGTTAGGCTCCGAAGCGGTCGGTTTATATGCCGTGGGCTATGGCTTAACGACGCAACTCAAGTCTTTATTAGCTGTTGGGATGTTTGTGATCACACCGATGTATGTTAAAATATGGCATGAACAGGGTCGGAAAAAAACCGAACAATTCCTCAACTCGGTTTTGGATTTCTACCTGATGGTAGCGATCCCGGCAATCATATTATTTTCTGCCTTCGGGGGCGATATTCTGGTTTTGCTGGCTTCCTCGAAATATCAACAGGCACAGGTTCTTATACCTTATCTCGCTGCTCCACTTCTCTTGCACGGTGCGATTTCCATTTATACGGCGGGCATTTTCATCCACAAAAAAACCAAGTTAATATTGTACTTTACAGTTGGCGCAGGAACTCTAAATATTATTTTAAATTTAATACTTATCCCCACTATGGGAATCGTTGGGGCCGCTGTTGCAACGCTGGTTTCCTATGCGTTTCTCATTGCTTTGGCGAACATCTTTTCCTCGAAATTCTTAAGAGTTCGATTAAACTATACGGGGATAATGAAATATTTAGCGGCCTCAGTAGTAGCGGCGACCTTTCTTCGTTTCATCACCATAGAAATATTTTTTGGTATCATTCTAAAATTATTGATTGGTATTGTGATATATTCAGCTTCGATGTGGGTTTTTGATGCTAGGATTAGACAAAAAGTGAGGATGGCGTTTCACAGATTATGATTAAGCGGCTGTTAGGCCTAACTTCGTGGTATGTTGTACCCTATGTCGTAGGGGCGGCGATCGGGTTTGCTGTTTTCCCGGTTTGGACGCGACACTTCACTGTGAAAGAATACGGCATGATGAGTGTCATCGACGTCACGCTTATGTTTGTGGCGCCGCTGGCAAAATTTGGTTTGCCCAAGTCCGCTCTCAGGTTTTTCTCTGAATTTCAAACAGGCAAGAGAAGCCTACCTATAGAAAGTTACTATACCACACTTTTTATAGGCGTGCTTGCCTTAAGCGGAATTGTTGTAGGCGTATTTTATGCCGTTATCCTGATATTAGGGCCGGACCGAGTGGGCGGTAAACAACTGCATGAACTCTTTACACTGGCTGGTGTGCTCATCTTTTTGGGTGCCGGTGTTGGTGTTTTTAATGCCAGTTTGCGAGCGGAACAAAAGGCTAAATTTTTTGCGGGTATGTCCGTCACCTCTTTAGCAATAAGCCTGCCACTTGCGCTAATTCTGGTATTTGGCTTTTCACTTGGCGTCAAGGGCATTTATATTGGTTCCATTTGCATGCAGGGCTCTTTGCTCCTGTTCATTTTCTGGTTTCTCAGGCAACAAAACAAGTTGGTTCCTTCTGCCTTTTCATTTGCTTTTCTCATTGAAGCGATTCGTTTTGGCTTCCCCCTTGTACCTGCGGAATTGGCCAATATGATCTCAAATATCGGGGATAGGTATCTTCTGCAAATTTTCTTAGGCTCCCAAGCCGTCGGTCTCTACGCCGTTGCATACGGCTTAACCCTGCACTTGAAATCGCTGTTGACCCTTACAATGGTTGCCGTCATGCCAATGTATCTTGAAATTTGGGAACAGCATGGCCGGGAGAAGACCGAGAAATTCCTCAGCTCCGTTCTGGACTATTATTTAATGCTGGCCATCCCCGCGATTATTTTGTTCTCCTTTTTTGGGGATGACATCATGATATTGATGGCTTCTTCAAAATATGAAGGGGCTCGAGGCTTGTTGCCATATCTTGCTGCCCCCCTGATTTTACATGGCGCTATTTCCATTTATACGGCAGGCCTCTACATCCATAAGAGAACCAGTCTGGTATTGTATTTCACGCTTGGTGCTGGGGTCTTGAATGTCATCCTCAATATCGTATTCATTCCTCTGATGGGTATTGTTGGGGCGGCCGTTGCCACGCTAATTTCCTATATTTGTTTGATCGCTTTGGCTAACATCTTTTCATCGAAATTTATAACAATTCAACTAAACTACGGAGCGATAGTGAAATACGTAGCAGCTTCAGTCATGGCGGCGGTCTTCCTTCGCTTCATTGACATAGAAATATTCTTAGGCATTGTTTTGAAATTATTTATTGGGATTCTCATATATTCAGCCGCCATGCTGATGATTGATGGTAGAATAAGAGAAAAAGTAAGAATGGCATTCAAGATGTAAGAGATTCAATTGGTCACTAAAGCCCTAATGAAACATCACAGCCTTGACAAATTGCGAAAATTTGCGTTCAAAATAGGCCTGTGGAAGCCGGGTGTTCGCTTTTCCAGATATTGTGAGAAGTATCTGTTTAAAAATATCGACCTGAACGGCAAGTCCCTTCTGGATGTGGGCTGTGGTAGTGGAGACTGCATGATCTGGGCGGCGCTTAAGGGGGCGAATCCGGTTATCGGCTTAGAACCGTTCGCCGATGGCAGCGGTGCCACCCGTAAAAACCGGGAGCTTTTCCATGCCCGGCTCGAGCGTTGGAACTTGAAAAACGTGGAGCGCTTACCTTACAGATTGCAGGATTTTGACTATGCTCCGGCTACTTTTGATGTCGTCTTGATGACCGCAGCGATTAATCACCTGGACGAACAAATGTGCGTAGCGCTGCCGCAAAATCCAAGGGCTAAACAGCTCTATTCGACCACATTCCAGAAGCTGCGTTTGATGATGAAAAGCGGGGGCAAGCTCATTGTCACCGATTGCTCCGGCAGGAATCTTTTTGGCGACCTTGGCTTGAAAAATACTTTGGCTCGGAAAATCGATTGGCGAAAACATCATTCGCCTAAATTTTGGGCACGTCTATTGAAAGAGGCTGGGTTCACCAATTCGCAGATTAGCTGGGAAGTCAATTACTTGTCGAATTATTTAGGCATCTACAGGGTACCGTGGTTGATTTCTTACCTGACGACCAGCCGTTTCCGATTAGAAATGACCGCAAGTTAAGTCCTTTTACAAAACGTGAGAGAGCATGTCTTTAGGACTCGGTTTAACAAAACTGATACCTATCTTAATCTATTTAGGCGGCCTTACCGTCATCTTCTTAACGTTATTTTACAAAATAGAGATCGGTATCTTTTTCCTCGTTCCCTTGTTCCCGCAGCAATCTCTGCTGGATCGTATCATGATCTTCCCCTTGGGAAAAGATTTTGTGGACCTTCTGTTATTGGCGATAATCATAAAATGGCTGCTGAATAAATCTAAAAGCGAAGAGGGGTTTTTTCTAAAAACCCCTTTTAACTGGCCCATCCTCTTAGTGATTATTTGGACCTACTTAGAACTTTGGCGGGGGTCTTTTTACCTGGGAACCAGTCTCCCCCTTTCCCTCCGGGATCCGCGATTCGTCATCTGGAAGAATTTCATCGTCATGCCATTGATCTACTTTGTGGTCTTGAACAACATTAGGGATCCCAAACATATGAAGATCCTGGTCATCTTAATGACCGTCTCCATGCTCTTTATGGGGCTGCATTTTCGCAGCAATTTCGCTTATACCGACACGTCCAGTTACCGTCACGATATGAGATTGGTGGGCACCTTTACCTATTTGAGTCCGAATGCCATCGGGGTCTTTTTTGCACAGTATGCCATGATGCTGATAGGGCTATTTCTCATAGACAAAGACTGGTATCGGAAGGGGCTTTTTTTGCTCACCGTAGGCTTGAGTCTGTACGCTGTTACCTTTATTTTTTCCAGGGGCGGGTATGCAGCCGTGCTCCTGGGTTGGGTGTTTATCGGGTTATTCAAAGAGCGACGATTGTTAGTGCTTTTGATTGTTTTTGCCCTGACCTGGAAGTTAATCATGCCCAATGCGGTCGTCGAAAGGGTAGAAATGACCAAGGACGACACCAGCGTGCAGGAGCGACTGAGTCTGTGGAAAAGTGCCGAGCAACTGATCGCCAGTAATCCGGTCATTGGCACGGGGTATGCCACCCTTTCGTTTTTGAACATTAGAGACGCGGTCACCGGCAAATCCAGAGATAGCTTGCACAGCGGTTATTTAGAGGTGGCCTCTGAGTTGGGAGTAATTGGATTGGTTGTTTTTGTCTATCTTTATGTTTTGGGGTTTAGAGCCGGCTTTAGATTGTATAAGAAAACCGATGATCCTTTCATGAAGGGGCTGGGTTTTGGTCTAACAGCCTGCGTAGTAGCTGCACTTGCCGGGAACCTGGCTGGCAGCTACTGGCACTACATAAACGTATCCGGCTTTTATTGGGTATTTCTTGCTTTGGTCGTCCGAGGACTGCAACCCAGGGATGGATCGAAATCACAGCAGAGCATGCAGCGGACGGACCAAACTAGATGCTTGATTCCTAATTAAATTAGGCACCTCTTTTCGACTAAACAAAGCATTTCTACCTAAGCCAATAAAAACGAAAACGACCTTTAAACTTGTAATTGAACAACGACTTTGGAGTTTTTAGAATCTTAAGAATAAATTGTTTCCCCATGAGCAAAGACTTTAGATCAAGCAGTTTTCAAGTTAGCAAGATACGGGATAATATGGAGTTCTTTGAGCTTCAAAGTCATCGTTGCAACCATACGTCCGAGTTTTTTGAGATAATACATATACGGTTACGAACTTTTTTAATCAACCCGTGAACACGCAGGCGTTTGAGTAGACGGCAGGACTGCATCGAGTTTTTGGTGGGGCGCGGTCACATCAATTTGTTCTGCTAGTTGTGCATTGTCTTCCAGGGTGAAGGCAATATGCTCACTTCTGAGTCGTGAGGCTAATATGAAGTGTGTAATCTGTGAAATCCTCGGTTGAAAAATCCGTGAATATCCGTCAAATCCGTGCGCTATTCTTTTTTTGGTTCTCACACAGTGGCTTTGGGCTTCGCCAGTTGGCATGGCCTTTGCAAAACTCATTTGAAATGGTGGAACCATGAACAACTTCGGATGTTCAAAGTTAACGTGAACCTGTTCAGTTGTGGGAGTGTACAATGATGAACATAAAGACTATCATGGCCAGAGGGTTGCGTTCAGCGAGAACGCTATTCGTTTTTGCAGGTATTTTGTTGGCCAATCAGAGCTACAGTGGACAAAACTTTTACGTGTCTCCGCAAGGCTCCGATTCGAACAACGGCTCCATTACCTTACCTTGGAAAAATCTTGCATTTGCAGTAAGAAGGGTCAGTGCTGGCGACACCATCGTTATGCGAGGCGGGACGCATATCGTGGGAGAAGTCTGGATTGACCGCAACAAAGGTATGGGTGGCAGGCCAGGGCAATATCTTACCATCAAAGCCTATCCTGGCGAAGAGCCCATCTTGCAGCCTGGTCGTCGGCGTTTAATTCTTTGGGCTGACTACGTTCGGGTCGAAGGGTTACATTTTATTATGCCTTGGAGATGCGATGCCTTTGGTGGAGGATTACAAATCATCAACAATAAATTCACCGGACCGCAGCCAAAATTTGGGGCTATTGAAACCGGTGGCACCGATATTTTGGTTGAAGGCAACTTTATCGAGTACGACGATACCGGCGGGAATACCCAAGATCACGGGATCTATGTGCATGCTGGTGAACGCATCATTATTAGAGATAACACAGTCATCGGCTCCAAAGGCTACGGTATTCATGTTTTTGATGAACATAAAAGCGCTGATCCCGCTGAATGGGCAGCCAATCCGTTCGTCATGAGAGATTATGTCTTGGAAGGTAACTTTGTTGCCGAGTCTCAAGAACGATCTGGCCTAATCATAGCGAAAGGTCGTGGTGGCAACTACATTACTTTAGAAAATATGACCGTTGGTAACAATGTGTTTGTTGGCAATGCCCAATTTGGACTGTTCATCCGAGAAGGGGAAAATATCAAAGTTTATAATAATACGCTTTATCTTAACGCTTTTGCTTCTTTACTCATCCGTTATCCATCACCAGAAGGCGGGGGCGTACCGGCAAGCGATATTACCATTGTGAACAACATTTTTGTAACTCCTGTTAGCAAAGCTCATGTCCGTAATACTTCTTCAGGTGCCAACCTTGTGCTACAGAATAATCTGTATAACTCCAGTCCATTTTTAGAAGGCATTACGGACCCCAATGCTATTGTAGGAGATCCACAATTTGTTGACCCTAGAAAATATGATTTTCATCTTCAGGCTTCTTCTCCGGCCATCGATGCTGGGATTGATGTTGGGTTGCCGTTTCAGGGTTCTGCCCCGGACTTGGGAGCCTATGAATTTGATGAGAGTCCTACTGGGGTGGAAGAGTCAGAAAGTCAGCCAAAAAGATTTTATTTACACCAAAACTACCCCAATCCATTCAATCCGGAAACCAAAATTGTTTATGATGTTTTAGCTCAGGCTCATATAACGATAAATGTCTATGCCCTGACTGGAAGAAAAGTGGAAACACTTGTGAATGAAGAAAAAGCATCGGGGTCTTATGTGGTGCAATGGGATGGTAAAGACGCTCGGGGTAAGAGTGTGCCAAGCGGCATCTATTTCTATCGATTGGAAGTTTTATTTGAAGATAATCATGCTGTCTTTAGAGACACAAAACGAATGATATTACTGCGTTAATCCACAAATGCGAATGTTCAGGTTTTTTAAATTATACTTAACAAATATTTCAATTTTATTATCTTCTACTCTGTCGCATGTTTTGGCCGTTCAGAATTATTATATTGCTCCTGATGGCGCTAACTCGAATGCCGGCTCCATAAACTCTCCCTGGCGTTCTTTGGACTATGCCGTGCGAGTGGCCAGGACTGGCGACAGCATCATTATGCGTGGCGGTATCTACAACATGGGCGAGCTCTTAATCGATAGCAGAAAAGGGATGGGTGGGCGACCTGGGCAATATCTTACTATTAAGGCTTTTAATGGCGAAGAGCCGATCTTACGTGGCCGTCGTCGTTTGATCGTTCATGCCAATTATGTACGCTTGGAGGGACTACATTTTGTGATGCCCTGGCGCTGCGAAGCCTTTGGTCGGGGCATTCAAATTGTCAACAACAAATTTACAGGCCCGCAACCAAAGTTTGGTGCCATTGAAACCGGCGGTTTAGATATTTTGATTGAAGGCAACGTGATTCGGTATCACGGTTCAGATGGTGGTACGCAAGACCATGGCATTTATGTGCACAAGAGTGAACGCATCACGTTAAGAAATAACACCATAATCGGTTCCAAGGGATACGGGATTCATGTTTATGACGAACATAAGTCCGTTAATCCAAGTTCATGGGCCGCTCATCCATTTGTAATGAAAGATTACCTGATTGAAGGGAATTTTGTTGCCAACTCCCGGGAACGGTCGGGCATGGTGATCGGGAAAGGTCGCGGTGGGAATTTTATTACCTTGGAAAATATAATCGTCCGAAACAATGTGTTTGCCAGGAATAAGGAATTTGGGCTGTTAATCAGGGAAGGTAGAAATATCACCGTTTTAAATAACACATTTTATTTTAACAAGCTTGCTTCTATACTGATTCGTTATCCATCGGAAGGGCTTAAACCCGTGAGCCAGGTCACGATTAAAAACAATATCTTTGTGTCTCATGGCCGTGGTCACGTCGGGAATACCTCAAATGGTGATGACATAACACTTGAGAACAACCTTTACAATTCAGAGCCACGTTTAAAAGGTATTGTGGATCCGAATCCAATTGTTGGAGATCCTCATTTTGTGGATGTGACCAGTGATGATTTCCGTCTTCAACCTTCATCCCAGGCGATCGATGTGGGAATCTACGAAGGGCTGCCTTTTAATGGCTCAGCACCAGATTTAGGCGCGTTTGAGTTTTATGATTCATACAATGACATCCTATCGGAAGAAGCTCCCCCTGCAGAAGCCACATCCACTATTGCGGCTTCTGTTTCCGAAGAAATTACATCTTTCCAGGCCTTTGTGGTCAGCAATTACGTTATACTCAATTGGAAAGTTTCATCTAATAGCAGTCTTCTTGGGTTTGAGGTGCAAAGGGGTGGGGATAGCGACAGCTTCTCAGAGGTCGCTTTTATTGAAACTCTTACTTCAGACTCTCTCTCACAAAGCTATCAGTATCTTGATGAAGAGGTTGACGCGGGCGTGTATTTTTATCGTCTTAAACACAGAGCTCGGGACGGGACTTTCGCCTTTTCATCAGTAATAAAAGTTGAGATTGGGGCACCGTAGATTTCCTTCACTTGACCCCTGGTATGTCATCCTGCCACCGAACCCATGGCGGATCCATTGCTGAATTAAATATGTCCTTTTGAAGTCTTCGTTTTTTCACTTCTTTGAGTAGAGTATTCCAAAGCTCAATCTCTTGATATGCCACCATTAGTGACAATAATATGTCCTGTTCGCAACGAGGAGGACCATATTTCTGAATGCATCGAATCCCTTCTCGATCAAACCTTTGATATAAAGGATATGGAGATCTTGATCGTAGATGGCTTGTCTGATGATCGAACCAGGGAAGTCGTTCAAGGTTTTCAATCCAAATACAAGAACATTAAACTTCTTGATAATCCACATCGCATCGTACCATCGGCCCTCAACATCGGCATTAAAGCCTCATCTGGCAAATTTATTCTGAGAATGGATGGACATGCAAAAGCCGCACAAGATTATGTGGAAAAATGTATTGAAGCACTAAAGCGCAACGGAGCCGAGTGTGTCGGCGGTCCCATTACTACGTTCAATCATTCTCGTACCGGTCAGGCGATTTCACTGGCCATGTCATCGCCCTTTGGCGTGGGCAATTCTGGATTTAGAACCAACAATGAGCGGGAATGTTTCGTCGATTCCCTAGCTTTTCCAGCCTACAAGCGTGAGGTGTTCGAAAAGTTTGGTCTATTTGACGAAGAATTGGTCCGCTGCCAGGATGATGAATTTAATTTTCGGATTCGCAAGGATGGGGGCAAGGTGCTGTTAAGTCCTGCCATAAGATCCTGGTACTACGCTCGCTCTAGTTTTAAGGACGTGTGGCGGCAATACTTTGGCTACGGTTATTGGAAAGTCAGGCTGTTGCAAAAGCATTTCAGGATGATGCAGGCAAGACATTTTGTCCCGGCCATTTTTGTCGCGAGCCTAATCTCTTCCATGACCTTAACGCTCCTGATGCGTCCCGCCTTCTGGTTGTTCCTTTTGATCTTGTCCTCCTATCTGGTAGCTTCTCTCAGTGCCGCCATCTTGACCTGGCGGTGTAATCGACAAGTGAGCTTCTTTAGGCTCTTAACGTCATTCTATGTTCTGCACTTCTCTTATGGCACCGGCTTTCTTTGGGGATTGATTCGGTTTGCTCCCCGCTGGTTCATGAAGAAATAATCTGAGGCATTGAGAATATTGGGTCGGAAAAGACGTGTGCTCCTGCTGAGAAGCGCCATCGGTGTTTTTGGCGCGGAACAGATGATGCTCGAATTAGTCCATGCCCTGTGTAAGAGTCCATTTGAGCCGATCATCGGGGTCATTGAGAACAGGAACAAATTCTGCACGGAGTTGGCAAGAACCGCGGCCTTATCGGGCTTACGTTCACAGGTATTCAAATGTAGCAGACCCTTTGATCCCAGAACGGCGTACCAAATACGCAAATTTATCCAGGAAACATGCATCGATCTGGTTCATGCCCACGGTTACAAGGCGAACTTTTACGCTTTAATGGGCACCCTTTACAGCAAAATTCCGTGTATGGCAACGTGTCACCCATGGACCGAGACCGACTACAGTCTTAAGGCGCGGGCTTATAGCTTTATGGATAGAATTTGGCTCAGAAAGATGGATGCTGTGGTGGCTGTTTCGGATGAAGTAAGACAACAACTCTCAACCCACAACCAGAAGACTAAGGTTGATGTCATTCCAAACGGGATCGATGTTGACCGATTCAACGGGCTTGAGAAAGATTTCAACCTGCGCCGGCATTTGGCCTGCTCTTCATCAGATCTCGTAATTGGGGCCATTGGGAGATTGGTTCCTGAAAAAGGCCATCCGTTTTTGATCGCCAGTGCAAAAGCCATCTGTGAGAAATATCCCCATGCAAAGGTTCTTTTTGTGGGTGACGGCCCGCTGCGCCAACAGCTGGAGCGGCAGGTTGCGGAATTGCGGCTAAATTCTCATGTAAAATTCCTGGGTGGACGTCCCGATGTACCGGCCCTGCTTTCCGTTATCGACATCTTTGTGCTTTCATCGGTCTCCGAGGGGTTACCCATGGTTCTGCTGGAGGCCATGGCTGCTGCTAAACCGATCGTTGCCACCGCGGTTGGCGCCATTCCTAAGGTTATCAGCCACCACGATTCCGGGTTGTTGGTGCCACCTAAAGATTCGCAGGCGCTGACCAACGCCATCGAATTCTTTGTCAAGAATCAAAGAGAAGCTGTGCGCATGGCTTCGGCTGCCCGCAGAATGGTTCTGGCTAATTACTCATCGAAGCACATGGCCCAAAA
>JABAHQ010006975.1_pt1 | contig 16654 bp, 15 predicted proteins | sample 7062091 | NCBI WGS metagenome assembly JABAHQ01 (sample SAMN14534359, study PRJNA622989) | marine sediment metagenome | biome: marine biome [ENVO:00000428]; feature: marine pelagic biome [ENVO:01000023]; material: deep marine sediment [ENVO:00002113] | place: India: Gulf of Kutch | collected...
TCATCGTCCATCAAGTGTCAAATGCCCTCAGCCGAAACGCCGCCCCTCCCTCAGCCCTCCAGCGGCGTCCCGCAGTACTTGCAGTGGATCGCGTTGGCGTCGTGGTCGGTGGCGTGGCAGAAGTCGCAGACCCGGGGCCTCTCCTCGGCCTCGCCACCGCCCCTCCGGCCCACGTTGGCCAGCTCCACGGTGACGATTCCCGTGGGCACGGCGATGATCCCGTAGCCCATGATCATGATCATCGCCGCCAGGGTCTGCCCCACGGGAGTCTGGGGGGCGATGTCCCCGTATCCCACCGTCGTCAGGGTCACGATCGCCCAGTACATCCCACGGGGGATGCTGGTGAAGCCCGCCGCCGGCCCCTCGACCATGTAGAGGAGGGCACCTACCACCACGACGATCGTCACCACCGTGAAGACGAAGATCGAGATCTTGAAGCGGGCGGCGTGGAGGGCCCGGGTCAGGAGCCGGGCCTCGCCCACGTAACGTGCCAGCTTCAGGACCCGGAAGATCCGGAGCACCCGGAGGATCCGGATCACGATCAGGTACTGCCCCCCGGCCACCAGGACGCTCAGGTAGGTGGGAAGGACGGAGACCAGGTCTACGATCCCGAAGAAGCTGAGGGCGTATCGGGAGGGGCGCTTCACCGACCAGAGACGGATCCCGTACTCCACGGTGAAGAGGAGGGTGAAGCCCCACTCCACCCGGCGGAAGAGGGCCGGGTGCAGGGCGTGGAACTCCTCGACCGTGTCCAGCATCACCACGACCACGCTGGCCAGGATCGCGACGATGAGGACCACATCGAAGGCCTTCCCGGCCGGCGCGTCGGCCTCGAAGATGACGTGGTAGGTCCGGGCCCTCGGGGACCCGGGGCCACCGCCGGGCTCGAGTGTGCTCATGGCAGGACGTGGATCGGAGGAACGGTGCGCGGCGTCGGTCGGGCAGACTAGCCCGACGGGCGGCCCCGCGCGAGGCGCTCCCCGTCCCGTCGGCGACCTCGACACCAGGTCCCTGCCGCCCGCCCGGGACCCTCCGGGGCGGGCGGCGCGTACTCCACGGAGCCCGAGCCGCGGGATCGCCCGATCCGCCGGAGCGCCATTTCGTGAATCCGATCCACACCGTGGGCCATTCGACCCGCTCGGCCGAGGCCCTCTTGGCCCTCCTCCGGGAGAACGAGATCGATCTTCTGGTGGACGTCCGGCGCTATCCGGCCTCCCGTCGGCACCCATGGTTCAACCGGGAGGCGCTCGAGGCGACCCTGACCGAGGCCGGGATCGACTACCGGCACGAGGAGCGGCTGGGAGGGCGCAGGGGAACGCCCCGTCCCGATTCTCCCAACGGAGGCTGGCGGAACGCAGGCTTCCGGGCCTACGCCGATCACATGGACTCGGAGGAGGCCGCCGTGGCCCTGGCGCGGATCCTGGAAGACGCCCGGGAGCGCAGGCCGGCGATCATGTGCGCCGAGATCGTCCCGTGGCGGTGCCACCGGCGCATCCTGAGCGACCACCTCGTCGCCGCCGGCGCCGGTGTGGTCCACATCCTGGAGCCCGGGACCGTACTGGAGCACGAGCTGGACGCTCTCGCCCGGGTGGGGGACGACGGCCGGGTGATCTACCCGCCGGAGGAGGAGGCCCAGGGGGAGCTCTTCTCGAAGGGAGAGCGAGGGTCCGGCCGGGGCTGAGGGCAGACGGGGGTCGGGCGGGAGCGTCCCGGCGCTTTACTCGGCGGCCCGGCGCAGCACCGGAAGGGGAGGCCGGCCGAGGATCGAGCGGCTCCCCATGAGGCCCACGGCGGCGGTGAGCACCGTCACTCCCGCCCACAGCCCGGCGATCCCCCCCGGGGAAGGGCGGAACGGAACCTCGAAGACGAAGCGGGCCAGGAGCGCGCCCGCGACGATCCCCAGGCCCACACCCACGGTGCCGGCGATCGTTCCCAGGGCCACGGCCTCGCTGGCCAGGACCGCGGCGAGCTGACGGTTCCGGGCGCCCAGGGTGCGCAGCAGCGCCGCCTCCTGGAGGCGCTGGAGGCGGGTGGCCGTGAGGGAGCCCAGCAGGACCAGCAGCCCCGCGACCACGCTGAAGAGGGCCAGGAAGCGCACGGTGCGGCGCACGGTGGCCAGGAGGCCGTCCAGCGTCTCCTGCACCCGGGCCAGGTCCAGGACGGAGACGTTGGCGAAGGCGTCGACGATCCGGCCCTGGAGACGGGCCCGGTCCCGCCGCCCGGTAGCTCTCGCCAGCATCAGGACGGAGCGCGGATCGTCCTCCAGGACCCCCGGCTGGAAGACCACGAAGAAGTTCGGACGGAATCGGGCCCAGTCCACGGTTCGGAGGTTGGCCACGACGGTCTCGACCCGCCGTCCCTCCACGTCCCAGGTGATCCGGTCCCCGGGCCCCACCCCCAGGTCCTCGGCCAGGTCCCGCTCCACCGAGATCCCGGGGAGGCCCCCGCCACGCCAGGGACCGGACCACCACCCCCCCGCCACGACCTCCTCCGTGTCGGTGGGGTCGGCCCGATAGGTGTTGCGGTAGGTACGGTTCAGGGCCCAGCGCCGCGGGACTCGCGACGCGGTGTCGGCGCGCAGCTCGTCCATGCCCCGCCCGCCGATCGCCGCGATGCGCGAGGGAACGATCGGGGCCGCCTCGACCACCGACGCGCCCCCGTTCGCGAGAATCTCCACCACCCCGGCCCGCTGGTCCGGCTGGACGTCGAAGAGGAGGAGGTTGGGGCGACCGGCCGCGTCGTCGACGCTGAAGCGGGCCCGGAGGCTGTCCTGGACCCCCAGGATCCCGGCCAGGAGGAACGCTCCTCCCCCGATCGTCAGGGTCATCGACAGCGTCTGGTTCAGGGGACGGAAGAGGTTCGAGATCCCCTGACGGAGGGGATAGGACGCTCCCCGGGGGAGGAGGGCCCGAGTGGAGCGGGCCAGGGCGACCGCGGTCCCGGCCAGCAGCGCCGTCGCCACGCCGAGCCCGCCGGCGAAGCCGAAGCCGATCTCGGCCGACGGGGCCTGCCAGAGACAGAGTGCCCCGACGGTCGCGGCCAGGAGACCGAGGACCGCGGCCTGTGGGACCCGTTCACCCCCGGACGGCCCGGCCTCCTCGACGTCGAAGCCGTGGCGAAGGGCGCGGAGGGGCGGGACTCCCCGGACGCCGAGGAGCGGCAGAAGGGCGAAGACCACCCCCGTCCACACTCCCACCGCCACGCCGGCGGCGACCGCTGCGAGGCGGAGGCGGGGCTCCACGGTGACGGGGAGGACCGGCGCCAGCAGCCCGGGAAGGAGGCGCTGGACCCCCGCCCCCGCCGCCCCACCCACCGCCGCTCCCAGGAGGGAGAGGGCGCCGGCCTGGAGGAGATACGCGCCGAAGACCCGGCCCTGGGTGGCGCCGATGCAGCGCAGGACCGCTACCGTCTCCACCTTCCCGCTCACGTAGGCGTGGACCGCGCTGCCCACGCCGATCCCTCCCAGGATCAGCGCCACCACGCCCACCAGCGCCAGGAATCGGCTGAGGTCGCCCAGGCCCTCGGTCAGGTCCCGGGCCCGCTCCGCCGCCGAGTCGTCGTCGACGTCGAGGGCCCGGAAGAGATTCCGGTACCGGGCCTGGATCTCCTCGGCGTCGGCCGCGTTGGGTAGGGCCAGGTAGGTCCAGTACCAGACCATGCTGCCGAACGTGACGAGACCCGATCGCTCCAGGAGCACGGGGGAGATCAGGACCCGGGGGCCGGACGCCGTCTGGAGGGCCACCTCCATGGGAAGGTCGTCGACGGTGCCGACGACCGGCACCTCCACGGTGCCGATCCGCACCGTGTCGCCCACCGCGATCCCGAGCTGGATCAGGGCCGGGGCCTCCACCAGGGCGCCCCGGCCCCGGGCCATGGCGGGCCAGGCTCCCCGGGGCCGGACCACGGGCTCTCCGTAGAAAGGGTACGGACCCTCCACCGCCCGGATCTGGAGGAGCCGGGCCCGCTCCCCCGAGGGGGCCAGGACCATGGAGAGGAGGGCGGTCACCCGGGCCGAGCGCGCGCCCGCCGACTCCAGGGAGTCCGCCAGCGCCCGGACCGTGTCGGGGAGGGGGCTCCGGCCCCCGAGGCGGAGGTCGGCGCCCAGGAGGGTCCGGGACTCCCGGTGGACGGCCTCCTCCACGTCCGCCCTGAATCCATGGAGGGAGACCAGGGCCGCCACGCCCAGGGCGATCGCCGCGAAGTGGATCCCCGTCCGGCGGACTCCGGCCCGCCCCTCCCGGCGGGCGAAGGTGACCGCGAAGGGTGGCCTCATCGCAGGCGGTCGTCCACGACCCGCCCCGCCTCCAGGCGCACGACCCTACGGGCCCGGGCGGCCAGGGCCTCGTCGTGGGTGACCAGGACGAGGGTGGTTCGGGCCTCGGCGTTGAGGTCCACCATGAGATCGGCCACCGTTCGCCCGGTCTCGGCGTCCAGGTTGCCGGTCGGCTCGTCGGCGAAGAGGATCCGGGGCCGGTTGGCGAAGGCCCGGGCCAGGGCGACGCGCTGCTTCTCTCCCCCGGAGAGCTGGGCCGGGTAGTGGTGGCCGCGATCCCCCAGCCCGACCCGGTCCAGGAGGGTACGGGCTCGGGCCTCGAACCCGTCCCGTCCGTGCTCGCGCCTCGCTCCCAGGAGCTCCATGGGCACGAGGACGTTCTCCAGAGCGGTGAGGGTGGGGAGGAGGTGGAAGGTCTGGAAGACGAAGCCGACGTTCACCAGGCGAAACCCGGCGGCCTCGTCCTCGGTAAGAGCGGTGAGGTCGCGGCCGTCCACCCGCACCGTGCCCGAGGTGGGCCGGTCCAGGCCGGCCAGGAGGCCCAGGAGGGTCGTCTTTCCGCTCCCGGACGGGCCCACGACCGCCACGAAGCCCGTGGGCTCCACGGTCAGGTCGACGCCCCGCAGCACGTCCAGGTCCCGACCTCCGCTCCGGTAGGTCTTCGAGAGTCCCTCGGCCACGATCATCATGCCCCGCACCGTCCTCCGCTTCGTCGTCCCTCTCGTGGTCCTGTGGGCCTGCCGCGGGGAGGAGCCGCCTCCATGCGGCCCTTCCGCGGCCGACCCGGCGGGCCGCGGCGCCCCCGCCGAGGCCGCTCCCGCTCCCGCCGGCGGGCCGGAAGCCGGCCGACCCGCCGTCGTCTTCCTGGGCACGAGCCTGACCGAGGGTTACGGCCTCTCCTCGCCGGACTCCGCCTTCCCGGCCCGGGTCGGGCGCATGCTCGACTCCGCCGGCCGTTCCCTCCCCGTGGTGAACGCCGGCGTGGCCGGTGAGACGAGCGCGGGGGCGCTGCGGCGAATCGGCCGCGTCCTCGATCGGCCCCTCGCCGTCCTGGTCGTGGAGCTGGGGGCCAACGACGGCCTCCGAGGCCAGGACCCACGGGCGCTCGAGGCCAATCTACAGGCGATCGTCGACAGCACGAAGGCCCGGCACCCGGACGGCCCCGTCCTCCTGGCCGGGATGGAGGCTCCGCCGAACCTGGGCCCGGACTATACGGCGCGATTCCGCCAGGTCTTTCGCAACGTGTCGACTCGGAATCCCGGAGTCCACCTCATCCCCTTCCTCCTGGAGGAGGTGGCCGGGCGAGAGGAGATGAATCAGCCCGACGGCATCCATCCCAACGCCCGGGGGCACCGACGGATCGCCGAGGAGGTGTGGGCTCACCTGCAGCCCGTGCTGCAGCGGGAAGGGAGCCGCTGAGAGGAGGGGTGGGGAGGAGGGAGATCAGTTGGGGGCGACCCCGTCCGTCCGGCTGGCCAGGAGCTGATCGACGGCCTGGGTCTCCAGGGGCTTGGCGAAGAGGTAGCCCTGGCCCTGCTCGCAGCGCAGGTCGCGGAGGCGGTCGCCCTGGCGGGAGGTCTCGACACCCTCGGCGACCACCCGGATCCCCAGGCTCCGGGCCAGGGTGATGATCGCCTGCAGGACGGGATCCCGGTCCCGACCGGCCTCGGCGAGGCGGACGAACGAGGGATCCAGCTTGAGCGCGGAGACCTGGAACTGGTCCAGGTACTGGATGAACGAGGAGGTCGTCCCGAAGTCGTCGATCTCCACGTCCACCCCTAGCTCCCGGATCTTCCGGATCACGGGGGCGTGGACCTCGGGGTCGCTCATCAGGTCCCCCTCCTTGACCTCCAGGGTCAGGCACCGGGAGGGCAGATCGGCCGAGCGGAGCGCTTCCTCGATCCGCTCCACCAGGTCGGGCTGGCGGAGCTGCTTCGAGGAGAGGTTTACGCCCACCGGCAGATCCCGGTAGCGGGGAAAGCGCCGCGCCCACGCGGCCATCTGCCGACAGGCCTCGTTCAGCACCCACCAGCCGAGGGGGACGATCAAACCCGTATCCTCGGCCACGGAGAGGAAGGTCCCGGTGGGGACCGATCCCCGGACGGGGTGATGCCACCGGACCAGGGCCTCCAGGGCCGTGATCGTTCCCGTGTCCAGGTTGACCACCGGCTGGTAGCAGACGCGGAACTGACCCTCCTCGAGCCCGCTCCTCAGATCCTCCTCCAGGGAATGGAGCTCCGCGACGCGCTCGTGCATCTCCCGGTCGAAGACCTCGTAGCGGTCCCGCCCCCGGGCCTTGGCCCGGTACATCGCATTGTCCGCGTTCCGCAGGAGCACCGAGGGCTCGGGTCCTTCTCTTGCGCTCACCGCGATCCCGATGCTGACCGAGGTCCGGACCTCCCGCCCGTCGATGACGATCGGGTCCCGGAGCGCTTCCTGGACCCGGTCCGCCACGCGAGTCGTGTCGCCCGGATCGTCCAGGTCGTCGAGGAGGATGCAGAATTCGTCGCCCGCGAAGCGTGACACCACGTCGCCCGGGCGGACGCTCTGGATCAGGCGCCGGCTCACCTCCCGGAGCATCTCGTCGCCGGCGGCATGTCCCAGGCTGTCGTTGACCTCCTTGAACCGGTCGAGGTCGAGGAAGAGGACGGCGAATCCGATCTCTTCGTGACGCTGGGCCCGGCGGTGGGCCCGATCCAGCAGATCGGTGAGGAAGGCCCGGTTCGGAAGCCCGGTGAGAGGATCGTAGAGCGCTTCCTGCGCCAGCTGCTTCTCGGCGACCTTCCGCTCCGTGATATCCGTGAGGGATCCGGCGATCCGGCGCGCCCTTCCGTCCTCGTCCCGCTGGGCCATCCCCCGGACCACCACCCAGCGGTAGCTGCCGTCGCTGTGGAGGATCCGGTGCTCGTTCTCGAAGCGGGGCGTGATGCCCCGGCGGTGGGCGTCGAGATCTTCCCGGAGCCGGGCCCGGTCGTCGGGGTGCACCCGGCCGAACCACTCGTCGGGATGGCTGCCGATCTCCACGTCGTCGTAGCCCAGCAGGGACGTCCACTGGGGAGAGAGGTAGACCTCGTGCCGCTTCAGGTCCAGGTCCCACACCCCGTCGGTGGCTCCGCGCACGGCCAGCGCCAAGCGCTGCTCGCTCCTTCGGAGGGCGCGCTCCGCCCGCTTTCGCTGCGTGATGTCCTCACAGGTGGTGACGATTCCGATCGGCCGTCCGTCGGCGTCCCGGACCACGTCGGACATGAGCTGGCAGGGGAAGGTGGTGCCGTCCTTGCGAACATTGATGCTCTCGCGGCTCCACCGCTCGAGCTCCTCCATCTCGCTCAGGGTCAGGTGACGCTGGTCCTCCGTACCCTCCGGCGCGAAGATCCGGACGTCCTCCCCGATCAGCTCCTCCCGGGTGTATCCGTGGATCTCGGCGTCGGCGGGATTCGTGTATACGATTCGACCGTCCACGTCGGTGACCGTGACGCCGATCTGCATCGTCTCCACCGCCTTCTCCAGCCTCCGGAACGCAGTCTCCGCCATGACCCGGCGGCTCACGTCCCGGACCTGGACCAGGTACCGTGCGGGCTGCCCGGCAAGGCGGGCAGGAGACCCGAGAACGGAGATCTCGCGGCTCTCCTCGCCGGGCAGGCGGGCGGTCAGCTCGGCCCGGACCGGCATGCCGGCCCCGATCCGGTCCGCCACGTCGGCCGCATCGCCGTCGGCACCGTCGGCGAGGAGCCCACGAAAGGCGAGACGCCGCAGGTCGCCCTCGGCCCGCCCGAAGAGATCGGCGAAGGCGTCGTTGCACCGATGGATCCGGCCGCGATCGTCGAGGAGGGCGGCTCCCTCCGAGGAGCTACCCATGAGCTCCTCGACGTACGCCGCCTCGAGCGCCATGTCGCGGCGAGCGCCCCGGACCTTCCGGTACAGGACGACGCACGCGAGCAACGCCGCGACAAGGGCGCCGAGAGCGACGATCAGCGAGTCGGGCATGGATTCGCGTTCGGGTACTGGAACCTCGCCCGAGTCCCGGGCGAGGCACGAAGCCGGCGCGGAGGGGTGCCGGCGGGTCGGGCGGCGGCCCACCTCGGCCTACTTCAAACTCACCACCAAGGAACGCTGGATGTCAAGGATGCCGAGGAATGACGGGACAAACGGCCTCTGATCGAGGACTCGGGCGAGGAGAGCGCGGAGCCGGCCCCGCTGGGGTCAATCTCGGAAGTTGGGCCGGAAGACCTGGGAACGGATCATCCAGACTCCTTCTTGGCGGAAGAAGATCGTCACGTGGTACCCGGAGATCCGCTGTCCGGCGCGGTCTCCCGACTGAACCTCGAAGAAGAATCGTCCCCCCACGTAGGCGAGCTTGCCGCTGGCGTGGACGTCTCCCAACGAGAGCTGTCCCTCGCCGAGGTCGCCGATCCGGGCGCCGAGGACCGTCCGGATCGCCTCCCGCCCCCAGGTGGGCTCCTCGTCGGGAAAGAGGAGAAGGGCGCCGTCCATGTAGATCCCGGAGAGGGCCTCCAGGTCGTCGACCCGCCAGGCGGAACGCCACTCCGACATCGTCTCGCTCACGTGGGACATCACGTCCGCGTAGTACTCCGCCATGTGCATGGCCGCGGTCCCGCCCTGGCTCCCGGGGATGCCGGGTAGCGTCTGGGCGCCGGCGGCCGGGATCGAAGCGAAGATGAGAATGATTCCGAGTACCAGAGAGGGGTGGAGATCGGGACGCGTCAACGGATGTCGGGGCACGCTCGCTCCTGTCGTGGCGGAGGCCGGAGGTGGAGAGGGTCGTTCGGGCAGCGGGCGAGACTCCGTGGGGTTCTCGTCCTTCGGGCGGCCATGATACAATGGAGGCCCGTGCGGGGAAACATACGAGAAGGGAAGCCGATGCTTTCGACCGCCGTCGCCGGCCTCATCTCCGACACCCACGGCTTCCTCCGCGCCGAGGCCGTGGAGGCTCTCCGTGGGTGCGACGTGATCGTCCACGCCGGTGACGTGGGTGCCCCGGAGATCCTGGAGCGCCTGGAGACGGTGGCCCCGGTGCGGGCCGTGCGGGGAAACATGGACCGGGGGGGCTGGGCCGCCGACCTCGGCTCCACCGAGGTGGTGGAGCTGGCCGGACGTCGTCTCTACGTGATCCACGACGTGGGCACCCTCGATCTGGACCCGGCGGCCGCGGGCTTCGACGCGGTGGTCTACGGCCACACGCACCGGCCGGCGAGCGAGACCCGGGGAGGCGTCCTCTTCGTGAACCCGGGCGCCGCGGGTCACCGACGCTTCGACCTCCCGGTCACCGTGGCGCGGCTCCGGAGCGGCCCCGACGGGCTCGAGGTGGAGCACGTCGAACTCGTCTCCGACGGGTCGGGGGAGGGCGTCGGCTAGGAGATCCGGTCCAGGACCTCCCGGGCCACCTGTCGGGGGAATCCCCGCCGCTCCAAGTGCGCGTACAGCTTGCGGCGAAGCTCCAGGGCCTCGTCGGCGGGCTCGCCGGCTCGGAGGGCCCGGGCCGCCCCCTCCGAGCGCCGGGCGAGCCAGGCTTCGGCGGCCCGGCGGGCGATCTCCTCTTCGCTCACGTCCTCCTCGGCCAGAACCCGGTCCACGGCGGCCTCTGCCCGTGCCCGATCGATTCCCCGCTTCCGGAGCTCCTGTACGAGGGCGAAGCGTCCCCGGGGACGGCGGCGGATGCGCTCCCGGACCCACGCCCCCGCGAACGCTTCGTCGTCGAGGAGGCCCCGGTCGCGGAGCTCTCCGATCACGCCTTCGATCACGTCGGTCGGGAAGGATTTTCGCCGGAGCCGACGCCGCATCTCGACCACGCTGCGCGCCCTCACGCCGAGGAGCCGCATGGCCGCGTCCCGAGCCCTTCTCTCCGCTTCGCCCGCCTCGTTCACGGGCGCTCTTCCGGAGCTCCGGTTCGGCCGATCTCCTCGACCGCGGCCAGGAAGCGGTCCGCCATCCTCGCGTGCCCGAACCACCGCGCCCGGTCCCGGCCGGCCCTGCCCAGGTCCCGGGCCCGCTCCGGGCTCTCCAGGACCCGGAGGAGGGCGTGGGCCAAGGCCCGGGGATCCCGGGGGTCGTCCACCAGGAGCCCCGTCTCGCCGTCGACGACCACTTCGGGAACCGCGGCGACCCGGGCCGCCACCACCGGAAGGCCGGCCGCCATCGCTTCGAGGAAGACGATCCCGAAGCCCTCCTGGAGCGAGGGGAGGCAGAAGCAGTCGGCCCGGAAGTACTCCGCCCGGACCGCCTCCCGCTCCGGCACGGCGCCCAGGAACTCCACCCGCTCCGCGATCCCCAGGCACCGGGCCCGCTCCCGGAGACGGTGAAGCTCGGGTCCCCCTCCCACCACCCGGAGTCGAACGTCGGCGATCACGCCGGCCACCCGGGGGATCGCGTCCAGGAGGGTCCGGGTGTTCTTCCTCGGGTACTGGCGGGCCACCGAGAGGATCGTGGGGCGGGGGTCGTCGCGGGCGGGGGGATCGTCGTGGAGCGCGTTCCACGGACCCAGGTCGATCCCTTCGGGCACCACAGATATCCGCCCGGCCTCCAGGCCGTAGGCCCGAGCCGCCTGGGCGGCCGAATAGCTGCTGGGCACGATCACCCGATCGGCCCCGCGCGCGCTACGGCCTTCCAGGGCCGCCAGGATCCGGAGCTGCATCGCGGCGGTCCCGCGCTCGTGGCGGGCCTCGTCGGCGGCCACCCCCTTGAGGGACACCGCCAGGGGATAGGACCGGCGCCCCGGTGCGGGCAGCGCGCATCCGTCCAGGTCGAAGCCCACCGCGAGATCCGGAGGCCGGGACGCCAGACGCCGCCGAACGGACACGTTGAAGGCCAGCCGTCTCAGGAGATGGGGAAGCGGCGAGAGGGGCGGGGCCGGGGTGAGGACCTCCACCTCGTGGCCCCGGGCCCGGAGGCCATCGGCCAGGCTCGAGATCGCGACGGCCGTTCCGCTTCCCCGGGCCGGGTCCTCGTGCCAGGAGTCGAGGAGTCGGATCCGGAGCCCCGGCGCCGGGGGCAGGTCCGCTCCTCCGGGGGCCGGAAGATCGCCGGAGGAGGGTCCTCCGGCGGGCCTCAGGAGACGCCCTCGCTCTCGTCGATCTTGGCCGCGAGGATGAAGTCGTTCTCGCTCAGCCCGTCGATGGCGTGGGTCCAGATCTTCACCGTCGCCCGTCCCCACGTGAGGCAGATCTCGGGGTGGTGGCCCTCGGCCTCGGCGAGCTCTCCGACCCGGTTCGTGAACGCCAGGGCGCCGACAAAGTCGGCGAACTCGAAGGTCCCCACGAGATGGTGCTCCTCCTTCACCTCCCACCGGCCGCTCAGCTGCCCCTGGTACGGCTCCAGGGCGTCACCGGTGAGGGGTGGGGTGTCCTCGCTGCACGGCTCGCAGTGCTTGTGCACCAGTTCAGTCGCCATATCTAAGTCCCTGTGAGATAGGAAGAAAGGGTCATTGGCTTGAGAGTTTGATTCGCCCGGCCCCCGGGATCGTGCGGTTCCCCGCGGCCCCGGGCGTCAGGGGCTTCTTCGGCGCTCCGGCGGTGCCCCCGCCCGCCGGGCCCGGGCCAGGATGCGGACCGCCCTCCCGGGTCGGAAGGGCCGGCGGTCGAATCCGCCCCACAGTCCGTCGAGCTCCAGCCCCGTCCGCTCCAGGCGCTCCACGAGCTCATCGGTGGTCCAGAGTCGCGCGTCGAACTCGGCGCTCTCCACCGTGCCGTCGTCCCGCACGTACTCGTACCGGGCCCGGCAGCGGCGGGTTTCCTCCCGGCAGCGCCACACCTCGCGGATTCGCAGCTCCTCGTCCCCGTCGGGCGTGCGGACCCTGCGCAGGCCCGAGGGTCGCCCCGCCCGGCGCATCTCGTCCGGGGTGAGCCAATGGCCCTCGAGGACGAATCGGCCTCCCGGCGCCAGGTGACGGGCGGCCGTCGCCACGGCCCGGTCCCGATCCGCGTCGGAGGTCAGGTGGGCGAAGGGGTCGTTGGCGGCCAGGACCCGATCGAAGGCCCGGCCGAGGCGGAGGGTGCGCATGTCGGCCCGAAGGAGATGGACGCCGCGGCGGTCTCCGACCCGCCTGCGGGCGCGCTCGAGCATCTCGGGAGAGAGGTCGACGCCCACGACCAGGGACGCCGCGTCGGCCAGGACCCGGGTGATTCTTCCCGTGCCGCACCCGAGCTCGAGGACCGTCCGACACCGGGAGTCGCGGACCAGGCGGCTCCAGAAGACCCGGTCCGTACGATCCAACCGTTCCCGATCGATGTAGCGGGAGACCGTCCGGTAGTAGTCCCGGATTCGGGCTCGGAGCGGTCGGTCGTTCTCGGCGGCGCTCATGACGGCGGTCCGACCCCGCGTGCCGCGAGGAGTGGTGGGCGGGCCCCGGGCGCCGCACCGCGACGGGAGGAACGATCTCCTTGTCCCGCCGCGCTCCGGGATCCACGTTGGCGGAGCCGATCCCGAACCCTGAGCGACGGAGGCGGCGGCCCGTGAAGGTCACTAGCCCCTATCCCGCCGTGGAGATCCCCGACGCCGCGGTGCCCGGGTACGTTCTGGAGGGGGCCTCCTCCTGGGCTTCGCGATCCGCCCTGGTGGAAGGCGCCACGGGACGGACCCTCACCCACGGCGACGTGGCGTCGGGGGTGGAGCGCGTCGGCGCCGGACTGGCCCGTAGGGGTCTCGACCAGGGAGAGGTCGTGGCCCTCGTCTCGCCGAATCTCCCCGAGTACGCCCTGGCCTTTCTGGGGACGCTCCGGGCGGGCGGGGTCGTCACCACGGTGAACCCTCTTCACACGCCGGATGAGATCCGGCGCCAGCTCGAGAACTCCGGTGCCCGCTTCCTCGTCACGGCTCCATCCCTCCTCGACGGCGTCGGGGAGGCCGTCGGGGGTACGGGCGTCGAGGAGGTCTTCGTCTTCGGAGGGGGCGAAGGCGCCACGCCCTTCGCCGCCCTCCTCGATCAGGCCGGTGCCCCGCCGGAGGTGGAGGTGGATCCCGGCGAGGACCTGGCGGTGCTCCCCTACTCGAGCGGCACGACCGGGATGCCCAAGGGCGTCATGCTCACCCACCGCAACCTGGTGGCCAACTGCGTGCAGACGAACGCCGTGGAGCGGGTAGGAGAGGGCGAGCGGATCGCCGGGGTTCTCCCCTTCTTCCACATCTACGGCATGCTGGTCGTCCTGCTCCTCGGGCTGCGCACCGGATCGACGGTGTACACGATGCCCCGCTTCGAGCTCGAGAGATTCCTGGAGCTGATCCAGGAGCACGGGATCGAGCGCGCGAACCTGGTTCCCCCGATCATCCTCGCCCTGGCCAAGCACCCCGTGGTCGACGACTACGATCTCTCGTCCCTCGCCTGGATCACATCGGGGGCCGCGCCCCTCGGTCCGTCGGTGGCCGAGGCGTGCGCCGAGCGGGTGGGATGCGTGGTCCGCCAGGGGTACGGGCTCACGGAGACGAGCCCGGTGACCCACTTCAACCCGCCGCCCCCCGGCCGCAACGACCTCTCTTCGATCGGGCCGCCGGTCCCGAACACCGAGGCCCGGGTGGTGGATCTGGAGACCGGCCAGGCGCTGGGTCCGAACGAGGAGGGCGAGATCCAGATCCGGGGGCCCCAGGTCATGAAGGGCTACCTGAGCCGCCCCGACGCCACCGAGGAGGTTTTCCTCGAGGGGGGATGGCTGCGCACCGGGGACGTGGGCTACGCCGACGACGAGGGCTACTTCTTCGTCGTGGACCGCGCCAAGGAGCTGATCAAGTACAAGGGCTACCAGGTCGCCCCCGCCGAGCTCGAGGCCGTCCTCCTCGAGCATCCGGCGGTGGCGGAGGCCGCGGTGGTGGGCTCGCCGGACGAAGAGGCGGGCGAGATTCCCAAGGGGTTCGTCGTTCTCCGGGAGGAAGTGGATCGGGACGCGCTCCTCGAGTGGGTCGCGGGGCGGGTGGCGCCCTACAAGAAGATCCGCCTCCTGGAGTTCCGGGACGAGATTCCCAAGTCGGCCTCGGGGAAGATCCTCCGCCGACTCCTGCGGGACGAGGAGCGGGCGCGGGTGGCGGGCGAGGCCGGCGCGGGATAGGCGCCCGAGCGGCCTCGCGACCCGCCTTCTCAGCCGTCGGAGCCCTCCGCCGGGTCGGGCTCGGAGGGTGCGGGGGCCGGTGGGCTCGCGTCGCCGGACCGGATGTAGATGTCCCGCTTCGGGTAGGGGATCTCCACGCCGTGGGCGTCGAAGGTCTCCTTGACCCGCTCGGTGATCTCGTCCCCGATCGCCCTGCGCAGGCGGGCTTCGTGGATCCACACCCGGAGCTCCAGGTCCACCGCCGAGTCTCCGAAGCGCCGCACGATCACCGCCGGCTCCGGCTCCAGCTTCACGCCCTCGACCTCCCGGGCGCTCTCCAGGATCAGACGCTTCGCCAGCTGCGTGTCCGAGGTATAGGAGATTCCGAAGGGGAGCCGGAGGCGGATGTGGCTTCCCGACGCCGTGTAGTTCACGATGTCGCGCCGCATGATCTCGTTGTTGGGGATCACCACGAGGAGGTTGTCCGGATTCCGGATCTTTGTGGCCCGGAGGCCGATCTCCACCACGTCGCCCCAGCTCCCGGTCTCCCCCGGGGCGCTCCAGAGCTCGATCCGGTCCCCGACCTGGAAGGGACGGTCCAGGATCAGGAGGATGCCCGCGATCAGGTTCGAGAGGGTGTCCTTGGCCGCCAGGGAGACGGCGAGCCCCGCCACCCCGGCGCCGGCCAGGAGGGGTGTCACGTCCACGCCCACCGATTCCAGGGCCACCAGCACGCCCAGGATCACGATCAGGAAGCGGACGATCTTGTTCAGGAGGGGGAGGGCGGTCTGGTCCAGGGGGGTCTCGCCCCTGCGCCCCACGCTCCTCTCCGCGACCTCCAGGAGGTCCGAGACCAGGCCCGCCAGGGGGAGGGAGAGGGCGACGATCCAGAGGGCGACCACCGCCCGGGCCAGGGATTCCAGCTCCCAGAGGTGACCGATCCGCCAGAACGCCCAGAACCAGACCGAGAGCACCAGCCCACGACCCGTGGCCCGGGTCAGGGCGTTGTCCACCTCGGTGCGGGTCCGACCCGTCAGGTGCTTCTCGACCCGACGCACGAGCCAGCGCGCGACTCGGTGGAGGATCGCGGCCAGGACGAGGAATCCGGCGGTGATCGCCAGCCGGGGGAGGGCGTACTCCCGGATCGCGGCGATCAGGCCGCTCCAGTCGGTCTGGGAGAGTTCGAGCCCGAGGATCTCCATGGCGGCTCCAGGCTAGGGTCCGAAGACGGGAGCGCACAACCCCGGGGTGCGGCCCCCGCTCCGGTCGGACGCCAGGGAGGAGGAGGCCGGGTGCTAGGCGTACCACCCCCCGTCGATCCGGTCCCGGTAGAGGGTCAGGGCCGTGCCGTTCTCCAGGACCACGTCGAAGTAAAGCCGGGAGACGGGCTCCCGCCACCACTCGTCGTCGATGCGCCAGCGCTCCCGGATCTGGACCACGGTCCGGTCCCCGAAGTCCCGGAGGACCGCCGCGGGGCGACCGTCCGGACCCGTCCGGACCGCCACGGGCGAGGGGGTGCCCAGGGGCCGGAGCTTCTCGCTCACGTGGGATCGAAGTTCAGGAGGGCGTGGCGCCGCTCCGGGATCCGGGAGAAGGGGTCCACCTCCACCACCCGGTAGAGGGGGGAGCGGCCCAGCCTCAGCTTGAGCTCCTTCACCGCCTCCCGGAGCGATGGGGGGACCTCTCCCCCGGCCAGGCTCCGGCCTCCGGCCTCCCGGCCCGAGGCCTCCCGCCGGTCGAAGAGGTCCTCCTGGGTGGCCGGGGCCCCGAAGTCCAGCAGCTCCAGGACGAGACCCTCCACGGCCCGGGGCGGGGGAGAGAGGGCGAGCCTCGTCCGGAGCGGGGAGGCGATCCGGGCCCGCTGGGCCGTGGGCTCCCGGAGCACCGCTTCCCCGGACCAGGAGCCGCCCCCCTCCAGACGGGCGGTCAGGCGGACCTCCCGCACGCTCCGGCCCCGACGGGCCGGCCGTCCCAGGGCCCGCTCCACCAGCCGGTCCAGGGCGGCGTGGAGGGCCTGGGTCTGGCCCACCGGAGCGGGGAAGTCCAGGGCCGCCCGGATCGGCCGTGGGCGGTGGACGGGCCGGACCGGGTCGATCCGCTCCGCCGTGGCCCAGGCCCGGGCCTTCCGGCCCTCCTCGCCGAACTGTCCGGTCAGGGCGGGCCCCGGGAGGCGGGCCAGCTCACCCAGGGTGGCCACCCCCAGGCGCTCCAGACGCTCCTGGACGCCCTCCTCCACGGGCAGGGCCGAGACCGGGCAACGGGCGAGGAAGCCCCGGAGCCCCTCCTCGGACACCACCCCCGGCTCGCCGGGCCGAGCCCGGACCGCCGCCACCCAGGCACCGAACTTCCCCGG
>JABAHQ010022413.1_pt2 | contig 16637 bp, 19 predicted proteins | sample 7062091 | NCBI WGS metagenome assembly JABAHQ01 (sample SAMN14534359, study PRJNA622989) | marine sediment metagenome | biome: marine biome [ENVO:00000428]; feature: marine pelagic biome [ENVO:01000023]; material: deep marine sediment [ENVO:00002113] | place: India: Gulf of Kutch | collected...
ACATCACCCTGGGCTACACGCTGCTCTACCTGAGCCTGATCGTGTTGATCCCGCTCTCGGCCCTGGTCTTCAAGACCTTCTCGATGACCTGGCCTCAGTTCTGGGACGCGGTGGCTTCACCGCGTGTGCTGGCCTCCTACCGCCTGACCTTCGGTGCCTCGCTGATCGCAGCGCTGGTCAACGTGGTGTTCGGCCTGCTGGTGGCCTGGGTGCTGGTGCGCTACAGCTTCCCCGGCAAGAAGATCGTCGACGCGCTGGTGGACCTGCCCTTCGCGCTGCCCACGGCCGTGGCCGGCATCTCGCTCACCGCGCTGCTGGCCGACAACGGCTGGATCGGCCAGTACGTCGCGCCGCTGGGCATCCAGCTCGCCTTCAACCCCAACGGCGTGGTCATCGCGCTCATCTTCATCGGCCTGCCCTTCGTGGTGCGCACGGTGCAGCCCGTGCTGGAAGACACCGAGAAAGAGCTGGAAGAAGCCGCCAGCAGCCTGGGCGCCACGCGCTGGCAGATCTTCTGGCGCGTGATCTTCCCCAGCATCGCGCCTGCGCTGCTCACGGGCTTCGCCATGGCCTTCGCGCGCGCAGTGGGTGAGTACGGCTCGGTGATCTTCATCGCCGGCAACATGCCCATGGTCTCGGAGATCACGCCGCTGATCATCATCTCCAAGCTCGAGCAGTACGACTACGCAGGCGCCACCGCCGTGGCCACCGTCATGCTGCTCATCTCCTTCGTTCTGCTGCTGGTCATCAACGGCCTGCAGGCCTGGCAGCGCAAGCGCTCCGGTGGAGCGATGGCATGAGCCTTGTACGAACCGAAGCGCCCTGGGTGCGCCGCACGCTGATCGCCATCGCCCTGGTCTTCATGGCGCTGTTCCTGGTGCTGCCGCTGGCCGCGGTGTTCGCCGAGGCGCTGCGCAAGGGCTGGGAAGCCTACTGGGAGGCGCTGAAGGAGCCCGACGCCTGGGCCGCGATCCGCCTCACCCTGATCACCGCCGCCGTGGCTGTGCCGCTGAACCTGGTGTTCGGCGTGGCCGCGGCCTGGGCCGTGGCCAAGTTCGAGTTCCGTGGCAAGGCCTTCCTCACCACGCTGATCGATCTGCCGTTCTCCGTCTCGCCCGTGGTGGCGGGCCTGATCTACGTGCTGGTGTTCGGCGCGCAGGGCTGGCTCGGCCCCTGGCTGGCCGCGCACGACATCAAGATCGTCTTCGCCGTGCCCGGCATCATCCTGGCCACCATCTTCGTCACCTTCCCCTTCATCGCGCGCGAGCTCATCCCGCTGATGCAGGCGCAGGGCAACGACGAGGAGCAGGCCGCGCAGGTGCTGGGTGCCTCGGGCTGGCAGACCTTCTGGCACGTCACGCTGCCCAACATCAAGTGGGGCCTGATCTACGGCGTGATCCTGTGCAACGCGCGCGCCATGGGCGAGTTCGGTGCGGTCTCGGTGGTCTCGGGCCACATCCGCGGCCAGACCAACACCATGCCGCTGCACGTGGAAGTCCTCTACAACGAGTACCAGTCCGTCGCCGCCTTCGCCGTGGCCTCGCTGCTGGCGCTGCTGGCGCTGATCACCCTCGTCATCAAGACCGTGGCCGAATGGCGCATGGAGCGCGAGCTCAAAGCCCTGGCCGAGCTGCCGCCCGAGCGGCCGCGTCACGACCCCGCCGTCGCAGGAGCATCCGTATGAGCATCAACGTCCAGAACATTTCCAAGCACTTCGGCTCGTTCCACGCGCTGGACAACATCCGGCTCGACATCGAAAGCGGCGAGCTGCTGGCCCTGCTGGGCCCCTCGGGCTGCGGCAAGACCACGCTGCTGCGCATCATCGCGGGCCTGGAAACGGCCGACGCCGGCCAGATCGTGATCAGCGGCGAGGACAGCACGCACGTGCACGTGCGCGAGCGCAACGTGGGCTTCGTGTTCCAGCACTACGCGCTGTTCCGCCACATGACGGTGGCCGACAACGTGGCCTTCGGCCTGCGCGTGAAGCCGCGCGGGGAGCGCCCGAGCGAGAAGCAGATCCAGGCCAAGGTCCACGAGCTGCTTCAGCTCGTGCAGCTCGACTGGCTGGCCGACCGCTACCCCGCGCAGCTCTCCGGCGGCCAGCGCCAGCGCATCGCCCTGGCGCGCGCGCTGGCGGTGGAGCCCAAGGTGCTGCTGCTCGACGAGCCTTTCGGCGCGCTCGANNCCAGCATCTTCGTCACGCACGACCAGGAAGAGGCGCTGGAAGTGGCCGACCGTGTGGTGCTGATGAACCACGGCAAGATCGAACAGGTCGGTTCGCCGCGCGAGGTGTGGGAACACCCGGCCACGCCCTTCGTGGCGCGCTTCCTGGGCGGCGTGCCGCTGGTGGGCGACGGCACGCGCCCGTTGCGCCCGCACGAGCTGCAGGTGCAGCGCCTGCTGCCCGGCGTCGACACCACCGGCGCCGTGGTGGCCACCCTGCGCCGCGCGCTGGTGCTGGACCCGGTGGTGCGCCTCGAGCTCGAGTGCACCTCGGGCGGGCACGACCTGATCGAGGCGCGCCTGGGCACGGCGCAGTTCCAGGCCCTGGGCCTGCGCGAGGGCGACACGGTGCTGGTCTCGCCGCGCAGCCCCCTCGGCGCGGCCGACCCCGCCCTGGCCCTGGCCTGAGCGCAGGGGCGCGGTCGCGCCGGTCGCGCTGGCGCGTGGCCCGGGAACCCCGCTGTCGTCAAACGGTCATGCAGGGACACCAGCATCACCGCGCCCCATGGACCACAGCCTTGCACGCCGCCTGCGCCGCGCCGCCATCCGCCAGGAGCGGCTGTGGCGCTCGCACGGTCTGGGCGGCTCGCACGACCCCGACGTGCACGCGCCGCTGCGCCTGACGCTGGCCGAGTTGATGAACCTGCACGGCGAAGCCTCGTTGCCGGTGCTGGTGATGGTGCTCTCGCTGTTCACGCTCATCCCCGTGGGCGGCGCCGGCTGGTTCGTGAGCTTTTTCATCGCAGGCCTGGGCTGGTACTGGGCGCGCGGCCACGAGCGCGTGGCGCTGCCCGGCACGCTGGGCGGCTTCACCTTGAACGAACGCTGGTCGCGCCGCAGCCTGCACGGTCTGGCCTGGCTCTACGCCCTGGCCGACCGCTGGCTGAGTCCGCGCTGGCAGGTCTGGCGCCACGAAGGCACGCGCGGCTGGTGGGGCCTGTGGATTGCGGTGATGGCCTTCATCATCTTCCTGCCCCTGCCCTTCGGCAATGTGCTGCCCAGCGCCAGCCTGGTGCTGCTGGGCCTGGGCTGGCTGTTCCGCGACGGCCTGGCGCTGGCCGTGTCCACCGTGACCGGCGCCGCCGCCATCGCCTATACCCTGGCGTTCGGCCAGCTCGCGATCGACCTGGTGCAGCGCGGCTGGGCCTGGTTGTTCTCCACCTGATGCTGTCACGGGCGACCCCTAGAATCGCCCGAGACCCGCAGCTCAGGCAAATGAACAACCCGCCCCTGGACGACTGTCCGCTCTACGTGGACCTCGACGGCTCGCTCACGCCGAGCGATACGCTGCACGAGTCCGTGGTGCTGTTCGCGCGCCGCCACCCGATGAACCTGCTGCGCATGGTGGTCTGGCTGCCGCGCGGCAAGGCCGGCTTCAAGCGCGCGCTGGCCGATGCCGTGCTGCCCGAGCCCGAGCAACTGCCCTGGCGCACCGACTTCATCGATTTCCTGCGCCATGAACACGCGCGTGGCCGCACCCTGGTGCTGGCCACGGCGGCCGACGTGCGCATCGCTCGCCGCGTGGCCGATCACCTGGGCGTGTTCAGCGACGTATTGGCCACCGGGGACGGCGGCCCCAACCTGAGCCGCGCCAACAAGCGCGAGGCCATTGCTGCGCACGCGCGCCTGCTCGGCCACGAGCGCTGGGCCTACGCCGGCAACAGCGCCGACGACCTGCACGTGTGGGCCGGCAGCGCGCAGGCCGTTGCGGTGAACACGCCCGCCGGCGTGCTGCGGCGCCTGCAGTCCACCCATGCGCCCGCGCAGGTGTTCGAGCACCGCCCGCTCACGCTCAAGACCGTGCTGCGCGCCATCCGGCTCAAGCAGTGGTCCAAGAACGGCCTGTTGTTCGTGCCGCTGCTGGCCGCGCATGCCACGTCACCCGCGCTGTGGTTCACCCTGTTCATGGCCTTCGTCGCCTTCGGCCTGTGCGCCTCGGCCACCTACCTCGTCAACGACCTGCTGGACCTGCCCAACGACCGCGCCCACCGCCTCAAGCGTTTCCGCCCCCTGGCCGCAGGCACCATGGGCATCGCATCCGCCGTGGCCATCGGCGCGGTCATGATCCTCGCCGCCTTCGCACTGGCTCTCTGGGTGGGCGGCGCCTTCACCGCCGCGCTGCTGGTCTACACCGCGCTCACGCTGGGCTATTCGCTGCGCTGGAAGCGCATCCCGCTGATCGACGTGCTGCTGCTGGCCACCCTTTACACCCTGCGCATCGGCGCCGGCGCCCTGGCCGCGCACGTGGACCTGTCCAACTGGCTGCTGGCCATCTCCATCTTCCTGTTCCTGAGCCTGGCGCTGGTCAAGCGCTGCGCCGAGCTGGAAGAGGCCGTGGAGGCGCACCACGCGCCCGCGCCTGGTCGCGGCTACCACCCGCGCGACCTGGCCACCCTGCGCACCATGGGCATGACCAGCGGGTTCATGTCGGTGCTGGTGCTCACGCTCTACATCGATTCGCCCAACAGCCGCGCGCTCTATGGCCAGCCCGACTGGCTGTGGGCCGCCGCGCCCGTGCTGCTGCTGTGGGTGATGCGCATCTGGTTCAAGACCGGGCGGCGCGAACTCTACGGCGAGGACCCGCTGGCCTTCGCGCTGAAGGACCCCTTCAGTTGGGCCACGCTGCTCATCATGGGCGGCATCGGCGTGGCCGCCACCATCGGCTGGCAACCCCACCTATGAAAACCCTCGCCCTGCTGCTCGCGCTGGTCTGTGTGCTCATGTCCTCGGCGGCCCAGCTCGCCATGAAGCGTGGCCTGGGCCCCGGCGGCGCCGACGTGGCCGGCACCTACGCGCAGGCCTTCACCAGTCCCATGGTCTGGCTGGGCCTGATGCTCTACGGCGCCAGCGCGGTGCTGTGGCTGTGGGTGCTGTCGCGGCTGGACGTGTCCCTGGCCTACCCGCTGGTGAGCCTGGGCTTCGTCGTCACCATGCTGCTGGGCGTGCTGTGGCTGGGCGAGCCGTTCTCGTGGCTGCGCGTGGCGGGCTGCACTTTGATCGTGGTCGGCGTGAGCCTGCTGGCCCTGGATGCGCGCGTGTGAAAGCCGACAACAACTCCCTCGCGGCCGCGCGCCGCGTCTTCTGGTGGGCCTTTGGGCTCACGCTGCTGCTCAAGCTGTTCCTGGCCGCGGTGTTTCCCTTCACCGGCGACGAGGCCTTCTTCTACCAGTGGGGCGCGCGCCCGGCCTGGCACTACTCCGACCACCCGCCTCTGGTGGGCTGGCTGATCGCGGGTCTGCGGGCCATCGGCGGTGACACACCCCTGGTGCTGCGCAGCGTCACGCTGCTGGTGACCAGCGCCATCGCCCTGCTGGTGGTGGACCTGCTGCGCCGCCTGCTGCCCGAGGAGCGCGAGGCCCAGGCCTGGCTCGCCGGCGCGGTCTACCTGGCCCTTCCCTGGAGCTGGCTGTTCGTGCTGGTGACGACCGACACGCTGCTGATCCTGTTCATGGCGCTGTCGTTCTGGGCCTATGTGCGTGCGGACACGGCCGAGCGCGCCACGGGCTGGTACCTGCTGAGCGGCGCGCTGCTCGGCGCGGCCTTCTTCAGCAAGTACTTTGCGGCGCTGCTGGGCTTCGCCTACGCGGCCCACGCCTGGGGCTGGCGGCGCGAGCGCTGGTGGGCGCCTTTGCTGGTCTTCGTGGCCGCGCTGCCCGCCATCGCGGCCAACCTCATCCTGAACGCCACGCACGGCTGGAGCCACGTGATGTTCAACGTCTTCAACCGCAACGAGGCATCGGCGTGGTCCCTGGAGACCTTCCTCACCTACCTCGGCATGGCGCTGTACCTGGTCACGCCCTGGTGGCTGTGGCGCGCCGCGCGCTCGCGCGCGCCCGAGGGCGTGAGCGCCACCACGCGCACCACGCTCGCGGTGCTGTGGGGCTTCCACTTCGTGGTGTTCGCCCTGCTGGCCACGCGCCGCACCATCGGCCTGCACTGGGTGCTGGGCTTCGTGCCGGTGTTCGTGGTGTGGGCCGGCCTGCGCTGCGACGTTCGCCCGCTGCGCCGGCTGTTGGGCTACACGGTCGCGCTGTCGCTGCCGCACCTGTTGGTGGTGCTGGCGCTGGTGCTGAGCCCGGTGTCGTGGTGGGCCACCACCAAATGGGCCGACCGCATCGTGTTCCTGCGCGACAACCCGGCCGTGGTGGCCGCGCTGCGCCAGGGCCTGCCCGCCAACGGCACGATCATGGCCCACGCCTACAACCCGGCGGCGATGCTGGCCTTCCGCCACGGCCAGTACGTGCCGGTGTTCGGTCAGGGCCGCCACCACGCACGACAAGACGACCAGATCGTCGATTTCCGCCGCTACGACGGCCAGCCGATCCGCGTGTTCCAGTACGACGAGCCGGACCTCTCGGCGTACGCCCCCTACTTCCAGCGCGTGAGCAAGCAGGTCTTCGTGGTGGATGGCGCGCAGTTCTGGTTCGTGGATGGCGAGGGCTTCCGCTTCGCGCCCTACCGCGAGAACGTGCTCGCCGCCGTGGCGCGCGACTTCCACGACATCCCGCGCTGGCTGCCGCTGTGGGGCAACCCGTTCTGCGAACGCTACGGGTTCAAGGACTGCTCGCCGGGGCGGTGAGCCCTCAGGGGTGCAGCGCCGCCGCGCCGGACACGGGTTCGCCGAGAAACGGCGCGATGTTGGCCATCGCGCGTTCCACGTACGGGTCCTTCTCGCCCACCGGCGCCACATAGTGCAGGGCAGCGCGCGCCGCCTCCTCGCCCACCAGGCGCGCGATCAGCCAGGCCGCCAGGTACTGCGAAGCCAGGCAGCCACCCGCCGTGGCCACGTTGCCGTGGGCCACGAAAGGCTGCTCCAGCACGCGCACACCCGCTTCCTCGACCCAGGGTTTGGTCGTGAGGTCGGTGCAGGCCGGCACATCGCCCAACAAGCCGAGCTTGGCGAGCACCAGGGTGCCTGAGCACTGCGCCCCGAGCAGTTGTCGCGCGGGATCCAGCCGCAACTGCGCCATCAGGGCCGCATCGGCCACCACCTCGCGGGTCTTGATGCCGCTGCCGACGATCACCGCGTCGGCGGCGCTGGCATCGCGCAGGTCGGCTTGGGCCTCCATCACCACGCCGTTCATGGAGCGCACGCGCGGCGCGGGGCAGGCGATGGAAACGCGCCAGTCGGACCGCTTGATGCGGTTGAGGATGCCGAGCGCGACCAGGGAGTCGAGCTCGTTGAAGCCGTCGAAGGTGAGGATGGCGATGTGCATGGCTGCGGGTCCGTGGGGAAGGCGGACATGCTACGGCGCCAGTGCTCGCGCCAAGGGGCCGATGGCGGCGCCGCGCCCGGGGCCATCCGCGCTCAGTCGAACAGCGCGGTGTAGCGCCGCTGCATTTCCTCTGGCGAGACGTTCTCGATCGAGTGGCCGATGAGCCAGCGGTGGCCGAAGGGACAGCGCACCACGCCGCTGCGCTCGCCGTAGAAGGCGTCGCTGGCCTCGCGCTCCAGCGTGGCGCCGGCGGCCACGGCCTGGGCGAGCATCGCGTCGGCGTCGTCCACGTGCAGGTGCAAGGTGACCGGCGTGGCACCCAGGCTGCGCGCGCTGCGGATGCCGACCTCGGGGAACTCATCGCACAGCATCACGGTGTGCGGACCGAAGGCGAGTTCGGCGTGGCCGATGCGGCCGGAGGGTTCGACCAGGCGGAATTTCTCGTTGGCGCCGAAGGCCTGGCCATAGAAGCGAATGGCGGCGTCGGTGTCGTGCACGCAGAGGTAGGCATAGGTTTCATCGATTCGCATGGCGGCTCCTGGTTGAGGCGGCGAAGCCCGCACTGTGCCGCTCGACGCGCCCTGCGTATAGAAGAAATTGTTCGCGCCGTGAGCGCCCGCTCAGTGGCGGCGCGGCGGCACCAGCGGCAGGTGGTTGGGCTCGTCGGGCGCGAGCGCGCGAAAGCGCCCGGGCGTGAGGCCGGCCATGGCGCGGAACTCGCGGATGAAGTGCGACTGGTCGCTGTAGCCCAGGATGGCCGCCAGGTCGGCGGGCGCGGGGCCGTCGCTCGCGGCGAGCGCCCTCACCGCCGCCTGGAAGCGGCGCACACGCAGCCAGGCCTTGGGGTTGAGGCCGGCGGCTTGGCGGAACTGCAGTTCGAAACGGCGGTGGCTCAGGCCACTGGCGCGCACGGCCGCCCCCACCGAGGGCGATTGCCGCAGCAGCCGCGCGAGCGCGCCGGCCTGCCCCACCACGGGTGGTCGTCGCGCCAGCAGCCAGGCCTCGAACAGGGCGAGCCGCGCGTCCACGGTCGCCGCCTCCATCAGCCGCTCGCGCAGGCGCGGCGCCTCGGGGCCCAGCAGGGCCTCCAACGGCACGTGGCGGCCAGTGACAGCATCCGCGTCCAGGCCGAACAGCCACTGCGCGGCGCCCGGCAGCAGCGTGGCACCCACGCTGGCCGAGCGGGCGTGCAGGCGCTTGAGGTAGGGCGCGGTGCGCGCGCCCGCGAGCACTGCGTTCGCCAGCGGTTCACCCTGCGCGTCGTCGCATGAACGCAGCAGTTGCACCGGCGATTCGTCGAGCCGCAGCACCAGGTGCATGAAGCCGCTGGGCAGCAGGCGCTCGATGCGCGCCTGCGACTCGCCCGCCGGTTCGGCGGCGCAACTCCAGACCTCGCGCACGAAGGGGCGCAGCAGCGGGTGGGGTGCGCGGCGCCGGTTCATGCGAGCCTCAAACGGCGATGACCTTCATTCGCCGACCTCGAAGCGCACGCGCGGCGCCACCGCGCACAGCGGTTCGTAGGCGATGGTGCCGGCCGCGTGCGCGACCTCGTCCACCGGCAACAACGCGCCGTTGCCGGCACGGCCCCACAGCACCGCCTCGCTGCCGATGCCGGCCTTGGGCACCGTCGTGAGGTCCACGGTGATCATGTCCATGCTGACGCGGCCCAGGGTGCGCGTGCGCACGCCGTCCACCAGCACCGGCGTGCCACTGGGTGCGTGGCGCGGGTAACCATCGGCGTAGCCGCAGGCGATGACGCCGATGCGCATCGGCCCGTTCGCGGTGAACGTGGAGCCGTAGCCCACGGTGTCGCCGGCCTGCAGTTGCTGCACGCCGATCACGCGGGTGGACAGCGTCATGGTGGGCAACAGGCCCCAGTGCGCGGCACTGTGCTCGGGGAAATCGGGCGCGCTCCCGTAGAGCGCGATGCCCTCGCGCACCCAGTCGGCCGCGAGCGAACCCGCGCCGCGCAGGGCCCCGCGCGCGTGGCGCAGGATGGCCGCGCTGTTGGCCAGCGTGCGCTCGCCGGGCAGGTCGTCGGTGGCCTGCTCGAACAGCGCCACCTGGTGCGCGATACCGCGCGGCCCGTCGGCGTCGCTGAAGTGCGTGATGTGGCCGATCTCTTCCACCTGCGGCAGCGCGTTGAGCCGCGCCCACGCCGCGCGGTAGGCCGCGGGCGTGAAGCCCAGGCGGTTCATGCCGCTGTTGAGCTTGAGGAAGACCTTGTGCGGCTGCTGCGTCTTGTGCGCGGCGAGCCAGTCGATCTGTTCGGTGCAGTGCACCGTGTGCCAGAGGTTCAGGCGCGAACACAGCTCGAGATCGCGCGCCTCGAAAGCGCCTTCCAGCAGCAGGATGGGGCCGCGCCAGTCGAGCGCACGCAGGCGCTCGGCCTCGTCGAAGTCGAGCAGCGCGAAACCGTCGGCGCCGCGCAGGCCCTCGTACACGCGCTCGATGCCGTGGCCGTAGGCATTGGCCTTGACGACGGCCCACACGCGGGCGTCGGGCGCGCGTTCACGCGCGACGCCGAGGTTGTGGCGCAGGGCGCCGATGTGCACGGTGGCCAGGATGGGGCGGGGCATGGCGTGAGAATTGTCAAGCGGCGCTGGACGGACCGAGCAACGGGGGTGGCGTACCGGTGGCGCTGCCGCACGCGCGTGCTATAACCCGCGCCACCTCACTGGAGACAAGCCCCGAACTGTCGCACAAACGAGTGAGGCATCCGTCCGTGGGGCGCTTCATCCTGGCAGCCAAGCACACCGATTCATCGCCATGAAGCGCGGCTTCTACACCATCATGACGGCGCAGTTCTTCAGCTCGCTGGCTGACAACGCGCTGTTCGTCGCCGCCATCGAGCTGCTGCGCCACCGCAACGCGCACGAATGGCAGAGCGCGGCGCTGGTGCCCATGTTCGCGCTGTTCTACGTGCTGCTGGCGCCCTTCGTGGGCGCCTTCGCCGACGCGCGGCCCAAGGGCCAGGTCATGTTCATCAGCAACGCCATCAAGGTGGTGGGCTGCCTGCTCATGCTGGTGGGCGTGCACCCACTGCTGGCCTACACCCTGGTGGGCCTTGGCGCGGCGGCGTACTCGCCGGCCAAGTACGGCATCCTCACCGAGCTGCTGCCGCCATCGCAACTGGTCAAGGCCAACGGCTGGATCGAGGGCCTCACCATCGCCTCCATCATCCTGGGCGTGCTGCTGGGTGGCCAGCTCGTGGGGCCGACGATGTCGGCCTGGCTGGTGGAGCTGCACATCCCCGGCATCCACCATGGCCCCGCCGCCGCCATCGCCATGCTGGTGGTGCTGTATGTGCTGGCCGCCGCTTTCAACCTGCGCATCCCGCTCACCGGCGTGACGCCGCGCCCCATGCCGCGCAACCCGCTGGTGCTGCTGCCCGATTTCTGGACCTGCAACATGCGCCTCTGGCGCGACCACCTGGGCCAGATCTCGCTGTCCACCACCACGCTGTTCTGGGGCGTGAGCGGCAACCTGCGCTACATCGTGCTGGCCTGGGCCGCGGTGGCGCTGGGTTACAGCACCTCCAAGGCCTCGGCGCTGGTGGGCGTGGTGGCGCTGGGCACGGCCGTGGGGGCGGTGGTGGCCTCCATGCGCATGCGGCTCGACCAGGCCACCAGGGTCATTCCCCTGGGCATCGGCATGGGCCTGCTGGTGGTGCTGATGAACTTCATCGACAACGTCTGGGTGGCCGCGCCCTTCCTGGTGCTGCTGGGCGGCCTGGGCGGCTTCCTGGTGGTGCCGATGAACGCGCTGCTGCAGCACCGGGGCCACAACCTCATGGGCGCGGGCCGCTCCATCGCCGTGCAGAACTTCAACGAGCAGGCCTGCATCCTGGGCCTGGGCGCGCTCTACACGGCCTCCACCGGCGCGGGGCTCTCCGCCTTCGCGGCCATCACGGCTTTCGGCCTGCTGGTGGCCGGCACCATGGCGCTCATCGGCTGGTGGCACAAGCGCAACCAGCGCGTGCACGGGCACGAGATCGAGCGCTTGCTCGAGATCGCGCGCCGCGACGACCTTCATGGTTGACACCCCCGCCGCGCTGCGCGCGACCCCCTGAAGGGGGCTGAGAGCCGCGGCTCCAAGCCTGCCTGCGCAGGCTTGGACGGCCCGAAGAAGCCTCGCCTCTGGCGAGGCTGCGGCCTGCAAGGCGCGCCTGCGGCCCGGCAAAGCCGGTTCCGCGGCGCCCCCGGCTGGGCCACCTCACGCGACGCGCGTCAAAAGCTGCCCACGTTCGTAGGCGCGAAGCCGTTGAGGCTCACCAGGCGGTGCTGCGCCAGCACCTTGTACAGGTCGGCCTCGCTCACCGAGCGCGAGAGGTAGGCGTCGGCGCCGGCCAGGCCGGCCTTCATGCGTTCCATGCTGCCCGCGCTGGGCGCAAACAGGATCACCGTGGCCGCGCCCTTGGGCCCCTTGGCTTGCTTGGCCCAGCGGCACACCTGAAAAGCGTCGGGCTCACCGCTCAGGCGGTCGATGACGACCAGCCGGTACGGGTGCGCCTTGAGCATGGCCTGCACCTGCGCGGGTTCGCGGCACCAGTCCATCGACAACTCGTACTTTCGGAAGCGTTTGAGCAGGATGCGACCCTCCACCAGGCTCTGCCCCACCAGCAGCGCGTCGCCGCGCGGCACCTCGGGCACGGCGGCGTCACCCTGTCGCAGCCGCGAGGCCAGGCGGGAATTGCGCGCGCGCGGCGCGGGCGGCGCGACGTTGAGCAGGTCCTCGAGGTCGGCGAAGTCGGTGGCGCCGCGCAGCGGAATGCTGACGGTGCCGGTGCGCGCCTTGCCGGCCTCGGGCGGACTGCCCGGGGCCATGCGAGGCGTCGCTGGCGCCGGCGTGTAGGCGGTTGCGGCAGGCAGCTGTCGTGCGGCTGCCGGCATGGGCGCCGTGGACGGCGGCGACGAAGCATCCGCCTCGACGGCCATGCCCGCCGCGCGCGCGATCATCGCCAGCGCTTCCTCGCGCGTCATCGGCCGCGTGGGCGGAAACTCGGTCTCGGGCGAGCGGCGCCGCGCACGGGCGGAGGGAGGCAGGGGCGCGATGGGTTGCGGCTTGCCGCTGGCCAGGCGCATGCTGGCCTGCAGGCCGTGCAGTTGCGAGGCCTTGAAGGCTTCGGTGTCCGCGAGACCTGGCGCAAGCGGTGCCGCCGTGGCCGCCGCCGCGCGCGCCGTGCGCAGACCCACGAGGGCGTCCAGCGACCCCAGCAGCGAGACCAGGCGCACCGGCTTGCGCTCCACCGGCCAGCCGGTGCCGGCGTCGTGCGCACCGATCAGCAGCACCCGCCCGGGCAAGGTGGCGTCGCGCACCAGGGCCACGGCCTGCGCGTTGTCGGCGTTGACGAGCAGCAACTGCGCGTCGAGTACCTCCTCCTGCACCCGATAGGCCGGTGGCCGCCGCGCGGCGAGCCGGAAGAACGATTCGAAGGTGGCGCTCTCGTGCTGGGCGAACCCCACAAGCGCCACGGTGTAGGCAGCCTCCATTACCCGCTCCACGCCCCGCGACACGTTTTGAAACCCTTTGGGGGCCGGCGCAGTATGGCGCGCCGCCGGGTTTTTGGGTGAGGCGCGCACCGCCGTTCATGCCGCCATGTGAAGATTCTGTCGCGCGCCAGACACTGCGCGCCCACTTCAGGAGCCCCCTCATGTCCAGCGTCTACGACTTCGAAGCCCAGACCATCAACGGCCAGCCCGCGCCCCTGAGCCGGTACAAGGGCCAGGTGCTGCTCATCGTCAACACCGCCAGCGCCTGCGGCTTCACGCCCCAGTTCGCGGGGCTGGAAGAGCTGCACAAGACCTATGGCCCGCGAGGCCTGGCGGTGCTGGGCTTCCCCTGCAACCAGTTCGGTTCGCAGGACCCGGGCAGCAACGAGGAGATCGCCGGCTTCTGCCAGCTCAACTACGGCGTGAGCTTTCCCATGATGGCCAAGATCGACGTCAACGGCGCCGAGGCGCACCCGCTGTACCGCTGGCTCACCGCCGAGGCGCCGGGCCTGCTGGGCAGCAAGGCCATCAAGTGGAACTTCACCAAGTTCCTGGTCGGCCGCGACGGCAAGGTGCTCAAGCGCTACGCCCCCCAGGACGCACCGGCCAAGCTGGCGGGGGACATCGAGGCGGCGCTGGCGGCTTGAATCGCGCTACAGATAACGCAGCAACGCTCCCGCCAGGGACGGCAGCACGAGCGCGTTGAGCAGCGCGCTCAGCCCCATCGCCAGTCCCGCGAACGCCCCGGCCTCCTCACTCTCCTGAAACGCCCGCGCGGTGCCGATGCCGTGCGCGATCGTTCCCAGCGCGAAGCCGCGAACGGCCGGCTCACGGATGCGAAGCGCATCGAAGAGGAAGCGCCCACCCACCGCGCCGAGCACGCCAGTGGCCATGACGAGCACGGCGGTGAGCGAGGGCAGGCCGCCGATTTTTTCGCTGATGCCCATGGCCACCGGCATGGTGACCGACTTGGGTGCGAGCGAGGCCATGGTGGCGGGTGAGGCGCCGAGCAGCCAGGCCACCACGATGGCGGTGGCGGCGGCCGCCAGGGCACCGGCCACCAGCGCGGCAATCAGCGGCAAGGCCAGGCGGCGCAGGCGGTGCAACTGCTGGTACAGCGGCACCGCCAGCGCCACGGTCGCCGGGCCGAGCAGGAAGTGCACGAACTGCGCGCCCTCGAAATAGGTGGCGTAGTCCGTGCCGGTNNCGAACTGCGCGCCTTCGAAGTAGGTGGCGTAGGGCGTGCCGGTGGCCCACAGCAGCGTGGCCAGCACCAGCACGGTGGGCGGCACCGGGTTGGCCAGCGGGTGAAAGCCGCTGCGCCGGTACAGCACGAAGGCCGCGTGGTAGACGATGAGCGTGAGCGTGAGGCCCAGCAGCGGCGTGGCCGCGAGGTAGACCCAGATGTCGATGAGGCGGCGCGGCGTTTCCACGTTCATCGCGCCGCTCCGTTGCGACGTGGCTGCCGACGCATCAACCAGACCATGGTCCAGGCCGACACCGCCAGGCCCACGAGCGTACTCACCACCAGCGCCACGCCGATGGCCAGGGCCTCGTCGCCCAGACGCTGCAGGTGCTGCATGACCCCCACGCCGGCCGGCACGAACAGCAGCGAGAGGTGCTGCAGAAGCCCCTGCGCGGTGGGCTTGATGGCGTCCAGCCAGGCCGGACGCAGCGCCAGCGTGGCCAGCAGCAGGGCCAGGCCCACCACCGGCCCGGGCACCGGCGCGGCGGTGGCGAGCACGGTCACCTCACCCAGCAGCTGGAACACGAGCAGGGTGGCCAGCGCGGGGATCATGCGGGCTCAGGCGCGCAGCGCGTCGTCCAGCAGCTCGACCCAGTGCCGCACGGGCGTGCCGGTGCCGCTCTGCAGGTGCGTGATGCAGCCGATGTTGGCGCTGGCAATCACGGCGGGCTTGAGTTCGCCCAGGTGGCCGAGCTTGCGGTCGCGCAGTTCGTAGGCGATCTCCGGCTCGAGCACCGAGTAGGTGCCGGCCGAGCCGCAGCACAGGTGCGCCTCGTTGCGCGCGAGCTGCACGGTGAAGCCGAGCTCGCCCAGGCCTCGCTCCACGCCACCGCGCAGCTGCTGGCCGTGCTGCTGCGTGCAGGGCGGGTGGTAGGCCACCACCCGCTGCGCATCGGGCACGCGCGCGAGCTGGGGCTTGAGCGCGGGCACCAGTTCGGGCAGCAGCTCGGACAGGTCGCGCGTGAGCGCGGCGATGCGCGCGGCCTTGTCGGCGTAGGCGGGGTCGTCGCGCAGCGCGTGGCCGTAGTCCTTGACCATCACGCCGCAGCCCGAGGCGTTCATGACGATGGCCTCGGCGCCCTGCTCCACGAAAGGCCACCAGGCGTCGATGTTGGCGCGCATCTGCGCCAGGCCGCCGCCGTGGTCGTTGAGGTGGAACTTCACTGCGCCGCAGCATCCGGCCTCGGGCGCCACGATCGTCTGGATGCCGGCCGCGTCGAGCACGCGCGCGGTGGCGGCATTGATGTTGGGCGCCATGGCCGGCTGCACGCAGCCCGCGAGCATGAGCACCTGGCGTGGGTGCGAACGCGTGGGCCAGGCGCCGGCCGCCTGCGGTGCGGGCACCTTGGCCTTGAGGGCCGCCGGCAACAGGCCGCGCACCGCCTGGCCCAGCTTCATCGCGGGCCCGAACAGGGGCGAGGTCAGGCCTTCCTTGAGCAGCCAGCGCACGGCGCGCTCGCCCGCGGGGCGCGGCACCTTCTGTTCGACGACGGCGCGGCCGATGTCCACCAGGTGCCCGTACTGCACGCCGCTGGGGCAGGTGCTCTCGCAGTTGCGGCAGGTGAGGCAGCGGTCCAGGTGCAGCTGCGTCTTGCGCGTGGGCGTGGCGCCCTCGAGCACCTGCTTGATCAGGTAGATGCGCCCGCGCGGGCCGTCGAGCTCGTCGCCCAGCAGCTGGTAGGTCGGGCAGGTGGCGGTGCAGAAGCCGCAGTGCACGCACTTGCGCAGGATGGCCTCGGCCTCGCGGCCGTGCGCGGTGCCCTGGAACTCGGGGGCGAGCTGGGTCTGCATGTCAGAACAGGTCGGGGGCCTGGAAGATGCCGTGCGGGTCGAAGGCTTCGCGCAGGCGGCGCATCACGGCACGCAGCGCGGGGCTGGGCGCGTCCGCGCGAGGCACGCCGCCATCGCCCGAGAGCGGGGCGCGGAACAGTTGCGCGTGGCCACCCGCGACTCGCGCGGCGGTGCGGATCGCCTCGGCCGCCGCCACGGGCGCCCACAGCCAGCGCTGGGCGCCCTGCCATTCGATGAGCTGCGGCCACTCGCCCAGCAGCGGCGCGGCGGTCTGTGGCACGGACACGCGCCACAGACCGTGATCCGGCGAGGGCGCGTCGGTGAAGAAGGGCAGGTGATGGTCGCGGCAGGCGGCCCAGTCCGAGCTGGCCTGGGTGTTGTCCAGCCGCGCGCCCGGCGCCTCGGCCAGCAGGCGCTCGCACGCGGCCTCCACCGCCGCGACGGCGCCGCGCAGGCGCAGGCACAGGCGATCGCCCGCGCCGGCCTCCTGGAGCCAGCGCGAGGCGTTGATCGGCAGCGGCTGCCCGCCCCAGCGGTGCAGGCGCTCCAGCGCGTTGAACTGGTCGACTTCGAACACCAGCGTGGCCTCGGCCGGCGCCACGGGCAGCACCTTCAGGCTGAGCTCGGTGATGAGGCCCAGGGCGCCCCAACTGCCCGCGAGCGCGCGGC
>JABAHQ010010196.1_pt2 | contig 16632 bp, 21 predicted proteins | sample 7062091 | NCBI WGS metagenome assembly JABAHQ01 (sample SAMN14534359, study PRJNA622989) | marine sediment metagenome | biome: marine biome [ENVO:00000428]; feature: marine pelagic biome [ENVO:01000023]; material: deep marine sediment [ENVO:00002113] | place: India: Gulf of Kutch | collected...
GGTGCTCATGCCCATCGTCGCCAGCATGGGAGGCATCGCCGGCGTCCAGACCCTCACGGTGATGGTCCGCGGCATCGCGCTGGGCCATGTCCAGGCCGAAAATACCTGGCGAATCGTGGCCCGCCAAGCGGGGGTGGGGCTGGTAATGGGACTCCTGTTCTCTCTGCTCGGCGCCGGGCTGGCCTGGGCTTGGTTCGATAAGCCCCTGTTAGGGGTTGCCATGGCTTTGGCCCTGATCATCAACCTGTTTGCCAGCGGCCTTTTCGGGTCGGTGATCCCCCTTGTCCTTCGACAGCTCAAAATCGATCCTGCCCTCGCTTCCGGCGTACTCCTGAACACGCTCACCGACGGCATTGGCTTCCTTTCCTTCCTTGCTTTGGGGACATGGATCCTGCTTTAAAATCCAGACTTTGTCCCCGAACAGCCCCAATTCCTAGCGCTTCTGTTGTTTTGTTCTTTGTAAAAATCAGGTATACAGAGGGCCAACGATCGGACAATCGTGGGATCCCCAAGGAGGTGCCCAGGAATGCCGTCAACCTTCCGCCGGGATTTTGCCGAACCTCCCAAGCCTAAGGGACGATCTGCCGTCCTCGGGGCGCGACCGCGCCCCTGGCAGCGGCTGCGCCTCCCCCCTCAGTGGCGGGCCCTGGGACTCGGTGTCCTGACCGCCCTGGCCTCGGCGGCCTTCGCGGGCTTCCAGGACGATTCCGACCTGACCCTCCGCGTCCGGCAAATGTCCCTGGCGCCCGGGGGAGCCGCCGAAGGACACGCCCGTCTGCCCAACCCCTTGGCGTTTACCCAGGCAGGGACGGCGGAGCCCGCCCCGGCCGACTCCCCGGCCCCGGAAGAGCCTTGGCGGTCCTATACCCTGGAGGCGGGGGAGACCCTGTCCCAGCTGGGGAAAAGAGCTGGGCTTTCCGCAGGTACCGCCCTGGCTCTGGCCCGCTCCAGCGCCGACGTCTATCCCGCCCGGCGTCTGCGCTCCGGGCACACCTTCCGAATCCGTCCGGGAGAAAACGGCCGACCCGCCGAGGTCCGCTACCAGATCGACGACCACCGCTTCCTGCGGTGGCAGCCCCGGGAGGGGGGCGGGTTCCATGCCGAGATCCGGGACTATCCTCGCACGGTGCAGGTGCGCCAGGCTTACGGGCGCATCGAGACCAGCCTGTTCGAGGCCGGAGCCGAAGCCGGCTTGTCCGAGCGAACCACCATGGAGCTAGCCCGGATCTTCGGCTGGGACATTGACTTCGCTCACGATCTGCGCAGGGGGGACTGGTTCCGCGTACTCTACGAGGAGGTCTACCGGGAAGGAGAGCGGGTAGCGGACGGGGCCATCCTGGCCGCCGAGTTCATCACCCGGGGCAAATCCCACCGGGCCATCCGGTTCACCGATTCCGCCGGACGCACCGACTACTATCACCCGGACGGCCGCTCGGTCCGCAAGGCCTTCCTGCGCAGCCCCGTGAAATTCACCCGGATCACCAGCCGCTTCAGCCGCAGCCGCAACCACCCCATCCTCAAGCGCCGCCGGGCCCATAAGGGGGTGGACTACGGCGCCCCCTCGGGGACCCCGGTCCGCTCCACCGGCGAAGGCCGGGTAATCTTCCGCAGCCGCAAAGGAGGCTACGGCCGGGTGGTCATGATCCGCCACGCCGGTCGCTACACGACCGTTTACGCGCACCTGTCCGGCTACGCCCGCAGCGCACGCCGCGGCCGCCGGGTCAAGCAGGGGCAGACCATCGGCTACGTGGGCCAATCCGGCCTGGCCACCGGCCCCCACCTGCATTACGAGTTCCGGGTACACGGCCGCCACCGCAACCCGCTGACCGTCCGGCTGCCGAATGCCGAGCCCCTGCCCGAGAAGTATCGGGACACCTTCCGGCGCCAGCGTCATCACCTGACGGCCTGGCTGGATGCCGTCGGGCCCGAGGAGGCCCGCCTGGCAAGCGCTGGGAACGAGGACAGCAGCGGCTAATCCCGCATCCCGCTCCTCCAGCCCGGCGCGAAAAAGGCCCGCCCCCCTCGGGGGCGGGCCTTTGGGGTGGGCCGGTCAGCGAGGGGCGGGGCTCAGACCCCGAATGATGACCCGCACCCGCAAGTGGTGGCGGCGTTGGGGTTGCTGATGGTGAACTGGGCCCCTTCCAGGTCCTCCTTGTAGTCGATGTTGGCCCCCATCAGATACTGGGCGCTCATCATGTCCACTAGCATGGTGACATCGCCCTTCTCGATGACGGTGTCACCCTCCTGGCGGCTCTCGTCAAAGGTAAAACCGTATTGAAAGCCCGAGCATCCACCGCCGGTAACGAACACCCGCAGCATGAGATCGGGGTTTCCCTCCTGGTCGATCAGCTCCTCAAGCTTGGCCACCGCGCTATCGGAGAGCTCGATGGGGTCCGGCATCTGCTCTGCGCGCTCCTCCGTGCCAACCGTGGCGTCCGCCATGGTTTCCTCCCTCGGGACAGATATCGCAAAGACTCGGGCCAGCCCGCCCTGGCGACGGACCGGAGCCCACGCTGGGGATCGGAAGGTCCCTGTCGAAGGCCGGGCTCGGATTCCTCAGCCGGTCTCCCTCTTGGCCTGGGCCGCCACCTTGGGCTCGGCCCTGGAGCCGGTGGACGTCCCCTGGCCCTTATCCGGCAACGCCTCGGCCGTCCCTTCGGACAACGCGGGGGTCACCGGCTTCCCAGGCTTAGTCGCGGAAATATGGGAGCAAGTTCCCGTAATCCCCGCTCCCTCTTCCATCTGGATGACCTCGTAGTAGAGATCGCCCTCAACGCTGGACTGGGCATGCAGCTCGAGCCGGTCGCTGGCATTGACGTTACCGATCACCCGGCCGTTGATGACCACGTTGGGCACGTGCACCTCGCCCCGCACCTCTGCCTGGTCGGTGATCACGAGCCGGCTACCGCTTCCGTCGGGGGCGGTGATGGTCCCCTCAACCGTCCCGTCCACCCGAAGCCCCCCTTCGAATGCGATGTCCCCTTTGATGGTGGTCCCCGCGCCGATCATGGTCTCGAGAGTCCCCCCTGTGTTCACCTTACGTTTCTTGTGCAGCATGGCGCTCTTCCTTCCCTTGGACCTGGACTAATCCGTCCCAAGCATGGGCCTGACTAAGCAGCTCCCCCAGGTTGTCCCGGGCATAGAGCTGAACCGAGGCACGGATGGGCTTAGCGTCGGGCGGCAGCTCGATCCGGCCATTGAACTCCTGGAAATAGCGGAACTCCACTTCCATCCCGCGCTTGCGGTACCGGGACCCCTCCGGGAAAAAGCGAACCTTTTCCTCGCCCTCCGCGTTGAGGAAGGCCACGGCCACCCGGACATAGCCTCGCACCGGATACTTCTTGGCCACACCCTGGACCAGCTTGAAGGCGAAGGCGAAATCCCGACCGTCGCCTTCCACCGGGTGGATCCGCAGGTCCTTCACGCTGGCGTCGCGGTAGGCCTTCTCCGGATCGAGGATGTTGCGGTAGAAGCCCACCTCGTCCTGAAGACCGTTGATCCGGCCCTGGAGGTCCTCCATGAGCTGGCGGAGCTTGCGGACCTCGCCGGAGCGGATGGCCTTCGCCGATTCCAGCTCCCCGATGCGGTCGCGCAGTCGTGCCACCTTGGAGGACAGATCCCGCTTTTCGGCCTCCAGGTTCTCGGCATGGTCCTTGAGCTGCTCAAGGCTCCTGACCCGCCAGATCTGCCCGAGCTCGAAGGCCCCCCAGATGGCACCCGGTATGCCAAGCACCACCAGGGCAAGCAGGACGTAGAATACCACGCGCCTGAAGTAGATCGTCCGCGGCCGACCCCGGTTGGGGTGAAGCAGCAGGACCAGGGAGGAGTAACGGCGATCCACCGGGGCCTCAGGGGAGAACCGGCGGAGTGCCCAGCCCGGCCCCTTCGGCCAGGCCGAACATCAGGTTCATGTTCTGCACCGCTTGCCCTGCGGCCCCCTTGACCAGATTGTCGATCACCGACAGCACTACCACCTGCCGCCCGCCCCCGGGCCGGTGCACCGCCAGCCGGCAGAAGTTGGATCCGCGCACGCTGCGGGTGGGAGGATGGCTGCCCGCAGGCATCACGTCCACAAAGGCCGACTCCGCGTAGCGCTCCTTGAACACCTCCTGCAGGTCGGCCTCCTGCCCCGTCAGGCGGGCGTAGCAGGTGGCATGGATGCCCCTGATCATGGGGACGAGGTGGGGGACGAAGGTGAGCCCCACGGTCCCTCCCGCGGCCCGGTCCAGCCCCTGTTGGATCTCGGGCAGATGGCGGTGTCCGGCAACGGCGTAGGCGGAAAGGCTGTCGCTGGCCTCTGCCAGCAGCAGGTGCGTCCGGGCCTCCCGCCCGGCGCCGCTGGCACCGGATTTGGCATCGGCGATGAGACCGTCGGTCTCCGCCAGCCCGGCCTCCACCAACGGCAGCAGGGCCAGCTGCACGGCGGTGGGATAGCAGCCAGGATTCGCCACCAGCTCCGCTTCCCGTATGGCGGCCGCGCTCACCTCGGGCAGCCCGTACACCGCCCGCTCCAGCCATTCCGGGGCGGCGTGGTCCTGGTCGTACCAGCGCTCGAACACCGCCCGGTCCCGGATCCGGAAATCTGCCGACAGGTCGATCACCCGCACCCCGGCCTCGAGGAGCGCCGGCACCTGGTGCATGGCCACGCCGTGGGGCACCCCGCAGAAAACCACGTCGCAGTCGGCGGCCAGCCGGCCGGTATCCGGCTCCTCGAAGGCCAGGTCGGTCCAGCCGCGCAGGGAGGGAAACATGGCGGCCACCGGCTGCCCGGCGGCCTGGCGAGAGGTGACCGCCACCACTTCGGCCTGCGGGTGCGTGACCAGCAGGCGCAGCAGCTCAACACCGGTATAGCCGGAGCCTCCCAGGATGCCGACGCGGAGGCGGTCTTCCATTGTTCCTGATTCCTCCCGGGGACTGGCCGCCGACGGGGTGCCGCCCGTCCAGTCCGCGCCTTTATGAAAGCACAGGCCCTTACATTACGAAAGGCCACCCCGCCACTTGAGCCCATCCGGATCTGCCGACCGGCAATTACCGGGTGAGCTCAAGTGGCGGGGTGGCCTTTCGGCACGGACGAGCCGGCTGCCGCGGCCAGCCGGTCAGCGCTTGGAGAACTGCGGGCTGCGCCGGGCCTTGTGGCGGCCGACCTTCTTGCGCTCCACCTCGCGGGCATCGCGGGTGAGCAGGCCGGCCCGCTTCAGGGTGGGGCGAAGCTCCGGGTTGTACTCCAGCAGGGCCCGGGCCAGGCCGTGGCGAATGGCACCCGCCTGGCCGCTGGCCCCCCCCCCGTCGACATTGACCCGGATGTCGAACTGCTCGGTGGTATCGGTCAGCTCCAGGGGCTGGCGCACCACCATCTGGGCGGTCTCCCGGGGGAGGTAGTCGTGCAGCGACTTGCCGTTGACGGTGATGGCGCCCCCGCCGGGGCGCAGGAACACGCGGGCGGTGGACCGCTTGCGGCGTCCGGTTCCGTAGTACTGCTGCTGTGCCATGGGTCAGCCTCGCCTAGAGCTCTAGTTGCACCGGCTGCTGGGCCTGATGCGGGTGGTCGCTGCCGGCGTAAACCTTGAGCTTCTTGAGCATCTGCCGCCCGAGCCGGTTCTTGGGCAGCATGCCCCGGACCGCGTCCTCGACGATCCGCTCCGGGTGCTCGGCGCTCTGCTTCCAGAAGGGGATCTCCTTGATCCCGCCGGGATAGCCGGTGTGATGGTAGTAGGTCTTGTCCAGCCACTTGTTCCCGGTGACCTGGATCTTCTCGGCGTTGATCACCACCACGTAGTCGCCGGTGTCCACGTGGGGGGTGTATTCGGGCTTGTGCTTGCCGCGCAGCCGGCGGGCCACCTCGGTCGCCAGGCGACCCAGCCGGTACTGGCTGGCGTCCACTACGAACCAGTTGCGCCGCACCTCGTCCGGTTTGGCCGAATAGGTCTTCATCACACCCGCTCCGCAGCTCGATTATGGCCGGGACCTTCCCCGGAGAAAGCGGGCAATTCTAGCCTGCCGCGGCGGGGGATTCAACCCGCGCGTCGTTGGGACCCGGCCCATCGGGCTAGGCGGCGGGGGCCTCCCGCTCGGCCGCCTCGGCGGTGGAGGGCACCCAAACCAGGGGCAGCAGGCGAACCGCGGCGGTAATCAGCCCCAGCCACATGAGGCCGGCCCCCGGGCCGGCAAGCGGGGTGAGCTCAAGCAGGCGCCCGGCGGCGAAGAGCCACAGCCCGGCGTGGAGAAGACCCACCTGAGCCCCCTGCAGCCACCCGGTGCGCACCGGATGCCCGGTGAACCGGGGGAGCATGTGCTCGGCCACTCCGAAGATCATGAAGGCCACGAAGCCGTAGGTGAACAGGTGGAACAGGCCCACCCCGGCCACGGGGGACAGCCACCCGGCCCCACGCCCCAGGAAATCGCCGGTGGCAAGCACCACCAGCCCGGCCAGCACCAGGTAGGTGACCGCCGCCCGCACCAGGTGACGGGGGCCGCGCCGCATGGTCAGGGTGGCCGCGGCCAGCTCCTCGCCGGCCCCGCCCTGCCGCGGCGGGGCGCACTGCACCAGCTCCCGGGCCTGCTCCCCGGACGGCACTCCTACGTGCTTGAGCTCGCCGTCCACGAGGGTGGAGGGGATGGTCTTGATGAGCTTGTCGGCCACGATCCGCCGGCCCTCGGGCTGGGCCACGTCCAGCACCTCCAGCTCGAAGTCCCGCTCGGCGTAGATCTGGCGCCACACTCGCTCGGCGCTGGGGCAGGTGGGGCACCACTCCGAGACCAGCAGGGTCACCTTCACGGCCCGGCCTCCCCGCCGTCCTCGCCCGGGGCGGCGCAGCGCATGCAATAGACGTCGTAGCGGTCGATCCACCCCCGGAGACCGGCGATGGCCTCCTCACCGATATGGAGCGCAGCCAAGGCCCGGTCCGGGTCGTCGGGGCGCAGGCGCACCAGCCAGGCGTCGCCGTAGGGATCGATGTTCACTTGGCCGGGGTCCTCCTCCATCACGGGGTTGACCGCCTCGATCTCGCCGTCGAAGGGGGCCGGCACGCCCCCCGCCCACTTGCTGCTCTCGAGTCGGCCCACGGGCTTGCCGGCCTTAATGTGCTTTCCCGGGCGCTTGAAGCGGGCGTACTGGACCCGGCCGCTCATGGTCTGGGCGGGGTCGGTGATCCCCAGGGTGAAGGAGCCGTCCTCCTCCGGCCGGGCCCAGACGTAGTCCAGGTCGTAGTAGAGATCCTCGGGCAGGTCGCAGCCGTGGTACTGGGCCATGCCGCTTTTCCCTCTTAGCGCTCCTCGGCCGGCCGGGCAACCACCGAGCGCAGGATGTTGTAGGCGAACGCCACCATGGCCGCCCAGGCCAGTGCCCCGCCGGCGACCAGGACCGGGTGCCAGTAGCCGAGCCAGCCCACCACCAGCATTACCAGGCCGAGGTTGGCCGCCCACAGCTGGAAGCCGGCCAGGCGCTCCGAGTGAAGTGGGCGGTTGGCGAAGCGTGGAAGTGTGTGCAGAGCCACGCCGTAGATCATCATGGCCACGAACCCCAGCAGCATGAGGTGGCCGTGGGCGCGGGCAGGGAAGCCAGGCAGGGTGCCCGGTAAGAAGGCCTGGTAGGTGCCCAGCCCGCCGCCGATCACGGCGTAGAGCAGGGAGCAGACGATGAACCACCGGTTGCGCGGGTGCATGGGGGACTCCCTGAGCGATCTACTCGGGAATTCCAGCGCCCGGGTGACCCGGCCGCATTGACCGGGGTCAAAAATACAACTTCTCCAGGTTTGTGCGGGCTCCTCCCCAGCCCGGATCTACTCCAGGACGTCGTGCAGGCGGTCGGCGTCCTGGATCCGGACCCGATCCCCGTCCACCAGGATGGCCCCTGCCTCCCGCAGGCGGCCCAGCACCCGGGAGAAGGTCTCCGGCTGGACCCCGAGCCGGCTGGCGATGGCCGCCTTCTTGGCGGGAAGCTGAATCTCCGCGCCCACCTCTTGGTCGGGGTTGTCCAGCTGGGCCAGGAGATAGCCCACCACCCGGGCGGTGGCATCCTCCAGGGTCAGGGCAGCCACGTCCTGCACCAGCTGGTGCAGGCGCTTGCTCATGGCCGCCAGGAGATTGCGGGTGAGATTGGGCCGGGCGTCCAGCAGGCTATTGAAGGCCTCGGCGTTGATCTCCAGCAGGTCGCTGTTCTCCAGGGCCCGGGCGTCCACCGGGTAGCGCTTGCCGGCCATGAACAGTACCGCCTCGGCGAAGGTCTCGTGAGGGCCGATGATCTCCACCACCTTCTCGTGGCCGCTGCTGGAAAGGCGCGAGAGCTGGATGTGGCCCTTGCTCAGAACATAGAAGCCGCGGAAAGGGTCTTCCGCCTGGAACAGGATCTCGCCGCGGGCCAGCGAGCGCGGGGTAGCGCATTGGGCGATCTCGGCCAGGGTGGCGTCGTCCAGGCTGCTGAACAGGGGAACAGCGCGAAGCTGTGCGGTGGTTTCGGGCACGTCGGGCTGTCCTTTTTTGCCTCGATGCCGTGAATGGCCTGCTCACAAGGAGCGGGTGGAACCGCAATCCGCGGGGACCGCACACTCCCCGTTGCGAGGGAGCGCGGTACTGAACAGCCGGGCTACCACCTGCTCGGCCATGTTCCGCACTTTTCCGGTGAAGAAATGGTCGGCCTCCGGGATCCAGAGCCACTGCGGAGACCGCGCCATGCGGGCCCGGAAGGCCCGCACGGTCTCCGGATCCACCACCTTGTCGGCCCCGCCCTGGACGATGAGTACCGGCCGACGCTCGGCCTCCAGGAAGGAGAAATCGTACCAGGCCACGGGCGGCGCCACCGCCACCAGGCGGCACACCCTCCCATCCCCTGCCGCAGCCCGCAGTCCCGCGTAGGCGCCGAAGGAGAATCCCGCCACCCACAGGGGCAGGGCGGGGAAGCGCTCGGCCATGGCCTGCAGCGCCGCGCGGGCGTCGGCTACCTCGCCGGGGCCGCCGGAGAACCGGCCCGGGCTGGTACCCACCCCCCGGAAATTGAAGCGCAGGGTGGCCGCTCCCCGCCGGCGCAGGGCCCGGGCCAGATAGACCACCACCTTGCTGTTCATGGTGCCTCCATAGCGGGGGTGGGGATGACAGAGCACCACCCCGGCCACGGGATCCTGCCCACCGGGCAGGGTCAGGCAGGCCTCCAGCCGGCCGGCGGGACCCGCGAGGTCCAGGAGCTCGGCCTTGCCGCCCGCGCAGTGGCCATGCTGAGATTCCGTCATGGTGCCCGGTCCGCTAACAGGATTCGGCCCCCGCTGTGGGGTGTAAACGCTCACTCGGGGCTATTCAGGCGGAGGCGCTCGACTTCGGTGCCGTTCATGACATGCTCGAACAGGATCTCGTCGATGTCCTCGCGGGAGGTATAACGGTACCAGGTACCCTCGGGGTAGATGACCAGGCAGGGACCCTCGCTGCAGCGCCCCAGGCACCCGGCCTTGTTCACCCGCACCCCGCCCGGCCTCTTGAGGCCCCACTCCTCCACGCGCTCCTTGGCGTGCTGGCGCAGCTCCGCGGCCCGCCCGTCGTTGTTGCAGGCCTCGCGACCGTCCTCACGCCGGTTCTGACACATGAAAATGTGATGACTGTAATATAATTGTCGCATTTCCCTTCCATACTGACGGCGCCGGTTGCCGGCCGGAGCCGGCCCGATTTCAGGGACCGGAGGCGGCTGCCCCAAGCGGCGCCAACAGAGGCGGGAAGGCCTCATCATCTGGTTTGAGGCACCCGCCCCCAGCAAGGGTTCCCCGCCATGGTCCCAAGCATCCTGGAATCCGCGATCCGGCACCTCGACCGCACCCTGCGAACGGTTGCGGGCGTTCCCGCGGAAGACCCGGCCTGCCGGCCCTCCCCCGCCGCCAACGCCACCCCCGACGGCCCCGGACCCGGCAGCGGGGAGGCCCAGCATATCGGCCGTCTCATGCGGGTCAACTATGCCGGGGAGGTGGCGGCCCAGAGCCTGTACCTGGGCCAGAGGCTGACAGCCCGCAACCGGGAGGTGGCCGAGCGGATGGACCGGGCCGCCCGGGAGGAGCAGGACCACCTCAACTGGTGCGCCGGCCGGCTCCGGGCCACGGGCGTGGGCCCCAGTCGGCTGAACCCGCTGTGGCTGACCGGGTCGATGGCACTGGGGGCCATTGCCGGCCTGGCGGGGGACCGCTGGAGCCTGGGCTTCGTGGCGGAGACCGAGCGCCAGGTGATGCGCCATCTCCAGGGCCATCTGGCCCAGGTGCCCGACAGCGACCCGGGGACCCGGGAGGTCCTGGAGCAGATGTACCTGGACGAGCGCCATCACGCCCAGTGGGCCGAGGAGGGCGGGGGACGGCGCCTGCCCCTGCCCGTCCGGGCCGGGATGCACGCCACCTCCCGGCTGCTGACCTTCGGCTCGTACTGGGTCTAGCCAGCAAGGGATGCCATGAGCGCCGAGCCATTCTCCGGCCAGGGACCGATCCGGATCCTGTTCGTCGAGGACGAGGAGCCGATCCAGGTACTGGTCCGGCACAACCTGGAGGCGGCCGGCTTCCGCGTGACAGTGTCCGGCAACGCCGAGACCGCCCTCGACCAGCTGGGCGAGGGCCTGCCCCACCTGCTGCTGGTGGACTGGATGCTGCCGGGCATGAGCGGCCTGGACCTGTGCCAGCGCGTGCGGCAGGAGCCCGCCCACCGCCACATCCCGGTCATCATGCTCACCGCCAAAGGCGAGGAGGAGCACCGGGTGCGCGGCCTGGAGACCGGGGCCGACGACTACATCCCCAAGCCCTTCTCGCCGCGGGAGCTCACCGCCCGGGTCCAGAACCTGCTCAAGCGCAGCTACCCCGAGCTGCGCGAGGAGGTGCTCGCCGCCGGGGAGCTGCGCCTGTACCCCGGCAAGCGCCAGGTCTTCTACGGGGAGCGGGAGGTGCGCCTGGGGCCCACCGAGTTTCGCCTGCTGCAGTTCCTGATGAGCCAATGCGGCCAGGTCTGCGAGCGCGGCCAGCTCCTGGACCGGCTGTGGGGGCCCCACGCCGAGGTGGAGAACCGCACGGTGGACGTGCACATCCGGCGCCTGCGCCAGGCCCTGGAGCCGGTGGCGGCGCCCCGGCTGATCCAGACCGTGCGCGGGGCCGGCTACCGCTTCGCCCCGCCGGCCTGACCCGCCGATGCGCATCCTGCCCGCCGGTACCCCCTGGGCTATGGCCGCGGGAGCTCTACTCGCCGTGGCGGGCACCCTGCTGGCCCGGACCGGCACTGCCCTGCTGGGCCTCGGGCTGATGGCCGCCGCCGCTACCGTCGCGGCGGTCTGGACCCGGGCCCGCCTCGACCGCCTGCGGCGCTGGCTGCAGTCCCGGGAAGGCAGCGTCGCCCTGCAGGGGGACCACGCCTGGGACACCCTGGAAAGCGAGCTCCGCTACTACTTCAAGCAGCGGGACCGCCAGCTGGGGGATACCCGGAGACGGCTCTCGGAGGTCGAGGGGCTCGCCCGGGACCTGCCGGTGGGGGTGGCCCTGGTGGATAGCGAAGGGCGCCTGATGGAGGCCAACGGCAAGGCCTTCGAGCTTCTGGCCCTGGATCCGGCCCAGAGCCGGGAGCAGAAGCTGCAGACCTGGCTCCGGGAGCCCGCCCTGCGCGACCTGTTCGCCCCCGAGGGACCCGCGATCCGCCGGGGCACCGCGCCCTACCGCCCGGACCCCTCCCGGACCCTGGCCTTCACCTGCACCCGCAAGGACGACGGCTCCTTCCTGCTGGTCATGGAGGAGATCACCGAGCGGGTGCGGCTGCAGCAGATGCGCGAGGATTTCGTGGCCAACGTCTCCCACGAGCTCAAGAGTCCCTTGACCAGCCTGCGCGGCTTCGCCGAGACCCTGCTCGGCGACCCCGACCTGCCCGGCGAGCAGCGCCGGGAGTTCCTGCAGATCATGGCCGACCAGATCGGCCGGATGCAGACCCTGGTGGCCGACCTGCTTACCCTGTCCCGGCTGGAGGCCCGGCCGCGCGGCGTCTCCGCCACCCCGGTGCCCCTCGACGGCCTGCTGGCCGGCCTCCACGACCAGTTCGCGGGGCCGGCCCGGGAGAAGGGCATCGACCTGCGGTTCCCGGCCGGCGACGAGCTTGACGGTCTGACCGCCTTCGGGGAGGCCGAAGGACTTGCCCAGGCCCTGGGCAACCTGGTGGACAACGCCCTGAAATACACCGGGGAAGGCGGCACGGTGGAGGTCCGCGCCGAAGCCCGCCCCGCCCGGGGCGAGATCGCCATCGGAGTCCGCGACACCGGGATCGGCATCGAGGCCCACAACATCCCCCGCCTGACCGAGCGCTTCTACCGGGTGGACAAGGGGCGCTCCCGGGCGGTGGGAGGGACGGGGCTGGGTCTGTCCATCGTCAAGCACATCCTCCACCACCACGGGGGCCGCCTGGAGGTGGCCAGCCGGCCCGGGGAGGGCTCGACCTTCACCATGGCCCTGCCCGACCACCCTCCCGAGGCCGTTACTGCTGCATAAGGTTTTGAAATTGAAAGTATAATTCTGAAACATTCCTGCAATAACGGCCTGCGATACTCCCGCCAGCTCTCCTAACAGGGCGATGAAAAACCCTTTTCATCGCCCGGGTAGAAGCGGAGCCGGCAGGCCCCGCTTGCCTAGAAAAATGGCAACCTGTTGCTTTTCCTGGTTTTCCAGGAAAAGCCTTTTCCTTTTTCACCTGACCACTCCTGGAGTGGTCAGGTGAAAGCAGGCCGTTGGAAAGGTTTTCCAACGGCCTGCTAAGCCAAGGCGCAAGCAACCCCTCTTACCGGAGGCATTCGCCATGAAGACGCTGCGCACCCTCAGTCTGGCCGCGGCGACCGCCCTCACGGTGGCCGCCGCCGGCACCGCTGAAGCCCGTGACCAGATCCGGATCGTGGGCTCGTCCACGATCTATCCCTTCGCCAGCTATGTGGTGGAGGAGCTCGGCGTCACCACCGCCCACCCGACCCCGGTGATCGAGTCCACCGGCTCGGGCGGCGGCCTCAAGCTGTTCTGCGCCGGCGTCGGTCTGGACACCCCGACATCACCAACGCCAGCCGCCGGATCAAGGTCAGCGAATTCAAACGGTGCCGGGACAACGGGGTCGGGCCCGTCACCGAGGCGGTGATCGGCTTCGACGGGATCGTCCTGGCCAACCACGTGGACGCCCCCCGGCTCCAGCTCAGCCGCGAGCAGATCACCCTGGCGGTGGCCGCCGAGGTCCCCAAGGACGGCGAGCTGGTGGAGAATCCCTACACCCATTGGGATGACATCGACGCCGGCCTGCCCCACAAGGAGATCCTGATCTACGGCCCGCCCACTACCTCCGGAACCCGGGACGCCTTCGAGGAGCTGGTGATGGAGGCAGCCTCCGAGGAGATGGCCGACTACGGCGGCGAGTACACCAAGATCCGGCAGGACGGCGCCTTCGTGCCCGCCGGCGAGAACGACAACCTGATCGTCCAGCGGCTGGAGCAGAACCGCAACGCCCTCGGCATCTTCGGCTACTCCTTCCTAGAGGAGAACACCGACCGCATCCAGGGCGCGATCATCGACGGCGTGGCCCCCGAGCCCGACACCATCTCCTCCGGCGAGTACCCGGTCTCCCGGAGCCTGTTCTTCTACGTCAAGAACGCCCACGCCGGGAAGGTCCCGGGGCTCTATGACTATGTGGAGCTGTTCCTGTCCGAGAAGATGATCGGCGAGCTGGGCTACCTGAAGGACCTCGGCCTGATCCCCCTGCCCAAGGATCGGCGCACCCGGGTCCGCGAGCGGGTGATGGCCAGGACCCCCCTCAAGCTGTCGGATATCCGGTAGGCACAAGGATCGTGAGTCCAGGCCGGCCCGGCGGATGCCGGGCCGGCCCTCTTGCGACCGGCGGCGGGGAGCTGCCGGAAAAGGGGAAGCGTTTCCGGCTGTGGCCGTTATAATGGCGCCGCCCGAAGCGGGAAGCGGGACGAGGAGCGGCTGGTGAGCACCGGGGAAGCGGCCATACTGTTCATCGGGGGGCTGACCCCCCTGATGGTCTTCGCCTACATGATCGGGCGGCGCCGGGCCCTGGCCCTGGCAACCAGCACTCCCCTGCACTCCCAGCCGGGCTATTACGGCTGGTATGCCGTGGTCTGGCTGGCCCTGCCTGCCATCGGGGTAGCCCTGGCGGCCTCCCTGCTGCACCTGCTGGGGCTGGTGACCGCCCCCGAGCCCATGGTCCTGGCCGCCGCCCTGGCGCTCGCCGCTGGCGGCCTGCTGGTGGGCCTGCATACCGTCAAGCCAGCCCTGCGCGCCCGCAACGCGGTGGAGGGGGTGGCGCGCTGGCTGCTGATCGCCGCGTCGCTGGTCTCCATCCTGACCACGCTGGGCATCATCTTCTCCATCCTGTTCGAGGCTATCCAATTCTTCCGGCTGATCAGCCTGTGGGAGTTCCTGACGGGAACAACCTGGAGCCCGGACACCGCCTTCCTCGGCGGCGCCGGAAGGGGCGGGGAGGCCACCGCCGAGCCCCAGTTCGGCTCGGTACCCCTGTTTGCCGGCACCTTCATGATCACCGCCATCGCCATGGCGGTGGCCCTGCCCATCGGCCTGCTCTCGGCCATCTACATGTCCGAGTACGCACCCAAGAGGGTGCGGGGCATGGCCAAGCCGACCCTGGAGGTCCTGGCCGGCATCCCCACCGTGGTCTACGGCTTCTTCGCCGCCATCACCGTCAGCCCGCTGGTGGTTGAGGCGGCTGCGGCGATGGGGCTGGACGCCTCCTACAGCAACGCCCTGGCCCCGGGCCTGGTCATGGGCGTGATGATCGTTCCCTTCGTGTCCTCGCTTTCCGACGACGTGATCAGCGCCATCCCCCAGAGCCTGCGGGAAGGCTCCTTCGCCTTGGGGGCCACTCCCTCGGAGACCATCAAGCACGTGCTGATCCCGGCCGCCCTGCCGGGAGTGGTGGCAGCCTTCATCCTGGCGGTCTCGCGGGCCCTCGGCGAGACCATGATCGTGGTCATGGCCGCCGGGCTGCGGGCCAACCTCACCGCCAACCCGCTGGAGGACATGACCACCGTGACCGTGCGGATCGTGGACGCCCTCACCGGGGACCAGGAGTTCGACAGCCCCGAAACCCTTTCGGCCTTCGGCCTGGGGCTGGTGCTGTTCGTGGTCACCCTCACCCTGAACCTGATCTCGCTGGTGGTCGTGCGCCGTTTCCACGAGAAATACGAATAGGGCGAGCCTGCCGACAATGGCCTTCGACGATCCCCGAGCCAGCCGCCTCATCCAGCGCCGCTACCGGGCCGAGCGCCGCTTCAAGGCTCTCTGCATCGGGGCCCTCAGCCTGGCGGTGGTCTTCCTCGCGGTGTTCTTCGCGGACATCATCGGCAAGGGCTACACCGCCTTTGTCCGCGCCCAGATCCGGGTGGCGGTCACCTACAGCGAGCAGACCGTGGAGATTCCCCCGGCCGCCGTCAGCGGGGAGGTGCGGGACTTCGTCAGCCGGGGCTTCCTGCGCGGGATCCCCAGCCAGGTGAAGGCCGAGTCCGGACTCATGGGCCGGACGGTGGAGCGTTGGGTCACGGCCGACACCGCCGTGGACCAGTACCTCAAGGAACAGCACAGCCAGCTCAAGCCGGGTGAGCGGAAAACCATCGACCGCATGGCCGAGAACGGCAAGGTGGCCCTGGCCTTCAATTGGAGCTTCTTCACCCAGGGCGACTCCACCATGCCCGAGATGGCGGGCATCCAGTCAGCCGTGACGGGCTCGCTGCTCACCCTGTTCATCACCATGCTGGTATCCTTTCCCATCGGGGTGATGACGGCCGTCTACCTGGAGGAGTTCGCCAGCGACAACCGCTTCACCCGGGGCATCGAGGTCAACATCAATAACCTGGCGGCGGTTCCCTCGATCCTCTTCGGGCTTCTCGGCCTGGCGGTATTCATCAACTTCATCGGCGTCCCCCGGTCCTCGGCCCTGGCCGGAGGACTGACCCTCGCCCTGATGACCCTTCCCATCATCATCATCAGTACCCGGGCGGCCCTGCGGGCAGTGCCGGATTCCATCCGGGAGGGAGCCTTCGGGGTGGGGGCCTCCCGCCTTCAGATGGTGGCCCACCACGTCCTGCCGCTGGCCCTGCCGGGCATCCTGACCGGCTCCATCATCGGCCTGGCCCAGGCCATGGGCGAGACCGCGCCGCTGCTGATCGTCGGCATGATGGCCTTCATCCCCTCGGCCCCGAGCAGCTTGACCGATGCCGCCACGGTGCTGCCGGCCCAGGTCTATACCTGGGCATCACGCCCCGAAAGGGCCTTTGCCGAGCTGACGGCCGCTGGCATCATTGTTCTTCTGGCGGTGCTGCTGACCCTCAATGCCACGGCAGTCCTGCTTCGCAAGCGCTACGAACGGCGCTGGTAGGGAGAAACCATGCAACAGCCCGATCCCACCGAAACCGAGCTCCCGCCCAGCACGGTGGACGAGGGAGCTGCGCAGGGGGGGCAGGGATCAGCCGACCGGCAGGAATCCGCCGGCGAGCAGGCCGGCTTCTCCCCGGCTTTCAAGACCGAGGTGCGCCCTCCCGAGGGCGTAACCGCCGCGGAGGAGTCCGGCGGGATCAAGGTCGAGACCCGCAACCTCAGCCTCTGGTACGGTGAGGCCCAAGCCCTGTTCGACATCAGC
>JABAHQ010004593.1_pt1 | contig 16612 bp, 15 predicted proteins | sample 7062091 | NCBI WGS metagenome assembly JABAHQ01 (sample SAMN14534359, study PRJNA622989) | marine sediment metagenome | biome: marine biome [ENVO:00000428]; feature: marine pelagic biome [ENVO:01000023]; material: deep marine sediment [ENVO:00002113] | place: India: Gulf of Kutch | collected...
ACAGAGGACCGCCGGCGTGGCTTCTACCTGCTGGAGCGGGCCTCGCTGGAGGAAGCCCTCAATCGGGCGGGGAATGAGGATTGAGCACGCCGAACTGCGGTTGATCGAAATGGAGCTGGCCTGGCCCTTCGAGACGAGCTTCGGGCGGGAGGAGCGGCGGTCGGCGATCATCCTCTCGTTATACAGCGATGGGAAAACTGGATATGGCGAATGCGTCGCCGGGGCAGGGCCCTGGTATTCCTATGAGACAGCCGAGACCGCCTGGTGGGTCCTGGCAGATTTCCTCATCCCCCGCGCCCTGGATGGGGATCTTGGAGGGCCAAAGGAGCTTTGGGACAGATTGAGCCCCATCCGGGGGCACCCGATGGCCAAGGCGGCCCTGGAGGAGGCGTTCTGGGATCTCCAGGCCAAATTGGAAGGCAGGCCGCTCGCCGCGCTCCTCGGCGGGGTAAAGGATGAAGTAACAAGCGGGATCAGCATCGGAATTCAGGAGGGGATCCCTCAACTGCTGGAGGAGATCGACCGGCGCTTGGATGAGGGCTATCCGCGGGTCAAGCTCAAGATCAAGCCCGGCTGGGATCTCGCTGTTTTAGAAGAGGTCCGGGAACGCTTTCCCCAAATAAGACTGCAGGTCGACGCCAATGCCGCCTACACCTTAAACGATCTCCCCTTGCTCCGGGGGCTGGACCGGTTCAACCTCCTGTTGATCGAGCAGCCGTTCGCCCACGACGACCTGGCCGACCACGCCGCGTTGCAAGGGGAAGTGCGGACCCCGATCTGCCTCGATGAGAGCATCGCCTCTTTCAATATGGTCAAGGCCGCCCTAGCCCTTGGAAGTTGCCGGGTGATCAACATCAAGCCGGGACGGGTCGGCGGGCTCTGGCCATCGATCATGATCCACGATTATTGCCATGAGCGGGATATTCCGGTATGGTGCGGGGGGATGCTGGAGACGGGCATCGGCCGAGCGCACAACGTCGCCCTGGCCTCGCTGCCCGGTTTCACCCTCCCCAACGACATCTCCGCCAGCAGCCGCTACTGGGAGCAGGATCTGGTAGAGCCGGAGTTTGTCCTGAACTACGACGGGACTATCTCCGTCCCCCGGGGGGCGGGGATCGGGGTAGAAGTGCGAGAAGATCGACTGGAGGAGGTGACGGTCAAGGTTCGCAGGTTCAAAGGTTCCAAGTTCACAGGTTCAATGCGTTAGAACCTGGAACCTGGAACCTGCAACTTGGAACCTGTGAACTGGGAGATGAGGCGTGCAGAGCTAGCCAAGCTGATCGATCATACCGTCTTGGGGCCGGACGTATCGCCGGAGCAAATAAAAGAGCTCTGTGCTGAGGCGATTCGTTATAAGCTCTATGCCGTCTGCGTCAACCCTTGCCATGTCCGACTAGCCAAGGAGGAACTCCAGGACGCGGAGACAAAGGTGGCCACGGTGATCGCCTTTCCGCAGGGGACGACCCTTCCCCAGGTAAAGGCCTGCGAGGCCGAGGAGGCAGTCGATGCCGGGGCGGACGAGCTGGACATGGTGATCAACGTCGCCGCGCTCAAGTCCAAAGATTATAAAGCGGTGCTGGAGGAGATCGTCGCCGTCCGTGAGGCGATAGCTAAAGCGCCTCGGCCGATCATTCTCAAGGTCATCCTGGAAACGGCGCTGTTGAGCGAGGAGCAGAAGGTCGCCGGGGCTATTCTAGTCAAGGCAGGAGGGGCCGATTTTGTGAAGACCTCGACCGGCTTCGGCCCTGGCGGGGCAGCGGTGGAGGACGTTCGATTACTGAGGACAGCGGTCGGGCCGGAGTTGGGGGTGAAGGCCGCTGGCGGGATCCGGGACTACGAGACTGCTCTAGCTTTAATCGAAGCCGGAGCTAACCGGATCGGGACGAGCTCCAGCGTGGCGATTATCCAGGGAGCGCCAGCATAAATTGGCCATCGAGAAGGCGTCGGGCTTTGTGATCAAGGCCTTCGACTACCAGGAGAGCGGGCGGATCATTCTTCTTCTCACTGGCCGCCGCGGCAAGATCTCCCTGTTGGCCAAGGGGGCACGGAGGGCGGAGAGCCGCTTCGGTGCCGCCTTGGATCTGTTGAACCTCATCGAGGTCGTCTTCTACGAGGGGCGAGGGTTGAACCTGTTAAAGGACGCCTCCCTCATCGAGAGTTACTCCGGACTTAAGCGGGATTACCACCGCCTGGGCGCGGCCTTGCAGGCCGCACGCGCCCTCGGCCTGCTACTGCGAGAAGGCCAGGGAGAAGGACGGGCCTTCCATCTCTTTGCAGAGCTGCTTCAGGAGCTGAATGAAAATGAGAAGCCCAAGTTGAAGCTTCTCCAACTTGGCTTTAAGCTGAAATTGATCGATTCGCTCGGTTTTGGACCGGAGCTGGAGCAGTGTACCGCTTGTCGTCGTGTACCCGCTGACGGGGAGAGGGTCTGGTTCTCAACCCAGGTTGGAGGAGTAGTCTGCGATAGCTGCAAGACCTCCCGCGACCGGAAGCTGTCGCCCCCGCTCCTCCAGGGCTGGAAGGCGATTCTCCGCCTCCCTCTGGGAAAACTTTCCCGATTAGCTCTCCCCGAGGAAACCACCTCCCAGGGAGAGGAGCTGCTAGATAAGTTTATCTCCTTCCATCTCCAGTCGATCTAGCGAAATAGCCCGCCGATCCTCACCAGAAGGACCGCAATCCCTACCATGATGAGGAAAACCCCCAAATTGCTGAAAAATTCGGTCATCGTTATCCGCCGCCTCCGCGCTTAGGGCCGCTCGAAAAAGCCCCCCAGCCGGATAAAGAGGATCGCCACCCCGGCGGCAATCAACAGATATCCGATGGAACTGAACAGATTAGTGATCGTCTCCGCCGCCTCGGCCATCGTTCACCTCCTAGAACTCACATCTTTTCGAAGTAACCGCCGAGGCGGATCAACAGGATCGCCACCCCAGCCGCGATAAGCAGGTTACCGATCGATACGAGAATATCGGTTATCTCCGGCATTCACACCACCTCCTCCGGCCTAAAGAGGCACAGCCCTCGTTCAGCCGCGCAATAGTTCAACGAATTATAGCCCAAGAGGGGCAAATTGTCAAGCAAACCCAGTTCCATTGTTTGTCGGCTAGTTGATCTAGCGGCAGCTAAGGGCTATCATCATCGTGGTGAATAAGGCGATGCTAGAGTTTTCGCTCCTCACCCCGGGGGGTTCTCTGTTTCAGGGCGAGGTGGAGTTCGTTGCCGCGCGCGGAGTGGAAGGGGAATTGGGGATTCTTCCCGGACACATCCCTTTGGTCACCCGGCTTGAGCCGGGATTGTTGCGGGTGAGACTCCCCGAAGGGGAGCGGCGCTTCCGGTTGCCCGGCGGGACCCTCCAGGTCGATGGGGAGCGGGTCCTGGTCTTGACCGATCAGGCGGAGGTAGTTACCTGAAATTGCTGACATTCGGGCAACGGGCCATGGCAGAATAAGGACAGGCAAACGGGCATCAATGTATCTACCTCGCAGATTACTCATTGACGGAAAGCGAATCGAAAGCGGCGAAAAAATGGAAGTTCGCAACCCCTACAACCAAGAGCACTTAGCCGAGGTCTCCCAGGCCGGGGAGGCCGAGGTCGGGCAGGCCCTCGCTGCAGCAGAGCGGGCTTTCAAAGATTACAGGAAGACATCGGCTCACCAACGCGCCGCACTGCTTCGTCGCGTCTCATCGATGATCGAAGAGCAGAAGGAGGAGTTCGCCAAAACGATCGCCCTGGAGGCGGGCAAGCCCTGGCGCTATGCCCTCGGTGAGGCCGGAAGGGCGGTAGAGACTTTCAAGTTCGCCGCGGGTGAGGCAGAAAGGTTGCACGGGGAGACAATTCCCATGGACGCCGCTCGCGGTTCAGAGAAAAGAAAGGGCTTTTTCATCCGTCAGCCTTTAGGGGTGATCGCCGCCATCTCCCCGTTCAATTTTCCACTCAATTTAGTCGCCCATAAGGTCGCCCCAGCCATTGCCGCAGGGAATACCGTCGTGTTAAAACCGGCCTCGGCCACGCCGCTCACCGCGTTGAGGCTGGGCGAACTCCTTCTGGAGGCCGGTCTGCCGCCCGGTGTTCTTAATATCATTATCGGACCAGGCTCGACCGTCGGCAACCGGTTGATAAAAGACCGGCGCGTCCGGATGATTACCTTCACCGGCAGCCCACCGGTGGGCGAGCGAATCAAGCGCGAATCGGGGATCAAGCGGGTAACTTTAGAATTAGGCTCCAACTCCGGGGCAATCATCGCCGCGGATGCTAATTTAGACCAAGCATTAGGAAAGTGTTTGGTTGGTGGGTTCGCCTACTCCGGCCAGGTCTGCATCCACACCCAGCGGATCTATATTCACAATTCAATTAGGGATGAATTTAGCGAAAAATTCGTCGCCCGGGTGGAGAAGCTCAAGCGGGGCGATCCGCTCGACCCGGCGACCGAAATAGGACCTCTGATCGATAAGGCCGCCGCGATCAAAGGGGAGACTTGGATTAAAGAGGCAATAGAAGAGGGCGCGAAGCTCCTCTGTGGCGGGAAGCGGAAGGGAAATTATCTCGAGCCGGCGGTCCTCACCAACGTCAGGCCGGAGATGAAAGTTGTTTGTGAAGAAAGCTTCGCTCCAATTGTAACAATTGACGGCTTCAACGAATTTGCTGAGGCCATCGAGAAGTTCAACGAGGGCTCGCGGCTGGGGAGCTACGAGTACGGCCTGGCCGCGGGGGTCTTCACCTACGATATTGGGAAGGCCTGGAAAGCTATAGAAGACCTGGAGGTGGGCAATGTCTACATCAACGACTCCGCCACTTTTAGGGTCGATCAGATGCCCTACGGCGGGGTCAAGGAGAGTGGGCTAGGTCGCGAGGGGCCGCGCTTCGCCATTGAAGAGATGACCGAGATCAAGATGGTCTCATTCAGTCTCTAGCCAAAAAGGGACCTGTGGACTCAGACCTCGGAATCTTAGCTCGCAATGGGTTCTCGTAGACGAAGTTTAGTCAAATATAAAGCCGCTCCGGATCGATCTCCTCCCGCAGCGCCCGCAATTCCGCCGCGGTCGGCGGCTTGTTCTCCCCCACCTCCCGGGGGAGCAGCAGCTCGAAGCCCGTATTATCGACCACCTGATCCACAGTTACGCCGGGATTGACCGCCAGAAGCTTCATCCTCTTGCTTTCATCATCGAAGCCGAGCAAAGCTAAATCGCTCACCACGCGGTAGGGACCGGTTCCCTCCGGGAGCCCGGCCCGCTCCCGGGCCCCCGGGCCGTCCAGATATCCCGGAGTAGTGAGAAAATCGACCTTCTCCACAAAGCGGCGCTTATCGTGCTGCATGATGGCAATCGTCCGCCAACAGAGGCTCCCCACGTCGTTCGCCCCCCCGGAGCCGGGTAGCCGGACCTTCGGTTTGTCATGATCCCCGATGACGGTGCTGTTCAGGTTCCCGTAGGGGTCGATTTGGGCCCCGCCTAGGAAGCCATATTCGATCAGACCGCGGGCCGCCGTCTCCATGATGTCGCAGATTNNCTTGTGGAAGGTGCGGATGTCCCCAACACCCAGAGGGAGGTGCTCCAGCGAAGCGCCGACGCCGCCGAACTCAAAGACCGGAACGAGATTTGGGGCATACAATCGCTTGGCTAGAGCGGCGGCCAGCATCGGGATCCCCGTCCCGATGAAGGCGCCCACGCGATCCTCCATCAGGCGGGCAGCTACGCAGATCAAAAGCTCCGTCGGGCTGTATTCTTCCTCGGACAACTCCCTCACCTCCCCTGGGCCTTCCGCCGCAGTTCTTCCAGGCGCTCCTCGCCGATCAGCTCCAGATACCCTTGATGATTGGCTACTCCATAGACGTACTTCTCCAGGTAGATTTTGGTCCCATCTTCGGTCTTGGCCGCGTCCAGGAATTCGCGGAGGTGTTCCCCATCGCGGTCGTACAGGTAGGCCATATCCCCGGGATGGGACCCGAAGGGAGCGTGGACTACGGCATCCACTAAGAAATAGGGAATGATGGTCCGCTCGGGGTAGCGGCGGATTTCATCGGTATCGATGATCTCCTCTGTTGAAATGATCAGCCGCTTGGAGGCGCGGGCCATCTCCGCGGCAAAACCGCTGATCCCGTCAATCTGGCAATTCCCATATTTATCAGCGCGATGGACATGGATGATGCCTACATCCAGGATTAAGGCCGGAAGGAGGGTCAGCTTTAGCCCGGTGAACGGATCGCGGACCACCTTGGCCGAGCTGTATCTCAAAGTGTCGGTCCCCAGCATCGAGCGGACCGGCAAAAACGGAACGCCGAGCGCCGCGGCCTTGAACCGCCAAGCCATCGCCGCGTTGGACCACTCCACGATCGCCAGCTTCCCGCCCTCCGCCGCCCTCCTCAAGATGTTCGACAGCCCGTAAACCTCATAGCCGACGTAAGTTTGGTCCATCTTCTCTACCAACCCGGCGGCGATGAGGATGTCCAGTTCGTTCAGCCCCTGACCGGCGAGCTTCAAGCTCCCCTTACCCTGGCGGACGATCTCTCGGGCCACCGTCATGGGGCAGCGGACCGTCCCGTACAGCTCAAATCCCAAGTAATCGCCGTCTTTGACGAACCGCTCCACCGCCTCCCGCTCGGTCATCCTCTTGTCTTCCAGGGCCATCGATTTGTTCTCCCGCAGCCAGCGGCGGAACGACTCCACCTCGGGAGGCTGGATTAGCTCCCCTAACCCTGATTCCACCTCTAAGACCTCCATCACCTCACCTCCGCAGGGCCATGATAGACCGGACCCGGCTTTCTGACAAATCTACTTCCGCAGCTCCGCTCCCAGCTCCCCGGCCAGCCTCTCCTCAATCTTGGCCTGAAGGGCATCGGCCTCCTCATCGGTGAGCGTCCGGTCGGGGGCCTGGAGCCGGAGGCGATAGGCCAAGCTCTTCTTGCCTTCGGGAATCGGACTGCCCTGATAGAGGTCGAAGAGAACCAAATCGCGGAGGAACGCCGCTCCGGCACCTCGAATCACTCGGGCAACCCGTTCGGCGGGTATATCCTCATCAACGATAATTGCCAGATCCCTGGACACCGCGGGGAAGCGAGGCAGCGCCTGATATTGTCGAAGCGGGGCCGTTTCCTTAAGAATCCTTTCCAAGTTGAGTACGGCCACGATCACCGGCCCCTGCGGCAGCTCGAAATTCGCCCGCACCGCCGGATGGAGCTCGCCCAGCATTCCCACCGATTGCCCCTGTATGAGCAGCTCTGCCGCCCGGCCGGGATGTAAAATGGGGTGCTCCAATTCGCCAAACCGATAGTCCGCGATTCCAAGCCGGGCGAGCAACTCCTCCAGGACGCCCTTCAAGTCGAAGAGGTCCATCTGCTCCGAGGTGGTGTGCCAGGAGAGCTCGCATCTAGAGCCGCTTTGGACCATTCCCAGCCGCCGGGGCTCCTCCGGCCGGAGCTTCGCTCCTTCCATTGGGAAGTAGACCCGCCCGATTTCGAACAACGCCACCCGGTCGCGGTGCTTCAGATTCTCCGCCGCCGTCTCTAAGAGCTCCCCCAGCAGGGTCCGGCGCAGATACTCCCGCTCCCGGGAGAGGGGATTTGCCACCCGGAGATAGCCTTCGGGCTCCGCCGGTCGCCCAGTGGGATCCAGCTTCGCCGCAGCCTCCAGGCTCGTTAGAGAGTAGGTGATCACCTCGGTCAGCCCGCTCCCCACCAACGTGTCTTTTACAACCCGCTCCAGTTCCAGGGAGCGGCCGCGATGTTGCGGGGGGAGGGGGTCGGCCATCAGGGTCATCGGAATACGATCATAGCCCACCACCCGGGCCACCTCCTCCACCAGGTCGGCGGGACGGGTCACGTCGAGCCGATGCCAGGGGATTCGGACCATGATTTTCCCGTCTTTTGGTTTGCACTCGAACTCCAGCCGCTCCAGGGTCTCCTGTATCTCCGCTTCGGTGAGCCCCATCCCCAGGAGGCGCTCCACCTCGCCTGGATCGAAGTCAATCTCGACCCTCTCTTGTTTCACCGGATACGCATCGACGATTCGCTGGGCGATCTCCCCTCCGGCCAATTCCCTGATCAGTTGGGCGGCCCGCTTGAGGGCGGGAATGGTCAGCTCAGCCGGGATCCCCCGGCCGAACCGGGCCGAAGCCTCGCTCATCAGTCTGAGGGTCTGAGCCGTTCGCCGGTTATTCGTATTGGAAAAATTGGCCGATTCAATCAAAACGTCCTGCGTGCTCTCGGTGACCTCGCTCTCCAGGCCGCCCATGACACCGGCGATGGCGATCGGACCGCTTGGGTCGGTGATCAGGAGCATCTCTTCGGTCAGCTCCCGCTGGACCTCGTCCAGCGTAGTGATCCTCTCCCCTGGTTTGGCCCTTCTAACGATCACCATCGGCGGGCCCTCGTTTCGGCCTTGGAGCTTGCGGTAGTCGAACGCGTGCAGCGGCTGGCCCCACTCCAGCATCACATAATTGGTGATATCGACAATGTTTATGATGGGGCGCATCCCGGCTAAAGCCAGGCGCCGCCGCATCCAGAACGGGGAGTTTTTTATGGAGACTCCCTTGACTAGAGCGGCGGAGTAGCGCGAGCAGAGGTCTTCATCTTCAATCTGGACTTCGACCCCGCCTTCAACTGAAGGGCCCGTAGGGTGCCACTCCACCCCGGGGGTCTTGAACCTCTGACCGGTGAGCGCGGCCACTTCCCGGGCCACCCCGATAATCGAAAAACATCGCGCTAAGTTCGGCGTCAGGTCAAACTCCAGGGTTACGTCCCCCAGAAGCTCGGAAAGCGGCCGTCCCACCTGGGCGTCTCGGTCCAAGATTAAGACTCCGGTGTGGTCATCCGAAATGCCCAGCTCCCGCTCGGAGCAGAGGACGACCTCCGATTGGACCCCCCGGAGCTCCGCCGACTTGACCTTCATCCATTTTTGTTCCTCAGAATAGGCGTCGATGAGCGTCGTCCCCGCCTCGGCCACGGCCACCTTCTGCCCCCGGTCGCCGATCCGCACGTTTGGCGCGCCGGTGACCGCCTGCACAGGCTCAGCCTGCCCATAATCTACAAGGGCAACGACCAGTCTATCCGCATTGGGGTGGGGCCTAACCTCCAGGAGTTCCCCGACGTAGATCCCCTCCCAGGCCGGGAGGGAATTAGCCTTCGCTTCCCCTTGATCCTCCCTCCAGGTATGGCGCGGACCGGGAGCTTTTCCTGATGTTTCCGGCTTTCGACCAATATACTCGATCTTTGCTACCTCCAGCCCCGCCAGGGTCAGCCGGCGGGCCAGCTCCTCAACGGGCAAGGGAATCTCCACAAAATCCCTGAGCCAACTCACCGGCACCCTCATCGCGGGCCTCCTTGGAACTGCTCCAGAAATCGCAGGTCGTTTGCATAGAACAGTCGGATGTCATCGATGTTATATTTGAGCAGGAGGATTCGCTCCGGTCCCATCCCGAAGGCGAAGCCAGAAAATTTGGCCGGATTATAGCCCCCGTTCTCCAAGACCACGGGATGGACCATCCCCGCGCCGAGGATCTCCACCCAGCCCGTGAACTTACAGACGCGGCAGCCAGCGCCCTCGCAAAGGATACAATCCATGTCCATCTCCAGGCTCGGCTCGGTGAACGGGAAGTAGCTGGCCCGAAATCTGAATGCTCGGCCTTCGCCGTAGATCTGGCGGGCGAACTCCGCCAGGACGCCCTTCAAATCGGCCATGGCGATCTGCTTCCCGATGGCCAGCCCCTCCACCTGATAGAACATCATCTCCGCCCGGGCGGTGACCTGCTCGTAGCGGTAGCACTTGCCCGGCAGGAGGACCCGGATCGGATCAGGAGAGAACTGCCGCATGGCGTGGATCTGGCCGGGCGAGGTGTGGGTCCGGAGCAGCCACCCCGGTTTTTCCAGGTAGAAAGTGCTCCACATGTCCCGGGCCGGGTGGCCCGGCGGCATGTTTAATAACTGGAAATTGTACTCATCGGTCTCCACCTCGGGGCTTTCCACCACCTGGAAGCCCATCCGGGCGAAGATCTCGTAGATCTCATAGAGCACCTGGGTGACCGGATGGAGCTGGCCCAGGGCCACCGGCCGCCCTGGTAGGGTAACATCGACCGCTTCCTCTTGAAGCTTCTGCTCCCTCTCTTCTGCTTCAAGCTCGCCACGCCGCCGGTCGAGCTCCTCCTGGAATTCTTCTTTCAAGGCATTGATTAGCTTCCCCGCTTCGGGGCGGGCTTCCTGGGGGAGCTGGGGAAGGAGTTGGAAAAGCTGGGTGATTTTGCCCTTCCGCCCCAGGTACTCCACGCGGGCTCTCTCACAGGCCTCTAGGTTGTCTGCCTCCTCCAGGCGCTGCTGGCCCTCCTCGGCCAGCGCCCTGGCCTTTTCTTTCAAATGTTCAACTTCGACCATGGTAAACCTTTCTCTCAGGGATTTTCCCACTATAGCAGATGGGATCACAAACATCGAAATTTAGCTAAAGGTGGAATTAGAGATGAATGCCCCCTTAGGGGGCGAAGAAGCACAGAATAATATTCAGAACCGGCTTAAGCTCCATTCTTCTCGTCTCCCGGTTGCCATATCTAAGATAGCATACTTCGACTGGGATGTCAAGGCAAGGCTCACAATAATTGAGGCCTGCTTCAGCAGACGTTTCCTCCGCCTGCGAGGCTGGACCTGGGCTACCTGCCAGTTGTCGAATAACAATCATCAGATAACCTTGAACACTCGGCAGTTGAGCCCACGAAGTTTCAAGATCTAGTCGCGAGAATAGCGAGTCGGGGGATTAGAGCCGAAGGGATCTGAAATGGAATCTTAATCTACACACTACATCCGATGTCAAAATTCAATGGTAGACTCCTCACCCTGCCCAGCGAGACTTGGCGTTTTTCAAGGGGACCTGTATCCTGCTGGGGTACGTGACATTTTTCTAGGAGGGCAGGATGAAAGATTTCGTATTTTGCAACCCGACAAAGATAATCTTCGGCCCGGGGAAGATCGCCGAGCTCGGCGGACAGGTTTCGGAAACCAGCAAGCGAGTCCTGCTCCTGTACGGTCAAGGGAGCATCAAGAGGAACGGCGTCTACGAGCAGGTCGTCTCCTCACTGCGAGGAGGGGGCGTGGACTTTGTGGAGCTCTCAGGGGTTAAGCCCAACCCTGTTCTGGGCAAGGTTCACCAGGGAATCAGGATCGCTCGGGAGCATGAAGTGGACGGCGTGGTCGCCGTCGGCGGGGGAAGCGTCATCGACAGTGCTAAGGCAATTGCCTGTGGCTTCTACTACGATGGGGACATCTGGGACGCCTTCATCGGGGGGCATGCCCCGGAGCGCGCCCTGCCTCTCTACGTCGTTTTGACCCTTTCCGCCACAGCCTCTGAAATGAACAACGGAGCAGTCATCACCAACGAGAAGACCGACCAGAAGTATCCCTTCTTCTCGGTGCACAGCTACCCAAAAGCCTCGATCATCGATCCAGCAGTACAGGTTAGCTTACCCCGGGAGCAGACCGTCAACGGCGCTGTGGACGCTATCTCCCACGTCCTGGAGTTCTACTTCGACGGCACGCCAAGTACCAGGGTTCAGGATGAGATCGGGGAGGGGCTCATCCGGGCGATCATCCAAGCCACAGAGATCCTCGTTGAGAATCCCAAGGACTATCAGGCACGGGCTCAACTTGCCTGGAGTGCCTCGCTGGCCCTATGCGGCCTGACCGGGGCCGGGAAAAGCGGCGGCGATTGGGCCGGTCACCTGCTGGAGCACTCCCTCAGCGCCCTCTATGACGTCGCCCATGGTGCGGGCCTGGCCATAGTCTTACCCGCCTGGATGAGCTATGTCTATCGGAGGGATCTGCCCCAGTTCGCCCGCTTCGCCCGCCAGGTCTTCGCCGTGGGCGAGGCCGATGAGGAGAGAGCCGCCCTCGCAGGCATTGAGGCCCTGAAGAGCTGGTATGCAAAGGTCGGCGCGCCGGTCAGCCTCCAAGAGGCCAACATCCCCGCCGCAGGCATCGATAAGATCGTGGCCAACGCCGCACTCCTGGCACCGCTGGGCCGCCTGCAGCCGCTCGAAGCAACGGACTTGCGGGAGATCTTGCAGTTGGCGCGCTGATGCCGCGTTGGCCCATGCTGAGGAATCCTATACTCTTTTGGCTCGACTCTGGCGCTGGCACACCAAATGGTGTCCCGACTGGAAGACCTGTCAACGGGAGCTGGCCGGGCGGGAAGAGACTGGCTGAAACTTCCCTCCAAGCAAGAATTCCTCAAACAATTCCAATGAAACTGGCTCCCCGCGCTGGTCGAAGTAACTACCTTCTCGATCACCTTTGGGCTAAACCTTATGGGGAACTGGGGCAAACCGGGCGTATCCAGCGCTGGGTTTGCTGAGGGAAGTTGGAGTTAATCAGCAGCTTTGGTGAAACGCAAGTTGGGATAGGACGTTCTTGAGCGGCTCCCCCATCACCACCCCTCTCTCATTGCAAGGCCACCAGTACCACGATCATACCTCTCCCTTCGTTCCAGGCTTCCAGGGCCTTGCCGATGATCGTGCCTGGTCGATGAAACTCAACGCCATTTATCACGATGGGTGAGGCCTTCATAGCATACCCTGGAGTAGGGGAAGTGGTGAGCAAGTCTCCCGGTTTAATGGAACCATAGCTTGCATCTACCTTGCAGAGGGTGCGCCCGGCAATGACTAAGGGAACACCTTGATCATCGTCAATTCGCCCTGCTATCTTCATCGATGGGGCGGTGGAGACGATCCCCGCCACTGCCGTATCGTTCGCCTTGTTGGCCAGCTTCAGGGCCATCCCGCTGTCGGGGTCGATGACCACGACGTCACCCCCCTCCAGGTCTTCACTCCCATAGTAATTCTCGGCCAAGTCGCCGTGGCCGCCCTCGAAGCTGGCGAACTTCTTGAAGATGGATGTGCCATCGACGTAGAGGGCAGTCCCGTCATTGCTACGGGCAGTCACACCTATGCCTTTACTGCTCCAACCGAACACTCCGCTTTTCCCTTTGCTTTCGGTCGAGCCAACTACACCGTCACTCTTAGTGCTAGAGCCTGAGACTCCAACTCCAACCGTGCTCCGGCCCCAAACCCCGCTCTTGTTTGGAGCGCTAGTTATACCAACTACACCATCGTCGCTGTCACTCCGACCCATGACCCCAATCCCTACAGTGCTATGGCCAAACACCCCGCTCTTGGCTTGACGGCCAGTCCAGCCAAGTACACCATAGTTGTTATCGCTCCGGCCTTTGACGCCCACTCCCACAGTGCTGTGACCAAACACCCCACTCATATCTCCTTTAGAAGTACTAGCAGCTATACCATCGCCGATCTTGCTGTCGGCTCTGAGGCCTGGGCCACCACCTTCGCTGTTCACCCTGAGGCTGGCGCCTGCGCCGAGGTTGTGGAGAATGAGCAGCGCGTCGGGGTGATGGCCCTCAACCCGCGATCCCGGCGGAAAGAGTTGACCCCCGTTGCCGACTGAACTGCTGGACATGGCGAAGACGGCTAGCAACACAGGGATACTCATCAAGAGTACCCATCTCACCTTTATTATCATCTTTTTGTCCATAATGGTCCTCCTTTTCTGCGTTTGCTTCTCTCTTGCCTCTCTTTAGGCCCCTAGTGTTTGCTTCTGTCCATTCTATATCATCCTCCTTAGCCACGTGACCTCGGCTAGCGACCGCCCGCTCGGCCTATACCGCTCCTCTCAGCGCAAGCTCGGATAGTCCGGACTATTGTTCTCTTTAGGAGGTGGTCCCCCAGCACTCGATTACTCCCACCTCCCCATGATGCCTCCGTAAGTGTGGAGGCGCCATATCGCATCCTTATATGTCTCTAACTCATCCTCAAAACTCACCCCATCATACGCGGCCATCTCCTCCACACAGGTGTTGAGATGTTTCCACACCGGTTCCCCAAGCTTTGGATTGTTGAGGATGTTCAACCGTAGCTGAAGACCCCGCTGATAGGTCTCGATGCCGGCCAAGTCCTTGGCTCTCTCATGAAAATCAATTACGTTATGGCCATGATTGTCTGAATGATAATTGTGATTTTCATCATTGTAAGCCCAGTCATTGTAGTCATTGCTATCCTTATTGTGCAGATCGTGATTCGTGACCTCCAGTTTCTTCTCCAATCGATCATAAAGCCGCTTGGCCTCTTTTTCGTCTCCCTTAGCGTGTTGCAACAGGATGAGATTCAGCTTGCCCCCACGCTGCGCAATTTGGAAGCTTGTCCAAGTTGGAATATCCTCAAATTCGAACCCGAGGTCGATGTGGAAGACTTCCACCCAGTTAGCATGGGAGTAGAAATCCTGGATGGCGTGAAGCATGTGCCCGAATCGCTGCACCGTGTCATAGCAGCGTTCACCAGGCTTTACATGCATAGCCTCATTAACTGATGGGAGATTCCATTCGTTTGTGACCTGGGCCAGCCCCTTGGCTGGGCGGGTGCCTGGAGAGTGGAAAGGGAGTGAATGGTTTACCCAATCATCAAAACAAGCGTCTGGTGCCCAAGGATCGTATTCTCCCGGATAGAAGCAGCCAACTGGACAGACATATCCCTGAGTAGGCCATCTGAGGGGAAAGCGGCACACCACATTGGGTACCTCAGAAGCTATGTCAACCTCGATATCGAAGTAAGCGAGTAGCCAGACAGTGCCATAAAAGAATCCCGCGCCCTCCAGCGGGCCTACGGTATCATTCATATGATGTTTAGGCGCGAAACCGCGCGATGGAAAGGGGACAAGCAACATCATAAGTGAGGCTGTCAAAGCCACCATTAGACTCCAACGTAAAACGGGCCTCTTTCCCATTATTCCTCCTTTACTCTTATGGGTTCTTCGATCTTGTTGTTTGTCTCATCACTCTCTCTAACTGAATCTAGCGGGTCAATCTCGGCGACTAGCGCGTGGTCTCCGACTGAGGTGGCTGTCCAGGTGGCTGTGACCACCTCCCGCTGGCCAAGTTCGAGGTATGCGAAAACTTCCAGGTAGTCAAGCTCAAGCCAATCTACTTGGGATCTGCAATGCAGTGCTTCCACCGCATCCAGCTCAGCACCGGGAGACGCTGTGCCCTCCTGCTCCCGGCTCCCATCATCCCTGATCCTCACCAACCGAGCTGACTCCAAGCCAACATCTGCCAAATCTAGATCGGCCATCCCTCGGATAAGGCCGAAGGACTCAAACCGATGCCCGTCCTCGCTCGCCTCAACGTAGAAGGACTCGTCCTGATCCGGCTTCCCCCAGATTCGCAGGTCATAGCCCGGCTCATCGATCACTAAGTTATCCACAAACGCAAGAGTAATTGAGCCTCCTATTCCGAGGTTGACGAAGCCCTGGGGAGGCTCGACCGTGAGATCTGGCGGACCGAGGGCCACAGCAGGGTCCCCAAAGTGCGGATTGGCGCCAGCACCTGGGACAAACTCAACCACCTCGTCGGCATAGGACACGTCAGGAGGACACTCAGTTTGCCGAGCCTTCTCCATGTCTATGATAGAAAGAGCAACATCGACCCATTCTGCTCGTCCCCTGCCCCGATTTAGGATGGTCAGGCTTATTGTCACCTCCTCCCCTGGAGCGGGACTCTCGGGATTGACAGTCAGATCCTCGATAATCAAATCAGGAAACTCCGCTTCCCTAACCGTGAGGCTTGTGCTGCCCTCATTGTTCGTCTCATCGCTCTCCCTGACCCAACCATCTGGATCAGCGATCACTTTGACGCTGTGTCCACCGGCAGCTAAAGCTGCAGTACTAACCCTGATCCCCTCTTCCTCACCTGGGGAGAGGCGGTTAATAATTCGTGAGCCTATTCTCTGATCATCGACGAAGAAGCTCACGAAGAAATCCCCAGCGTCCCAATCCCCCTGATTCCTGACGACAGCTCCTATCACCACCGGTTGTCCTGCATGAGGGGCTTCAGGGGTAAACCTGACCGCGGTAACAGTCAGGTCAGGAAGCTCTTCCTCTCTAACTAATATGGATCTGCTCGCCTGATTATTCTCCTCGTCCCACTCCTCAATCCTGTTTTCAGGATCGACTATCACGGTTACAAGGTATTCACTGGGGGAGGAGGCCAGCTCGACGATCCGAACCACCTCTTCTCCTCCAGCTTCGATATATTCAATACTCGCCCACTGTTCCCAACCATGGCTCCGCAAGACTACTGACACCCCATCAGCCGGGGCATTGCCCCTATTCCGGATGGTCGCCTCGATGGTTACCTCATCCCCAACGTAGGGAGCTGCAGGGCTGATGATAATATCCTCTCCGGTTACCACCAGATCAGGGAGCTCTTCAACGGCCCGCCTTACTGTTATAATCTCCTCTACAATGTTGTTCTCTTCATTGCTTTCCCTAATCCAGCCTTCTGGATCGATCTCTATGAATAACGTGTGATCACCAGAGGTCGTTGCGATCCAGGTAGTTGTAACCACTTCTCCCGCGCCAGGTCCCAGATACCTAATGGTCTCCGTCGCAATTGCCCGTCGATCAATCATAAAGAGAACCAAGACTTCCTCAGCTGGTGCATCGCCGATGTTCTGGATCACCGCATCGATGGTCAGTTCATCTCCAGGCTGAGGCCTTTCAGGGCTGAAGTTGAGCTCTGCCACCACGAAATCGGGAAGTTCCCCGGGCGGAAGTGGCGAAATCCGACTCGGCGGGAT
>JABAHQ010005627.1_pt1 | contig 16595 bp, 17 predicted proteins | sample 7062091 | NCBI WGS metagenome assembly JABAHQ01 (sample SAMN14534359, study PRJNA622989) | marine sediment metagenome | biome: marine biome [ENVO:00000428]; feature: marine pelagic biome [ENVO:01000023]; material: deep marine sediment [ENVO:00002113] | place: India: Gulf of Kutch | collected...
CACGTCCTCGGGCGTGGAGAAGCGGCCCAGCGGGATGGTGCTGCGGAATTTGGCCAGGCGCTCGTCGGTGAGCTCGCCGCCCGCGAAAGAGGCGCCCAGGCCGGTGAAGGGGTTCATCACCGGGTTGACGCAGTTCACGCGGATGTTGTCGGCGCCGAACTCGGCCGCGAGCGATTTGCTGGTGACGATGACCGCGCCCTTGGATCCGTTGTACCAGGTGAGGCCCGGGCGCGGGCGCACGCCGGCGGTGGAGGCGATGTTGATGAAGGCGCCCCCGCCGTTGGCGCGGAACACCGGCACCGCGTGCAGGGCCGAGTGGTAGACGCTCTTGACGTTGACCGCGTAGCAGCGGTCGAACTCTTCTTCGCTCACGTCCAGCGCGGGCTGGTTCTTGTGCGTCCAGCCGGCGTTGTTGACCATGGCGTCGAGGCGGCCGTGGCGGTCAAGCGCGGCCTGCACGAGGGCCTTCACGTCGTCGGAGCGCGTCACGTCGGCGGCGAAGAAGCTCGCGCGCCCGCCCTTGGCGGTGATGTCGGCCACCACGCGCTCGCCGCCTTGGGTGTTGACGTCGTTGACGATGACCCGCGCGCCTTCTTCGGCCAGGCGGTGGGCGATGCCCTCGCCGATGCCGCCGCCCGCGCCGGTGACGATGATGGACTTGTCTTTCACTCGCATGCCTGAAATCTCCGTGTGTGACTCGAGTTCAGCCGTGGCGGATGGCCACGGTCTTGAGGGTGGTGAAGCCCAGCAGGGCCTCGAAACCTTTTTCGCGGCCGTAGCCGCTGGACTTGACGCCGCCGAAGGGCAGCTCGACGCCGCCGCCGGCGCCGTAGTTGTTGATGAACACCTGCCCAGCCTTCACGCGTCGGGCCATGCGCAACTGGCGCCCGCCGTCGCGCGTCCACACGCCGGCCACCAGGCCGAAGGACGTGCCGTTGGCCAGTCGCACGGCCTCGTCTTCGTCGTCGAACGCCATGGCCGCGAGCACGGGGCCGAAGACTTCCTCTTGCGCCAGGCGGTGCTGTGGCGGCACGTCGCGCACCAGGGTGGGCGCCGCGTAGTAGCCCTTGGCGTCGGCGGCCGGGTCGATCTGGCCCTGCGCGACGATGGGCAGGCCGTCGCGCTTGAGCTCGTCGAGGAAGCCGCGCACGCGCTGCTGCTGCGTCTCGCGGATCAGCGGGCCGAGGTCCAGGTCCATGCCGGGCGGGCCGGCGCGCAGGCCCTTGAAGGCCTCGCCCAGGCGCTGCAGCAGCGGTTCGTACAGCTGGCGCTGCACCAGCAGGCGCGAGCCGGCGCTGCAGGTCTGGCCGCTGTTCTGCACGATGGCATTGAGGATGAAGGGCAGGGCCGCGTCCACGTCGGCGTCGTCGAAGACGATCTGCGGGCCTTTGCCGCCCAGCTCCAGCGTCACCGGGCAGTGCCGCTCGGCCGCGGCCTGTTGGATGAGCGTGCCCACGCGCGGGCTGCCGGTGAAGCTGATGTGGTCGATGCCCGGGTGGCGCGCCAGCGCGTCGCCCACCTCGTGGCCGTAGCCGGTGACGATGTTGATCGCGCCCGCGGGGAAGCCCACCTCGGCCGCGAGCTCGGCCACGCGCAGCAGCGAGAGGCAGGCGTCTTCCGACGGCTTGACCACGCACACATTGCCCGCCGCCAGCGCGCCGCCCACGCTGCGCCCGATGATCTGCATCGGGTAGTTCCAGGGGATGATGTGGCCGGTGACGCCGTGCGGCTCGCGCAAGGTGAGCACGGTGTAGCCGTCGAGATAGGGGATGGTGTGGCCGTGCAGCTTGTCGCCCGCGCCGGCGTAGAACTCGAAGTAGCGCACCAGGGCCAGGGCGTCGGCCTTGGCCTGCTTCGTGGGCTTGCCGCAGTCGCGCTGTTCGACGGCGGCGAGTTCGTCCGCGTGCTCGGCCACCTTGGCGCTGAGCTTCATGAGCAGGCGCCCGCGTTCGGCCGCCGTGAGGCGCGCCCAGGGGCCTTCAAGGCAGCGGCGCGCGGCCTGCACGGCAGCGTCCACGTCGGCGGCGTTGCTGCGCTCGATGCTGTCGTAGGGCTGTCCGTCGGCCGGGTCGATGACGGGCAGGGTCTGGCCCGAGGCGCTGCGCCGGGGCCGGTTGTGAATGAAATTCAGTGCCATGTGCGGGGCTCCTTCATTGCGGGCCGATGGCCGGCGCCGGCCCGATCGGCGCCACGGCGGGCGTCTTGTCGAACACGATGTCGCGCAGCGTGAGCGACACCGAGGGGAAGTAGGTGATGACGGCCAGGCAGCCGACGATGACCAGCACGAAGGGCAGCAGGTGGGCGATCATGCGGTCCAGCGAGATCCTGGCCACCGTGCAGGCGGCGAACAGGTTCACGCCGAAGGGCGGGGTGATCATGCCCATGGCCAGGTTGACGACCATGATCATCCCGAAGTGCACCGGGTCCACGCCGAAGTGCACGGCCACCGGCACCAGGATCGGCGCCAGCACGATGATGGCCGCCGAGGTCTCGATGAACATGCCGATGAGGAACAGCGCCGCGTTCACGCCCAGCAGGAACCACATGGGCGACTGCAATACCTCCTTGAGCCACAGGCCGATCGCGTCCGGGATGCCCGCGCGCGTGATGAGGAAGGCGAACAGGCCCGCGTTGGCGATGATGAACATGATCACCGCGCTGGAGATGACCGACTTGCGCAGCACCGGCATCAGGTCCTTGAAGCCCAGTTCGCGGTGGATGCCCAGGCCCACCAGCAGCGCGTAGAACACGGCGACCACGGAGGCCTCGGTGGGCGTGAACACGCCGCCGTAAATGCCGCCGAGGATGATCACCGGCATCAGCAGGGCCCAGCCCGCCTCCAGCGTGGCGCGGCCCACGGGCAGGCGGCCGTCGCCGTCGTTCTTGCCCAGGCCCTTGAAGCGGCACCACAGGTGCACGAAGAGCATCAGCACGCCGCCAATGAGCAGGCCCGGCACCACGCCGGCGATGAACAGCTCGCCGATGGAGACCTCGGCGGCCACGCCGAACAGGATCATGGGGATGGAGGGCGGGATCACCACGCCCAGCTCGGCCGAGGTGGCCTGCAGCGAGGCCGCGTAGCCAGCAGGGTAGCCATGCTTGACCAGCGCCGGGATGAGGATGGCGCCGATGGCGAAGGTGGTGGCCACCGAGGAGCCGGAGACCGCCGCGAAGATCATGCAGGTGAGCACGCAGGTCATGGGCAGGCCACCCTGCACGCCGCCCACCAGCGACTTGGCGAAGTTCACCAGGCGGCGCGAGATGCCGCCGGTTTCCATGAGGTTGCCCGCGAGGATGAAGAAGGGGATGGCGGCGAGCGGGAATTTGTCGATCGCGCTGAACATCTCCTTGGGCACGAGGATCAGCTTGCTGCTGTCGAACAGGGCCAGGCCCAGGATGGCCGAGCCGCCGATGGAGATGGCGATGGAGATGCTGAAGGCAAAGCCCAGCAGCATCGTGACGAGGAGGGTCAATGGCATGGCGCGGGGGCGGCGGCTTATTGGGCCGTGGCGAGTTCTTCGTTGTGCGGGTCCAGGTGGTGCGCGATCACGGCGACGATGCCCAATGCGGCGCCCACCGGCAGCGCGGAGTAGGCCCAGCCCATCGAGAGGTCCATGCTGGCGAAGGTCTGGAAGCGCACGCGCGTGACGAGGTCGATGCCGAACCAGATGAGCACGCCCATGAAGCTCAGGTTGACGAGGGTGATGATCCAGCGCACGGTGCGCTGCCAGGCGCCGCGCGACAGGCGCAGCATCAGGTCTACCGACACCAGCGCGCCCTGGCGCAGCGCGGCCACCACGCCCAGCATCACCATCCAGATGAGCAGGCGGCGCATGGCCTCCTCCGTCCAGGTGGAGGGCTGTTCCAGCACGAAGCGGCTGGTGACCTGCCACATGCCCAGGCAGGAGATGAGCGCGAGCATCAGACAGGCCACGGTGAGGCACAGCCCCGTGAGCGCGCGGTCCAGCCGCAGGAAGAGGGATTTCATGAAGTCACCTTCGAGTGCAAGCCCACCCAAGCGGGGATGCCGCGGATCCGGCTCCGCCGGTCCGCAGGCATCGCCCCCTGGGGGGTGACGGCCCACGTGAGTGGGCCGGCGCGGGGGGTACTTATTTCACCGCTTGGATGGCAGCGATCTTGTCGGCGCCGAATTCCTTGGCGTAACCCGCGTACGCGGGCGCCACGGCCTTGCGGAAGCTTTCGCCGTTGACCTGCTTGACCACCTGCATGCCGTCCTTCTCCAGCTGGGCGATGCCGGTGTTCTCGTCGTCGTTGACCTTCTTGCGCTGCGCGGCGGCGGCCTTCTTGCCGGCTTCCAGGAAGACCTTCTTGTCCTCGGCCGAGAGCTTGTTCCACACGGCGGGCGAGAGGATCAGTGCGGCCGGCGAGTACACGTGGCCGGTCAGCGAGAGGTGCTTCTGCACTTGCGAGAACTTGGAGGACAGGATCACGGGGATCGGGTTCTCCTGGCCGTCCACGGTGCCCTGCTGCAGTGCCGTGAACAGCTCGGGGAAGGGCATGGGCGTGGGCAGGATGCCGAAGGTCTTGTAGCCGTCCATGTGCACCTTGTTCTCCATGGTGCGCATCTTCAGACCGGCCGCGTCGCTGGCCTGGTTGATGGCCCGCTTGCTGTTGGTCATGTGGCGAAAGCCGTTCTCCGTCCAGGCCAGGTTGATCAGGCCCTTGGCTTCCATCTTCTTGCTCAGGTCCTGGCCGATGGGGCCGTCCATCACCTTGCGCGCGTGGTCGTAGTCGCGGAAGAGGAAGGGGATGTCGACGATCTTGACCTCGGGCACGAAGTTGCCCAGCGGGCCGGTGGAGGTGTTCACCAGGTCCTGCGTGCCGAGCTGCACGGCCTCGATCTGCTCGCGTTCGCCGCCGAGGGCCGAGTTGGGGAACTGCTGGCACTTGTAGCGGCCGGTGGTGCCCTTCTCGATTTCGTCGCAGAAGGTCGTGGAGCCCACGCCGTAATGCGAGGTGGTGGAGGTGGCGTAGCCGATCTTGAGGACGGTCTGTGCCTGGGCGCCGCCAGCGGCGGCCAGCAGGGCGGCCATGGCCAGAGGGGTGAGCAGCTGCTTCATCATGCGTTTGTCTCCTTGGGGTGGTTCACGGGCGAAAGAAATGGTCAGCGCGCGGGAGTCAGCCGTGTGCGCGCTGCCGCTGAGGTCACGGCATCGGGGTGGTCCTGCGCGTACTGGCGCAGGACGGCATGGAAGTCGGGGTCGGCCCTCAGCCCCAGGGCGCGGGCGCGCGGGCTGTCGAAACGCGCGGGCCAGCCGGCCACGATGCGCGCGGTGGCGGCGTCGGGCTCGTGGCTCACCAGCGCGGTGGCTTCGGGGCCGGCGAAGGCGGTCAGCGCATCGAGCATGTCCTGCACGCGCAGGCTCAGCGCGGGCAGGTTGATGGCGGTGCGCCCACCGAAGGCTTCGCGGCTGGCCTCGGCCACGGCGATGATGCCGGCCACCGTGGTGGCGGGCGAGGAAAGCGCCACGGGCGTGTCCAGCGGCACGGGGCAGTTGCTGGGCTGGCCGGCCAGGGGCTCGCGCAGCATGCCCGACAGAAAACCCGAGGCCGCGCCGTTGGGCTTGCCGGGGCGCACCGACACCGTCATCAGGCGAGCGGCGCGGCCGTCGATGTGGCCCTTGCGCGTGTAGTCGGCCACCAACTGCTCGCAGACGAACTTGTGGATGCCGTAGCTCGATTGCGGCGTGGGCAGGGTGTCGTCGTTCACCACGGCGGGCAGGGGCAGGGCCGGGTCGCTGCCGTACACGGCGACGGAACTGGAGAAGAAGAACAGGGGCGCGGGATGTCCGCCGGCGGTCTGCTGACGGCAGGCGTCGAGCAGGGCGCGCGTGGTGTCCAGGTTGGCGTGCAGGCCGAGGTCGAAGTCGGCTTCGCATTCGGCGGACACGGCGGAAGCCAGGTGGAACACCGCGTCCCAGCGCTGCGCGAACAGCGTGGGGATGCTGGCCATCAGGTCGCCGGCCAGGGATTGCACGCGCGGGTCGCGCTTGAGCGCCTCGTCGCGCGGGGCGAACAGGTCGGCCAGCATCAGGCGTTCGATGCGGCGGCCCGCAAGCTGGCCGCGTTGCAGCAGCTCGCGTGCGAGGCGCGTGCCCAGGAAGCCGGCGCCGCCGGTGATGAGGATGTTCATGCGGTGGCTTTCGTTGCTTGTTGTTCGCGCCAGCGGCGCAGCCAGCCCAGGCCGGCGCTGGTGCCCGCGCGCGGGCGGTACTCGCAGCCCACGAAGCCGGCGTAACCGAGTTCGTCCAGGCGCCGGAAGAGGTGCGGGTGGTTGATCTCGCCGTCGTCGGGCTCGTGGCGGTCGGGCACGCCGGCGATCTGGATGTGGCCGAGGACGGGGGCGCACTTCCGGATGGTACGGATCAGATCGCCCTGCATCACCTGACGGTGGTATAGATCNNGTGGCCCACGCCCGCGAGGTGGCGCTCGAGCCGTCGCGTGAGGTCGCCCTCGCTGATCTGGCAGTGATAGAAGTCCATCTGCACGCGCAGGTTGGGCGCGCCCACCTCGGCCACCACGTCGTGCGCCTGCTGTTGCGTGGTGAGGAAGTAGCCCGGCGCGTCGCGGCCATTGAGCGGTTCGATCAGCAGCGTGATGCCCAGCGGCGCCACGCGGGCGGCGGCCTGGCGCAGGTTGGCCACGTAGGTGGCGTGCAGGCGGGCCTTGTCGGCGCCCTCGGGCATGACGCCGGCCATGGCGTGCAGGCGCTGGCAGCCCGTGGCCTCGGCGTAGCGCAGGGCCGTGTCCAGGTTGGCGGCGAATTCGGCCTCGCGGCCAGGGAGGCAGGCCATGCCGCGCTCGCCGATGGCCTGGTTGCCCGGCGGCAGGTTGAACAGGGCCTGCGTGAGGCCGTTGTCGCGCAGGCGGCGCGCGATCTCGTTCGCGTCGAACTCGTAAGGGAACAGGTACTCGACGGCGTCGAAGCCGTCGGCGGCGGCCGCGGCGAAGCGCTCCAGGAAGGGCACTTCGGTGTACATCAGCGAAAGGTTGGCGGCGAATCGGGGCATGTCACCAGGGGGCGTTGAAGCGCTGGCGCAGCTCGTCGATGCGGGCGTCGCTCAGCGGGGCGGGGCGGGGGGAACACAGCAGCCACAGGCGCGCGGTCTCTTCCAGTTCTTCGAGCAGGGCCATGGCCTGCGCGGGGCTGTGGTGCCACACGACGGGGCCCAGGCGCTCGAGCATGACGGCGCGCAGGGGGTGGCGGGCTTGCGCGATGCGCTGCGCGACCTCGTCGGCCACGGCGGCATCGCCCGGCGCACGGTAGGCGATGTGGGGCACGTGGCCCACCTTCATCACCTGGTAGGGCGTGATGGGGGGCAGGATGTCGGGTTCGCTCCACACGCCCTGCAGGCTCAGTGCCACGAGGTGGGTGCTGTGGGTGTGCAGCACGCAGCGGGCCTGCGGCGCGGCGGCGTAGATGCGGCGGTGCAGGGCGAGTGTCTTGCTGGCGCGCTCGCCGGCGAGCGGTTGACCGTCGTCGCTCACCCAGGCCAGGGCCCCGGGGTCGAGCTGGCCGAGGCAGGCGTCGGTGGGGGTGATGAGGAAGCCGCCGCCTTGCGACTCGTCCAGGCGCAGGCTGATGTTGCCGGCCGTGGAGTGCGCGTAGCCGCGCAGAAACAGCGAGGCGCCCACGCGCACGACCTCGTCGCGGCAGGCTTGCTGGGCAACCGGGATCTGCGCCTGGCTCATGCGCTCGCCTCGGTCATGGCCAGGGCCTCGCGGAAGAAATCGGGGCCGCCGAAGTTGCCGGATTTGAGCGCGAGCAGCAGGTCGGCGTCGCCGCGCGCGGTGCGCGTGCCGGTCCAGGGCACGCCGGGGCAGATGCTGGGGCCGATGCGCAGTTGCCGCACGTCCAGCGCCTGCACCACCGCGCCCGAGGTCTCGCCACCGGCCACGACGAGGCGGCGCACGCCCGCGTCCACCAGGCCGCGCGCGACCTGGGCCAGGGCCCTCTCCACCAGCTCGCCGGCCGCTTGAACACCCAGGGACTGCTGCACCGCGCCCACGCGCTCGGGCGTGGCGGTGGCGTAGACGAGCACCGGGCCGTCGCTCAGCGCCTGCTGCGCTTTCGAGAGCAGCGCCTGCGCCGTGTCGCTGCCCTGGTGCAGGGCCAGCGGATCGACTTGCACACCCGCACCGCCGGCCTCCAGCCAGCGCGCGACCTGGGCGTTGGTGGCCTCGGAGCACGAGCCCGAGACGATGGCCGAGGCGCCGCGCACCGCTGGCAGCGCGGCGGCCGCGGCATCGGGCTGCAGCCAGCCGCGCCGCGCGTAGGCGGGGGGCAGGCCCAGCGCCACGCCGGAGCCGGCGGTGAGCAGCGGCAGATCGGCGCAGGCCTCGGCCAGGGTGAGCAGGTCGCCATTGCTCACGGCGTCGGCGATGGCGATGCGCACACCCTCGGCCCGCAGGGCGTTCAGCCGTTCGCGCGCCGCGTCGGCGCCCGGGGCGATCGCGTCGTGCCGCAACAGGCCCACGCGCTGCGGCGTCTGCGCCTGCAGCACGCGCACCAGGTTGGCGTCGGTCATGGGCGTGAGCGGGTGGTTGCGCATGCCCGAGTCGCTGAGCAGCAGATCGCCCACGAACAGGTGGCCCTTGAACACCGTGCGGCCGTTCTCGGGGAAGGCGGGGCAGGCGATGGTGAGCTCGGTGCCGAGCGCCTGCATCAGCGCGTCGGTGACGGGACCGATGTTGCCGCGCGGGGTGGAGTCGAAGGTGGAGCAGACCTTGAAGTAGATCTGCCGCGCGCCGGCCGATCGCAGCGCCGCGAGCGCGGCCAGGCTCTGCTCGACGGCGGCCTCGGGGGCGATGGTGCGCGTCTTGAGCGCGACGACCACGGCATCGGCATCCGGCAGCGGGCCCTGCGGCACGCCCAGCACCTGCACCGTGCGCATGCCCGCGCGCACCAGCATGCTGGCCACGTCGGTGGCGCCGGTGAAGTCGTCCGCGATGACGCCGAGGATCATGCGGCGGCTCCGCCGGGTGCGGGCAGGTCCAGCCCCGCGAGGGTGGCGTAGTACTTCACCACCGCGGAGTCGTCCTCGCCGCCCAGGCCCATGGCCGCGGTGGCCAGGTAGAGCTGGTGCGCGGCGGCGGCCAGCGGCAGCGGGAATTTGAGGGCGCGCGCTGCGTCGAGCACGATGCCCAGGTCTTTCACGAAGATGTTCACCGCCGACAGCGGCGTGTAGTCGCCGTCCAGGATGTGCGGCACGCGGTTCTCGAACATCCAGCTCATGCCGGCGCTGTGGCAGATCACCTCGTAGAGCTGGCGCGGGTCGGCGCCGGCCTTCATGCCCAGTGCCATGGCCTCGCAGGCACTGGCGATGTGCACGCCGGCGAGGTGCTGGTTGACCATCTTCACCGTGGAACCGATGCCGGCGCGATCGCCCAACCGGTACACCTTGCCCGCGATGGCGTTCAGCGCCGCGTCGGCGGCGGCGAAGGCCGCGTCGCTGCCCGAGGCCATCACCGTCATCTGGCCCTCGGCGGCCTTCTTCGCGCCACCGGAGACCGGGCCGTCGATGAACAGAATGCCGCGCTCGGCCAGGCGCGCTTCCCACTGCGGCGGCAGGGCCGGGTCCACGGTGGCCGAGGCGATCACCACGGATCCGGGGCGCAGGCCCTGCACCAGGCCGTGTTCGCCGAACAGCACGGCCTCGGTCTGCGCGGCGTTCACCACCAGCACCAGCACGGCGTCGCAGTGCGCGGCCAGCTAGGCCGGGTGTTGCACCGCGCGGCCACCGGCCTGTTCGAAGGCGGTGCGGGCGGCGGGCTGCGGGTCGCAGCCCCAGGTGGCCAGGCCGCGGCGCAGCGCGGAGCGCGCGGCGCCCAGGCCCATGGAGCCCAGGCCGATGACGCCCAGCGTGGCGGGCGATGCGGTGGTCGAGGTGGTCATTCGGTGCGGGGAGTGGCGGGTTTGAGCAGCGCGTCCAGCGCGCGGCGCACGGGCGGCGAGGCGTGTTCGATGCGGTGCGCGGCATTGGCCATGTGGCGCATGGCGGCCTCGCGCGCGGCGGCGGCGTCGCCCCGGCACACCGCCTCTGCGATGGCGCGGTGCTCGTGGTGCACCTGCACCATGTAGCCGCTGTCCAGGGATTCGTTGGTGCGCGTCACCTTCATGGCGTCGCGCTGGTACTGCTCCAGAAAACCNNAGTGCGGGTTGTCGGTGGCGCGCGCGATGCTGCGGTGAAAACGCAGGTCGGCCTCCACGCCGGGCGCGCCCACGGGCGGGCAGGCCTCCAGTTCGGTCAGCGCGTCCATGATCGAGCGCGCCTTCTCGGGCGTGATGCGCCGCGCGGCGAGTTCGGCCACGTCGGCCTCCAGGCCGCGGCGCACCTCCACCACCTGCAGCACGGCCTCCATGGAGTGCAGCACGGTGGGGTCGAAGGCCAGGGCGCGCGCCTGGTGGCTGGGCGCCACGAATACGCCCGCACCCTGGCGCGAGGTGAGCAGGCCGATGGACTTGAGCTGGCTGATGGCCTCGCGCACCACGGTGCGCGACACGCCGAACTGCTCGGACAGCCGCTGTTCGGTGGGCAGGCGCTGGTCGGGTTCGAGCTCGCCCGACTCGATGCGCTGCATCAGCAGGGCCGCGAGCCTGTCGGTCAGGCGCTGCGGCGCCTGCAGGGGCTCGGCGTGGTCGGGGGGCATGCTTGTCTCGGGCTTTTGTGTGCTTATCAGGTCATCATACAAGTTGGTCCGACAAAAAAAATCCCGGGAAAACCCGGGATCGTGCGGCGATCAGCGGCCGACGGCGACGAACAACGCGCGGTTGTCGCGCAGCCAATCGGCCGAGCGCTCGGAGTGCTGTTGCCCGGGGTGGAAATCGGGCCGGAAGTAGGCCCGCCAGGCCGACCAGTTGGCCCGCAGCAGGCCCTGGCGGCCCAGCAGGTGGCGCCCCGCGCTGCGCCAGGTGGACCAGCGCCACAGCGTGCCGTCGCGCCGCAGGTTGGCCATGGTCTGGCGCAGCGCGTCGGCGAGGAAGAACACGGTGATGCGGCGCATCCACTTCACGCGCCATTCGTGGTTGCCGCCCAGGGCCTGGTACANNGCCGCGGCTCGCTGCCGGCCAGCACCTCGGGGTGGCCCAGCAACCACTCGGCGAAGAGGGCGGTGAAGTGCTCGTTGGCCGCGGTGATGCCCAGGGCGTGGCGCGCATCGGCACCGGCCAGCAGCTTCATGCGCGACTCGGCGCGCGGCGCCCAGTCGTTCACCAGGCCGTGCTTCTCGATCTGCGCGTTGAACAACGCGTGGATGCGCCGGTGCGTGGCCTCCTGGCCGATGAAGCCCTTCACCTCCGCGTCCCAGCGCGCGCGCTGGTCATCGGGCAGGGCCTTGGCGCCTTCGCGCACGGCGTCGATGAAGAACTGCTCGCCCACCGGGAAGCTCATCGACAGGGCGTTGAACCAGGCGGTGAGGAAGGCGTCGCCACCGCACCAGTGGCGCGGCACGGGCGTTTCCAGGTCGATGAGCAGGCGGCGCACGGTGAGGTCGGACATGGCGGTACTGGTACGGGTAGGTACCGCGCAACTGTGCGCGCCCGAGCGGGAGCTGTCAAGCCTGTGCCAGACTGCCACCTTTCCCTTGATGAGGAGCAGCGAATGAACACCTCGACGGCGGACCGGCTTCAAGTCATCCTGGTGGTCGAGGCGCCACCGCCCGGTGTGTCGTTCGCCGTGCAAAGCGGGCGCGATCAATTGCTGCCGCCGTTCGCCTCGACGGGCGACTCGCTGTCGTTTGCCTTTTCGCTGGACCTGGGCGCCGCCCTGGCGGACGGCGCCTTCAACTTCCGCGGCCCCTTGGCCCAGGGCACGCCGGCCGAGCGCTTCGTCTACCTGAACTCGGGCACGTACGCCGGCCAGCGGCAGACCCCCTGGGAACGCCGGGCGAAGATCAAGTTGGGAGACATCCCCCGGGACCTCGTGGCGCGCGCGGCGGGCCGGCCGGACCTGGCGATCGAAGGCCGCCTGCGGGGCACCGCGCGGGACGGGGGGCCGGTGTGCGCCACCGTCAAACCCCCTGACATCTCCTGGCACCTGGCCAGCCGCCCGGCGCCGTGAACCGGTGGCCTCAGGCCGCCGCCTGGCGCGGCACACCCGGCCCGCTGCCGCGCACCCGCCAGAACAGGAACAGCGCGATGCTCATGTTCAGCAGGTTCCACCCGATGCCGTTGAGGAAGGCCGCGTGGTAGCTGCCCGTGAGGTCGAACACCCAGCCCGACATCCAGCCGCCCAGGGCCATGCCCACCAGGGTGGCCATGATCACCGCGCCCACGCGGGCGCCGGCTTCCTGCGGGGCGAAGTGCTCACGGATGATGATGGCGTAGCTGGGCACGATGCCGCCCTGGAACAGGCCGAACATGGCCGAGATGAGGTACAGCGGCACCATGCCGTCGAAGGGCAGGAACATGAGCAGCGCCACGCACTGCAGCGCCGAGCCCAGCAGCAGCGTGCGGATGCCGCCGATGCGGTCGCAGATCCAGCCCGAGACGAGCCGGCTGACGATGCCGCTGGCCAGCATGAGCGAGAGCATCTCGGCGCCGCGCGCGGCGCCGAAGCCCAGGTCCACGCAATAGGCCACGATGTGCACCTGCGGCATGGACATCGCCACGCAGCAGGCCACGCCGGCCAGGCACAGCAGGGCCTGCGCCTGCGCGGGCTTCATGCCGAAGGGCCGTGAGGTGTCGGGCAGGGCGCCGCCGGGCGTGGCGGGCGCGGCCGTCACCACCACCGGCGGGCGCTGGCGCATGCGGTTGGCCAGCAGGTAGATGCCCGTGCCGCAGACGATGGCGAGCAGGAAGTAGGTGTTGCGCCAGCCGATGGTCTCGATGCCCCACTGCACCAGCGGCGGCCACACGGTGCCCGCCACGTAGTTGCCGCTGGCCGCGATGGCCACCGCGATGCCGCGCCGCTTGTTCCACCACAGCGCGGTGTCGGCCAGCAGCGGGGCGAAGGTGGCCGAGCTGCCCAGCAGGCCCAGCAGCAGGCCGTGCGCCAGGCCGAAGGCCCAGATGTTGCCGGACAGCGCGGCGGCCGCGAAGCCGCCGGCCACCGCCACCGCGCCCAGGCGCAGCACGGGCGTGATGCCGTGCCGGTCGGCCATGCGGCCCGTGAACAGGCCGCCCAGCCCCAGGCACACCATCATGAGCGTGTAGGGCAGCGAAGCGTCGCCGCGGCCGATGCCGAACTCGGTCTGCACGGCGGGCAGCACCACCGCCACCACGTACATGCCGGCATTGCCGAGGGTGACGAGGCCCAGCACGGTGAGCAGCCGCCAGGCGGCGGTGCGCGAGTCGATGAGGCTGGGGTCGGCGGGGGTGTTGTCTCTTGTGTCGTTCTTCATGGCCCGGCGATGCTACGCCGCCCGCGCGGGCCCTGCGTCCTCAGACGGGGGGTGCCCCTGTCACTCGACCGTGAACCCCACGGCCTTGACGATGGGGCCCCAGTGCTCGGTGTCGCGGCGCTGCATGGCCAGCAGCTCGGCCGGNNGACCTGGCCTCCAGCCCCATCTCTGCGAGGCCGTTGACCACCTCCGGCTTGGCCAGCGCCGTTTTCAGGGCGGCGTTGAGCTGCTGCACGGTGGCCGCGGGCGTGCCGCCGGGCAGGTAGAAGGCGAACCACTCGTCCGTGACGATGTCCTTGTAGCCTTGCTCGACGTAGGTGGGCACCTGCGGCACGAAGCGGCTGCGCTTGGCGCCCGAGACGCCGAGCAGGCGCACGCGCCCGCCGCCCAGGTGCGGCATGAAGTCGCCGATCGGGCCGCTGACGCAGGCGATCTGCCCGGCCGTGAGGTCCAGGATCGCCGCCTGCGTGCCGCGGTAGGCCACGTGGCGCATGGGCACCTTGCCGGCGCGGCTGAGCATCTCGCCGGTGAAGTGGGGCGTGGAGCCGGCGGCGGGCGAGCCGAAGTTGGCCTGGTCGGGGTTGGCCTTCAACCAGGCCATGAGTTCGGGCACGTTGGTGACGGAGGCCGGCACGGCCGGGCCCACGCCCAGCGCGAACTCGAACGAGCAGGCCAGCGACACGGGCGCGAGGTCCTTGAACGGCTCGTAGGGCAGCTTCTTGTAGATGTGCGGGTAGATGGTGAGCATCGACGCCGGGGTCTGCAGCAGCACGGTGCCGTCCGCGGGCGCGGCCTTCACGGTGGAGATGGCGATCTGGCCGCCGGCGCCGGTCTTGTTCTCGACCACCGCGGTGCGCGCGTAGAGGCCGCGAAGGCCGTCCGCGACGCGGCGGCAGACCGTGTCGGAGGTGCCACCGGCGGCGAAGCCGGTGATCACGCGCAGCACGTCCACGGGTGGCGTCTGGGCCGGGGCGGCAGCACTGCCGAGCAGGCCGGGCAGCGCCAGCGCGGTGGCGCCGTGCTGGACGAATTGGCGACGGGTCGATGGCATGGGAAAGTCTCCTGTGGAATGGGGGCGCAGGGCGCCGTGGGCTGGGAACGCGGAATCGACAACGCGGGTGGGGTGATCAGGCGGGTGATGGTTCAAGGGAGCGCGCGGCGCGGCGAATGAGCTCGGCCACGCTGCCGTCGTGCCGGAAGCCGGCGGCGTCGGCGCGTGCGGTGGTCAGGGGCGGCAGCCGGCCGAACTGGGCCTCCAGTGCCTCGTCGGGCCGGTAGCTGACGAGGGCCGCCGCGCCCGGGCGCTGCGCCTCGAAGGCCTGCACCAGCTCGCCGATGCTCAGGCGCAGCGCGGGCAGGGTCCAGACCGTGTGGCCGCCCAGGCGCTCCGCGGGGCACTGCGCGGCGTGCAGCAGGTTGTCGATGCAGGCCTGCAGCGACAGCAGCCACAAGGTGGCGGACGCCGACACCGGGCACACATACGGGCGCTGTTCCACCAGGGCGCGGATGAGCTCGCTGGAGAAGGCCGAGAGGGCGCCCGTGGGGGTGGGCGGGCGCGCGACGATGCCGGGCAGGCGCAGCGAGCGCGCGTGCAGGAATCCGCGCCGCGTGCAGTCGGCCAGAAAGATTTCCGCCATCTGTTTTTGCGCGCCGTAGCTGAGGGCGGGCCGCAGCGGCGTGTCGTCGTCGATGCGCGCGGGCAGCGGCGCGCCGAAGACGGCGATGGAGCTGGTGAACACGAAGGTGGGCGCCGCGCCGCCGCGCCGCACGGCCTCGACGAGCGCCAGCATGGCGTGCACGTTGACCTTCAGGCCCAGTTCGTGGTCGGACTCGGACTGCCCGCTCGGCACGCTGGCCAGGTGGAACACCACGTCGGGGCGGTTCTGCGTGATCGCTTCAATGACCGCGCCGTCGGCGATGCTGCCGCTGACGGCGCGCACGTGCGGCGCCTGCGGCGCCTCGGGCAGCCGCAGGTCGCACAGCGTGAGCTGGTCGATGGCCTGCCCCTGCAGCGTGGCGCCGGGTGCGGCCAGGCGGCGGGCCAGGGCGCGGCCGATGTAGCCGTCGGCACCGGTGATGAGGACTTTCATGGGCGGTGCGTCCTCATGCCGGTTTCGCGACGCGCACGATCTGAGACAGGTCCGCCTCGCCCAGGCCCTGCGCCTTGCCTTGGCGGAAGCGCTCCTGCACGGCCATGAGCACGGGCGCGTGCACCTCGGCCTGCTGCATGGCCTCGGCCACGTTGTCCAGGTCCTTCAGCATGGTGGCCAGCGCGCCGATGCTTTGCGCGGGTGGCGTGGTCATGCGCGGCACGAAGGTCTGCAGCAGCACCGAATCGGCCCAGCCGCCGGCCAGCGCGGTGGACAGCGCCGACGCGTCGATGCCGCTGCGCTGCGCCAGGCTCACCGCTTCGGCGATGGCGCACAGCGTGGTGGCGACCACGGTCTGGTTGCACAGCTTGGCCACCTGGCCGGCGCCCGAGTCGCCCATGCGGGTGATGGCGCGGGCGTAGGCGCGGAGGGCCGGGCTCGCATGCTCAATGGCGGCGGCGTCGCCGCCCGCCATCACCACCAGCGCNNCACCCAGTCGGCGCCGGTCTCGGCCTTGAGCCGTTGCGCGATGGCGCGCGTGGCGGTGGGCGAGATGCTGGAGTGGTCCACCACGCGGCGCAGGGCGCCGGGCAGGCTGTTCAGGCCTTTGAGACCGTTCTGGCCGAAGGCCACTTGTTCAACGGCCCGCGTATCGGTGAGGCAGAGGATCACCGTCTCGCAGTGCTGCGTCAGCTCCGCCGGGTCGGCCGCGAGCGTGGCGCCCTCGGCCACCAGCGCCGCCGCTTTCCCGGGCGTGCGGTTCCACACCATCACGCGGTGGCCGGCCTGCAGCAGGCGGCGCACCATCGCGGCACCCATCAGGCCGGTGCCGCCAAAACCGATCGTGCTCAGCTCCGCCATCACCGGGCCTCCGTTTCATTCGGATCGGGGTCCGGGGTTTCGTACGGCCACTCGACCGCGCCTGAGTGGGTCACCGCACCTTGCCGCGCGGGCCGCACCACGAGCGCGTATTTCTCTAGCACGCCGCCCAGGCGCACCGGCGCGGGTGCGCTCCAGTTCGCGCGGCGCGCGGCCAGTTCCTCATCCGGCACCTGCAGCTCGATCAGGCCCGCCGCCGCGTCGATGCGGATCACGTCGCCGCTGCGCACCAGCGCGATCGGCCCGCCTTCCACGGCCTCCGGG
>JABAHQ010000728.1_pt1 | contig 16593 bp, 17 predicted proteins | sample 7062091 | NCBI WGS metagenome assembly JABAHQ01 (sample SAMN14534359, study PRJNA622989) | marine sediment metagenome | biome: marine biome [ENVO:00000428]; feature: marine pelagic biome [ENVO:01000023]; material: deep marine sediment [ENVO:00002113] | place: India: Gulf of Kutch | collected...
GTACGACGGCGAGGTGCACACCGCCGCCAATCTGTACGATGCCCTCAAAGAGGGCTATTACGGCAAGTTCTAAGCGTACGAGCTGCCGGAAGGAATGATAAAATGAGGCAGACCCACGATCCATACCCTGATATTGCACGGCCTGAAGTTTTTCTCGGGAAGTTTCATGCGCCGGCTGGAAAAGGACGGATCGTTTTAGAGCGTAGGACGATGCGCGGTGTCTGTCGCAGCCAAATTTTTCCCGAAGATGCGGGTAAGCTTGCACGCGTCACATGCAAGGTTCCGGATGTGCTGTTTTCGCCGTGTAGCTTCCGTGGGTTACCGCTCCTTCTGAACTTCGAGAATATCAACTGCCTATATGTGCAACTTCCGGTTACGGACGTTAACAAACGGCGCTTGTATGACCTCATGGAAGAGAAAGGGTTCCCCATCCCTACAGTTGTGACCACCGACGGTGCGCGACTCTCCTTCTTTTGGTTTCTCGCCCGGCCAATAAGTAGGCAGGAATACTTCAAAGTGTTTCTGATGCAACATGGGCTCTTCGAGCTGGTGAAGAATTTGACTCCGTATTGCGATACCTTGTCGATTAGTTCGCTCGTAGGACTTCCGGGAACAATAAATTCCACCACCGATGGCTACGTAGGCGTAATCACCCCATGGGGTTCACGTGTTGACAATGGTTTCGCCGAAACGTTTCTCACCGGACGCTATCGTATTCCTGATTACAAGCGTCTAAGACTACACTCTCGCGCAATTCCTGAGCTATTGGCATTGATGCATGACCGCGTGCTCTTGCGTGATTCGGCGGAAGATTGGCTAATTTTCTTCGCGGCATCACTTTGCCATTTTTGCTCCACAAGGCAGTTGCTCGACGAACTGCGTGCAATTGCCGTTTCGCTGGAGGGAAGAAGTTGGAACCAACTAGCAAGCACGTATGGAAGGCTCATTGAGGATCTGTCGACGAGCAAGCTGCAGGGATTTGTTGGGAATGGTTTTTCCATTGATAGACCGGATTGGTTCAGTCTTGTCGCCGGAAAACTTCGAGTCAGCGAAGAAGAAATCAAGCGCCTGGGGCTAAGCGTGATCGTTGGAGAGACCGACGAATTTTTCAGCACAGAGGTCGGCCATGTAATGCCAGTTGGAGAAGTAGAGTTCGTTCCAGTGGAACGCCTTTTCATGCGTGCGGTGGCTTAGATGTCGTGAGTGCGAGCTGTAGCTCTTGTTCCTTAGGAGGCGCCCAAGAGATCCTAAGCATGCCAGCCGATGTCGGCAATAACAATCATAGGGTTGTAGGTGGATAGTCGCCTCAGACCAAAGGCGGGAACACATCGGGGTTGTGAAATAGCGATTCTAGAGGGGCTTCTTCGTACCCTCTGCGCGCTTCGCGAGATCAATGCTGATCAACAGAACTCAATAAGGTGAGTACCATGGCAACCAAGATCGACAAGAAGATCGTCAAATACGGCATCGCCAAGGACGAGGACGGGTCCGCACCGCAGGAGGCCGAGGCGGCGCAAGCCGAGGCCCCGGCGGGGGGGCGCGAGGAGCCGGACAACAAGGTCGTCCAGCTGACCGAGAAGCTCGAGCGGCCCGAGATGCTGCTCGGCTCCACCTACAAGATCAAGACGCCGCTTTCCGAGCACGCACTGTACGTGACCATCAACGACATCATCCTCAATCCGGGCACGGAGAACGAGCTGCGGCGCCCCTTCGAGATCTTCATCAATTCGAAGAACATGGATCACTTTCAGTGGATCGTGGCCCTGACGCGGATCATCTCGGCGGTGTTTCGCAAGGGCGGTGACGTGACCTTTCTGGTGGAGGAGCTGCGCTCGGTGTTCGATCCGCGGGGCGGCTATTTCAAGAAGGGCGGCAAGTACATGCCATCGCTGGTGGCAGAGATCGGCGACGCCATCGAGTGTCACCTGCGCATGATTGGCCTGCTGCAGGACGAGGGCATGGACGAGCACCAGCGCAGGCTCGTCGAGGAGAAGCGCGCCCAGTACGAGTCCCTGGTGCAGACGGCCGAGACCCGGGACCCCGGTGATTTTCCCGACGGGGCCCAGTTGTGTACCAAGTGCCACACCAAGGCCATGATCCAGATGGACGGCTGCTTGACCTGCCTCAATTGCGGCGAGTCGAAGTGCGGCTGAGCAACGAAGGCATCGCGGCGCGATCGGGCCCGGTGCAGCAACCAGAGCGAGGAGAACGATGCTGAGCAGGCGCAGGCCGATACCCGGAAGCTATTATGTGAATCTCACCGGCCAGCTGGTCAAGGTGCGGGTGGTGCTTTACGTGGGCGGCGCCCCCAGGCGCGTGGCCTTCGAGTATCTGGACGGCAGTCGAGTCAATGTCTCTCTGGACGAGTGGGATTGGCTGGACCTGTCATGCTATCGCAAGTGGTTGGGTACGCGGGCCGAGCCGGCGGGGGAGCTGGAGTCCGAGCTCTGACCGGTCACGCCCGCAAGGCGGTGTCTGGTGTTTTCATTGGCGAACGGTGTCACACATGTCAACCGAGGACCGCGTAGAGGCCGGGCCCTGCACCGATATGCGGCTGACGATCCCCGGCCCGGCCGGCGGCCTCCAGGCGGTGGTCTCTTGCCCGAAGCGTGACCTCGGCGCCGCCATCGGGGTCGCCTGCCACCCGCATCCGCTGTACGGTGGGAGCATGCACAATAAGGTGGTGTACTACACCGCCCGGACTTTCAACCAGCTCGGCGCGCCAGCCCTGCGTTTCAATTTCCGCGGTGTCGAGGAGAGCGGTGGGCGCTACGACGAAGGCGAGGGGGAGGTCGGGGACCTGGCCGCGGTGCTCGATTGGTCGGGGGCTCGGTACCCGGGCCGGCAGGTCTGGCTCGCCGGGTTCTCATTCGGGGCCTATGTGGCGCTGCGTCTGGCGCGCCGCCCCGAGCTGGCGCGTCTGATCACCATCGCACCATCGGTAGGGTTTCTGGAGGCCAGCGAGTGGCAGTTTCCCCGGTGCCCATGGCTGCTCGTTCACGGCGAGAAGGACGAGGTCGTAGCCCCGCAGGCGGTGCGCCGCTGGTTGAGGGGCCTGGAGCGTAGGCCGCGGACCGTATGGCTGCCCGACGCTGATCACTTCTTCCACGGGAGCCTGACTTTGCTGCGAGGGATCCTGCTGCAATGGTTGGCCCCGCCTGAGGGCTCGGCCTGCTGACCGGCCGGATGCGCGTTGTGCTAGGTTGAATGATGCAGGCGCGGCCCCGGTTGTGCGCCGCGGCCGCAAACGCTCTCTTCCCTTCGGCGCTGTGCCAGGAGGCCCTCCATGCAAACCCGCTCGCCGTTGCTCGGTATCGTATTGGGAGCGATGTCCGTCTATGCCCAGGCCGAGGCGCAGTTCGTCCAGACTCCGTACACGGAACAAAAGGTTGTCTTTGATTTCTATCTGGACGATCCGGCCAAGATGGGCGCCGCACTGTACTGGGTGCGCTCGCTCTTCAATCCGCTGCTGGATCACCCCTACGATTACGCACCCGAATTCCTGAATATCGTGGTCGTCATCCATGGCACCGAGATCGTCACGCTGGCCAAGCACAACTACCCGAAGCATAGGACGGTGGTGGATCGGATGCGCTATTATGCGAGCCTGGGTATCCGGTTCAAGGTCTGCGCGCTGGCGGCCGAAGACTACGGGTATAGCACAGGTGATTTCCAGGACTTTGTGGAGGTGGTGCCCTCGGCCTTCGCCGAGCTGGCGCACTGGCAGATGCAGGGGTATGCTCTGATTACGCCGCGAATCCTGGAGAAGCGGTACACCATTGACGAGATCCGTTGAGATGCCCACGGGGGGTTCGCATTGGGGGAGATCGCCGACCTTGAGCTGCTCGTGCGCTCCAGGATTCCCGTCATTCTGGTGGAGACTCACGAGGAGGGACGGGCCGTGGAGCTGTTCAAGCGGCTCGCCCTGCGCCTGGCCGTACCCGCCTTTGCCTGGACCGTGACCGAAGGCCTGCGGCGGGTGGACCTCGACCTGGGCAGTCAGGCCCACAACGCCGAGCCCGGGACGGTGCTGCGGCATATCAAGGCCCTCGATTCCGGGGGCGTGTTCCTGCTGCTGGACTTTCACCCCTATCTCAATGAGCCCGTGAATGTGCGCCTGCTCAAGGAGATCGCCCACGCGCACCAGGCCACTGGGATCACGGTGGCGCTGATCGGCCACGAGGTGTCCATCCCACCGGATCTGCGCACCTTGAGCGCGCGTTTCGAGCTGTCGCTTCCCCCTGGGGAGCGGCTTGAGGAGATCGTTCGCGAGGAGGCGCGGGCCTGGTCGCGCCAGAACGGGAACCGCAAGGTTAGCACCGATGCGCGCACCCTCGCGCGCCTGGTGCACAACCTGTCCGGGGTGACCGCGGCCGATGCCCGGCGCCTGGCCCGCAAGGTGATCTTCGACGACGGCGCGATTACCGACGACGACCTGCCCCAGGTTATGAAGGCCAAGTATGAGCTGCTCAACCAGGACGGTCTGCTGGCCTTCGAGTACGAAACGGAACGGTTCTCAGACGTGGCCGGCATGGACACCTTGAAGCGCTGGCTCGAGGTGCGCCGGCCTGCGTTCCAAGGGGGCGTCGAAGGCCTCGATCCGCCCAAGGGGATGTTGCTGCTCGGTGTGCAGGGCTGCGGGAAGAGCCTGGTCGCGCGGGCCGTGGCGGGGGTGTTCGGCGTTCCCCTTCTTCGGCTGGACTTCGGTGCGCTGTACAACAAGTACTTCGGCGAGTCCGAGAAGAACCTGCGCGGCGCGCTGTCCACTGCCGAGGTGATGGCGCCCTGCGTGTTGTGGATAGACGAGGTCGAGAAGGGGATCTCCACGGGCGACAACGATGGCGGCACGTCGCGCAGGGTGCTCGGCACGCTGCTCACCTGGATGGCGGAGCGCAACGCGGCGGTCTTCCTGGTGGCGACCGCCAATGACATCGAGGCCCTGCCGCCGGAGCTGGTACGCAAGGGGCGCTTCGATGAGATCTTTTTCGTCGACCTCCCCGGCCCTGAGGCGCGTGCGGCGATCTTTCGCATCCACCTTCAAAAGCGCGGGCGGGATTGGCGGGGCCTCAAGGTCGACCAGCTGGCGGCGGCCGCCGAAGGTTTCTCCGGCGCGGAGATCGAGCAGGCAGTCGTCTCGGCCATGTACGCGGCCCAGGCCGACGGCGAGCCTCTCACCGCCCACGTCCTGTTGCGTGAGATCGGGCGCACGCGGCCGCTGTCCGTGGTGATGGCCGAGAAGCTCGCGGCCCTGCGGCACTGGGCCCGCGGGCGTACGGTCCCTGCCGGCTGAGCGCCGGCGTGCGCGGCCCTGCCGCGCGGGTGGGCGTTGCGAGCCGCCTGCAGGGGTGGCATACAATGGTGGGTGCGCTCCCTCACCCGGGGCCGTTTCGACACGGAGCCAACCTATGCTGTCGCGGATCAAGCGCTTTTTCGAGGACCGCATCGGGGCGCCGGCGGCGGTGCCCGACCCGGCCGAGCACGAGCACGCGCTGCGCCTGGCCACCGCTGCGCTGTTGATCGAGATCAGCCGTGCCGACACGGACATTAGCCAGGATGAGCGTACGACGATCGCTCGTTCCGTGCAGCGCGTGTTCCAGCTCGACGAGCACGAAACCCATGAGCTGGTCAAGCTGGCGGAGCTCGAGGTGGAGGAGGCGGTCTCGCTCTACCAGTTTACGCGGCTGGTCGATACCGAGTTTGGCGCGCAGGACAAGAAGGAGATCGTCAGGCTGCTATGGGCTGTCAGCTTCGCCGATGGCGCGCTCGACAAGTACGAGGAGCACCTGGTGCGCAAGATCGCCGACCTGCTGCACGTGTCTCACGCCGACTTCATGCACGCCAAACACGAGGCGATGGGCTCAGCCACGTAGCCCGAACGGGGGCCGGGGACGGGGTCGAGGCGCGGAGCCGGGCGGCCGGACTCCGCGCCCCAAACGTCAAACCATGTCTTTCAAGTTCTTCAGCGGAGTCACCTTGACCACGTTGCGGGCGGGCTTCGCCTTGAAGACTGTCTCCTCGCCCGTGAACGGATTGATGCCCTTGCGGGCCTTGGTCGCCGGCTTGCGGACCACTTTTATCTTCATCAGGCCCGGAACGGTGAACGTGCCGGGACCGCTCTTCTTCAGCTCGCGCTGGATCATCTTGGACAGCGCATCGAAAACCGAGCCGACCTCCTTCTTGGTCAGATCGGTCTGCTCGGAGATATAGCCCATCACCTCGGATTTGGTGGCCGGCCGCTTGGCCGCTACCGCGGACTTCTTCTTCGTGGTCTTCTTGGCAGCTTTCTTCTTGACAGCCATTCGTCGCTCCTCAGTCGTGGCTCGTGGAGTAGAAACGAGAATCGCAGAATAAGATAGCACAAACATCGCGGTATTGGGATGTATCTAGCGCCTGTTTTTTAGGGATCTCTGCGCATTTTCGTCCCTAGCGGAACCAACGTTTGTTGGCGCCGCGTTGCTGGTCTCGGCGGTGCGGCATGCTCGCATGGAACCCACATTGGCTCGTGTGTGTGCCCGCCACCCTTCCGAATCGGCGGCTGCCCCGCCGTGGTGACCAGCGTTCTCGGGCGGCGGGGTCGAAGCGGCCCGCGCTTCGGGCAGGCTGTCCCGCCGGGGAAGTCTCAGGTGCCGCGGGACAGGCCCCGTCTCTTGCCCCTTGAACGGTCGATGGCGGCGGCGGATCGGGGAGCGCGCGTGTCGGTACGGCGTCGTCCCCCGGACGTTCACGGGCGCATTAGGTGTGGAACGGCACCGCGCGGGAGGGCCGGTTTGATCCTGATCCGGTCAATCATCCCTGAAGCTCTTGGCAGGGCCGGGCGCCCGCGGCGCCGCAGCCCCAGGCCACAATGGCGCCCATGGGCGCCCCGGCCTGTTTTCCCCTGCCGCCCGCAGGTTCACGGGCGAGCAGCGCCCAAGCCGATGGACGCTACAGTCTTTGAGTGAGACGGGCGGTCTTGGCCGACATTTCCCCCGGTCCACCCAGCAGGTGGCCCTGCGCCATGTCGACCTTGAGTCCACGCAGAATCTCCAGCGTCTCCGGGTGCTCGATGCACTCCGCCACGGTCGTGATCCCCAGGCCGCGGGCGAGCTCCGCGATGGTCTTGACGAAGATGGCATCGGAGCGATCCTTGTGGATGTTACGCACGAAGCTCCCGTCGATCTTGATGAAATCCACCGGCAAGTTTTTCAGATAATAAAAGGACGAGAAGCCGATGCCGAAATCGTCCAGGGCGAACCGGCATCCCAATCCACGCAAGGCATGAATGAAATCCCTGGCTGCCATCAGGTTTTCCACTGCCGCCGTCTCGGTGACCTCGAAGATCAGGTTGGCGGGATCGGCATCGTGCTCACGGATGAGCTCGCGCACGTAGGTGAGTATCTCGTCGCGCCCAAAGTGCCGGCCCGAGAGGTTCACCGCGATCTGCATCCGGGTTCCGGCCCGCTGGCTCGACCCCTGGACTCCGATCGCGGTCCTCAGCACCCAGCGGTCGATGTCGCCGATCAGCCCGAAACGCTCGGCGATGCCCAGGAAGGCCCCCGGGGCGACCAGGGACCCATCCTCCTGCGTCATGCGCAGCAGCGCTTCATGATGAGAGACATTGCCCGTGCGCAGGTCGACGACGGGCTGGTAGTGCAGCACGAATTCGTCACGGGCGAGCGCGGCGCGGATGCGCTCCTCCCAGTGGATCTTGGCGTGCACCTGCGCCATGTTCTGATCCTCGACATGAAACAGGCGGTACTGGTTGCGTCCCCGGTCTTTGGCCACGTACATGGCCGTATCCGCCTTGGCGAGCAGGTCGCCCGAGGCCGAGCTGTGCTCGGGGAACAGCGCGATGCCGATACTGGCGCTGATGTGGGTGAAGTGGCCGGGCTCGACCTCCAGATCCCGGGCGGTGAGTGCGGTTAGCAGGCTTGCGGCGACATTCTGCGCTTCTTCGCTGGTTGCGCGCGGCAAGAGCAGCCCGAATTCGTCGCCACCTAGACGTCCAAGGATGTCGGTTTCGCGCAAGACACTGCCCAGCCTCTTGGCCACTTGGACGAGAAACTGGTCTCCCTCCTGGTGGCCGAAAGAGTCATTGATGTATTTGAATTGATCCAGGTCGATGAACAGCAGCGCACCCTGGTGGCCATACCGCTGGGTGTAGGCGATATGCTGATCGAGCTCTTCCTGAAAGCGCCGCCGGTTGATGAGTCCGGTCAATGCGTCATGCTCGGCCAGATAGAGGATGCGCTCCTCGGCGACTTTCTGGTCCGTGATGTCCAGGAGCAGTCCGCGCAGCACGAACCCGTACCTCTCCCTCTTCTCGGACGTGATGATGTCGCGAACCCAGAGACAACGCCCGGATTTGTCGAACATACGGTAGTCCATGGTGTAGTTGCCCGGGTGGCTTGCCTTGTTGGCATGCTCCTCCATGACCCAGAACAGGTCGTCGGGGTGCAGGCACCGGCGGCAGAAATCAGGCTCCAGCCATTCCGAAACCGAATAGCCGAGCATGTTCTCGGCCTCGCGGCTGACATAGGTGTAACGGAAACACTCGGCATCGGCCTCCCATATCACCGCGTCGATGCCGTTCAACAGCATGTCGAGGCGGCGCTTTTCCCGTCCCAGGGCCGCGTGCTCTGCCTCCAGCTCGGTCTGCGTGCGCTCCAAATGACCGGCCAACTGATTGAAGGCGTGCGCCAGGTCGCCGATCTCGTCTTGAGACTGGATATCGATGCGGTGCCCCAGCTCCCCGCGGTACAGGGCATGGGCGCCGTACTCGAGGCGGCGCAGGTTGCGAGTCAATAGTACGCCCAGCAGGATAGTGACCGCAATCGACAGCAGCAACTCCACGCCCGCTATAGCGGCGTTCTGGTATCGTGTCTTGCTGGTCAGGAGCTCCACCCCGCCGATGGAGTAGCCTGCGCGAAGAACGCCCATGTATTGGCCCGCGACCTCGATTCGCCGGACGACGTCGAGCACCCCGTCGTTGCGCTTGGCGGCGAGATAGGTGGTATCGAAGTCCTCCTGCTCCGTGGCGGGGGGAGGGCGGCCCACCGACGCCAGAAGCCTCCCGTCGCGGCTGTGGACGGCCGCGTACACCAGGTTGTCCTTCGTACCCAGCAGGGACAGCACGTCCTGCAGAGTCGCGCGGTCGTCGAACGCAAGACCGGGTGCCAGCGAGTTTGCGAGCAGCAATGTCTGCTCTTGCGTCGAGCGCTCGAGGAGCTCGGCGTGGCTGGAGTTGATCAAGCGCACACTGTTCCAGACCAGCAGCGTCAGCATGATGGCCTCGATGAGCACCACTGCGAAAATCAGCCGGCTCGACAAGCGCATCCGCACTACTTGTCATCCTCCTCGCCTGCCAGGGGGGCGGCCACGGAGAGATACGGGCGCAGAGGCTCGAATTCCTGGGCGGTGGCCGCGCGATAGCCGGGGTAGCTGATGCGCCGCAGCACGGCGCGCCCGCGCGCGTGCTGCCGCATGCCGGTGAACGTGCTGGCGATGTCCCCCTGCAGAGCTTCTGGCAGGTCGGCGGCGGTGAGGATGCCCAGCGCTGGGAATTGCTCACTCTGGGTCAACGCGCGGAGGGAGCTGCTGGCGTCGGTGGCCCTCTCGGCCAGATTTACGGAGACAATCGCGGCGGCCGCCTCGCCACCGATCACCGCTTGGTAGGCAGCGTTGTGACTTAGACAGTTGCGGTATAGGGGCGCCCGGTCGCCGCTGAGCCCCCGCCGGGTCAGCATGTGCCGGCCTATGATGGTGACGATGGCCTCTGGCGGCGGAGTGGCGACGATCCTGCCCGCCAGGTCGGCCACCTCGCGGACGGGTCCTTCGGCGTGAATCAGCACCACGGCGGAAAGCGGTTGCGCATACGTTGCCCTGACCCGATAGCTTCCGCTGTCGACGGCCAGGAGCACGAAGTGCGGCGCCGTGAGCAGCACATCGTACTTTCGATCTTCCGTGCGGCGCACGAATTCGGGGTAGCTATGCGCGGTCTCCAGGACCACGGGCCGCCCCGTTTGCTCGGCGAGGTAGTCACGAAGCGGTGCAAATCGCTCGAATAGCGCGATCGGGCTCATGAACGGCAGCACGCCGAGCACGAGCTCCCGCTGCCGAGCCTGCGAAGGAACCGGCGGTTCGGCGCTGGCAGCAGCCAGATGGGATGCCAGCAGGCAAATAGCGATGGCCTTGCTCCCCATGGGACGGTGGGTAGCTCCTTGACCTGCGTTTCGGATCCTCGAATTAACTGCCTTGCGTCTATGGGTACGCTCGATCTCGGTCCCCAGCGATTCTCGATCGAACATAGGCCCCAGGGGCGATTCGGTGGCTCAGCGCGTAAAGAACTGCTCTCGAAAAGTCAACGTGAACGGCCTCGTCTGATCCTTCACCTGAACGCGGACCGTGAAATCCAGGACCTCCTCGTCCTCGACCCCCAGCTCGCCGATGTAGTAGATGGCAGTCCCCTCCTGAGCGGGGCGCATCTCTATGGTCTTGAGCTGTCCGGTGAGGTTGGTGGCCGAGGCGCTCACTTGGGCGCGTACCGCCTGGTGCCCGTCATCGGAGCGGCGCTGCACCATGACGCTGAGCATGATTCGGTTGCGGCTGCGCTTGATACCGAAATCGTTGGCCACCTTGGCCGAAAGGAAATCGGTCTGGATCGTGCTGTAGTGAACGACGTAGTTGCCGAACTGCTCGAACTGCGCCGCTTGCACGCCGGCAGCGAGCGTGAGCAAACCGAGCCACAGGGCGACTTGCAGGGAGATGGGTTTGCGGGTCATATCGACCTCCTTGGACACCTGGATCTCGTTTTCCCTTAGTCTTGGACCAGGATTGCCGCGAACAGTTGCAGACCGCGTACAACCGCGGTCGCATGGGCAGATCCCCAGGAGGCTATCTGAGCACAGGCGCACGCTGCGCGCAACTCTCAGTGGCGCGCGAGGGGTGCGGCACTCGGGGCTCACGCTGCGGAAGATGTCTCGAACGGGATCGGGCGGCTGAGGCGCTCTCGGACCTCTTCGAGGTGTGTCAGTTGCTCTGCAAGCTCGGCCTCTTCGCTCTCCAGCTCTTGGATCTTGGCGTCGAGGGTATCGCGCGATTCGTTGATTTTGCGCAGCGTCTTCAGTCGCCTCTCCATCATGTTCTTGTGCTCGAGGATCTGCGCGATCAGCGGATTCATCACTTCCTTGAGCCAGCTCTCGGCGTTCTGGTGCGCCTTGAAGAATACGTTGCGCGCCTGACTGACCAGGTTGATGAAGAATTTCTTGATGACGAAGCTCTGCTCGGTCATGGTGGTTACGGGGCTCTTGCGAAACTCTTCGGCCTCTTCGTAAAGCTGGGACATGCGCTCGTGGTATTCCGTAACGGAAAACACGCGCGGGTTCATCGCGGGCAGCCCGTGCTCTTTGTGGAACTTCTCGTAGATTGCAGCGACCAGTTTGCGGGTCTCCTCTGCCTGCTCCAGTGCCTGGTCCATTGTCTCGCGAGCCCCGTCGAAAAACGTTTTCATCCCGTTCTTGAGGCCGCCGGTCGTCCAGCAGCCGGCCATCTCCTCGCGAGTCTGGCCGATGAGCTTGTCCAGCGCCTCGGGGCTGAGCGTGGCCAACATTTCCTTGGCCTGGCGCTCCAGCAGTCGGCGGCTGGCCTGAAAGCTCTGCACGTTCTTCAGATAGGCGGTCTGCTCTTCGCGTGTCTTCTTCATCAAGTGCACGATTACGTCGGCGTTTTTGCCGCTGAGGTTGCGAAGCTCACTGAGCTGTTTGACGGCATTGTCGCGCCGTGTCGAAAGCAGCGTGTAGTGGTCTTCCAGGAGCCCGCCCAGCTCTGACATGATGTTCTCGCGAAGGATGGACTCGCGGGAGGGCAATACGTCGTGCGTAAGGTAGTCCTCCAGAGACTGCAGCTGGCTGCGTGCCAACAAGGTCTCATCCTTCCGGATCTTGGCCAGGAGGCCCTTCTGGGCAGATACGGGGAAGATGGCCGCCTTATCCACCCCCAGCAATGAGGCCGTCTTCTGCACCTGGGACTCGATCGAGGTTTGCACGGTCTGGTTCTCGCGCAGCTCATCCCAAAGGGTGTCGACCTTGTTGAGTACCACCACCACGCCTTTTTCCTGTCGGCCGCGGCGTGAGCCGCCGATATGGTACTGCCAGACGTCGAGGTCGCTGCGCGTGACGCCGGTGTCGGCGGCCAGCACGAACAGCACGGCCTGCGACGCGGGCAGCATGTTCATCGTCAGCTCCGGCTCGCTGCCCAGGGCATTGAGCCCCGGGGTGTCGAGAATCACCAGCCCTTGCTTGAGCAGAGGGTGGGGGAAGCTGATCAGCGCGTGGCGCCAGGCGGGGACGTCCACCTCTTCCGGTGGAGGCTCGCCGTTGTTCAGGTGCCCGTGCATATCGGCCGTATAGAGCCCCAGCCGTTCGGCTTCCTGCACGCTCACCCGCTTGGTGCGGATGACCTCTTTGAGCACCTCTTCCATTTGCCCAGGGGAGGTCACCTCCAGCGGGATATTGGTCCACTGGACCGGATCGCTTTTGTACTCGGCGATAGAGGTCTCTTCCAGGCGGGTCTCGATGGGCAGCAGACGCACATAGGCTGCGTCGGCCTTGCGGTCATAGAAGAGCTCCGTCGGGCACATGGTCGTGCGACCCGCCTCCGACGGTAGCAGCCGGCGCTGGTAGTCGGCAAAAAATATGGCATTGATCAGTTCGGTCTTGCCGCGGGAGAACTCGGCGACAAAGGCGATGTTGAGACGGTCGTTGCGCAGGGCCTCAAGGGTCTCATAGATCCTCAGCGCCTCCTCGCCAACGCCGTTCTCGGCCTGGCGATCGAGCCACTTCTGGAATTCCTCTATGGTTCGGATGAGATCGGTCTTCCATTGGTCGTAGGCCTGGATCTGCTTGTGCAAAGATTTGTCTGCCGTCATGGGTTCGCCGTCCGCTCCGATCGCTGTGCAGATAAGGCTGCATTCTGGTGCGTATAGCACCCCTATCGGCCAGGTTTGGATCATCTTTAGACGGCAAAAGGCGGGCCCACGGGGCGCTGCCCCGCCCCCGAAAAGTGTGAACTGAGTCAAGAATCGCGGGGTGGGATGGCGGGCGGCAGGCGGGCGGGGGACTCCACGCGCAGGCGCTTGCTGCGGCCGGTCTGCCCGCTCAGCAGGTGTACCCGGGACCTCGCCACCCCGAAGCTCTTGGCCAGCAGGCGGACCAAGTGGGCGTTGGCTGTACCCTCCACGGGCGGCGCCGTGATGCGGACCTTGACCCGCCCGTCCTGCAGGCCGACGATCTCGTCCTTCCTGGAACGGGGCTGGACCAGCACCTCCAGGATCAGGTCGTCGCCGTCCCAGCGGGCCGGGCGCGGTTCCATCAGCCGGTCAGCCCTACCAGCGCCCGCTGCATATAGGGAACCGCCATGAGGATCAGATAGAGGACCACCAGGGCCGCGAGGGGTGAGAGGTCGATCCCCGAGATGGGCGGGATCAGGTTGCGGAAGGGGCGCAGTATCGGGGCGGAAATCTGGTAGAGCAGCACCGCCACCGGGTTGTAGCCGCCTGGCTGGATCCAGCTCAGGATTGCCTGCACGATGATGGTGATAATGAAGATGTACAGCGCAAGGGTCACCAGGCGCCCCAGCGCATCGACCAGCAGCAGGCCCGGGCTCAGGGCCTGGCCGGCAATCGAGTACATCAGGATCAGCTCCACGAGCTGCAGCGCCAGCAGCAGTACCAGCGCCGCCACGTCGACGCCCCCCCAGCCCGGGATTACCCGCCGCAGGGGCTTGAGGACGGGGGTGGTGAGCTTGACCACGAACTGGGACAGCGGATTGTAGAAGTCCGCGCGCACCCACTGCAGCAGGAAGCGCAGCATCACCACCAGGATGTAGAGGCCGAAGACCACGCTGATCAAAAACGCCGTGGCCTGGGGGAAATAGCCGTTCATGCTCCCCCCATCTCATCGGCCAATTCCCGCGCCCTGCGCGTCGCCGCGCCCAGCGCCTCGTGGAACAGCCGGTCGAGCCCCCCCTCGTCGAGCACGGCGAGGGCCCGCTCCGTGGTGCCCCCCGGCGAGGTAACCCGCCGGCGCAGCATCTGCGGCGGGTCGCTGCTCTCTAGGGCCATCTTGGCCGCGCCCAGGGCGGTCTGCAGAGTGAGCAGCCGGGCGTGCTCGGGCGACAGGCCCAGGGCCGTGCCGGCCCGCTCCAGGGCCTCCATGACACGGAAGAAGTAGGCGGGGCCGCTGCCCGACAGGGCGGTGACGGCGTCCATAAGCGCCTCGTCCTCCAGCCACAGGGTAAGCCCCACGGCGCGCAACAGGGTCTCCGCGAGATCGCGCTGGGTGCCGGTGACCCGCGAATTGGCGTACAGGGCGGTGGCCGCGGTCTGGACCAGGGCCGGGGTGTTGGGCATGGCGCGAACCACGGCCGCCTCGCCCCCCAGCCAGGTGCGGATGTCGGGCTCGCGCGCGCCGGCGGCGATGGAGACCACCAGCGCGGACCGCTGGCGCACCGCCTCGGCGACCTCTTCGGCCACCGGGCGCAGCACCTGCGGCTTGACCGCGAGCACCACCACGTCCGATGCCAGCACCGCGGCGACGTTGTCGTCTGTGGTGTGCACGGGGAAGCGACTGCGCACCGACTCGCGCTGCACCGGGTCGGGATCGGCCGCGTAGATGCGCTCCGGCGCCCACCCGTCGGCAATCAGCCCGCCAATGAGGCTCGTGGCCATGTTGCCGCCACCGAGGAACGCGATCGTCTGTTCGCCCATGGCTGTCGTGTCGCTCAGACCCATCCGAGAGCCCAGAGTCTAACCCAGTCACGCAAGAGAGTCAGTGGCCGGCCGAGGCCCCGGGGCTATCGCCTCGGCCTCGGTCCGAAGATCCCGGTGCCGATGCGCACCATCGTCGCGCCCTCGGCGATGGCGGCCTCAAGGTCTCCGGTCATGCCCATGGACAGGGTGTCGAGCTGAAATCCCTCGCCGCGCAGGGCCTCCAGGCATTGGCACAGGCGGTGAAATGGCTCGCGCGGACGGAGGTCCGGCGCCGGGATGGTCATCAGACCCCGCAGGGAAAGGCGGGGAAGCCCGGCCACGGCCGCGGCCAGCCGCGCCGCCGCCTCGGGGGCCACGCCCGACTTACTGGCCTCGCCGCTGACGTTGACCTGCAGGCAGCAGGACAGCGGCGGAAGGCGGGCCGGGCGCTGCTCGCTCAGCCGGCGGGCAATCTTCACCCGGTCGATACTGTGAACCCAGTCAAAGCGTTCGGCGACCCATTTTGTTTTATTGGACTGGATCGGGCCGACGAAGTGCCACTCCAGGTCCAGCTCGGAGAGTCGATCGATCTTCTCCAGGGCCTCTTGCACGTAGCTTTCGCCGAAGCGCCGCTGCCCGGCGTCGGCGGCGGCGCGGATCTCGTCGGCCGCACGTGTCTTGCTGACCGCAACCAGGCACACCGAGCCCGGCGCCCGCCCGTAGCTCCGCTCGGCGCGCCAAATGCGCTCGCGCACGTGCTGCAGATTCTGTGCGACTGTGCTCATGGTACGGATGTTCCGGGCCCGCTATACTGGCGCGGCGTCTTCTTGTAGAGGCTAAAGAAATCAGCGCGGTCCGCGATAAACTGGCAGACGGGGGTAGCGTGGAATGCGTTCGCGAGCCCGCGTGACACCCCCCGGTCAACCGGTGAGCTCGCCGGCACGCGTGCACCAGAAGAACTACAACCGCTCCGCATTGATCTGCTCCTAGGGGGTCGTATGGATATCGCGGAACTGCTAGCCTTTTCCGTCAAGAATAACGCCTCTGACCTGCACTTGTCTGCCGGTCTCCCGCCGATGATCCGAGTCGATGGCGACATCCGCCGAATCAATGTGCCCGCGCTGGACCACAAGACGGTTCATGGCCTGATGTACGACATCATGAACGACAAGCAGCGCAAGGACTTCGAGGAATTTTTCGAGACCGACTTCTCGTTCGAGATCCCGGGGCTGGCACGGTTCCGCGTAAACGCGTTCAATCAGAACCGCGGCGCCGGCGCGGTGTTCCGCACCATTCCCTCGAACATCCTGACCCTGGAGGATCTGGGCTGCCCGCCGGTGTTCCAGGAGGTCGCCCATAATCCCCGCGGGCTGGTGCTGGTGACCGGGCCGACCGGCTCCGGCAAGTCGACGACGCTGGCCGCGATGATGAACTACATCAACGAAAACAACTTCGCCCACATCCTCACCATCGAGGACCCGATCGAGTTCGTGCACCAGAGCAAGAAGTGTCTGGTCAACCAGCGTGAGGTGCACAAGGATACGCTGGGATTCGCCGAGGCGTTGCGCTCGGCGCTGCGCGAAGACCCCGATATCATTCTGGTGGGCGAGATGCGTGATTTGGAGACCATCCGCCTGGCGCTCACCGCGGCCGAGACCGGACACCTCGTGTTCGGTACGCTGCATACCAGCTCGGCCGCAAAGACGATCGACCGGGTCATCGACGTGTTCCCGGCCGGCGAGAAGCAGATGGTGCGCTCCATGCTCTCGGAATCGCTGCGTTCGGTGATCTCCCAGTCCCTGCTCAAGAAGATCGGCGGTGGGCGCACCGCCGCCTGGGAGATCATGATCGGCACGCCGGCCATCCGC
>JABAHQ010007231.1_pt1 | contig 16592 bp, 18 predicted proteins | sample 7062091 | NCBI WGS metagenome assembly JABAHQ01 (sample SAMN14534359, study PRJNA622989) | marine sediment metagenome | biome: marine biome [ENVO:00000428]; feature: marine pelagic biome [ENVO:01000023]; material: deep marine sediment [ENVO:00002113] | place: India: Gulf of Kutch | collected...
AAGGGCCAGATGCAGGCGATCGAGGAGGGCGACCTCAGCGCCGAGCAGGTGAGCGAGATCGCCGAGAGCCTCAACGTGCCCGAGTCCGACGTGGTCAACATGAACCGACGGCTCGCCGCACCAGACCACTCGCTCAACGCGCCGCTCAGGATCGACGGCGATGGCGAATGGCAGGACTGGCTGGTCGACGAAAGCGAAACCCAGGAAACCTCGCTGGCCGAGAGCGAGGAGTTGGACAAGCGCCGCAAGCTCCTGAGCGCCGCCATGGAAACGCTGAACGAGCGCGAACGCCACATTCTTGAACAGCGCCGGCTCAAGGACAGCCCGACGACGCTGGAGGAACTGTCGCAGGAGTACGGCATCAGCCGCGAGCGCGTGCGCCAGATCGAGGTGCGCGCCTTCGAGAAGCTTCAAAAAGCGATCCGCAACGCAGCCATCGAGGAACGCCTGGGCACCGGCTGACCCGCCCGCCGAGGCGTGAACACGGGGCGCGGGACCGCGCTCGAGCCGCGTCCCCTCGCCGCCTGGGCGTCGCGGCCCTCTCGGCCCGGCGCGCCCTGGCCAGCGCGGTCCGCGCACAGGTCTACCCAGAGGCGGCGGCCGTGGATTAGTATGGCGGCCGGGGCGCTGAGCGCGGATGGCCCGTCCGGCCGCCGCGAGCGCGCGCACACGCAACGACGGCGGTGATGGCCGAACGAACGGAGCCGCTGAGGAGCGCGACAGCGTCGCACAGCGAGGCCCTGCCCGCCCTCTGGTGGCTGTGGCTGCCGCTGGCCGGCGCGCTGGCGCTCGTGTTCCTGGCGCGCCTCGTCCCGGCCACCTACCACGGTTGGATCGCCGGCGAACGCGGACTGCTCGAGTTCTTGCATGTCGTCATGCCGGCGGCGAGCCTGGTGCTGGCCTTCGCCCTGATGGTCCGGCGCGAGGCGGGCTCCTACCGCCTGCTTCGGCTGTGGCTGGGTCTGGCGGTGCTCGGCTCGCTCTACGTGGCCGGCGAAGAGGCGAGTTGGGGCCAGCATGTCCTGCAGTGGACCACCCCTGAATACTGGCAGGCGCTCAACGACCAGGGCGAGACCAACCTGCACAACACCAGCTCCTGGCTGGACCAAAAACCGCGCCTCCTGCTGGAGCTCGGGGTCGTGGTGGGCGGCATCCTGATCCCCCTCGCCGCGCTGCGCTGGCCGCGGATTTGGCGCTCCCGGCTCGCCATCATCCTGCCGCCCACGATCTGCCTGCCGAGCGCGCTGCTCGCCGAATTCGCCCGCCTGTCGGAGGACGTGCCGGGCGCCTGGGGCGGGGCCACCGTGGTCTTTCAACGGCCGAGCGAGGTCCAGGAAACGTACTTCTACGTCTTCATCCTGCTGTACCTGGTCGTCCTGCGCCGCCGGTTGCTGGCCCGGCCGAGGTGACGGGGCCGGCGCGCGCGGCGGGCCCGGCGCCGCATCGGCCACGGCGCGCGGGGAGCCGAGCGGACAACGCTCGAGTTGGGGGCGCAACGCGACCCGGACCCGAAGGGAGCGAAGGATGAGAACGCTGCTCACCGCCCTGCTCGTCGTCGCGACCCTCTATGCCGTCTGGCTGGGCCTCAGCCGGATGGAGGTTGTGCCGCAGGGAATACGCATCGGCAGCGAATACGGATCCATGCTCGGAGGTCGGCGCTGAGAGGGGCTCCCACCCCGGGGCCGGCGGCCCTCGCGGCGCAGCCCGAAGCGCTCCCGCTCATCGACAGGGGAGCAACGGCGCGCTCCCCGTGATCCCCGAGCCGAGGCGCTGAACCCGCCGCCGTGCGCCGGCGGCGCTACGCGGACGGCGAGTCGCTCACGCTGCCCGCGACCTCGTCGCCCCAGGCGTCGATCAGCGCCCGCTGCTTGCGCCGGTGGGACTGCACCCGCGCGTTGCTCGTGATCGCGTAGTAATGCGCCAGGATGGGCGGCAACATGAGATAGACCGTCCAGCCGACCGCCGCCGCGCCATACGCCATGAGCCAAAAGAACGGGTCGCTCGCAATCTCAAACGCCGCGGCGTAGGACTGGCCGTGCGTCCAGAGCTCCGTCTCGGCCGGCAGGGTGCCGCAGAGGTTGAGCAGGCCCACCGTGATCGCCAGGTATTTTTCGCGTGTCCGATCGGCCAGGTAGGCGACGATCGTGGGCGCCATGGTGATGGCCAGCACGATGCAGCTCGGCAAAAGGACCGCGATGACCGGCAGCATCAGCGTTCCGGTCACGATGAAGCGACCCGAGCCGCCGCCGCTCCTCTTCGGCTTTCCCGTCTGCGCTTGCTCGGCTCGGTGTGCCATTGGGCTTTCCTCTCAGATCACGTAGATCAGGCTCAAGGCCACGATTGCCAGGCCTGAAATCGTGGCGGAAATCAGCGTCGCGGCCTGCCGGCTCTTGGCCTGAATGGTACGGTTCGAGGTGAGGCCGCCGGCCTCGAGCCAGGCGATAGCGCGGGCGTGGCCGTCATACTCCTTCTGGGCGCGGGCAAACCCCTCGGTGTCCTGGTTCCGGGCCTCGAGGCTGTCCACGAGGAAGAGCAGCTCGAGTATGTCGCCCTTGCTCCTCGCGCGCTCGATCTCCTGGGACAGGCGCTGCCGGTACGCTCGGTTGTGATACGATTCCACGATCGGTAGAACGGAGCGCGCCAGCAGCTGGCACAGCGCGGGGAACCTCCGGTTCGCCTCACTACCGCGTTGCACCTCGGCCAGCAGGCGCAGCACGCCGAGGCGAAAAACCGCCAGGTCGTCGGGGTTTCCCAGTTCGCGCAGGATGCGTTCCGGAATCGTCTCGATTCGCGCGGCACAGAACGCCGCGATGTGTCGGTCGACGAGCTCCTGGGCGGGCTCGCTGTGCGCGGCCACGCGTTCCAGCGCAGGCAACAGGTCCTCCAGCTCGTAGACGTATTGGTCCACGATCAACGGGCTCTGACACGGCCAGCCGCGGTTGCTTTCGTAAAGCGCCCGCTCCACCCCGGCGCCGATCTGCGGACGATCGAAGAAGAAGTTGATCATGTCGAACGTCTTCATCAGCGCGACCTGATCCGGGCGGGTGCTGGTCTGCGATTGCAGGTAGATCTGCGGCACCTTGGCCCTCACCAGCTCTGCGAAGGTCCGCCGGTACTCCTGATTGTGAAATTCGACGGCGAAGGACTCGGTTAGCCCGTCGATCCGCGCGGAAACGTCCTTGTAGTGGAGCGGCTGGCCCGGCTCGAGGACCATCAAGGTCGTGGACGTGAGCCGCTCCTCGCCCTCGGCGGCGACGCCCGCGGTCCGCGTGATCCCCTTGACCGCCTCCGCCGTTTCGTCGTCGGAGAGCGCGCGCTGGACCCATTTCTCGAGCTGGCCGCTGGCTACGATCCGGGCGGCCTCACGCCAGTGCCGTCCCATGGCATAGGCCAGGGAGGGCTTCGTCCAATGCTCCTGTCCGGCCAAGGTGATGGCGCGCGCCGCCCGGGTCGGCAACATCGGCTGCTTGGGACTGAGTTGCCGCCCGCCCAGCCAAAGCTCCAGGTCGAGGGCCGTCCAGCGCTCCTTCGGGTCGTCGCACAGCAGGCCGCGAAGGGGCTCCATCATGCTCAGTGAGACACGTGTGTCGCCGAGAAGGGTGGCGTAGCTGCCGCGGACGATCTTGCCGTGGATAATCTGTTCCTCGCTCAGGCCGGCGACCGCTTCGCCACCCGTCAGGAGGAACGCGAGCATGGCTCCGAAGGCGTAGAGGTCATCGGCGGCGGTGCCGGACCCCCGCGCCGACGGCCTGGCCATGGCGCTGTCGATCGGTTCGTAGACCACCGGTTGCGACAATGCGGGCGACGCGCTCACGCATTCGCCAAGGACGACCGCCTCTCGGCTCGCGTCGGCATAGAACGCGTTGTCGGGGCGGATCGCACGGTGGGTGACGTACCGATTGCCCAGCTCCTTCAGCGCCGGCATCAGCGACCTGATGACCGCGCGCACGAGATGGTCCTCGTGCATCGGCGCCATGGTCGTCTGCGACGATTCCACGAGCCTGTCGCCGAAGGTGTGATCGAAAACGATGACGAAGCGCCGTCCGCCGGTCTCGGGCCATTCGACCGCCCCGGCGTCAACCGGGTTCACCATGGCAAGGCGGGTCAGCCGCGACAACTGGGGAATGACGTCGATGCGCGGCAGAAGGTCCGGCCGGCAGGTCAGCGCGAACATGTTGCGCCCGGGCCCGCGCAGATCGCTGGCGGCGACCGCGTGCGCCATCGGCGAGTCGAGCTGCGGGAGCGGCTTGGCGGGATGAACCCGATACCGGTCCGCGAGCACAACATTCTGTTTCGAGCCGCGTGCGCCCTGTGCCTGCCTACTCATGCCGTTCTCGATCCCGCTGCCGGGCCAGCGCGCCGCGGGACCGTAGCGGCCGGCGGCGCGCCTGATCGGCCCGATCGCCGATTAGCCCCCAGTTAAGCCAAAGTTGCCAAAGAGACGGTTAACGTGCCGGATCCGGCGGGTTCCCGGGCCACGCCTAATCCGCGAAGGGGTCGCGGACCAGGATGGTGTCCTCGCGCTCCGGGCTGGTCGATAGCAGCGCGACCGGCGCCTCGATCAGCTCCTCGATGCGCCGGATATACTTGACCGCCGTGGCCGGCAGGTCGGCCCAGGAGCGCGCCCCCTTCGTGCTCTCGCGCCAGCCTTGCAGCGTCTCGAACCGCGGCTCGGCCCGGCACTGGAGCGAGCCCAGGGCCGGCAGGTGGTCGCAGGTCTCGCCGTCGAGCCGGTAGCCGGTGCAGACCTTGACTTCCGACAGGCCGTCGAGAACGTCCAGCTTGGTCAAGGCAATGCCGTCGATCCCCCCGACCTTGACCGCCTGGCGCACGAGCACCGCATCGAACCAGCCGCAGCGCCGGCGGCGCCCCGTGACCGTCCCGAACTCGCGGCCGCGCTCGCCCAGCAAGCGGCCGGTCTCGTCCTGCAGCTCGGTGGGGAACGGCCCCTGCCCCACCCGGGTGGTGTAGGCCTTGGTGATGCCGAGCACGTAGTCCAGCGCGCCCACGCCCACCCCGGAGCCGGCCGCGGCCTGTCCGGCCACGGTGTTGGACGAGGTGACGTAGGGGTAGGTGCCGTGGTCGACGTCGAGCATCGCGCCCTGGGCGCCTTCGAAGAGGATCCGCCGGCCCTGGCGGCGCGCCTCGTCCAGGCGCCACCAGACCCGATCGGCGAACGGCAGGACCTTGGGCGCCACCTCCTTGAGCCGCGCCAGGACCTCCTCGGGCGCGACCTCGGGGGCGCCGAGGCCGCGCAGGAGCACGTTGTGGTGCCCGAGCAAGGCGTGCACGCGCGCCGTCAAGATATCCTCGTCGGCCAGGTCGCAGACCCGCACAGCCCGGCGCCCGACCTTGTCTTCGTAAGCCGGGCCGATGCCGCGTCCGGTGGTGCCGAGCCGGTTCGTGCCCCCGGCCGTCTCGCGCGCCCGGTCGACGGCGCCGTGCGAGGGCAGGATGAGGGCGGCGTTCTCCGCGATCCTCAGGTTCTCGGGAGTGGGCTCGACTCCGAGCTCGCGCATGCGCTCGAACTCCTCGATCAGCGCCCAGGGGTCGATCACCACGCCGTTGCCAATAATCGACACCTTGCCCGGCCGCACCACGCCCGAGGGCAGGAGCGAGAGCTTGTAGGTCGTGCCGTCGATGACCAGGGTGTGGCCGGCGTTGTGCCCGCCCTGGAAGCGCACCACCACGTCGGCGCGCTCGGACAGCCAGTCGACGATCTTGCCCTTGCCCTCGTCGCCCCACTGGGCGCCGACGACCGCGACGTTGGCCATCGATCCCTCAGCCTTCCAGCTCGACGATCCGCCCGTCAATGAGCGCGTGGCCGCAGCCCAGGCGGCGCGCCTCGGACAGGGCGTCCGCATCGGCCTCGAGGCCGGCCACCGTGATCCAGCCCTCGCGCCGCAGCGCGCCGCCCCGATCGGCCCCGCCCTCGGGCGGCAGGTAGAGGCGCCGCGGCGCCTCCGGCGCGGGCAGGGCGCGCAGCACGGTGTCCATGAACAGCGTGAAGCCGGTCGATGACTCGGGGGCCTCTCCCTCGCCGCCGTTCAGCGGGTCGGCGGCATAGCGCCCGCCGCGGCCCAGTTCGCCGCGCACCCCGCGGGCAAAGAGAACGAAGCTGATTCCGGTCTGGTACTCGAAGCCGCGGTTCTCGGCCGGATCCACGGTCAACGTGAGATCGGGCGCCGCCGCCCGGATGAGCCCGACCACGCGCTTGAGCCGGTCCACTTCGGCCGCGCACTCCGCCTCCGGCCGCAGGCGGTCGAGGGCGGCGAGCGCCGTCTCGGCCGGCCCTGCGGCGCGCAACAGGGCTTGGAACGGCTCGGCCTGCGCACCGGCGATGTGCGCCACCGCGGCCACGTCCTTGCGGTCGAGCGCCTGGCGCAGCGCGGCAGCCCGCGGCTCGTCCATGCCGAGGCCGGCGGCGAGCGCGCCGACCAGCGGCGGCAGGTTGAGGTCGACGGAAAGACCCTCGATGCCGATGCGGCCGAGCGCCTCGGCGGCAAGCAGCACCACCTCGGCGTCGGCCCGCTCGGCGGCGGCGCCGATCAGCTCGGCGCCGACCTGGGCGAATTGGCGCTCGGGCCGCAGCTGGCTGCCCTTCACCTGCAGCACCTGGCCGCCGTAGCACAGGCGCAGCGGCCGCGGCGCGTTCTCCAGGCGCGTGGCGGCGATGCGCGCGACCTGCGGCGTCATGTCGGCGCGCAGGCCCATCATGCGCTGGCTGACCGGGTCCATGAGCCGGAAGGTCTGCTGCGCCACGGCGGCGCCGGCGCCGGCCAGGATCGTCTCTTCGAACTCGAGCAGCGGCGGCTTGACCCGCTCGTAGCCGCGGCTCGTGAAGCAGGCGATGAGCCGTTCCACCACGGCCGCCTCCTGCGCCGCCTGCGGTGGCAGGGTGTCCTGGAAGCCGGCGGGCAGAAGCGCCCTGTCAGCAAGCTTGGTCATGGGCCGTCTGCGGGCTCCTCGGTCCTCGATCTGCGGCGGATTGCGCTCACGGGTGCGCCATCGTCGCCAGGTCCGGCGGCCCCGGTGAGGTCGCGATCCTGCGCGTCGGGCGGGTTACTAGCGCGTTTTCGCCCCGGACTACAAATGGAAATACCAATCCGGCCGCGCCGCGCCGCTCGGGACCCGGAAACCGGCGCCGGCGTATCGCTTTCCTCGCCAAGGCTCGGGCCGGTACACTTCGCCCGCCCAGGTCGCCCGCCCAGGTCGCCCGCCGAGCCGGAACCGCCCGCATGCCCGAAGATCAGCCCCGCACCGCGTCGCTCCGCCTGCCGCGCCACTCGCGCTCGCTGGCCGCTTCGGCGCGCGGCGCCGACCGACTGCTCGGCCCGTTCTTCGCCGCGGTGAGCGCGCTCCTGGTCGTCGGCTGGACGCTGCCCATCATGACCATCCGCAAGCTGGTGTTCTTCGCCGAGCGGATCTCGATCCTGGAGGGCGCGGGCAAGCTCTGGCAGGCGGAGCACTATTTTCTCTTCGCGGTGGTCGTCGTCTTCTCGGTCATCTTTCCCGCCCTGAAGATGTTGGTCGCGCTCTTCCTGTGGTACGGCGCCGACGCGCGCGGCGCGGGCCTGGCGCGCGCCGCGTTCTGGCTGGAGGCGTTCGGCCGCTGGTCGATGCTGGACGTCTTCGTGGTCGCGCTCACCATCGTGGCGGTGCAGGTCTCGCTGGTCACCGACGTGACCACGCACGCCGGGCTTTACGTCTTCACGGCCGCGGTGGTGCTCTCCATGGCCGGGGTCCGCCGCCTCGTGGTGCTGGCCCGCCGCGCGGCCGGGGCGCAGTAAAAAAAACCGGCCGCCTCAGCGCCCGGCCACCCGCGACAGTTACGTGCTCGCCGCCGAGGCGGCGCAAAAAAACCGCGATCGCCGCTCCACGCTGCGCGGCGGCGCAGGTCGGCCCGGCACGCTCCTCGTCCCTGATCGCGGACATTCGCCGAGCGCGGGAGGCACGACGTGTCCGCGTGGCTCAGGTGCTTGAGTCCAAGACGTTGTCGCGGCTTAGCGTGACAGCCGGGGCTAGTCCGGGTCCTGTTTCAACAATGTCTCCGGTGCCACGCCGAGCGCGTCCGCCAGCTTTTGCAGCACCAGGACTGTCGGATTCCGCGCGCCCTGCTCGATGCCGCTGATGTAGGTCTGGTGCAGGTTCGAGCGGAAGGCAAATTCCTCCTGCGACCAATCGCGCTCGCGCCTGATCCTCCGCACATTGCGACCGAGCCGCTTGCGAATGTCCATGCGGGCAAGACGCCGCAAGGCGGAGCGGTCGGTCCATAGACGATGATTAATAAAATATAGACTATAAGTCATAATTTGTCTAGACTGGCATGGATGGATGCGGCACGGGGCCCTATGGGCCCATCGCCGGCGTTTCGTCCGGACCCGGTCGCTCCGGGACCACGCACCGTCGAGACAGCCTGCACCAGGTTGCCGACGCGGGAGAGAGGGGGAACCATGAAACCCGGATTACTCGGCGTGCTTGCGGCTACGGCCTTGATCGCACCCGGTGCGGTGGCCGCGCAAAGTGACCAGGAGAGCTTCAAGGGGCTGTATTTCGACATCCGGGGCGGCGCCAGCTCGCTGTCGGATGCGGATAACTCCGGCTCCGGCATTACAAGCGACATCGTCATCGAGAGCGAGTTCGACACGGGCTACGTGCTTGACGGTGCCGTGGGATACGCGCATCCCAGCGGGCTCCGGGGCGAAATCGCGCTCGGCTTTCGCTCGCATGACATTGATACCCTGACCATCACGAATGACGGCGGCGTAGGTGTGTTTTTGGGCGTCGGATCGCTGAACGGTCTGTCTACATCCGATGTCGACGGGGATGTGCGGACCGTCTCCCTCATGGCCAACGGGTTCTATGAGTTTGATGTTGGAAGCGGTTTCAAACCGTTTGTGGGTGCCGGCGCCGGCGCCGCTTTCCTCGACGTCGAGGCCGCGCTTGTTGGGGTCACCATCGTAGACGATGACGACACGGTCTTTGCGTATCAGGGCATGGCCGGCGTGTCGTACCAGATCAGCCCGGATCTCAGCCTCAGCCTCCTCTACAACTACTTCGCGACTGCCGACCCATCGTTCAGCGACGCTGCGGGAGGCTCCTTTGACAGCGAATACGACAGCCACAACATCATGGTCGGTTTGCGCTTCATGCGTTGAGTCGAGCGCGGAACGCGTCTCGTCTCGCTTCGCCCCGCCCCGCGAAGCATCGCGCCGGCTGCGTGATGTGCGGCCGCGGCGCGGGGCACGTCGCGGCCGGGGGCCGCGATGGGCCGGATCATGGCCCGTGCCGCGCCGCTAGAGCGGATCCTTCGTCGATGGGATCGCCGACGGCGAGTCCAATCGAGCCCGACCCGCCCTAAAGCGTTCTGCATTTAGGTTGAAGCATAGCCNNTCACGAATTATCTGCGTGAATCAGGTACTTCAATCCAAGATCCTGGACCGGCTTTTCCGTGAAAGCCGGGACTAGAACCGGAGCGGCGCCACCTGCTTGATGCGCGGCAGGGCGCGGACCTTCTCCAGCACCTCCGGCGGGATCGGCTCGTCCACCTCCAACAGCGCGATGGCGTCCCCGCCCTTCTTGGCGCGGCCCAGATGGAAGGTCGCGATGTTGACCTCGGCGTCGCCCAGCGTCTTGCCGAGCGCGCCGATGAGGCCCGGGCTGTCCTCGTTGGTGATGTAGAGCATGTGGGGCCCCAGCTCGGCCTCGATCTCGATGCCCTTGATCTCGACGATGCGCGGCTTGGTGCCGCCGAACAGCGTGCCCGAGACCGAGCGCGAGCCGCGCTCGGTGGTCACGCTCAGGCGGATCAGCGTCTGATAGTCGCAGTCGCGATCGTGCTTCATCTCGGTGACCGCGATATTGCGCTCGCGCGCCAGCGCCGGCGCGTTGACCATGTTGACGCTGTCCAGCATGGGCGCGAGCAGGCCGCTCAGCGCCAGCTGCGTGAGCGGCCGGCAGTCGAGCGTCGCCGCCTGGCCCTCGTACTCGAGGCAGACCTCCGTCAGGCCGGTCCGCGTGAGCTGCCCGGCGAAGCTGCCCAGCAGCTCGGCCAGACGCATGTAGGGCTTGAGGCGCGCGGCCTCCTCGGCGCTCAGCGCCGGCATGTTGAGGGCGTTGTTGATCGCCCCGCTCAGCAGGTAGTCCGCCATCTGCTCGGCGATCTGGACCGCGACCTTCTCCTGCGCCTCGGCGGTCGAGGCGCCCAGGTGCGGGGTCGCGACCACCTCGTCCATGGCGAACAGCGCGTTGTCGCGTGCCGGCTCGTGGGCGAAGACGTCGAGCGCGGCGCCGGCCACCTGGCCCGATTCGATCGCCCGCTCGAGATCCTCCTCGACCACCAGGCCGCCGCGCGCGCAGTTGATGATCCGCACCCCCCGCCTGGTCTTGGCCAAGGCCGCGGCGTCGATCATGTTGCGGGTCGCGTCGGTCACGGGCACGTGCAGGGTGATGCAGTCGGCGCGCGCCAGGAGCTCGTCGAAGGCGACCTTCTCCACCCCGAGGTCGCGCGCCCGCTCGGGCGAGAGATAGGGATCGTAGGCGACGACCCGCATGCGCAGGCCCAACGCCCGCTCGGCCACGATGGCACCGATGTTGCCGCAGCCGATGACCCCGAGGGTCTTGCCCGTCAGCTCGACGCCCATGAAGCGGGACTTCTCCCACTTGCCGGCCCGGGTCGAGCGGTCGGCGGCCGGGATCTGGCGGGCCAGCGCGAACAGCATGGCGATGGTGTGCTCCGCCGTGGTCACCGCGTTGCCGCCGGGGGTGTTCATGACCACGATGCCGCGCTGGGTCGCGGCGGCCACGTCGATATTATCGACCCCGATGCCGGCGCGGCCCACGACCTTGAGGCTCCGGGCCGCGGCGATCACCTCGGCGCTCACCTTGGTGGCCGAGCGCACGGCCAGGCCGTCGTAGCCGGCGATCTTGGCGATCAGTTGCTCCGGCGTCAGGCCGACCTCCACGTCGACGTCGAGCCCTCGCTCGCGCAACACCTCGAGCGCGCGCGCGCTCAGCTTGTCCGAGATCAGGACCTTCGGCATCGCCTCACCCCGCCGCCGCCATCTGGCCCTGCTTGACCTCTTCGAACGCCCAGTCGAACCAGGGCAGGAGCGCCGCGATGTCGTCCTGCGCGACCGTGGCGCCGCCCCACAGGCGCAGGCCCGGCGGCGCATCCCGGTAGCCGCCGAGGTCGTAGCCGGCGCCCGCCTCCTCGACGAGCCCGGCAATCCGCTTGGCGATCGCGGCCTGCTCGGCCGGGCCGTGGGCCCGGAACCAGGGGTCGACGATCCTGAGGCAGATCGAGGTGCACGAGCGCGTCTGCGGCGTCTCGGCCAGGAAGTCGACCCAGTCGCGCGCCGCGACCCAGTCGGCCACGGTCGCCAGGTTCGCCTCGGCCCGGGCGATGAGGGCCGGCAGGCCGCCCACGTCCTGCGCCCAGGCGAGCGAGTCCAGCGCGTCCTCGACGCACAGCATGGACGGCGTGTTGATGGTCGCGCCCTCGAAGATGCCCTCGTTCAGCTTGCCGCCCTTGGTCAGCCGGAAGATCTTGGGCAGCGGCCAGGCCGGCGCATGGCTCTCCAGCCGCTCCACCGCGCGCGGCGAGAGCGCCAGCATGCCGTGCGCCGCCTCGCCGCCCAGCACCTTCTGCCAGGACCAGGTGACCACGTCGAGCTTGTCCCACGGCAGGTCCATGGCGAAGACCGCGGAGGTCGCGTCGCAGATGGTCAGCCCCGCGCGGTCCGCCGCGATCCAGTCGCCGTCCGGCACCCGCACGCCCGAGGTCGTGCCGTTCCAGGTGAACACCACGTCGCGCTCGAAATCGACCTGCCCGAGGTCGGGCAGTCGGCCGTAGTCGGCCTCGAAGACGCGCAGGTCCTTCAGCTTCAGCTGCGCCGCGACATCGCCCACCCAGGTCTTGCCGAAGCTCTCCCAGGCCAGCATGTCGACCCCGCGCGGCCCCAGCAGCGACCACAGCGCCATCTCCACCGCGCCGGTATCGGAGGCCGGCACGATGCCGAGCCGGGTGCCCTCCGGCATGCCGAGCAGCCTGCGCGAGCGGGCGATGACCTCGGCCAGCTTCGCCTTGCCGGCCTTGGAGCGGTGCGAGCGGCCGAGCAGCGCCCCGGACAAGGCGGCCGGCGTCCAGCCCGGCCGCTTGGCGCAGGGACCGGAGGAAAAGCACGGGGTGCGCGGCCGCACGGCCGGGCGGCAGGCGCTCATGACTCGCCCCTCGCTGAAACGCTGCAAGCGCTCGGCGCGACCCGCTCAGGGGGGCCGCGGCGCGCCGGAGTGTAGGAGCGATGTTGCACTGCGTCAACGCAGGTGCGAAACACCGCCGCGGACACGCCCGGCGCGCAAAGCCGGCACCCGAGCGGGCGGCGGCTTGGCGCGGCACGCGATGGCGGACCGGTCCGCCGTGTGAAACGATCGGAACGATAAGGCAGGCGCGGGCGGACGATTCGCTCATGACGCACGAACAGATCCTGCTCTTCGGCCTCCCGGGCGCGGCGCTCGTCCTCTTCGCCTGGGGCCGCCTGCGCTACGACATCGTGGCGGTGCTCGAGGTCGTGGTCACCCCGGGCTCGCGCATGGAGGGGCGCACCGCGCGCTCGCCCTGCAGCAGCAGCACATCGCCTTCGTCGGGGCCATCGCCGTGCTGGTGGTGCTGCGCGAGATCGGCGTTCGCGGCCTCTACGAGGCGGTGGACTGGCCGGTCGGCGCCTCCTCGACCTACCTGACGCCGATCGGGCACCAGTCCAACCTCCTGGTCATGGGACCGGGCGGCTATCGCTTCGGCGACTACTGGCGCATGGGCCTGCCGCTCGACCTCCTGATCGTCGCGCTCGCCGTGCCGCTCATCCTGGCCGTCTGGCCGCTGTAAGGCTGCTGTCCGGCCGGATGCGTCTGGCGGCGACCGCCCCCCCCTGGGCCCGTCGAAGGGCCGCCGCGAACTCGCCCCGGTGAGATATCCGCTCCAGCGCCCCGCGGTGGCGCGGCGCACCGCGTTAGCCCGTGTCCGTTCGGGCGCCCGCCTCTTCCGCGGGCCTGCGGCGCAGCAGGTGGATCCCGGTGAAGGTCATGACCACGACATCGACCTGGTTCTTGACCTCGTAGCCCATGTGCACGATGCCGCGGTCGGGCTTGGACTCGGAGACGCGCTTGCTCTTCACCACGGCCTCGATATGCAGGGTGTCGCCGGGCCGCACGGGCTTCAGCCAGCGCAATTCGTCCATGCCGGGCGAGCCCATGGAGGCCTCGTTGATCACGTTGGCCTGGAAGAAGGCCCGGAAGGCGAGCGCCAGCGTCTGGAAGCCGCTGGCGATCAGGCCGCCGTAGGGCGATGCGGCCGCCGCCTCCTTGTCGATGTGGAACGGCTGCGGGTCGTAGGCGAGCGCGAAGTCCAGGATCTGGCCCTCGCTGACGGTCACCCCCGGGCTGGTGAACCGTTCGCCGATCTCGAAGTCGTCGAAGTAGCGTCCGCTCATCGGGGCTCCCTTGCCGGCCGCGGCCGCGGTCGGCCCGGGAGTATGCCGTTTTCGCCTCACCGGCGCCAGACGGGCGTGCTGGCCTCGCGCCCGGCCGCATCCGCCTGCGCCGGCTCACTGAGGTCGAGCTCGAGGTAGCGCACGTCGTCGAGCGGGTTGTCGTAGTAGGCCGGGATCTCGCGGAACCCGAGGCTGGCGTAGAGCGCTCGCGCCGCGCCCATGAAGCCGAGCGTGTCCAGGCACATGGTGCGATAGCCGGCGGCGCGCGCCGTCTCGACGCAAAGCTCGGCCAGGCGCCGACCGAGCCCCAGGCCACGGCAGCCGGAGCGGACCCACAGCCGCTTCATCTCGCACACGCCGGCCTCGAGCGGGCGAAAGCCGACGCAGCCGGCGAGCTCGCCGTCGACGCGGGCGATCCAGAGGCCGCCCGCGGGCGGCGCGTACCTGCCGGGCAGGCTGGCGATCTCCTCCTCGAAGCCCTGGAAGCAGAGGTCGACGCCGAGCCAGGCCTGGTACTCGAGGAACAGCGCGCGGATCCTCGCCATGTCCTCCGCGCCCGCGGCCGGCCGGATGTCGATCGCGCGCTCAGACACGGATGCGGCCCTCCAGGTAGGGCGCCACCCGGCCGGAGATGAGCACCCGCTCGCCGCGCGTCTCGACCAGGAGTTCGCCGCCGCGCGCCGAGACCTGCCGCGCGTTCATCTTCGCCTTGCCCAGGCGCTCGGCCCAGTAGGGCGCGAGGATGCAGTGCGCCGAGCCGGTCACCGGGTCCTCCGGAATCCCGTGGCGGGGCGCGAAGAAGCGTGACACGAAGTCGCACGCCCGGCCGGGCGCGGTCACGATGACCCCGCGCGTCTCCAGCGCCGCCACCTTGGCCAGATCGGGCGAGACGGCCCGCACGTCGGCCTCGCTGGCCAGAACCGCCATGAGGTCGCACTCGCGCCACAGCTCCTCGGGCCTCGTGCCCAGCGCCCGCGCGACCTCGCCGCCGTCCACGATCCGCGCCGGGGGCAGGGCGGGAAAATCGAGGGTGTAGAGGTCGCCCTCGCGCGTCACCGTGAGCAGGCCGCTGCGCGAATGGAAGCGGATCTCGCCGGCGCCCTCCGCCAGGTAGCGGTCGATGACGAAGGCGCTGCCCAGCGTCGCGTGCCCGCACAAATCGACCTCCCCGGCCGGGGTGAACCAGCGCAGCTCGTAGTCCGCGCCGCGCCGCACGAAAAAGGCCGTCTCCGAAAGGTTGTTCTCGGCCGCGATCGCCTGCATGGCCTCGTCGGACAGCCACGCGTCCAGCGGACAGACGGCCGCCGGGTTGCCGGCGAAAACGCGCGAGGCGAAGGCGTCGACCTGATAGATCGCGACCTCGGTCCCTGTCCCGTCCATTCCCGCCTGCTCCTTCGCGCAGGTCGCCGCGCTCAGCCCCGGCCGCGGGCCAGCCTCACGCCGGCCAGAATCAGGACCGCCGCGAGCCCCATGACCCAGGTCAGCGCCTCGCCCAGGATCACGACCGCCAGCACCAGGCCGACCACCGGCTGGACGAACTGGGCCAGGCCGGTCCGGCCGATGCCGCCGTGGCCGAGCGCCCAGTACCAGGCGGCATAGGCGACGATGGAGGAGGCGAGAGCCAGGTACGCGACCGATGCCCACGCCGCGCCCGGCGCCGCGGCGAGCTCGGCGGGCGAGAGCACGAACGGCACGACGGGCAGCAGCGCCAGGCTGCCCAAGACCAGCCCGTAGAGCGTGACCGCCCAGGTGCCGCTCTCGCGGGCGGCGCGCGCGCCGGTGACATAGCCGGCCGCCGCCGCGAGCGCGGCGGCGAGAACCAGGAGGTTTCCGCTGACGCTGCCCTCGCCGGCGGCCAGGCCGAAGCGCTCGCCCACCAAGAGCGCCGTGCCGACGAGCGCCACCGCACAGCCCGCCCACCAGCGCGCGCCCGGCGCCCGCCGCTCCAGGGGCGCGGCGATGAGGCCGGTGAGCACCGGCAGGATGCCGAGCAGCAGCGCACCGTGCCCGGCGGTGGTCAGCTTCAGGCCGAGGCTGAACAGGAGCGGGAAGGCGACGAAGCCGCCGAGCGCCGAGACCGCGAGATGGAGCCGCCCGGCGCGGCTCGCCGGCGGCCGCAGGCCGCCCAGGACGAGAAGCGGCAACGCCGCGACCGTGGCCACCACGGTGCGCAGGATGCCGACCGCGAGCGGATCGATCGCGCCGACCGCCACCTTGGTGACCATCGGGGTCGCGCCCCACAGCACGACCGCGCCGTAGGCCGCCGCGAAGAGCGCCACCTGCCGGCCGATCGCGGCGCCGCTGTGCGAGACCGCCGCCGAAGACCTCGCCGCACGAGCTTCCTTCGCCGCCGAGCGGTGGCGCGGCGTCTCCGCGCGACCCGCGGCGGGGGCCGCGTCCACCCTCAACGCCTCAGGCCCCCTCGATCGCGATGAACTGCGCGCTCGCCGCTCCCTGGCGCAGGCGCGCGGCGGCCTGATACTCCGCCGACTCGTAGAACGCCTTGGCCTGGTCCAGCGAGTCGAACTCGATGACGACGATCCGGTTCGTCTCCTCCGGGCCTTCCAGCGTGACCGACTCGCCGCCGCGTACGATAAAGCGGCCGCCGAACTTGCCGACCACGGCCGGCGTGGCCTTGGTGTACTCCCGGTACTTGTCCCAGTCGCTGACGTTGACCCGCGCGATGATGTAGCCCGCCATCTCGTCCTCCACGTTCATGGCTTCCCGCGGCCGGTCGCGGCTTGCGCTGCTTGCGGCGCCGGAGCCGGCCTCAGGCGCGCCACAACGGCTTGCCCGCCTGCGACTCGGCCCGCGACAGGCCGATATCTTTCAGCATCCTATCATCCAGCGAGGCCAGCGCACGGCCTTCGAACGCGCGGTCCCGCCAGGCGGGACGAAAAGCGAAGACGCGGGGTCGCGACGCCGACGAGCCGCTCGCCAAGGACCGCGGCACCCGAACCCGGCGCCGCGGGCGGTTTCATTCGCCGCCGTCGAACGGCGCCACGGTATGGCCGTGGTTGAGCGGGCCGTGCCCGCGGCCGAGCCCGGGTGCCGTGCGCAGCGCCTCGTGGAGGTACGCCCGAGCGCGGGCGACCGCCGCCCGGA